>Ga0182749_1003484_pt1 | contig 10728 bp, 6 predicted proteins | sample eDN3rd37CKraftMG_FD_128875 | JGI IMG/M metagenome (GOLD analysis project Ga0182749, IMG submission 128875) | Enriched Miracle-Growth compost microbial communities from Emeryville, California, USA - eDNA 3rd pass 37_C Kraft MG (version 2) (version 2) ...
GCGCGACGGCCGACGAGGTCCGCCGCTTCTTCGAGCAGTACTTCGAGCCCTACAAGGTGGTGAAGTACAACGGTACCGTGCGAGAGGACACGGGCCTCGTCACCGGCTACTACGAGCCGCAGCTGCTCGGCGCTCGCACGCCATCCGCACAATTCCGTGCGCCGCTCTATGCACCGCCGCCGGACCTGCTGACGATCGACCTCGCTTCCGTCTATCCCGAGCTGAAGGGCCTGCGCCTTCGCGGCCGTCTCGAAGGCAATCGGGTAGTCCCCTACTACAGCCGTGCGGAGCTGGCGAACAACCCTGCCGTGCGCGGCCACGAGATCGTGTGGGTGGACAACGAGCTCGATGCGTTCATGCTGCAGGTTCAGGGCTCCGGCCGCGTGCTGCTGCCCACGGGCGAAGTGATTCGTCTGCAGTACATGGACCAGAACGGGCATCCCTATCGCTCGATCGGCCGCTACCTCGTGGACAACGGATTGCTGAAGACGGAAGAGGCCACGATGCCGGGCATCCGCGCGTGGCTCGCGAGCCACCCGGAGCAGCTGCAGAACGTGCTCAATGCCAATCCGAGCGTCGTCTTCTTCCGTGAAGAGCCGATCGCCGACCCGGCGCAGGGTCCGAAGGGCGCTCAGGGCATTCCGCTGACGCCCGGCCGCTCCATCGCCGTGGACCCCGCCTTCGTGCCGCTCGGCACGCCGGTGTTCCTGGCCACGACCTTCCCCGCCTCGGCGCTGCCGCTCGAGCGGCTGGTCATCGCACAGGACACCGGCGGGGCGATCAAGGGCGCGGCGCGCGCGGACCTTTTCTGGGGCACCGGCCCCGCTGCGGCCGAGCTCGCGGGCAAGATGCGCCAGCCGTGCAGCATGTGGATGCTCTGGCCGCGCAACGTGCCGCTCCCGCGCTAGTGCGCCGAAGAACGGGCTAGAAATCGGCCGTGAAGAGAACGCGCGCCACGCGTGGCGAACCCGGCGTGATGTTCGTGTTGTTGTGCGCGAACTCGAAGTACTCCTCGTCCGCCACGTTTTCCACGTTGAGCTGCACGCGGAAGTGCTCGCTCATCGTGTAGTACACGGCCGCGTCGACACGCGTGTAGTGGGGCAGCGTCACGTTGCTCGCGGGCATCACCCGATTTTCCGTGGCGGCGAGAATATCGCCGCGCCGGATCACGCCAAGGCCAACCCCCCAATGCGGTGACAGGTCGTAGCGGTTCCAGAGCGAAAAGGTATGTTTCGGCAGGCTCGCAAGCCGTGCGCCGCGGCGGATGTTGTTCGCCTGATCCGAGAGGATCTCGCCATCCTGATACGCGTACGCGCCGATGATGCTCCATCGATCCGTCACGCGACCCGTGAGCCCGAGCTCCAATCCTTCCGTGCGCTGCCCATCCACCAGAATGGACCCGGCGCCGGGATCATCGGGGTTCGCCGGCGCGATCACATTCCTGCGCTCGAGCCGGAACAGCGCCGCGGTCAGCGAGAGCTCCGGCAGCGCGTCCCACTTCGCGCCGATCTCGTAATTCGTGAACTCTTCCGGATCGAGGGATTCGTTGCTCGCCGTGAGCGAGGCCAGCTGATCGCCGGCGCGGGGCTGGTATGTGCGGCCGTAGCTCGCATACACCGATACCTGCTCCAGCGGCTTGAACACCAGCCCCGCGCGCGGTGAGAACAGATCGTCATCCGAGCTGAAATCGAGCCCCGTGCGGCGGTCGTGCAGGTCCACCTGGAAATTGTCGTAGCGCAGGCCGGCAACGATCAGCCACTTCGGCGTGAGGTGAATCTCGTCCTGCACATACAACGCCGCGATCTTCGCCCGGCCGTCGTTGTTGGCATCCGTGCCGCTCGGGCGGAACGTCACCGGCAAGGTCGTGCGCGGATCGCTGACCGGCACGCTCACGTTCTGTGCCCCGCCCGGGAAGAACCCGGTCTGGCGCAGGTTCTCCGTGTCCTGCCGGCCGAGCTCGAGCCCCGTGAGCAGCTTGTGCTCGATGCGGCCGCTTGCGAACGTGAAAGTGACGTCCGTCTGGTTGAACAGGTTCTCCCGCTCCGTTGCGCTGTTGTAGGCCTGGATCTGCACGGTCGCGCCGTCGTTGCCCACCGGCCCCGGAAAGACGTTCTGGTAGAACTTGTCGTAGTGGGCAAAGCGCGTGTGATTGCGCAGAGCGACGTCGTCGCTGAATTGATGCTCAATGAGCGCATTCGCCATGCGCACGGTGGTGTGGGTGGGCGACTGGGCCGGGTCGCCGAAGAATGTGGAAGGGTCGGTGTCGAGCGGCCGGCCGTTGAACGAGGAGACACCGCGATCCGCCACGCGCTCGTCGTGAAAGTACTCCACGCCGAACGTGAGCTGCGTTTGCTCGCCGGCGCGCGCGCTCACGACAGGATTGACCCCGTAGCGCTTCAGCGTCACCGAGTCCCGGTAGCTATTTGAATCTTCGTACATGCCGTTGACGCGGAACGCGAGCCGGTGGTTCACGTCCTGCCCGACATCGGCCGCGACGCGCGAGTTGCCGAACGATCCACCTTGCAGCATGAACTGCCGCACGGGGCTCCACACCGGCTGCTTGCTCACGCGATTGATGACGCCGCCGACCCCGCCACGGCCGAACAGCATGCCGTTCGGCCCCTTGAGCACTTCGATTCGTTCGATGTTGTAGAGGTCGCGGTAGTACTGGACGTCGTCGCGCAGGCCGTCGAGAAAGAAGTCACCGGTGGAGCTGCTGCCACGGATGACGGGCGTTTCGCGATTGCCCTCCCCCTGCATCATGCTCACACCCGGCACGTACAGCATGGCATCGCCGATGTTCTGCACATTCAGGTCGTCCATCATCTGGCGCGTGACGACGCTCACCGAGAGCGGCACATCGATCAACGGTGTGTCGGAGTGAGTGAGTGAAGGGGCAAGCGGCGCGCGATACCCTTCCTCCTCCTCCGCTTCCGCCGTCACTTTCGGCAAGGTGGTCACTGAAGTGGCGCCGGGATCCTGCCCGAAAGCCGCGGCGGATACCGCCGCGAGCACGGCAACACACCAATACGAGTGCTTCATGGTCTGCCTCGATGGGATGGACGAATGCGAGTCGTTCACGAATGAGAACGACTCTCATTTTAACCGGAAGTCCCCGGGGCACAAGATCCCGCGCGCACACTGCGCTGCGGGTGATCGGCGGCGCTACAGGCCTGGTGTCGGCTGGGCGCCTCCGTTCGTGGGCGCGGCGGTGGCGTGGCGCTGTGGCTGCGGATGCGTGCGGGTCGCCGCATCCCGCGGCAGCTTGCCCGTTTCCAGGAACACTTTCATGCGCAGCAGATCCTCGTCCATCTCCGATTTCGGATCGGCATGGAACAGCTTCGCAAACACGTGCCCGAGCGCGCCGGCGGGCGGGTTGTAGGTCATCTGGATATCGAGCCGCGTGGTGCGCTCGTCGATCGGGCGGAAGCGGATGATGCCCGCGTGCTCCACCCTCGAATTCGGCACGGTACGCCACGCGAGCACCTCGTTCGGCCTGCGCGCGGTGATCACCGAATCCCACTCCACCGGAACGCCCGCCGGGCCGGAAACCACCCAGTGCGAGCGGCCGTCCGCATGACGACGCACGTCGAGCACGTTGCGCGTGAAGGCCGGATAGTCTTCGAAGGTTTCGACCAGCTCGTACACGCGCTGCACCGGCGCGGCGACGGTGAGAGACTTGTGAATGTCGATCGCACGCCGCCCTTCGATGCCCGCGAGCCGTTTCACCGGCACATTCATGATGGAGCGAGTGAGCACGGCGGCGCCGGCCGCCGCGCCCGCAATGGCCGGCACCGAGCGGCTGCGCACACCATTGATCACGAGCGCGCCACCGGCCACTGCCATGAGCAGCCGCGTGGCCGGCGACCAGTTCTCCTGAAACAGATCGAACGGCTGCCGCCGCCGCGGGCGCCCACCCTGCAGGGACGAGATGGACCGGGAGCTCTCGTGCACGGCCAGTCGATCATTCACCGCATGCACGCCGGGCACCGAGCGCATGGCGCGCAGCAGCGCTTCATGCTCGCGCGCGAGAACATGGCCCGTGAGGGTGATCGTGCCATCGTGTGCGGAAACATCTATTGCGCCCGGATGGGAGACCACCCGACCGAGCCGCGCGCGAACGCGCTCTTTCAGGGTATCGTCGGGGGCCTCGTCTGACCGGAACAGCGAGCGCGTTTCGGCGGCCACACCTTGCAAGCGATGAGACAAGTCCCGGGTCGCAACCCGCACACCCTCATCGAGCTGAGTAAGCGTGCTCAGCAGCCGGTCGCGCGCGATTGCGCGCCTGCGGCGGCCGCTCGCGGGATCGAGAAAGTAGGTTGCACCCACCGTCAGGGCCATGCCGAGGATGGACCGTGTGGCTCGATTCATGCGCATCTCCCGTGCACCAGCGTCAGCGTGTGCAGTCATCGAGCAACAAATGTTCCGCTTGCCGGCCCGGGCGCAGACTTGAGCCCGGCGCTGCTCGCGAGATGCCGACCCCCTCAGGCTTGCGCGCGCCGGGCGCCGTTTTCCCGCATCTGCCCGCGCCGTCGTCTGCCGGCGCTGCCCGTGTGCATGCCCGAGCGGCATGCGCGCCAAAGTGGCCGGCCGGAAACGTTCTTGCGGACGCGCGAGCCCGCTCTGTGAGAGTCTCTTGCGGGAGGGGGAAATGCGGCCACGCGCCTTCCGTTCCCGAAAGACCGACAAGAACGATCCGGCTGAAAGGGGCACCACTCATGGATTGCGCTGAGAGCTACCCGCCGCGTCGCACGGCCTGGTACGCCCTGCTCGTTCTGACCATCTGCTACACCTTCTCGTACGTCGACCGCCAGATCCTCGCGTTCCTCGTCGCGCCGCTGAAAGCGGATCTTCTCGTCACGGACACGCAGATCGGGCTCCTGCAGGGTCTCGCATTCGCGATCTTCTATACGCTGTTCGGTCTGCCGATGGGCATGCTGGCGGACCGCTACAACCGGCGGAACATCATTCTGGCGGGATTGCTGGTGTGGAGCGCCATGACGACCCTGAGCGGCGCCGCGCGCAGCTACGCGTCTCTCGCGCTCGCGCGAATGGGCGTCGGGGTCGGTGAAGCCGTCATCAACCCCTGCGCGTTCTCGATGATCGCCGACTACTTCCCGCGCGAGCGCCTCAGCACGGCGCTCAGCGTGTACATGATGGGCATTCAGCTCGGCGCAGGTCTCGCGCTGATCATCGGCGGCGTGGTCGTCCACGCGATCACGAACATGCCGCCCGTCGAGCTCGGCGGCAACGTGATTGCACCGTGGCGGCTCGTGTTCGTCGTGGTGGGCGTGCCGGGGCTGCTCATCGCGCTGCTTCTGCTCACCGTGAAGGAGCCGGCGCGGCGTGCGGTGCGAGCGCTGGATGCGAAAAAGGGCATTCCGTTTCGCATCGCCCGCAAGGAAATCCTGGGGCGCTGGCAGTCCGTGCTTGGCATTGCGCTCATGATCGGCTGCCAGGCGATGAGCAACTATGCGCTGCTCGCGTGGTCCCCGGCATTCTTCGAGCGTGTGCACGAATGGCCGCGCAACCAGACGGGTCTGGTGCTCGGGCTCATCACGCTGGGCTCGGGGTGCACCGGCCTGATCGTCGGCGGGCGCCTCGCGGATTACTGGCAGCGCGTCGGTGTCACCGATGGCACGCTGCGCGTGGGCCTCATCGGCCTGGTCGGCGTGGGGCTCACACTGCCCGTCGCCATGCTGCTGCCGCAGGCGAGCGCGACGGTGGCCCTGCTCGTCGTCACGGTGCTTTTTGTGGGGCTGCCGATCGGCACCTCCTACGCGGCCGTGCAACTCATCTTCCCGAATCAGCTGCGCGGCACGGCCTCGGCCGTGGTGCTCTTCATCGTGAACCTGATGGGGCTCGGGCTCGGATCGCTCCTGCCGGGGCTGTTCAACGACTATCTCTTCGGGGACGAGAAGATGGTCGGCCACTCGATCGCGCTGACCGTGGCGCTGTCGAGCGTTTTCGGTGCCACGATCGTCACGATGACACTGCGCCCGTACCGCCGACACTACGCACAGCTGCAGGGCGTGCTATCGACCTGAGTGTTTTCGTCAGGCTGGCCTTGCGGCAGGCGTGTGGCCGGTAACGGCGCGCAGCTTGGCAGGCGCCGTCTCGACCAGGAACAGGCACAGCACGCCACCCAGCGCCGCGCAGCCGATCTGCAGCAACACCGGCGTCGCGAGACTCGACAGGTCGGCGAGCTTCCCCGCGAGGGAGGTGATGCCGAAGCCACCGATCACCTCACCCACGCACACCACCAGACCCATGGCGGTAGCCGCATATCGCCGCGAGATGGTCTCGCCGGGAATCACGCCCATGAAGAGCGGAAACGCACCGGTGGCCGTCCAGCCGAGGAACATGAGCACGCCGAGGACGACCGGCGAGCCATGGAAATAGAGCGCGGCCATGGGCGTGATCACGCCAGTCAGACAGAACGCGATCATCACGGGCTTGCGCCCGATGCGGTCCGACAGCCACGGCGCGCCGAATCCGGAGACGGCGGAAGCCACCCCCAGCGTGGTCATGAGATACGCCATCGTCTGCCCGGGAAGGCCGCGATACTCGGTGAAGAACTTCGGCAGGAACGTCCACCCGAGAATCATCCACGCCACGAGGAACACGGAGATCGCCGAGCAGAGCGCGATGTTGCGCACCCTCAGCATGTCGAGCACTCGCACGCGAGGCGCATTGGCGTCCGCCGCTTCCCCGCCCACGGCGGCCTGCGCGGCCCGTGTCGGCTCGCGCACCCAGAACAGCACCGCCACGGCGCAGAGCAGCCCCGGGATGCCGGCGATGAAGAACGCCGTGCGCCAGCCGAAGGCCTCGGCCACGGGCACGAGCACCAGGGGCGCGAGACTCTGGCCCAGCAGGGCCGCGAAGAAATTCTGCATGAAGCCGGCGTTGACGCCGCGGCGATGCTCCGAGGACTCCACGGCCATGATCGCCAGACACACCGGCAGGAACGGCCCCTCGACCGCACCCATGATCATTCGCGAGATGAGCAGCACCGGGTAGGACGTGGCGAGCCCCGCCAGAATCGAGCAGCCCGAGAAGATCAGCAGGAACGCGAGCAGGAAGGGCTTGCGCGCACCGCGCGCATCCGACCATCTCGCGATGAGGAACGCACCCAGCGCCCAGGTGATGGCGAGACCGGAGCCGAGGAACCCGACCTCCGTGTTCGACAGGGGGATGTCCTGCGTGATGAACGGCACCAGAATGCCGGCGGCGTTCCGGTCGAAGAACGCCACGCCGAATGAGATGCCGAGCAGCAGCAACAGCCCGTTCTCGTACGTGAAGATGCCGGTTCGTCTCGTCATACCGCGCTCGCCTCCCTCCCGGCCCATTTCTTCGCTGGGCTCTGGGCGGATCATAGAGGAATCCCGAACCCGGGCAGCACCAATGGGACGGATGGCCGCTGCTTGCACAACTTGACGAACGACCTTGCGACGGGCACGCCTCTCGCCTTGCCCTTACGCTTGCGGTAGTGCGCGCAGCATGAGCCCGCGGCTCTCGAGTTGCCGCGTAACGGATGCGGGAGCGTTCGGGTCCTGCGTATCGACGGTGATCACCTCGAGGCTTTCACCGGAGCCGATGCGCTCCTGATTGGCGAGCTGCCAATCGAGCACGGCGAGGTCCGCTTCGGAAGCGTCCCGGCCGGAGCGCGAACGCGCCACGATTCGTTCCCTGAGCACCGCAGCGGGCGCGTCGCAGTGAATAACGAACATCGGCACGCCCAAATGACGCGCCCGGCTCGCGACGGTGTCGCGCTGGGCGCGCCTCAGGAACGTGGCGTCCACGATGACCGGATAGCCTCCGGGCAGAACCTGCTCGGCCACGTCTGCGAGGCGCGCGTAGGTCTGTTCCGTGATGCCTGGCGTATAGAGCCCACCGCCTGGCGCGGAGTGCGACGAGGCAAGCTCCCCGAGCCCCGCCAGGCGCTTGCGCTCCACATCGGAGCGCACATGAATCGCGCCCAGTGCCGGCGCGAGCTGCCGCGCAAGCCACGTCTTGCCCGATCCGGAAAGTCCGGACATCAGGATCAGCGCGGTGGGTCGCGGCTGCAACGCGCGGCGGGCAACGTCCACAAAGGCTGCGTGATCGCGTCGCAGTGCTTCGAGCGCAGCAGAGCCGGGCGCCTGGCGATTGCGGAGCCCTTCGGCCACCAACCCCTTCACCTCGAGCGTCGACACCTTCGCACGCACGAGCGCGCGATGGGCCTTGTACAGGTCGAGCACCCGGCACGCTTCGAAATCGCCGGAGGCATCCAGATAGCCGGTGAGGAACGCATGTGCGTGTGCGGGCCGGGCGTGCGCTTCCAGATCGGCGATGAGAAATGCGATCTCTTCCGCAACGTCGATCCAGCGGAACGCTGGCTCGAATTCCATGCAGTCGAAGGCCACGAGCCGGTTCTGCAGCCACACCACGTTGCGCGAATGAAGATCGCCGTGGCATTCGCGCACACGGCCCGCGTCTCGTCGTGCGCCGATCAGTGGCGTGAGCGCGCGCAGACGCGCGGTGAGCGCGTCTTGCATCGAGGAAAGGCTACCGTGACCGGCGCTCCAGAGAGGGGCCGCATCGGCCCCCGGGCCCATTCGGGCCAGCTCGGCGTTCGCCGCAGTGACGCTGGCCACATAGTCCTCGACATTCTCCGTGAGCACTTTCGCGATGCCCTCTGCCCGCCCCCACGGCTCCCCGGTCCGGGCCACAGGCAGATGGCCATGAATGCGGGCCAGCTCGCGGCCGAACGCGTCGAGCGGTTCCGTGCCGATTGCATCGCGCGCGAGCAGGCGATCGAGCTCCTGATCCGGCGGGAACTGCCGCATGCGCACACAGCGTTCGAGCACACGACCCGTACCGCCGATCACGGCGAGCCCGTCCCGCTCGGTGATGTCGCAAACGTCCAGATAGAGATCCGGCGCGAACCGCCGATTGAGCCGCACTTCCTCGCCGCAGAAAAATGCCCGGCGCTCAGCGGAAGTGAGATCGACGAAGGGATAGCGCACCGGCCGCTTGATCTTGTACGCGTACTCGCCGGTGAGCAGCACCCACGAGACATGCGTCTGCACGAGCGTGACGGCACCGACCGGATGCGGATAGGCCCCGGGCTGCAGAAGGCCGGCAAGCTGTTCGGGCAACTGGGCCATGAGCGGTGAACGGGCAGCGGCGCTGCCGCGAGAATACTGGAATCGCGGGCCCTTCTGCCCGCTGCCGCTCAGCTCGCGCGCGCGATGGCAACTGCGGCGCCGGCCATTGCGGTTGCACTCCCGCGGTTGACGAGGCGGATGGCGCGCGGGCTACGCAGCAACCGCCGCGCACGGGATGCCGCATAGGCATACACGCCAAGCACCAGCGGCAGAACGACCGCAATGACGAGCGCGATCTCGAAAAAGCCGGCGACAGTGAGCGTTTCCAGCTTCACCACCGTGGGCAGCAGCGCCAGGAAGAACACCATCGGCTTCGGGTTGCCAAGTGTCAGCGCAAGACTCCCGAGGAACAGGCGCGACGGGGCTTGTGAAGCATCCACTGCCTGGGCGGCATCGACCGGTTGCGGTTCCGAGGTCCACATGCGGTAAGCCAGCCAGAGCAGGTACGCGGCACCGGCGTACTTCACTGCCACGAACACCGTGTGCGCGGATTGCGCCAGCGCCGCAAGCCCGGTCGCCGCCACGGTGAACCACACGAGGTCGCCCACAAGGAACCCCGCAATGAATGCGGGCGCGCCCTGCGTGCCGCGCACGAGCGAGCGCGCAACCACGGCGGCAACGCCCGGCCCCGGCGAAAACACCGCAAGGCCGTACACCACCGCAAACACCGCCAGTCCGTAAACACTCATGAAATCGGCTGAACCGGAGGCTTCGCACCCGCCCGCCGGGGCGCGCCCCCGCGGACGGAAACGGACGCCGTGAATCAGAACGGGTCGATTTCGCCCGTCGACCAGTTGGTAATACGCCCGGAGCGCTCCATCGTGAGCCCATCGATCTCCTTGATGAGCTTCGCGATCTCCTCCTCCACCGGGCGCGCCATCGGGTTGCTGCCCGCCACGCCCGGCTTGCTCGCCACCATCACCGGCTCCATCAGCGCGACGATGATGCCGTTCTCCTTCACGGCATGCGAGAGCTTGCGCGAATACATGTTGAGCGCGGCCTTGCTCGCGCCGTAGTTCATCCCCATGGGCGAGTCGCCGCCAAAGCGCCCGAACGAGCCGATGAACGAGGTGATGTTGACGATCTTCTTCTGCTTCGAGCGCTGCACGTGCGGCATGAACGCCTGGATCATGCGCATGGGCCCGAGCGCGTTCACGTCGAAGTCGGTGCGCGCGGCATCGAAATCGATCTCCCCGAAGGGCGTGTTCACCTTCTCGAGGTCCGCCTGGAAGGTTGCCTCGACGTTCGCGGCATTGTTGATGAGCACGTCGATGGGCTGGTTGCGGTATTTCTCGGCCACCGCGCGAATCATGCCCGTGTCGCTCACGTCGATGCGCTCGATGACGAGCTGCGGATGCTTCTTCTGAATGGCGTGCAGGTCCGCAAGGCCCGGATCGTTCGCCGGGCGGCGTGTGGTGGCGATGACATTCCAGTCCCGCGCCGCGTACTGCCGCGCAAGCTCGAGGCCGATGCCTCGGTTGGCACCGGTGATGATCACCGTGGGCGCTCCCGGCTTCAGCGCGGCTTGCGCGACGAGCGGAGCGAGAGCAAGGGCGATGAGTACGACGATCCTGCGCAA
>Ga0182749_1003485_pt1 | contig 10727 bp, 9 predicted proteins | sample eDN3rd37CKraftMG_FD_128875 | JGI IMG/M metagenome (GOLD analysis project Ga0182749, IMG submission 128875) | Enriched Miracle-Growth compost microbial communities from Emeryville, California, USA - eDNA 3rd pass 37_C Kraft MG (version 2) (version 2) ...
CAGCCGGTATCTGGCGTGGCGTCGCCGAGCAGCCGGGCGCGGATGCGGTTGGCCAACCGAGAGGAAAGCCGCTTCACCCGCGTATCGCGCCGGCTCACCCGCCACCCCGCCACCATCAGCGGCGGCCCGCCGGCGGCCGATTCGGCCTGGGCGAAATCCCAGAGCGCGGGGATGTCGGCCGGGTCGTTCTGCCCGTCGCCGTCCAGCGTGGCGATCCAGTCGCCGCGCGCCGCCCGCACCCCTGTCACGATGGCCGCCGACTGCCCGCAGGAGGCGACATGCCGCAGCACCCGCAGCGCCGGCGTGGTGCGGACCAGCTCGGCCAGAGCCGCCGCCGTGGCATCGGTCGAGCCATCGTCCACATAGATGATCTCATGCGGGATGGCGGCCAGGGCGGCACCAATCTCCGCCACCAGCGGCGCGACATTCGGCGCCTCGTTGCGCACCGGCACGACCACCGAGAGCAGCGGGGCGGCCTCGGCATCGGTCATGCCGGGGCTCTCGGCGGCGGCGGGGCGCGAATGGTCCGGCATGGCGGCGCGGGGTAGCAGGCACGGCGGGGGCCGACAAGATGAGGATCGCCGCGCCGCGCCCGCCCCGGCCCTGCCCACCGCGCATTGCGGATGCGGCGCCGCTTCTCCACCTTCACGGCACACGCTGTGCTAGAAGATCCGGAAATGCCCTTCGATCCGCACTCCCCTGGTTCCGACCACCTCGCCGACCGCCGCGCCATCGGCTGGTGGCTGCTCATCGTCGCCGGACTGATCTGGGCCATGATCGCGCTCGGCGGCGCGACGCGGCTCACCGGCTCGGGCCTCTCCATCATGGAATGGGCGCCGATCTCCGGCACGCTGCCGCCGCTCTCGGAGGCCGAGTGGCAGCGCCTCTACGATCTCTACCGCACCATCCCGCAATACGAGCTGATCAACCAGGGCTTCGGGATCGAGGGCTTCAAGCAGATCTTCTGGCTCGAATGGACCCACCGCCTCTGGGGGCGGCTGATCGGCCTCGCCTTCCTGCTGCCGCTCATCTGGTTCTGGGTGCGCGGCCGCATCCCGCCGGGGCTGAAGCCGCGCCTCGTCGTGCTCTTCCTGCTCGGCGGGCTGCAGGGCGCGGTCGGCTGGTTCATGGTCGCCTCCGGCTTCGAGGCGGACCGCACCTCCGTCTCGCCCTACCGGCTGGTGATCCATCTCGGCCTGGCGCTGCTGCTCTACGGCGTCATCCTCTGGACCGCGCTCGGCCTGCTGCGCCCGCGGCGCACCGGGCCCCGGCAGCCGGCCGGGCTGCGCCGGCTGGTGCACCTCACCGCCGGGCTGGTGGTGCTGACGCTGCTGGCCGGCGGCTTCGTCGCCGGGCTGCATGCCGGCCTCACCTACAACACCTTCCCGCTGATGGACGGTGAGATCGTGCCGCCCGGCTATGCCGAGCTCACCCCCTTCTGGCGAAACTGGACGGCCAATATCGCCGCCGTGCAGTTCAACCACCGCCTGCTCGCCACCGTGACCGGCGCGGCGGCACTGGTCGCGGCCGTCTGGGGCGCGCGCGCCCTGCCCGCCGGCTTCGCGCGCGGCGCCGTGCTGGCGCTCGGCGGGGTGGTGGCGCTGCAATACGGCCTCGGTGTCGCCACACTGCTGCTGGTGGTGCCGGTCTGGCTCGGCACGCTGCACCAGGCGGTGGCGGTCGGCGTGCTGACGGCCGTGCTGGTCGCGCTGCACGCCCTGCGCCCGCCGCGAGGCCGTGCCGCGTGAACAGCGGCCAGCCGCCCTCCCAGGCCGTCCTGCAGGCGATGCCCACGGCCGCCTGCGTCTTCGGCGCCGACGGACGGGTCGTCTTCCTGAACGCGGCCGCCCGGCGCATGCTGGACCTGCCGCCCGAGTCCGAGCTGGTGGGGCGCAGCGCGGTCGAGATGTTCCGCCTCCTCGCCTATCGCGGCTTCTACGGCCCCGGCGACCCGGAGGCCCAGGCCCGCGCGGCGCAGGAGATGGACCGCAGCCAGCCGCGCCACCGCACCATCCGCAGCACCGAGGGCCGCTGGTTCGACATCAGCAGCCATCCGCTGCCGGAGGGCGGGTGGGTCGCCTTCGTCACCGATGTCACCCTGCACCACCAGGCCGAGGCGCTGGCGCTGGAGCGCATGCGCCTGACCGATCTGGCGCTGCGCGAGAACCCCTCCGGCCTCGGGCTCTACAACGCGGAACGCCGGCTCTGCCTGTTCAACGAGACCTATGAGCGCATCCTCGGCCTGCCGCCCGGCACGCTGAGGCTTGGCCTCAGCTTCGATGAGGTCTTCGACCTTGTCCTCCTCCACAATCCGCTGGACGAGGAAGGTCGCCGGATCGCCGCCGAACGCCGCCATCTCGACCGCCGGCAGCCGCAGGCCTACATCCGGATCCGGCCGGACGGCATGGCGGTCCGTGCCCTGAGCCGGCCGGTGCCCGGCGGCGGCTTCCTGATCTGCCTGGAGGACGTCACCCCCCTGCGCCGGGCGGAGGATGAGGCCAAGCGCCGCGCCGCCCTGCTCGACGGCGTGCTGGAAGCGATGCCGCACGGCGTCTGCGTCTATGGCCCCGACCACCGGCTGCGCATGGTCAACACGGCCTTCCAGCGCATCATGGCCGGCGCCGAGGTCACGGTCGGCGAGCACCTGATGGACATCTGCCGCCGTCGCGAGGAATCCCACGAGTACGAGAACCAGGAAACGCCGGAAGCGGTGTTCCGCCGCCAGCTCGACTTCGACCGCCCGCCGGTCACCCGTGTCCGCCGCAACGGCACCGTGCTCACCGGCCGCACCGCCCCGCTGCCGGATGGTGGCCATCTCTCGGTGATCAGCGACGTCACCGCCCTGCATCATGCCGAGGCCGAGGCGCAGCGCCGCGCCGACCTGCTGCAGGCCATGATCGACAGCATGCGCCACGGCGTCTGCCTCTTCGACAAGGATCACCGCCTGGTCGCCGCCAATGCGCTCGCCGCCCGCATGACCGGGCTGACGCCGGAAGAGCTGTCGCCGGGCGTGCATCTCGATACCCTGCGCCGGCTGCAATACGAGCGCGGCGAATTCGGCCGCGGCGAGACGGCGGACAGGATCTTCCGCGAGCGCGCCGCCGGGATGGTGCCACGGCTCGACCGCTTCAGCCGCACCCGCGCCGACGGCACGGTGATCGAGGTCAGCACCGACCCGACCCCCGATGGCGGCTTCGTCCGCATCTATATCGACGTCACCGAGGAGCGGCGTGCCCGCGCCGAGCTGGAGCGCGCCCGCGCCGCGGCGGAGGAGGCGAATGCCGCCAAGAGCCGCTTCCTGGCCACCATGAGCCATGAGCTGCGCACGCCGCTGAACGCCGTGATCGGTTTCTCGGAGGCGATCGCCACAGAGCCGGAGACGCCGCAGGTGGGCGAGTTCGCCGGCAGCATCCTGGAGGCGGGGCGCCACCTGCTGTCGCTGATCGACGAGGTGCTGGAGGTGGCGCAGGCCGGCACCGGCGCCCTGCGCATCGAGACCCGCGCGCTCTACCTGCCGAGCGTGCTGGAGGGCAGCCTTCGGCTGATGCGCAGCACCGCCCAGGCGGCGCAGGTGGCGCTCGTCCTCGATCCCCTGCCCGAGCTGCCGCGCGCCAGCGCCGATGAGCGGCGGCTGCGGCAGGTGCTGCTCAACCTGCTCTCCAACGCGGTGAAGTTCACCCCTGCCGGCGGCACGGTCCGCCTTTCCGCCGCGACATTGCCGGATGGCGCGGTGGAGCTTTCCGTCACCGATACCGGCATCGGCATCGAGTCCGGGCAGCTCGAACGCGCCTTCGAGCCCTTCGTGCAGTTGGAAACCAGCCATGCACGCCGATATGCAGGGTCGGGCCTCGGCCTCTATCTCGCTCGCGCCCTGGCCAAGGCGATGGGCGCGACCCTGACGCTCGAAAGCCGGCGCGGCGAGGGCACCACCGCCCGGCTGCGGCTGATGCCCGCCACACAACGACAGGAGCAGACGGCATGACCGCTCTCGACACCACCGACCGGCTGTTCTTCCGCGACCTCGACCGTGGCGCCGCCGAGCGCATTCTCTCGGGCGCCCTGGCCGGCGCCGAGGATGGCGAGCTGTTCCTGGAATATGTCGAGAGCGAGGCCATCAGCCTCGATGACGGCCGCATCCGCAGCGCCAGCTTCGACGCCACGCGCGGCTTCGGCCTGCGCGCCGTGCAGGGCGAGGCCGCCGGCTTCGCGCATGGCGGCGAGATCTCGGAGGCCGCCCTGCAGCGCGCCGCCGACACGGTGCGCGCCGTCGCCGCCGGCCATTCCGGCAAGCTGGCGGTCGGTCCCCGCGCCACCAATGCCCGCCTCTATGACGACGCCAATCCCCTCGCCGCCATGGCCTTCCCCGCCAAGACGGCGCTGCTGGCCGAGATCGACGCCTATGCCCGCGGCCGTGACAGCCGGGTGACGCAGGTGATGGCCAGCCTCTCCGGCGAGTGGCAAGCGGTGCAGGTGCTGCGCCCGGACGGCCAGCGCGTCGCCGACCTGCGCCCGCTGGTGCGGCTCAACGTCACCGTCGTGGTCGAGGCCAACGGCCGGCGCGAGAGCGGCAGCCATGGCATGGGCGGCCGCTTCGCCTATGAGCGCATCGTCTCAGAGACGAGCTGGAAGGCCGCGGTGGATGAGGCGCTGCGCCAGGCCGTGCTGAACCTGGAGAGCATCCCCGCCCCCGCCGGCGAGATGGAGGTGGTGCTCGGCCCCGGCTGGCCCGGCATCCTGCTGCACGAGGCGATCGGCCATGGGCTGGAGGGCGACTTCAACCGCAAGCAGACCTCCGCCTTCGCCGGGCTGCTCGGCCAGCGGATCGCCGCCCCCGGCGTGACCGTGGTGGATGACGGCACCATCCCGGACCGCCGCGGCTCGCTCACCGTGGATGACGAGGGCACCCCCTCCGGCCGCACCGTGCTGATCGAGGACGGCATCCTGACCGGCTTCCTGCAGGACCGTCAGAACGCGCGCCTGATGGGTGTCGCCCCCACCGGCAATGGCCGGCGCCAGAGCCATGCCCATGCGCCGATGCCGCGCATGACCAACACCGTCATGCTCGGCGGCGACAAGGACCCGGAGGAGATCCTGCGCAGCGTGAAGCGCGGCATCTGGGGCGTGAATTTCGGCGGCGGGCAGGTGGACATCACCTCGGGCAAGTTCGTCTTCTCGATGTCCGAGGCCTATCTGGTCGAGGACGGCAAGGTCGGCGCGCCGGTGAAGGGCGCCATGCTGATCGGCAACGGACCCGAGGCGCTGACCCGCGTCACCATGATCGGCAACGACATGGCGCTCGATCCGGGCATCGGCACCTGCGGCAAGCAGGGCCAGGGCGTGCCGGTCGGCGTCGGCCAGCCGACCCTGAAGATGACCGGCCTGACCATCGGCGGCACCGCCGTATGATCCGGCCCGCCCGCCCCGCCGAGGCTCCGGCCCTGGCGGCGCTGGTGGAGCGGGCCTATGCGCCCTGGGTGCCGCTGGTCGGGCGGCGCCCGGCGCCGATGGATGACGACTATGCCGCCCGCATCGCCGCCGGCCAGGCCTGGGTGCTGGATCAGGCCGGCGCGATCCTCGGGCTGGTCGTGCTGGAAGCGGCGCCCGACCACCTCTGGCTGGACAATGTCGCCGTCGATCCCGCCGGGCAGGGCCAGGGCACCGGGCGGCGGCTGATGCGCTTCGCGGCCGAGGAGGCGGCGCGCCGCGGCCTCGACGAGGTCCGCCTGCTGACCCACGAGAAGATGGCGCGCAACATCGCCCTCTACACCCGTCTTGGCTTTACCGAGACGGAGCGGCGGGAGGAGAAGGGCTTTCGCCGCGTGTTCTTCGCCATCCCGACGGAGCGTCTGCTGGCGGCGGGCTGAGGCGGCCGGCCATCCCCTCCCCTCGGCTCAGTTGCCGCGGGCGCCCCGCAAGTCCTTGTTCTGCCGCGAGATGCCGCCCACCGCGCGCGGATCGATGCAGGTGGTCGCGGTCTGGCTCTCAATGCTGCGCAGGTCCTGATGCGCGGTGCGCCCGGCCGGGGCCGCTCCGCGGGCGCGTTCCACGCCCTTGTGTTGACAGTTGGCAGAACCTGTCCGCAGCATGGCTCCGGAACCACCCGCAGCCGGCCCGCCCCCGAGCGGCAAAGCAGACACCGGCGCGGCAGAGGAAGGAAACGCCATGTTGCAGCGTCGGGCCCTGCTCGGTGCCGCGCTCACCCTGCCGGCCCTTGCCGGAACGGGGCGCGCGCAGACAAGCTACCCGGATCACGCGATCCGCCTCATCGTCGGCTTCGCCCCGGGCGGCGCCACCGACATCACCACGCGCCTGCTGGCGCCACGCCTGCAGACGGCGCTCGGCGGCCGCGCGCCCGTGGTGGTGGAGAACCGCCCGGGCGGCAGCGGCAATATCGCCACCCAGGCGGTGGTGAATGCCGATCCCGATGGCTACACGCTGCTGATGGGCACCATCTCGGCCCTGGCCATCAACCCGAGCCTCTTCTCCGACCTTCCCTTCGACCCGCAGACCGACCTCACGCCGATCGGCCTCTTCGTGGACGTCTTGAACGTCCTGGTGGTGCCGGCGGATCGGCCCTGGAAGAGCCTCTCCGAGCTGATCGCCACGGCGCGCGAGAAGCCGGGTGCGCTGAACTACTCCTCCTCCGGCATCGGCGGCGCCGGGCATCTCGGCGGCGCGCTGCTTGATCACCTCGCCGGCATCAGGACGGTGCATGTGCCCTATCGCGGCGGCGGCCCGGCCATGACCGACCTGGTGAGCGGCAAGGTGGATTTCTCCTTCGCCACCGCCCCCACCGCCCTGCCGCTGATCCAGGCCGGCAAGATCCGCGCGCTCGCGGTGCCCACGGCCCGGCGCAGCCCGCTGCTGCCCGATGTCCCCACCGTCGCCGAGACGGTGCCCGGCTTCGAGGTGGCGAACTGGTATGCCATGCTCGGCCCCAAGGGCCTGCCGCAGCCGATCGTCACCCGGCTCAGCGCTGCCCTGCAGGAATGCCTGCGCGAGCCGGCGCTGGCGGATGACCTCACGCATCACGGCGCCGAGGCGCGCCCCTCCACGCCCGAGGAACTGGCCCGCTTCCTCAAGGCCGAGACGGAGAAGTGGCGGCCGATCCTGAAATCCTCCGGCGCCAAGCCGGAATGATCCACGGCACGGGAAACGGACAGCGATGGACCTGCAACTGAACGGCCGCGAGGCGCTGGTGATCGGCGGCTCCTCCGGCATCGGCCTCGCCACGGCGGCGGCACTGCTGCGCGAGGGCGCGCGCGTGACCATCGCGGCGCGCGACCCGGCGCGGCTCGCGGCGGCGGCCGAGCGCCTCGCCGCCGAAACAGGCATGGCGCCCGAGACCACCCGCTGCGACCAGGCGGACCCGGCCCAGGTGCAGGCCCTCGCCGCCCGCTACGAGGGGCGCGGGCTGCACGCGCTGGTCTGCGCCGCCGGCGGCAGCCACCGCTCCGCCTTCGAGGCGCTGACCGACGAGCAATGGCTGGCCAACTACGAATTCAACATCCTCGGCACGGTGCGCGCCGTGCGGGCGATGCTGCCCGCGCTGCGCCGCGCCGGCAGCGCGCGGGTGGTGCTGCTCGGGGCCGTCTCCGCCCGCCAGCCGACGGCGCATCAGGTCGTCTCCAACACCCACAAGGCGGGCCTGCTGGCGCTGGCGAAGACGCTCTCGCTGGAGCTGGCGCCGGAGGGCATCGGCGTGAACAGCGTCTCGCCCGGCCGTGCTCTGACGCCGCTCTGGCAGAAGCGCGCCGCCACCATGGCGAAGGACGAGGGCATCACCGAGGAAGCGGTGCTGCAGCGCGTCGCCGCCGACATCCCGATGGGGCGCCTCGCCACGCCGGAGGAGGTGGCGGCCATGGTGGCCTTCCTCGCTGCGCCCGTCTCGGCCTATGTCACCGGCCAGGCCGTCGCGGTGGATGGCGGGTTGCAGCGCGGGGTGTGACACGCGCCAGCCCGGAGGATGCGCTTCCGCCGCATCCCCGGGCATTCCCTCCTCTCGTCGATGCTGTGCGCTGCAGGGTTTGCGCCCGCGCCGCCGCTTTCCGCGTGCCAGCATAGATCCCCGCCGGCGACTTCAGCACAGCAAAAATCCCGCCACCCTCGCTGGATAGTGGAACACGCTTCCAAGGAGAATTGCGATGCTGGTTTGAACGGCGGATGTAGCACGTAAGTGACGCCTCGATCCGGGCGATTGTGAAGTTTTTATTAGAAAGGTGTTACGGGGAGAGCTACGGGTTCAAGTCGCACATAATAAGAAAGCGTTGGTCACCACGTATGAACCAGCCGCATTTTCCGCGCGATGCGGCCTCGGACACTGGCGCCGACTTCATCGTGCCCGAAGGTGCTTCCATCGCTGGGGAAGCGCGGGCCTTTCGCTGGATCCGGCCGCTGGTGGGTTTCACGCTGCTGCTGCTCGCCGTGCAGGAAGCCGTCTCGCTCTCCCTCGGCACGGCCGCGCCGCATGATTATCTCCGCCCCACCATGCAGGCGCCAACCGCGCTCGGCGCCTTCGTGCTGGCCTGCATCTTGGTGAAGCCCCCGGACCGCCGGCGGATGCTTCTTCTGGGTCTCGCGATCGAGGGCACGCGCATCGCCTTGCAACTGCTGACCGGCCGCCCTCTCGTCAACCTCGTGCTGTTTCCCGGCTTCGGGCTCGGCGTGGCGGCCTGGTGCGTGCTGGCCTGGCGCGCCGCGATCTCGCGTGGCGCGGAGCGGCAACGGAGCATCGACATCCTTGCCGCCGCGCTGGCCCTGCCGGTCGGTAATCTGCTGCTCTGGCCTAGCGTCTTCAGCATGATTCCCTTCCTGCCCCATCTCTACGACAACGCGCTGCTGCGGCTGGACGCGACGCTGGGCGTGCAACCCGCCGCGTTGGTGGGCGCGCTGCTGCGCGAGGTGCCGCCGCTCTTCGCGCTGCATCTCTTCGTCTATGTGCAGCTTCCGCTCGCGCTCTGCATTGTCGCCGCGCTGGAAGCGAAGTCGGGACGGCGGCTCGGCCTGGGCCTGCTTCCCGCCTCCCTCGCGGCGGCGGCGATCGGCTATCTCCTCTACATCGCCATGCCGGCCGTCGGGCCACGGCCCTATTTCGGCGATGACTTCGCGGCAGTCATGCAGCAGCTCGACGTGCTGCCCTCCGGCCCCGTGGCCAACACCACGCATCCCCGCAACGTGATGCCGTCGCTGCACATCACCTGGGCGCTGCTGATCTACCTGACCGCGCGGCAACAGGGGCGGCGCGTCGAAATCGCCGCGATCGTCTTCGCCATCACCACGGCCCTGGCCACGCTGGGCCTCGGGGAGCACTATCTCATCGATCTCGTGGTGGCGGTTCCCCTGGTGCTGCTCGTGCGCGCCCTTTGTGCCTTCGATGTTCCGCTGGCCCGCGTCGAGCGCTGGGGCGCCATCGCCCTGGGCACGGCCTCCCTGGCCTGCTGGGCGCTCATCGTCCGGAGCGGCAACGACGCGCTGGCCTTCCCCGAGCTTGTCCCGCTGCTGATGGTCGGCTCCGTGCTGGCCTGCTTCGCCGCGGAGCGGGCCCTGCTTCGCTCCGAGCGCAGCCTGCCCGCCCCGGCGCTGTGGCCGATGCCCACGGCCGTCGGGAAGCCGCGCTGAGCGAAGGCCGGCGGGCGCCATGCTGATCGTCTTCAACCCCACCGCCGGCTCGCGCCGGCGGCAACGCCTAGAACGCGCGCTGGTGGTGTTGCGGGCGCAGGGCGTGCCGGCGGACATCGCGATGACTGAGCATACCGGCCATGCGGAGACGATCGCGCGGGAGGCGGCCCGCGCCGGCCAGCGCGTCGTGGTCGCCGCCGGAGGCGACGGAACCATCGCCGAGGTGGCGAGCGGCCTGGCGGGCAGCGACACCACGCTCGGCGTGCTGCCGCTCGGCACGGCCAATGTGCTGGCCTGCGAGCTTGGCCTGCCGCTGGCGCCGGAAGGCGCGGCGATGGTGCTGGCGAAAGGCCGCACCGCCATCCTGCGCCCCGGCATGGCGCATTTCGCCGATGGCCGGGTGCGGCTCTTCCTGCAGATGCTGGGCGCCGGCTTCGACGCCGCGGTGGTGGCCGGCCTCAGCCTGCCGCTGAAGCGCCAGTTCGGCCGCGGCGCCTATGTCTGGCAATCGGCGCGCGAGCTCACCCGCTACGCCTTTCCGCGCATCACCGCCTGGATCGACGGCGAGCCGCTCGCCGCCGCCAGTGTCGTCGTCAGCAAGGGCCGCTTCTATGCGGGGCGCTACATGCTGGCGCCGGATGCGCTGCCTGGGGCGGAAGGCTTCCAGGTCGTGCTGTTCCGCTGGTCCGGTCCGCTGGCCGCGGCCTGCTATGGTGCGGCGCTGCCGCTCAACCTGCTGCCGCGCCTCTCCGGCGTGCAGATCCGGCAGGGCGGCAGCATCCGCCTCGAAGCCCCCGCGACCTGCGCGCAGACCGACGGCGATCCCGCCGGCACCCTGCCGGTGGACATCGCCGACGCGCCCGGCCCCCTGCGGATGCTGCTGGCGCCATAAGGCCTCACGCCTGCCCATGGGGGCCGACCGAGGCGATTCAGCTTCCGCCGCTTCGCCGTCCTGACGCATGAGGCCTTTGCGCCGTGCCCTTCCTCCGGGCACGGCAATCCCTCAGCGCCCCGGCCCGGCCTCAGACCGCGAAGATCTCGCGCCCCTCGGCCAGGCCATGCTGGAGATAATGCTCCAGCGGGTTCACCCCCGCCGCCGCCACATCCGG
>Ga0182749_1003487_pt1 | contig 10723 bp, 10 predicted proteins | sample eDN3rd37CKraftMG_FD_128875 | JGI IMG/M metagenome (GOLD analysis project Ga0182749, IMG submission 128875) | Enriched Miracle-Growth compost microbial communities from Emeryville, California, USA - eDNA 3rd pass 37_C Kraft MG (version 2) (version 2) ...
AGCGCGACCGCGTCGAGTATCTTCGCGGTTTCGTCTCGCACCGAGAGCATCACCGCGCGCAGCCGGCATTCGGTCTCGTCGATGCAATTCTCGCACGGCGTGTAGTTGAGTCGCGCGGCGCAGGGCAGCAGCGCGAGGCTGCCGCGCGTCAGGCGGACGATCTCCCCATAGGTGATCGCCTCGGGCGGGCGGGCGAGCCAATAGCCGCCTTCCTTGCCGCGCAGCGTCTCGACCAGCCCCGCGCGCCGCATCTCGGACAGGATCACCGTCAGGAATTTGGCGGGAATCCGCTGCTTCTGCGCGATTTCGCCAAGCTGGATCGGCCCCTGGCCATAACGGTCCGCGAGGTGGAGGAGGGCGCGAATGGCGTATCGGGTGCGTTGAGAAAGCACGGCCGCCACTAATCCCCTGTCCGCGCGCCGCGCAAGTGCCTAAAATCAATCCCGTGGGCGCCGCGGGCGAACCGTGTTATCCCTCGCGCGTCCAACCTCGCTTGACCTTGCGGGGGCTAGGCTCCTATGGAGCCGCTCGCCCCGAGGGGTCGTGGCGATCGTAGCTCAATTGGTTAGAGCGCCGGTTTGTGGTACCGGAGGTTGCGGGTTCAATCCCCGTCGATCGCCCCACCAATTTTCAAGCATGCCCACGCTATCGAAGGGTTCGCCCGCCGGCTTTCGCGCTTCCCGGCGCGCCCTTTTTGGCTGGAAATCCCCTTTTGCGAAGTTTATTGCTGGTAACGGCAATAATATTACCTGGCGAGATTCGGCCCATGACCGCGCTGTGGGATTATCCCGACTATGACGACCATGAGGGGCTTCACCTCTTCCGCGACATGGCCTCGGGGCTGACGGCGATCATCGCGGTGCATTCGACCGCGCTGGGGCCGGCAGCGGGCGGCACGCGTTTCTGGCATTATCCCGATCCGGCCGACGCGATCACCGACGCGCTGCGCCTGTCGCGCGGCATGAGCTTCAAGAATGCGATGGCGGGCCTGCCGATGGGCGGCGGCAAGGGCGTGATCCTGGCCGACGCGGCGCGCACCCGCACGCCGGAGCTGCTGGCCGCCTTCGGCCGGGCGGTGGAAAGCCTGGGCGGGCGCTATGTGACGGCGGAGGATGTCGGCATGTCGGACGCCGACATGCTCGTGATCCGGCGCGAGACGCGCCATGTCGCGGGCCTGCCGGTGGGCAGCGACGCGGCGGGTGGCGATCCCGGTCCGTCGACGGCGCTGGGCGTCTTCCTGGGCGTCAAGGCGGCGGTGCGGCGCGGGCTGGGGCGCGATGACGTGGCGGGCGTGCATGTCGCCATCCAGGGCGTCGGCAGCGTCGGTGGCGGTCTGGCGCGGCGGCTGGCGGAGGAGGGCGCGCGGCTGACGCTCGCCGATGTCGATCATGACCGGGCGCGGCAGCTCGCGGCCGAGCTGGGCGCGCAGGCCGTGCGCGCCGACGAGATATTGCGGATGGAGGCCGACGTCGTCAGCCCGTGCGCGCTGGGCGCGGTGCTGAACGCGGCGACGATCGCCGATCTGCGCACCACGATCATCGCCGGGGGCGCCAACAACCAGCTCGCGACCCCGCAAGACGGCGAGCGCCTTCAGGCGCGGGGCATCCTCTATGCCCCCGATTATGTCATCAATGCCGGCGGGATCATCAATGTCGGCCTGGAATATCTGGGGCAGGGCGACCGCGCCGAGGTCAAGGCCCGGATCGCGCGGATTCCCGGGCGGCTCGAACAGATATGGGATGAAAGCGCCGCGACCGGCGATCCGGCCGCCGCCGTGGCAGACCGGATCGCGCGGCGCCTGATCGGGCGGGCCTGATCGGGTTCTTCGTCCGGCGGGCGGGGCTGTGCCGCTTTGGTGGTGTTTTTCGCCCGGCCCCGTTCCCCGGAGTCCTTCCCCCCGGATGCGCTCTGCATTATGAGCCGCACCGGCCATGCATATTTTCGCCAATCCGGGCCGATTCCTCGCGATTGCGCGTCCGCTCACCCCCTGGCTGGGGTGGAGTGGCGCGTTGCTGGTGGCGCTCGCGCTCGGCGCGGGGCTGTTCGTCACGCCGTCCGACTATCTCCAGGGCGAGAGCGTGCGGATCATGTATGTCCACGTTCCCGCCGCGTGGCTGGGCATGGCGGGATGGGGCGGGATCGCGGCGGCGAGCCTGATGCAGATCGTCTGGCGCCATCCGCTCGCCGGCGTCGCGGCGCGCGCGATCGCGGTGCCGGGGGCGCTGTTCGCCGCCATCTGCCTCGCGACCGGCTCGCTCTGGGGACGGCCGACATGGGGCACATGGTGGGAATGGGACGGGCGGCTGACCTCGATGCTCGTCCTCTTCTTCCTCTACATCGCCTATATCGCGCTCGCCGGCGCGGGGTCCGAGCGGGGGGAGAGCAGCCGTGCGGCGGCGATCTTCGGGCTGGTGGGCGCGATCAACCTGCCGGTCATCCATTATTCGGTGCTCTGGTGGCGCACGCTGCATCAGGGGCAGAGCATCACGCTCACCAGCTCGACGATCGACGGCTCGATCCTCTGGCCGCTGCCGATCGCGATGCTGGGCTTCACCCTGATCTTCGCCGCGATCGTGCTGATGCGGATGCGCGCGCTGCTCGCCGCCGCGCGGGTCGAGGCGCGGCTGCGGCGGCTGGCCGGGGCGTGAGCGGCATCGCATGAACCACCGGGCATGAATCACTGGCCTTTCATCCTCGCGGCCTATGGCATCGCGATCGGCGGCACGCTGGCGATCGCCGTGTGGAGCTACGCCGCGATGCGTCGCGCCGAGAAGGCGGCGGACGCGCTGGGCCGGCGGCGATGAAGCCCAGGCATCAGCGGCTCGTCCTGGCGGTGCTGGCGGTGGTGGCGATCGTCGGCGCGGCGCTGCTCGCCATGTCGGCGCTTCGCGATCAGGCGGCCTATTTCTACACGCCGGGCGACGCGAAGAAGGACGGGCTGCCGGCGGGCCGCGCGGTGCGGCTGGGCGGCATGGTCAAGGACGGCTCGATCGTCCGCGCGCCCGACGGCGTCACGATCCGCTTCGTCGTGACCGATTTCAAGGATGAGGTGCCGGTGGTGTTCCGCGGCATCCCGCCCGATCTGTTCAAGGAGAATTCGGGCGTGGTGGCCGAGGGCAGGTTCGATACGCGCGGCACCTTCATCGCCGACAACATCCTCGCCAAGCATGACGAGCGCTACATGCCGCCGCAGGTGGCGAGCGGGATGCGGGGCGCCATGCACGAATCGCCGAGCATTGCGAAATGATCGCGGAGGCCGGCCTTGCCGCATTATGGCTCGCCGCCGCGCTCGCCGCGCTCCAGCTCGCGCTGGGAGCGCTGGGATTGCAGCCGGGGCGGGAGGAATATCTTGCCGGAGTGCGCCGGATCGCGGTGGCGCAGGCGCTGCTCACCGCATTGGCGTTCGGATGCCTGATCCTGCTCTTCCTGCGCGTCGACCTGTCGGTCGCGCTGGTCGCGGCGAACGATCATTCGGACAAGCCCTGGCTCTACAAGTTCGCGGGCACGTGGGGGAACCACGAAGGCTCGATGCTGATGTGGGTGACCATATTGGCGCTGGCTGGCGCCGCGGTCGCGCTGCTCGAACGGCAACTGGCGGAGCGCACCCTCGTCGCGACGCTGGCCGCGCAGGCGGCGATCGGCCTCGGCTTCTACGCCTTCCTGCTGTTCGCCTCCAATCCCTTCGCGCGGCTGAGCCCGGTGCCGGCGGACGGGCAGGGGCTGAACCCATTGCTTCAGGACCCCGGCCTCGCCTTTCATCCGCCGACGCTCTACGTCGGCTATGTCGGCCTGTCGGTCGCCTTCTCCTTCGCGGTCGGCGCGCTCGTCACGCGCGACGTCGGGCCTGCCTTCGCCCGCGCGATGCGGCCGTGGGTGCTGGGCGCGTGGATATTCCTAACGCTGGGCATCACGGCGGGCTCCTACTGGGCCTATTACGAGCTGGGCTGGGGCGGCTGGTGGTTCTGGGACCCGGTGGAGAACGCATCGCTGATGCCGTGGCTGGCGGCGACCGCGCTGCTCCATTCGGTGACGGTGCTGGCGACGCGCGACGGCCTGCGCGCCTGGACGGTGATGCTGGCGGTGGTCGCCTTCTCGATGTCGATGGTGGGCACCTTCCTCGTGCGTTCGGGCATATTGACCTCGGTTCATGCCTTCGCGGTCGATCCCCGGCGGGGGTCGTTCATCCTGGCGCTGCTCGTCCTCTATATCGGCGGCGCGCTGGCGCTGTTCGGGCTGCGCGTCGGCACGGTGCGCGAGGGCGCGCGCTTCGATCCGGTGAGCCGCGAGGGCGCGCTGGTCATCAACAACCTGCTGCTCTCGGCGGTGCTGGGCATCGTCCTGATCGGCACGCTCTATCCGCTTGGCGTCGAGGCGGTGACGGGGGAGAAGCTATCGGTCGGCCCGCCTTATTTCAACAGCGCCGCCGGGCCGCTGGCGCTGATCCTCGTCGCGGTCATGGGGGCGGGGCCGCTGATGCGCTGGCGGCGCGACGATCTGAAGGCGGTGATGGGGCGCATCGCGCTGCCGGTGCTGATCACCGCGCTGGCGCTGCTCGCGGTCGTGCTGCTGGCGCCGCCGATCGGGATATTGCCGCTGCTCGGCCTGATCCTCGCGGCGGGCGTCGCGGCGGCGAGCGTGGCGCCGCTCTGGAAGCGCAACCTGCGCCGCACGCCGCTTTTCACCTATGGCATGGTGCTGGCGCATCTGGGCATCGCCGTCAGCCTGGCCGGCATGGCGAGCGAGAGCGCGTTCATCAGGGAAACGCTGGTCGCCGCCCGTCCGGGGGAGACGCACAAGGTCGGCCCCTATCAGGTGCGTTTCGACGGGGTGGAGCCGGTCGCCGGGCCGAACTGGACGGCGGTGGAGGCGACGCTGACCGCGACGCGGGGCGACCGCGCGCCGCGCACCCTCAAGACGCAGATGCGCAGCTATTGGGCGCCGCCGACCCAGACGAACGAGGCCGCGATCAGCACGGTGCTCGACGGGCAGCTTTATGTCGTGCTGGGCAATCCGGGCGATGACGGGCGCTGGCAACTGCGCCTCTGGTGGAAGCCGTTCGTGACGCTGATCTGGCTCGGCGGGGCGATGGTGGCGCTGGGCGGCTTCCTCGCGCTGGTCGGCCGTGTCTGGCGCGAGCGGCAGGCGAGGCTGCGCGAGGAGGGCTATATATGAAACGCCTGATCCTCTGGGCGCCGCTGGGGCTGTTCGTGCTGTTTGTCGCGGTGTTCGCGAGCGGCCTGATCGCGCCCGCCAGCCGCGACATCCCGTCGCGGATGATCGGCAGGCCGCTGCCCGTATTCGATCTGCCGCCCGGGGCGCCGGGCCACCCGCCGCTTGCCAGCAGCGCCTTCGCGACCGGCAGGCCCCGCCTTCTCAACGTGTTCGCGAGCTGGTGCGTGCCCTGCGCGGCGGAGGCGCAGCAGCTCGGCCAGCTCGCCGCCGCCGGGGTGGAGATCGACGCGATCGCGATCCGTGACCGGCCGGAGGATGTCGCCACCTTCCTGCGCCGCTGGGGCGATCCTTACCGCGCGATCGGCAGCGACGTCGACAGCCGCGTCCAGATCGCCATGGGCTCGGCGGGCGTGCCCGAGACGTTCGTGATCGACGGCCACGGCATCATCCGCCACCAGCATATCGGCCAGATCCAGCCCGAGGACGTGCCCGCGATCCTGGCGGCGGTGAAGGCGGCGCAATGAAGCGCGTGCGCGCCCTTCTGGCATCGGCGCTGCTGGCGTTGTCGCCGGTGCCGCTCGCGACGCCCGCGCACGCCGATTCGCTGATGCCGGCCGCCCGGCTCGCCGACACCCAGCTCCCCGATCCGAAGCAGGAGGCCGAAGCGAAGGCGCTGATGGAGACGCTGCGCTGCCTCGTCTGCCAGGGCCAGTCGATCGCCGATTCGAACGCGGAAATGGCGGGCGACATGCGCGCGCTCGTCCGCCGCCGGATCGCGGCGGGGGAGAAGCCGGCGGACATCCGCGCCTGGCTGGTGCAGCGTTACGGAAGCTGGGTGAGCTACGATCCCCCGCTCGATCGGGTGACATGGCCGCTGTGGGGAATGCCGATCCTCCTGCTGGGGGCTGGCCTATGGTTGGCGCGCGGGCGGTTCAGGAAGCGGACGGGGCCGGGCCCGGGGAAGGGTATCTGATGGGCTGGCTGATCCTGCTGGTGCTGGCGCTGCTCGCGGGGCTCGGCCTGTGGCGCTTCGGCAATCTGCCGCGCGCCTCGCTGGAGCTGCTGGGCGCGGCGCTGCTGCTCGGCGTCGCGGGCTATGCGTGGCAGGGCAGCCCCGGAATGCCGGGCAGCCCCACGCCGCCCAGACTCGCCGCGAAGCAGCCGGGCCGCGATTTCCCCAGGACGCCGGAAGGCATGGCCGCGCAGGTGGGCGGCGACGCCGACGTGCTGAACGCCGCGCAGAACCTGCACGACCAGGGACTCGACGCCTATGCGATCGCCACGATCCGCGCGGGGCTCAATCGGCATCCGAAGAGCGCGGACCTGTGGGTGGGGCTGGGCAATGCGCTCGTCATCTATTCCGACGGGATGATCTCGCCCGCCGCGCGCCTCGCTTTCGAGCGCGCGGCCCGGATCGATCCGTCGCATCCCGGCCCGCCCTTCTTCCTCGGCCTTGCCTATGCGCAGGCGGGGCAGCTCGATCAGGCGCAGAGCACCTGGGCCGCGCTCCTCGCCCGCGCGCCTGCCGACGCGCCGTGGCGGGCGGAGGTGGCGCGGCGGCTGGAGGAGCTGCGCGCGATGCAGGCGCGTATGGGCGCGCAGCAGGCGCAGCAGGTTCAATAGGGCTTTCCGCTGTCCGTTCAGTTCAGCGGCAGCCCCAGCGCCTCGGCGACGGCGGGATGCCGGATCCGGCCCGCCGATATGTTGAGCCCGTCGGCGAGGTGCGGGTCCGCCGCCATCGCCGCTTGCGCGCCCAGATCGGCGAGCTTCAGGACGAAGGGGAGCGTCGCGTTGTTGAGCGCGAAGGCGGAGGTGCGCGCCACGGCGCCCGGCATGTTGGCGACGCAATAATGGGTCACGCCCTCCTCGACGAAGACGGGATCGTCGTGCGTGGTGGGGCGCGACGTCTCGAAGCAGCCGCCCTGATCGATCGCGATGTCGACGATGACCGAGCCGCGCTTCATCGTCCGCAACATCGCGCGCGTGACGAGCTTGGGCGCGGCCGCGCCGGGGACGAGCACCGCGCCGATCACCAGATGCGCCTTCGCCACCGCCGCCGCGACGGCCGGGCCGCTGGCATAAGCGGTCTTGATCTGGCTGCCGAAGAACATGTCGAGCTCGGCCAGCCGATCGTTCGAGATGTCGTAGATGGTGACGTCGGCGCGCATCCCCACCGCCATCTGCGCCGCATTGGCGCCCGCCACGCCACCGCCCAGGATCGCCACGCGCGCGGGCGCGACGCCCGGAACCCCGCCCAGCAGCACGCCGCGCCCGTTCTGCTCCTTCTCCAGATAATGGGCGCCGACCTGGATCGACATGCGGCCCGCCACCTCCGACATCGGCTTGAGCAGCGGCAGCGTGCCGTTGCGGGACGTCACCGTCTCATAGGCGATGCAGGTGGCGCCCGATTTCATCAGCCCCTCCGCCTGCGCCCGGTCGGCGGCGAGGTGGAGATAGGTGAAGAGCACATGATCCGGCCGCAGCAGCGCGATTTCGGCGGGCTGGGGCTCCTTCACCTTCACGATCATGTCGCTTCGGGCGAAGACCTCGGCGGCGGTGGCGACGATCCGCGCGCCCGCGTCGACATAATCCCGGTCGGCGAAATCGATGCCCTCGCCCGCGCGGGTTTCCACGATCGCCTCATGCCCGGCGGCCACGACATCCGCGACCGAGGCGGGCGTCAGGCCGACGCGATATTCGTGATTCTTGATTTCCCTGGGAATCCCGATCCGCATCCCGGCCTCCTGAAACAAGGTTGCGCGGTATATAGCGCAAGGCCATCGGACTGTCGCCGCCGCTTACGGCTTGTTGCGGCGCGTGTTGCGGCGGCCAGTACACCGTGCTACGGCCCCGCCCGCAGTCGCCGCCGGGGGATCTTTCGGGCGTACGAAATGGGCAGACGAACAGACGTGGAAGCGCCTCGCGCCGCAGAGTCTTTCAGCCGATGAATGACACCGTAAACGCCGACGCATCGATCGTCGGCGAGGCCCAGCACGGCCACGTCCAGGGCGGCCTCCTGAAGCTGTCGCTGGGCGCGGTCGGCGTCGTCTTCGGCGATATCGGCACCAGCCCGCTCTACGCCTTCCGCGAGACGTTCGCGGGCCATCATCCGCTGGAGCCGGACCAGCTCCACGTGCTCGGCGTGCTCAGTCTCATCTTCTGGTCGATGATGCTGGTGGTCACGATCAAATATGTCGCGATCATCATGCGCGCCGACAACAAGGGGGAGGGCGGCAGCCTCGCCCTGCTCGCGCTCATCAACCGCAAGTCGCAGGGCGTGCGCTGGACGCGCGGCATCGTGCTGCTGGGCGTGTTCGCGACCGCGCTCTTCTACGGCGATTCGATGATCACGCCGGCGATCTCGGTGCTTTCGGCGGTCGAGGGCCTCACGGTGGTCGAGGCGGGGTTCAAGCCGCTGGTGCTGCCGCTCGCCATCGGCATCCTGATAGGGCTGTTCATGCTCCAGGCGCGCGGGACGGCGCGGGTGGGGCTGCTCTTCGGCCCGATCATGATGATCTATTTCCTTGTGCTGGCGGTGCTGGGCGGCTGGCACATCGCCGGCGATCCGACGATCATCAAGGCGCTGTCGCCCACCTACGCCGTCGCCTTCTTCCTCGACGACAGCGTCGCGGCGTTCCTGGCGCTCGGCTCGGTCGTCCTCGCGGTGACGGGGGCGGAGGCGCTCTATGCCGACATGGGGCATTTCGGGCGAGGCCCGATCCGCCTGTCGTGGATGGCGTTCGTGCTGCCCGCGCTGATGCTCAACTATCTGGGCCAGGGCGCGATGATCCTCGCCGATCCGGCGACCTCGCACGAGGTGATCCAGAATCCCTTCTTCCTGCTCGCGCCCGAGAATGTGCGCCTGCCGCTGGTGATCCTCGCGACGATGGCGACGGTGATCGCCAGCCAGGCGGTGATATCGGGCGCCTTCTCGGTGACGCAGCAGGCGATCCAGCTCGGCTTCATGCCGCGCCTGCGGATCACCCACACCAGCACCACGGCGATGGGCCAGATCTACATCCCCGTCATCAACTGGACGCTGATGGTGATGGTGATCCTGCTGGTGCTGACCTTCCAGACCTCGACGAACCTGGCCGCCGCCTACGGCATCGCGGTAACGGGCGCGATGCTGATCGACACCTTCCTGCTCGCGGTGGTGCTCTACAGCCTGTGGAAATGGAACGTGTTCGGCGCGGGGCTGCTGGTGTTCGCCTTCTTCTGCGTCGATTTCGGCTATTTCAGCGCGAATCTGACCAAGGTGCCCGACGGCGGCTGGTTCCCGCTGCTCGTCGGTTTCATCGCCTTCACGATGCTCACCACCTGGGCGCGCGGACGCACGCTCATGATCGCGCGGATGCGCGAATCGGCGATGCCGGTGAAGGTGTTCGTGAAGTCCGCCGCCAATTCGGCGACCCGCGTGCCGGGCACGGCAGTGTTCATGACCTCGTCGGCCGACGGCGTGCCCCATGCGCTGCTCCACAATCTGAAGCATAACAAGGTGCTGCACGAGCGGGTGATTCTGCTCACGGTCAAGATCGAGGACATACCCTTCGTCGACGTGTGCTACCGCACGTCGATGGAGGATCTGGGGCAGGGCTTCTACCGCCTCGTCGTGCGCTACGGCTTCATGGAGGAGCCCGACGTGCCCGCCGCGCTGGCCGGCACCACCGATTGCGGGCCGCAGTTCAAGATGATGGACACCAGCTTCTTCCTGGCGCGGCAGACGCTGCTGCCTTCGTCGCGGCCGGGCATGGCGATCTGGCGCGAGAAGCTGTTCGCCTGGATGCTGCGCAACGCGGAAAGCGCGATGGAATTCTTCAAGCTGCCCACCAACCGCGTGGTGGAACTGGGCAGCCAGGTCGAGATATAAGCGAAAATCGGGTCGGCGCCCCGGCGCGGTGCCGGGGCGCCGGATCGTCTCAGGCGAGCATCTTCTTCGCCGCCGCGACCGCCTTCTCGCGTTCGGACCCTTCGATGTCCTGCGGCGGGGCGACGGTGAGGCCGCGCTGGACGGCGTCGCGCGCCTTCACCTCGTCGTGCCAGCGGGTGAGCGCGGGGAAGTTCTCCAGGCTCAGGCCGGACCAGAAATGGCCGCGGATCCAGGGCCATGCCGAGATGTCGGCGATCGAGTAATCGAGGCCGTTCAGATATTGGTGGTCCTTGAGCCGGCCTTCCATCACCCCGAACAGGCGATAGCTCTCGCGCTCGTAGCGATCGATCGCAGCGGGCAGGTGCTCGGGGAAATAGCGGCGAAAGACGTTGAGCTGGCCCATCATCGGCCCGAGCCCCGCATTCTGCCAGAACAGCCATTGCAGCGTGACGCTGCGCCCCTTCGCATCGGTGGGGAGCAGGCGGCCGGTCTTTTCGGCGAGATAAATGAGGATCGCGCCCGATTCGAATACCGCGAAATCGCCCGCGTCGCGATCGACGATCGCGGGGATGCGGCCATTGGGGTTGATCTTCAGGAAATCGGGCTTCTTCTGATCCTGATCGCCCAGGCTCAACACATGTGGCTCGTAGGCCAGCCCCGTTTCCTCGAGCATGATCGAGG
>Ga0182749_1003490_pt1 | contig 10712 bp, 8 predicted proteins | sample eDN3rd37CKraftMG_FD_128875 | JGI IMG/M metagenome (GOLD analysis project Ga0182749, IMG submission 128875) | Enriched Miracle-Growth compost microbial communities from Emeryville, California, USA - eDNA 3rd pass 37_C Kraft MG (version 2) (version 2) ...
CCAGCATGGTGCGCAGCGTGTCGCCCACCACCGCCGGCTGCTCGTAGATCTCCTTCAGCATGTAGTGCCGGAAATCGCCCTTGCCGATCAGCGCCCCGGTCTGGGCGATCGGCTTCACCGGCCGGGCCACCGGCTGGTCCCCGGCATCGTAGATCTCGACCCCGCTCCGGGCGATCACCGCCCGGTCGCCCTCGTCGAGATAGCAGATCCGGTCGGTCCAGGCGCCGATCGCCAGGGCGTCGGAGCCGACATACATCTCGCCGTCGCCGAAGCCGATGGCCAGGGGCGAGCCGCGGCGGGCGACGACCAGCAGGTCCTCCTCGCCGGTGAACAGGAAGGCCAGCGCGAAGGCGCCCTCCAGCCGCTTCAAGGCCGCGGCGCTGGCCTCGCGCGGCGCCATCTGCCGGTCGAGGTAATGCGTGACCAGATGGGCGACGATCTCGGAATCGGTCTCGGTGGCAAAGACATGGCCCAGGCCCTCGAGCTCGCGCCGCAATTCGCGGAAATTCTCGATGATGCCGTTGTGCACGATCGCGACCCGGCCGGTCGCGTGCGGATGGGCGTTGGTCTCGCTCGGCCGGCCATGCGTCGCCCAGCGGGTGTGGCCGATGCCGATGGTGCCGTCGATCGGCGCCTCGGCCAGCCGGGCCTCCAGGTTCACCAGCTTGCCCTCGGCGCGGCGGCGCTCGATCCGGCCGCCGACCAGGGTGGCGATGCCGGCCGAGTCATAGCCGCGATACTCCAGGCGCTTCAGCGCCTCGACCAGGCGGGACGCGACCGGCCGGGTCCCGACGATGCCGACGATGCCGCACATCAGCCTTTCTCCTGTTCCCGGCGGGCCTTCTCCGCCTTCTTTCTCTCCCGATATCCCGGCGCCCAGCCCGGCTTGTCCTCCTGCCGCGCCCGGCCGATCGCCAGCGCGTCCGGGGCCACGTCGCGGGTGATGACGCTGCCGGCGGCGATGTTGGAGCGGTCGCCGACCGTGACCGGGGCCACCAGCACGGTGTCGGAGCCGACGAAGACCTCGGCGCCGATGCTGGTGCGGAACTTGTTGTAGCCGTCGTAGTTCGAGACGATGGTGCCGGCGCCGATATTGGTCTTCGCGCCGACCGAGACGTCGCCGAGATAGGACAGGTGGTTGGCCTTGGCGCCGGCGGCGAGGTCGGCGGCCTTCAGCTCGACGAAGTTGCCGATATGCGCCCCCTCGCCCACCACCGTGGTCGGCCGCATCCGGGCGAAGGGCCCGATGCGGGCGCCGGCGCGGATCGTCGCCCCCTCGATATGGCAGAAGCCCAGGATCTCGACCCCGTCCTCGATCGTCACGCCGCGGCCGAAGAAGGTCGACGGCCCGATCACGACGTCGCGCCCGACCTTGGTGTCGACGGAGAACCAGACGGTCTTCGGGTCGATCAGCGTCGCGCCGCCCAGCATGGCGCGGCGGCGCAGCCGGTCCTGCAGGATCGCCTCGGCATCCGCCAGCTCGACCCGGGAATTGATGCCCAGCACCTCCTCCGGATCGCCCTCGACCACGCTGCAGGCCCAGCCGCGGGCGCGCGCGATCTCCACCGTGTCGGTCAGGAAGAACTCGCCCTTGGCGTTGTTCGGCTTCAGCGCGGCAACCAGCTCCGGCAGGCGGCGGCCGTCGAAAGTCATGATGCCGGCGTTGCACAGGCCGATCCGGCGCTCGGCCTCGCCGGCCTCGGAGTACTCGACGATCCGGTCGAGGTGGCCGTCACCGGTCAGCACCAGCCGGCCGTATTGCAGCGGGTCGGCAGGACGCATCCCGAGCACGACCACCGCCGGATCGTCCGCGGCGCGGCGGGCTGCGACCAGCCGCTCCAGCGTCGCCGTCGTCAGCAGCGGCGTGTCGCCGAACAAAACGATGACGTCGCCCCGGAAGCCCGCGATCGCCGGCAGCGCCGCGCGCACCGCGTCGCCGGTGCCGAGCTGGTCGGGCTGAACCACGGCCGGGACCGGGGCGACGCTCTTCGCCACCGCCTCCATCCCCGGCCCGACCACCACCGCGATCCGCTCCGGCGCCAGCGCCTGGGCCGCGGCGACGACATGGCCGAGCATCGACCGGCCGGCGATCTCGTGCATCACCTTGGGACGGTCGGATTTCATCCGCGTGCCCTTGCCGGCGGCGAGGATGAGACAGGCGACAGCGCTCACGGGGCGAAGGCTCCACAATCACGGAACACTATCCGCGTGGTCTGCCACGGCCGCCGTGAAAGCGAAATTCAATTATTGTTTCGCCGGGTTACGCTTTCCGGCTGAGGTCAGGTCGCGCCGGTCTGGATGGAGCGGAGGTGGACGACGACCCGGCCCCAGGGGGATTCGCTCTGGATCCGCACCGGCACCGCCGGCAGCCCGGCGCCCGGGGAAGCAAGCCAGGTCTCGATCACCCGCTGGCCCGGCGCCCGCGCCGTGCTCTGCAGATATTCGGTCGGCCGGGCGCTGCGCTTCTCGTCGCCGAAGTTGAAGTCGCCGACCATCGGCGTCAGCGCCAGGGTGCAGTGCTGGGCCTCGCCGCCGTACAGCGCCTGCTCCGCCCGCTCCAGCGTCACCGTGCCGCCGTCGGTCAGTTCGGCGCGGTACAGCCGGCGGCCGTCGAAGATCGGGACCTGGCCGGCGCAGGCCGGGGCGCCGACGTGCAGGGCCTGGAGGATCGAGACCACGCCGCTCAGCGGATCGACGGCGTGGACCAGCCGCTCCGGCGGGATGGTCTGCTCCCGCTTCGGCTTCTTGCTGGGCACGATCTCGACATCCATGCGGCCGCCGCCGAGGAAGGTGATGGTCGTGGTCCTGGCGTCGTCGCCGTTGATCCGCTCGACCACGTTGGTGGCCGGGCGCACCCGGGGACCGTCGAGGGCGCCGCTCGACCGGACGTTCGACCGCCAGTCGCTGAAGGTCGCGGCGATGCCGACGACATGGGCGGACAGGTCGACCTCGTAACGGTCGGCCCCGAGCGTCACGCCCGATTCCACCTCCAGCATGCGCAGGCCGCCGACATAGACGTCATAGGTCATATGGGCGCCGGCCGGAGGAGCCGCCGAAACCGGCGCCGCCGCGATCAGAAGGATGGCCGAGGCGGCCGAGACGGTGGGGAGGAGACGGGGCATGCGCATCCATGATCCTGGGCAGCGGCGACGGTCGCCGGACTGCGTAGAAACTGGGGCGCGACGGCGGCGATATCCAGGGGCCGGCCCCTGGCCGACGGCATTCACGTCATTGAGAAGGAATGGTGGGCGCGACAGGGATTGAACCTGTGACCCCTCCCGTGTGAAGGGAGTGCTCTCCCGCTGAGCTACGCGCCCCCCGCGTCGTCGGGGCCGCCTAAGTACGGGGCGGCGCCCCGGCTGTCAAGGCCGGATTGTCGGGCGGCCGGTCGTCGTCCATGACGCCGGCCGGCTGCCACGGAATCGAGGATGACTGCCGGCTCACGCCAGCCACGACATGGCGTGGAGGAACAGGTTGGGCATCAGGGCGTGGACGTCGTTGCCGGTCCGGGGAGGCGGCGAATAGGCGCTCCAGCGAGGCCCCGGCGCGCTGTAGACGCGAAGGCCGCCCGGCCGCAGGCCGCCCTGCATATAGCGCCGGAAGACGGCCCCGCCGGCGCCGGAGAAATGCTTGTGCGGGCTGTTGGAATAGAGGCCGTCGAAATCGGTGAGATCGGTCAGCAGCCCGCTCGGGGCGGCCTGGCGCGCGAAGGTCGCGAGGGCGGAGATGCCGACGCTGAAGCTGGCGGCCCCGATCGCGCGGACCGTCGGAGGGGTCGCGTCTCCGGTGACGGTGCCGCGGACGATGCCCAGCAGCTCCGCGATGCGGCCGACGGGATCGCCGGCCAGGAAGCCGAGCGTCGCATACATGTGCCCCGCCATGAACGGCACGAGCAGCACCTGCTTCCGGCCGGATTCGGCGAGCTGGGAGCCGAGCCACGGCACATAGCGGTAGACGTTGTCCCACCCGCCGGCAAAGGTCGGGTAATCGCGGTCGCTCAGGCCGGCCTGGCCCGGGGCGGGATGGAAGAAGACCTGCGCCTCGTCGAAGGCCTCGACCGTGGTCGGCACCGCCGCACCGACCCAGTAGATCTTTCCCTGACGGGTGATCCGGTACATCAACCGGCGGATCGGCACCTTCGGCGTCACCGTATCGAACGGGACGAGGTTGCCGCTGTCGGGATCGACCCGGGTGACCGAGGACGGCTCGACGATCCGGTAGCCGAAGGTCACCGGCTGGGTGTCCTCGGCCGACATGGTCTGCGCCACCTCGTCGGCCGATGGCAACGGGCCGGGCCGGGGACCGGGGCCGGCCAGGAGGCGCGCGTCGAGCCCGGCCAGCGTGTTGCGGCCGACGAAGCCGTCCCACTGGCTGCTGTCGGCCGGGAACGCCGATTGCTGGAACGCGACGACCGCGGCCGAGGTCCCGGAGCCGAAGACGCCGGGCAGATCGGCGCCATCCGCGAAGAAGCCGAGCTGGGCCAGGGCCTGCTGGATCCGGCGAACGGCATCGGGATCCTCGAGCGCTGGCTGCGGCTTCACCGAAGGCGGCCCGGCCGCCGCCCGCTGCAGCCGCATGTTGCCTGCGAGAATCGGGTGCCTCAGCGCCACGGGAGCCCCCTCCGACGGTTCGGGCCGAGTCTAGATGCGCCGCAGATCCGGCTCCACCCCCTTGAATTTGGGGGGTGTCCGGGTCAGGCGGCGCGGCGCTGCCCGATCGCGGTCTCGACCAGGTCGACGGCGGCGCGCAGGATCTCCGGCCCCGCCCCCGGGCGATGGGCGTTCTCGGCCAGGTGGCGGCGGAAGGCGCGGGCGCCGGGCACGGCCTGGTAGAGGCCGAGGATGTGGCGGGTCATGGCGCCCAGCGGCACGCCCCTGGAGCGCATCGCCTCGACATAGGGCAGGAAGGCATCGATGACGTCGCGGCGGCTGCGGGCAGGCCCGTCCTCGCCGAAGATGCGGCGGTCGGCCTCGGCCAGGATCCAGGGATTCTGATAGGCCTCGCGGCCGATCATCACGCCGTCGAGATGGACGAGCTGTTCCTCGGCGGCGTCGAGCGAGGTGATGCCGCCATTGATGGCGATGGTGAGCTGCGGGAAGTCGCGCTTCAGCCGGTGCACCACCTCGTAGCGCAGCGGCGGGATCTCGCGGTTCTCCTTCGGGCTCAGCCCGCTCAGCCAGGCCTTGCGGGCGTGGACGATGAAGGTGTCGCACCCGGCCGCGGCGATGGTGCCGATGAAGTCGACCAGCTCTCCATAGCTGTCGCGGTCGTCGATGCCGATGCGCGACTTCACCGTGACCGGCACGTCGCAGACGGCGCGCATCGCCGCGACGCAGGCCGCGACGGTCGCGGGCTCGGCCATCAGGCAGGCGCCGAAGCGGCCGGACTGCACCCGGTCGCTCGGGCAGCCGACATTGATGTTGATCTCGGCATAGCCCCAATCGGCGCCGATGGCGGCGGCGCGAGCCATCGCGTCGGGATCGCTGCCGCCGAGCTGCAGCGCCACCGGCTGCTCCGCCTCGGAGAATCCCAGGATGCGCTCGCGGTCGCCATGCAGCACCGCCCCGGTCGTCGCCATCTCGGTGTACAGCCGGACGCGGCGCGAGACCTGGCGCAGGAAGAGCCGGCAGTGCCGGTCCGTCCAGTCCATCATCGGCGCCACGGAGAGGCGGTGCGTGTCGGCGTTTGCAGTCATGGCCGCAATCTAGCGGGAAGAGCGCCGGGACCGAAGCCCCGGCGCGTTGGCTTTACCGGCCGACCGGGCGGCGGCGCATCGGCTGCGAGCCGCCGTCATTGGCCGGCGCCGGACGGCGGTCGCCGCCCTGCTGCGCCGGGCGCTGGCCATGATGGCTCCCGTGACCATGCGGCCGTTGGCCGTGCTGGCCCTGGGGCCGCTGCCCCTGGCCGTGATGGCCACCATGGCCATGCGGGCGCTGGCCCTGCGGCCTTCCGCTGCGCTGCTGCGGCCGGCCCTGGCCGCGCGGGCCCGGTCCGGCGCCGCGTTGGGTGAAGGGAATGGTGGAGCGGTAGGCGTGCTCCTCCACCACCGGCACCGGCTGGCGGATCAGCTTCTCGATGTCGCGCAGATAGGCGCGCTCCTCGACGTCGCAGAAGGAGATCGCCATGCCGTCGGCGCCGGCGCGTGCAGTGCGGCCGATGCGGTGGACATAGCTCTCCGGCACGTTCGGAAGCTCGAAGTTGATGACATGGGTGACGCCGTCGACATCGATGCCGCGGGCGGCGATGTCGGTGGCGACGAGCACCCGGACCTTGCCGTTGCGGAAGCCCAAGAGGGCGCGCTCGCGCTGGCTCTGCGACTTGTTGCCGTGGATCGCGTCGGCGACGATGCCGGCCTGAGTCAGCTGCTTGGCCACCCGGTCGGCGCCGTGCTTGGTGCGGGTGAACACCAGGACGCGGCGGATGCTCTCGTCGTCACGCAGGATCTCGGTGAGCAGGGACCGCTTGTCGTCCTTCTCGACGAACATGACGCGCTGGTCGATGCGCTCGGCCGTGGTCGCGACCGGGGTGACCTCGACCCGCACCGGGTCGGTCAGCAGCCGGCCGGCCAAGTCGGAGATGTCGGTCGGCATGGTCGCCGAGAAGAACAGGCTCTGCCGCTTCTGCGGCAGCGCCGCGACGATCTTCCGGATGGCGTGGATGAAGCCCATGTCGAGCATCTGGTCGGCCTCGTCCAGGACGAAGACGTCGAGCTCGTTCAGGCGGATGGCGCCCTGGGACATCAGGTCGAGCAGCCGGCCGGGCGTGGCGACCAGCACGTCGACGCCCTGCGCCATGGTGCGGATCTGCGGGCCCATGCCGACGCCGCCGAACACGGTGGTGCGGGTCAGGGGCAGATGGCGGCCATAGACGCGGAAGCTCTCGGCGATCTGGCTGGCCAGCTCGCGGGTCGGGCTCAGCACCAGGGCGCGGCAGCCGCGGCGCGGCGCGCTGCGCCGGTCGGCCATCAGCCGGTGCAGGATCGGCAGGGCGAAGGCGGCGGTCTTGCCGGTGCCGGTCTGGGCGACGCCCAGCAGGTCACGTCCCTGCATGAGGTGGGGAATGGACTGCGCCTGGATCGGCGTCGGGGTCTCGTAGCCCTCGGCCGCCAGCGCCTTGAGGATGAGCGGGTTCAGGCCGAGTTCGGTAAAACTGGTCAAAGGGGAACTTTCGGTAACAACGACGCCGGGCCGCCGACACGGTGCATCCGGTCGGGGCGGTAAGCGCGGGGTTGACAATGACGCCCCGCGCGATCTGGGCAGTCGGATGGGTTCGATCGGGACCGACAGGGCGCATCCCGGAGGGAGCGTTCACGCGATCGGTGGCCGACGGCTGCCGTGGCAGCGACCGGAATGTCGTTGCGCAGTGCACAAAAGTCAAGGCTCGCCGATATCTGCATTCCTGCCCTGCATGGCACCTCAGGAAATTTCGTTCGGTTTTGCCGATCGCTGGCCCGGGCCATCGAATTCCCTTGATGTCGTAGCCGGGTCGCGGGACCGTGATGGCATGAACATCACCCTGCGCCAGATCGCCTATTTCACCGCGGTGGCGGAGGCCGGCTCGGTCTCCGGCGGCGCCGCCGCGGTCGGAATCTCGCAATCGGCGATCACCGACGCCCTGAAGGCGCTGGAGGAGCAGACCGGCGCCCGGCTGTTCGAGCGTCATGCCCGCGGCGTGATCCTGACCTATCCGGGCCACCAGTTCCTGCGCCACGCCCGCACCATCCTGGCCGCTGTGGCCGACGCGCAGAATGCGCTGACCACCCTGCCCGAGGCGGTGCAGGGCACGCTGCCGCTCGGCGTCACCGCCATGGTCTCCGGCTATTTCCTGGCCGACCTGCTGGCCCGGTTCCGGCGCGTCTTCCCGAATGTCGCGGTCGAGGTGATCGAGGAGGAACGCACCTATATCGAGCACCTGATGATCAACGGCGAGATCGCCGTCGCGGTGATGATCGTCTCGACGCTGGAGAACCGCGACGCGCTGGAGAGCGAGATCCTGGTCCGCTCCGAGAGCCGGCTGTGGCTGCCGCCGGACCATCGCTTCATGGGGCGCGAAGCGATCCCGCTGGCCGAGATCGTCGACGAGCCGCTGATCGCCCTGACGGTGGACGAGATCGTCGAGGCCAGCGACCTGTTCTGGCGGGCGGCCGGGCTGATCCCGAAGCGGGTGCTGCGCACGGCCTCGGTCGAAGCCGTGCGCAGCCTGGTGGCGACCGGTGCCGGCGTCGCCATCCTGCCGGACATGGCCTACCGACCGTGGTCGCTGGAAGGCGACCGGATCGAGGCCCGACCGATCGCCGATCCGCTGCCGACCCTCGATGTCGGCGTGGTCTGGCGCCGCGGCTCGCCCCTCTCGACCCAGGCCGAGACCTTCATACAGGTGGCCCGCACCCACCCGGCTCCGCGCCTGCGATCCCTTTGATCACTCAGCCTCAGTCGGCCAGTCCCATCACGAAGGCGATGGCGAGGGAAATCAGTGCTGTAGGACTTCGTCGAACTCCGCGACCGTCTCGATCCACGCTATCGCATCGTCTTCGAGGCGCGGATCGAGAGAGACGACCTGCTTGGCAACCCGGGCGCGCATGAGAACCGTCCGGCTGTTGCCTGACTTCCGACGTATTGACTTGGTCTTGGCCATTTTTGTCCTCTTCGACCAGCATCGCACAGGACACGCCACAATGCCCGGCGAAGAATATTGCCCGTCATGGCGAGCCCGAAGGGGCGTGGCCATCCAGAGGGTAGTGCCACTGGATAGCCACGGCGCTGCGCGCCTCGCCACGACGAATAAGGGCTGTTGGCATAAATTGCCTACAGAAACGAGAACCATCGGTTTCCCCGATAGCAAAACCGGATATTTCATATTTCTCGGTATTCCGGCGGCGGACCTACCATTCTCCCCAACAACAGATCACAGGGAGATCGAAATGGGACCGCACCTTCGCCGGACTCTGGCCCTGGGCAGCGCCCTCGCCGTGCTCGCCGCCGCCACACTCGCCGGCGCCGCGCCGCCGAAGACGATCGGCAAGGGCGAGGGCCAGGTCGATATCGTCGCCTGGGCCGGCTATATCGAGCGCGGCGAGACCGACAAATCCTATGACTGGGTCACCGGCTTCGAGAAGGAGACCGGCTGCAAGGTCAACGTCAAGATCGCCGGCACCTCGGACGAGATGGTGGCGCTGATGAACGAGGGCGGCTTCGACCTCGTCACCGCCTCCGGCGACGCCAGCCTGCGCCTGATCTACGGAAAGCGGGTGCAGGAGATCAACACCGACCTGATCCCCGGTTGGAAGACGATCGACAAGCGGCTGCAGAACGCGCCCTGGTTCACCGTCGACGGCAAGCATTATGGCGTGCCGTACCAGTGGGGCCCGAACGTCCTGGCCTACAACACCGACGTGTTCAAGGATCCGCCGAAGAGCTGGGCCGTGGTGTTCGAGCCGCAGACCCTGCCCGACGGCAAGCCGAACAAGGGCCGGGTCGAGGCCTATGACGGGCCGATCTACATCGCCGATGCGGCGCTGTACCTGATGAAGGCCAAGCCCGAGCTGGGCATCAAGGACCCGTACCAGCTGAACGAGGACCAGTACAAGGCGGCGCTCGACCTGCTGCGCGGCCAGCGCCAGCTGGTGATGCGCTACTGGCACGACGCCACCGCCCAGGTCGACGACTTCATCAACGAGGGCGTCGTCGCCTCCTCGACCTGGCCGTTCCAGGTCAACCTGCTGAAGTCGCAGAACAAGCCGGTGGCCAGCGTGATCCCCGAGGAAGGGGCGACCGGCTGGGCCGACACCACCATGCTGCATGCCAATGCGGCACATCCGAACTGCGCCTATAAGTGGCTGCAGCACTCGCTCGACAAGAAGCTGCAGGGCGACCTCGCCGCCTGGTTCGGCTCGGTGCCGGTGGTGCCCGATGCCTGCAAGGGCAACGAGCTGCTCGGCGCCGAGGGCTGCACGACCAACGGCTTCGACAATTTCGAGAAGATCCACTTCTGGACCACGCCGCGGCAGCAATGCCCGGAGCATCCGGAAGGCTGCGTGCCCTATCTGCGCTGGACCACGGACTACATCGCCATTCTGGGCGGGCGTTAGGCTCCCTGACGTTCACTTGATCTTGTCATCGCCGGGCTTGACCCGGCGATCCAGGAGCCACGTAGAGCTGCTCTTGCTGCCCTGGATGCCCGGGTCAAGCCCGGGCATGACAGGAAAGTCATAGGGCGACGCCCCCTATCCACGAGCCATCCCAATGACCGACCGCAGCACCGCCATCCGCTTCGACCATGTCAGCCGCCATTTCGGTTCGGTGCGGGCGGTGGACGACGTCAGCTTCGAGATCCGCGACGGCGAGTTCTTCTCCATGCTCGGGCCCTCCGGCTCGGGCAAGACCACCTGCCTGCGCCTGATCGCGGGCTTCGAGCAGCCGACCGCCGGCCGTCTGCTGCTGCACGGAAGCGATGTCTCGATCACCCCGCCCTATGACCGCGACGTCAACACCGTGTTCCAGGACTACGCCCTGTTCCCCCATATGAGCGTGTGGGAGAACGTGGCCTACGGCCTGATGATCCGGCGCGTGCCGAAGGCCGAACGCCGGCGCCGGGCCGAGGAGATGCTGGCCATGGTCAAGCTCGGCGATTTCGCCGAGCGCCGGCCGGCCCAGCTCTCGGGCGGGCAGCGCCAGCGCGTCGCCCTGGCCCGCGCCCTGGTCAACCGCCCCTCG
>Ga0182749_1003493_pt1 | contig 10708 bp, 10 predicted proteins | sample eDN3rd37CKraftMG_FD_128875 | JGI IMG/M metagenome (GOLD analysis project Ga0182749, IMG submission 128875) | Enriched Miracle-Growth compost microbial communities from Emeryville, California, USA - eDNA 3rd pass 37_C Kraft MG (version 2) (version 2) ...
AGGCCCCCGTATACCACCCAGCTCCGGCCTCCCGCCCACAGGTCGAGCGCCACCGCGAGGCCGACGACCGCGCGCAACGTGTTCGCCACGACCATGGTCGTGCGGCGCCGCCACACGTCGAGGAACACGCCGGCCCACGGCCCGACGAGCGTGAAGGGTCCGAGCGTCACCGCGTAGGCCAGCGCCACCCCGGACGAGGTCGAGGCCCGCTCGGGAGAGAAGAACAGGACCGTGGCCAGTCCCATCTGGAAGACGCCGTCACCGAGCTGGCTCGCGACGCGCGTGCCGAAGAGCAGCCGGAACCGCGGCAGGCGCAGCAGCGCGCCCAGCTCTCGGAGCAGGACCATGGGCGACAGCGTACGTGGCGAGCGAGCACCGGCGGGTGATGATGGTCGACGGCCGGGCAACGACCCGGGCCGCGACGGAGAGGATCCGGAGATGGACATCGCGCAGGCGTTCTCGGACGGGCTGGAGGAGGTGGGCGGTGTCGTGCACGATGCCGTGGGCGACCTGTCGCTGGCGGAGCTCACCGCGCGCCCGGGGGAGGGTGCCAACACGATCGCCTGGCTCGTGTGGCACCTCACGCGGGTGCTGGACGACCACCTGGCCCCGGCCTTCGGGCACGAGCAGCGGTGGTTCGCCGCAGGGTGGGCTGAGCGCTTCGCGCTGCCGTTCCCGCCCGAGGACGACGGCTACGGACAGACCGCGGACCAGGTCGCTGCGGTCAGGCTGGACGCGGCCGGTCTGCTCGGGTACTTCGACGACGTCCGCTCGCACACGCTGGCGATGCTCGACGGCGTCGACCCCGCACGGTTCGACGAGCGCGTCGCGACCCCGGACGGCCAGACCGCTCTGGGCACCAGGCTCGTGCGGACCTTCGTCGACGTGACGCAGCACGCCGGGCAGGCCGCGTTCGTGCGCGGCCTGGTGGTGGCGCGATGACCGGCGTCCCCCCGGGCGAGACGCAGGACGCCATGACCTTGTGCGTGCTGCTGTGGGCCGCTCCCGGCGAGGAAGAAGGTCTCGTCGCGTACGAGGACACGGTGCTGCGGCTGGTGCCCCGCCACGGAGGGCGGGTGATCAGCCGGGTGCGGAGGAAGGCCGAGCCGGCCGGCGACACGACCGGTGCCGAGCAGCCCTACGAGGTCCAGCTCATCGAGATGCCTGACGACGGCGCGCTCGCGGCCTACATGGCCGACCCGGAGCGGACCGCCCTCGGGCAGGTGCACCGCCGCGTCGTCGCCAGGACGGACGTCATCCGCGTGTCGCCAGTCTGACCTGCTCCGGTGCGGCCGCTCGCGGCACCTGCGCCGCTCCCGCCGACCGTTTGCCGTCCGCTCCGATGCTTGGGATGATCCGGGAAAGGACATGGCAGGCGGGGCGTCTCTTCGCTCCGCGGCGAGGAGGCAGTCCATGGGCCGTCGGATCCGACGAGCGCTCACCACGCTGGCGCTCGCCGCCCTGCTCCCGGGCGCGGTCCCGCCTGCCCTGGCTGGGGCGCCGACCGCTGCCGTCCCCGCCGTGGTCGTCGGCCGGGCGAGCGCGGCGGGCACGACGACGAGCACGAGCGTCCCGAGCGCGGTCGCGCTGGAGGTCTCCTCGAGCACCGTGCAGCCGGGCGAGCGCGTGTGGGTGCGAGTGAGAGCGCCACGCGGCAGGCACCCCGTGGTCCTGCGAGCGCGAACCCTCCCAGCCTCCTCCGGCGAGGTCCAGGGTGCGGCGCAAGAGTGGGAGGTCGTCGCCCGCGGCAAGACCGCGAAGAACGGCGTGGCACGTCTCCACCTGGTCGTCCGTCGGTCCGTGGAGCTCCGAGCGGTGGTCCTGCAGGGATCGGCCAACGCCCGCTCGAGGTCTGCGCGCACGGAGGTACGGGTCTCCCATGGTGACGTGCTCCTCGCTGACCGTGCGGCGCAGCTCGGAACCCGGCTCGGCGCGCCGCGCGGCGCCACCAGCCGGCTCGGCCAGGCGTCCCTGCGCGCGGTGCGCAAGCACAGCAGCGGGGTCACGTCGGTGAGATGGCGCAGCTACGCCCGCGGGACGCTGGTCGAGGTCACCCGGCACCGACACGTGCGGACCTGGTTGGTCGACGGCACCCTGGGCACGAGCTATCGCAAGGCTCGCGGCCCCCGCGGCCACTGGGGAGCACCGACGGCGGACGCCCGCTGCGGGCTGCTCCAGAAGGGGTGCACCCAGCACTTCACGACCGTGACCGCGTACGCGAGCCCGCGCAAGGGTTCTGCGACCACGGCAGACGTCCGGGGGCGGCGGGGTGAGGTCGAGGCGGCGCTGCGATCCTGGGTCGGGTACCGGGTACGGCTGGGCAGGCCCAACCTCCACACGCCGTTCCAGAAGTGGATGGGGTCGCGGGAGGCCTGGTGCGGGTACTTCCAGACCTGGGCGTTCTACGCCTCCGGCAACGCCGACCTGCTGCTGCCCAAGCGCAGGCTGATCCCCTTCGCGAACATGCGGAAGAACGTCCACCGGACCATGCGCATCGGCACCGAGCCGAGGCCGGGTGCGCTCGCCTTCATCGGCTTCAGGAACACCGGGACCGCCACCCACGTCGCCTACGTCGTGAGGGTCGAAGGGTCCAAGGTCCTGCTGCTCCACGGGAACACCACAGGTTCCGGCATGGTGCGGCCGGGATATCGCGGAGTCATCGAGGCGTGGCTCCCGACGTCTTTCATGCGGTTCTACGCGTACCCGGACTACGGCAAGGACCGCTGAGCGGGGCGCCGACGTCGCGGAACGGCCGAAGGGGCCGGACGAAAAGCGTGTCCGACCCCTTCAACCTTCGCTGCGCTACAGATCAGCGCCCTTGTTCTTGGTCGCGACAGTCCTTCGCTCCGCTACGGACTATCGCTCTGTGTCTTCGGTCGCGCTGATCTTCCGCTCCGCTACGGCCGGAAGGGCCGGACGAAAAGCGTGTCCGACCCTTCCAACCTTCGCTGCGCTACAGATCAGCGCTCGATGTCCCCGCGGATGAAGGCCTCGACGAGGGCGCGGCCCTCGGTGTCCTCGTGCTGGACCGGCGGCGACTTCATGAAGTACGTCGACGCGGAGAGGATCGGGCCGCCGATGCCGCGGTCCTTGGCGATCTTCGCGGCGCGCACGGCGTCGATGATGATGCCGGCGGAGTTCGGCGAGTCCCACACCTCGAGCTTGTACTCGAGGTTCAGGGGCACCTCGCCGAAGGCGCGACCCTCGAGGCGCACGTACGCCCACTTGCGGTCGTCGAGCCAGGCCACGTAGTCGGACGGGCCGATGTGCACGTTCTTGTCCTCGGTCTTGCCGCCCAGCGGGCCGCTGAGGTTCGAGGTCACGGCCTGCGTCTTGGAGACCTTCTTGGACTCCAGGCGCTCGCGCTGCAGCATGTTCTTGAAGTCCATGTTGCCGCCGACGTTCAGCTGGTACGTGCGGTCGAGGATGACACCGCGGTCCTCGAAGAGGCGGGCGAGCACGCGGTGGGTGATGGTGGCGCCGACCTGCGACTTGATGTCGTCACCGACGATCGGCACACCGGCGGCCTCGAACTTCGCGGCCCATTCGGGGTCGGAGGCGATGAAGACGGGAAGCGCGTTGACGAAAGCCACGCCCGCGTCGATCGCGCACTGCGCGTAGTACTTGTCCGCGATCTCGGAACCGACGGGCAGGTAGGAGACGAGGACGTCGGCCTTGGCGTCCTTGAGAGCCTGCACGACGTCGACCGGCTCGGCGTCCGACTCCTCGATCGTGGCCGAGTAGTACTGGCCCAGACCGTCGTTGGTCACACCACGCTGCACGGTGACGCCCAGCGGGGGGACGTCGGCGAACTTGATGGTGTTGTTCTCCGAGGCCGCGATCGCCTCGGAGAGGTCGAAGCCGACCTTCTTGGCGTCGACGTCGAAGGCGGCGACGAACTCGAGGTCGGAGACGTGGTAGTCACCGAACTGGACGTGCATCAGGCCGGGAACGGTGCTGGTCGGGTCGGCGTCCTTGTAGAACTGGACGCCCTGGATCAGCGACGAGGCACAGTTGCCTACGCCGACGATCGCGACGCGGATGGAACTCATCCTTGCTCCTTGACATCGGTGCCGGGGCGGTCCTCGTCCCGGGCGGTGGAACGGGCACGACGACGGTCGCGCTCGATGGTGATGAGGCTGTCAAGCCAACGAACCTCACGTTCGACCCGCTCCAGGCCGTGGCGTTGCAGCTCGCTCGTGTACTCGTCGAGGCGCCGGGCAGCACCTCGGCTCGACTCGCGTGCGAGCTCCAGCCGCTCGGTCAGGCGGCTGCGCCGCCCTTCCAGGATCTGGATGCGGGTCTCGACGTCCGTGAGGCCGAACAGCGCAAACCGAACGTCGAAGTTCTCGTCTTCCCACGCCGCCGGCCCGGAGGTCGACAGCTCGGTGTGCAGGTACTCCTTGCCGTCCGCCGTGAGGTGGTAGACGATGCGCGAGCGCTTCGCCGTCAGTGCGTGCGGGGGCAGGTCGCGCGACTCCTGTCCCTCGATGAGCCCGCGGGCCGCGAGGGACTTGAGGCAGGGGTACAGCGAACCGTACGAGAGCGCGCGGAACGAACCGAGCAGCAGGTTGAGGCGCTTGCGCAGCTCGTACCCGTGCAGCGGGGAGTCCGCGAGCAGGCCGAGGATGGCGGTCTCGAGCGTGGTCGAGCGACTACGCACAGCTGCCTCCTCGAGTAGGTCACGAAACGGGAACAGTGATCGACTGTACACGTCTCGATGTATCGAGTCGATACATCGACACGATGGTCCTGGTCACGCGGCGCGTCGCCCGGTCCGTTCGAGCCTCGTGGTCGCAGGGACGTGAAGAATGTGCGAAGCGTTGGCGACGTGCTCGCAAAACTGGTGTGCGGAGGCGTCCGCGGGCACCGGAGAGCCGCCGCCCGGCCCGTATTGTTCACGGTGGCGGCCCGTGCCGCCCGTCCTGTCGCCCAGAGGAAGGCCCCCGGTGCCGAACCCCGACGCCCCACGCCGTGTCTCGGCGCGTCCCGGCGCGCGCCCTCCCGCGGGCCGCGCTCCCGGCGGCGCTCCCGCCTGGCGCTCGACGGACAGCGGCGCGGCCGGACGTCAGCGTCGTACCACGGTCGTGCCGCCCCCACCCGGAGGCGGCAGCGGCAGCGGAGGCTCCTCGGGGGGGCGTGGCAACGGCGGCGGTGGCAAGGGGCGCAGGAAGAAGGGCTACGGCTTCTTCAACTATCCGCGCAAGCAGTACACGGGCTTCCACCGCTGGGTCCCGTCGTGGCGCTTCGTCCTCTCCAGCGCGCTCCTTCTCGTGGTGCTGGTCGTGGGCGGGGTGCTCTTCGCCTACTCGAAGGTGGAGATCCCCCAGGCCGACCAGTTCGTGACCGCGCAGAAGACGACCGTCTACTACGCCGACGGCAAGTCCGTCATGGGCACCTTCGGCGTCCAGGACCGCGTCATCGTGAACGGGGACGACCTGCCCGAGTACGTGCGCCAGGTCTTCGTGGCGGCCGAGGACCGCACCTTCTACGAGAACAACGGCATCTCGCCCAAGGGCATCGCCCGCGCCTTCGTCAACAACCTCCGTGGGGGCGCCCAGCAGGGCGGTTCCACGATCACCCAGCAGTACGCCGAGCGCTACTACCTGGGCACGACGAAGAGCTACACGGGCAAGTTCAAGGAGGCGCTGCTCGCCGTCAAGCTCTCCCAGCACCAGGACAAGAACGAGATCCTCGACAACTACATGAACACGATCTACTTCGGCCGCGGCGCGTACGGCATCCAGAGCGCGGCGCAGAAGTACTTCAAGGTCGACGCCAAGGACCTCACCCTCAGCCAGGCCGCGATGATCGCCGGCATCGTGCCGAGCCCCACGAACTGGGACCCTCGCAACGGTGACGGCCCTGCGACCAAGCGCTGGAACTACGTCCTCGACGGCATGGTGCAGCTCGGCTGGCTCTCCCCCGCCGAGCGGGCGAGCCAGAAGTTCCCGAAGACGGTCGAGTACACGCAGTCCAACACGTACGGCGGCACCCGGGGCTACCTCCTCGACATGGTCCGCGGCGAGGTCGTCTCCAAGGCCGGGATGACGGAGGAGGAGCTCGACACCCGAGGTCTGTCGATCGTGACGACCATCGACAAGAGCATGCAGTCCGCGGCGGTGCAGACGGTCAAGGACATGCCTGAGGACACCCCGAAACGGCTGCGGGAGTCGCTCGTCAGCATCGATCCCGACGACGGCGCGATCAAGGCCCTGTACGGAGGGCCGAACTTCCTCAAGCAGTCCTACAACAACGCCACCCAGGGTGCGGCTCAGGCCGGCTCGACCTTCAAGCCCTTCGCGCTCATCGCGGGGCTGGAGGCCGACAAGACCCTCTACTCCACCTTCAACGGCAACACGGGGCGCACCATCGAGGGCTTCGAGCGGCCGGTCACCAACTTCAACAACGAGAACTACGGCTACATCTCGTTGCTCAAGGCGACCGCCTACTCGGTCAACACGGCCTACGCGGCCCTCAACGTGGAGATCGGCCCGGAGAACACCGAGAAGGCGGCTGTTCGCGCGGGCATCCCCCAGGACACCACCGGCCTCAACGACCTGCCCAGCAACGTGCTCGGCACGGCCTCCGTGCACCCCGTCGACCTCGCGACCGCCTATGCCACGATCGCCTCCGGCGGCGTGCGCCACGAGACCCACATCATCGGCTCGATCACCGAGATCAGCAGCGGCGACAAGGTCTACTCCGGTCCCACCAAGGGCAAGCGCGAGTTCGACGAGGACGTCATCGCCAACACCACCTACGCCATGCAGCAGGTGGTGCAGTACGGCAGCGGCACGACCGCGAAGACTCTCGACCGGCCGATCGCCGGCAAGACCGGCACGTCGTCGGACAACAAGTCGGCGTGGTTCGCCGGGTTCACCCCCAGCCTCGTGACCGTCTTCGGCATCAACCAGGTCGGCGCGGACGGCTCCGAGGAGTCGATCACGCCCTTCGGCGGTTACAGCGCCATCACCGGCGGCTCCGTGCCGGTGGACCGCTGGACGGCCTACATGGGCGAGGTGCTCGACGGGACGCCGGTGGAGGAGTTCCCCGAGCCGGTGTCCTCCTCGCCGTCGTCGACGGAGAGCGAGTCGCCGGACGACGAGGAGACGGAGGAGCCGGTCGAGCAGGTGGCCGTCCCGTCCGGGCTCGTCGGGTCGAGCGAGGCGGCCGCCTCGCGACAGCTCAAGAAGGCCGGGCTCAAGGTCGCCGTCAAGCGCATCGACTCGGACGAGGCGGCGGGCACGGTGGTCTCGGCGTCGCCGGGCTCCGGCGCGAAGGTCGACGTCGGCTCGACGGTGACGATCGTCGTGTCCAAGGGACCCAGGACGAGCACACCGCCCACGTCGCCGCCCGCGACGACGCCCCCGCCGACGACGCCGACCGAGCCTCCGACCACCGACCCGACCGACGACCCGACGCAGGACCCGGGCGACGGCTCCGACGGCGGTGGGGACGGTGGCAGCGACGGCTCCGGCGGGACGAACCCGTCGTCGGGCACGAGCGGCGGCAGCGGATCGGGCACCCGGGACTGAGGCCGCTGGTGCCCGGTGCTCCTCCTCCGGTAGTCTGATCTCTTGTTGTGTGCCCGGTGACGGCCGGATGCCGTCTCCCGGTCACCTGCGACGCACAACCCTCCTGTCACGGAAGTCCCGTGACCGCAGAGTCCACAGGAGGTGGGTTATGAGCCTGCGTCACTACGAGATGATGATCATCCTCGACCCGGGGATCGAGGAGCGCACGATCGCTCCGTCCCTGGACAAGTACCTCTCCGTGATCTCCAACGAGGGCGGCACCGTCGACAACGTCGACATCTGGGGCCGTCGTCGTCTGGCGTACGAGATCGACAAGAAGGCCGAGGGCATCTACGCCGTCGTCGACTTCGCCGCGACTCCCGCGACCGCCAAGGAGCTCGACCGGCAGCTCGGCCTCAACGAGTCCGTGCTGCGCACCAAGGTCCTGCGCCGCGAGGCCTGAGCCCCGCAGCCGTCGTCGGACGTCTGCCCTGGACGTCTGCCACTGCACGACCACAGAGCCCCCCGCCCTGAAGAACCAAGGAGCATCGCATGGCTGGTGACACCATCATCACCGTCGTCGGGAACCTGACGGCGGACCCGGAACTCCGTTTCACCGCATCGGGTGCGGCCGTCGCGAACTTCACGGTCGCCTCCACCCCCCGCGCGTTCGACCGTCAGGCGAACGAGTGGAAGGACGGCGAGGCGCTGTTCCTGCGCTGCTCCGTGTGGCGCGAGACCGCCGAGAACGTCGCGGAGTCCCTGACCAAGGGCATGCGCGTCGTGGTCCAGGGGCGGCTGACCCAGCGCTCGTACGAGACCCGTGAGGGCGAGAAGCGCACCGTGGTCGAGCTGCAGGTCGACGAGATCGGCCCCTCGCTGCGCTACGCAACGGCCAAGGTCACCCGCGCCCAGCGCGGTGGTGGCGGCGGCGGTGGTTTCGGCGGCGGCGGGCCGCAGGGCGGCAACGGGTTCTCCTCGGGCGGCGGCCGCCCGCAGGACGACCCGTGGGCCACGTCCGGCCCGGCGTCCAGCGGCGGCAGCTTCAGCGACGAGCCGCCGTTCTGACGGCGAGCACCCTTCATCGAACTCGCCTCGAGCCCGCGCGGCTGAGGCAGCAATACACCAAGGAGCATCACGATGGCCAAGGCCGTTGTCCGTAAGCCCAAGAAGAAGTCCAACCCCCTGAAGTCGGCCAAGATCGAGTCGGTCGACTACAAGGACACCGCGCTGCTGCGCAAGTTCATCTCCGACCGCGGGAAGATCCGCGCTCGCCGCGTCACCGGTGTCACCGTCCAGGAGCAGCGTCAGATCGCCCGCGCCGTCAAGAACGCGCGCGAGATGGCCCTGCTGCCCTACTCGTCGTCCGCTCGCTGAGCCGGGTAGAAGGAGAAGCATCCCCATGGCAAAGCTGATTCTCACCCACGAGGTGACCGGTCTCGGTGAGCCCGGCGACGTCGTCGAGGTCAAGGACGGGTACGCCCGCAACTACCTGGTCCCGCGTCGCCTGGCCACCCCGTGGTCCAAGGGCGCCGAGAGCCAGGTCAGCGCGATCCGCAAGGCGCGCAAGTCCCGCGAGATCGCCACGCTCGAGGGCGCCAAGGCTGCCCGCGACTCGCTGCAGTCCAAGACGTACACGGTGACGGCCAAGGCCGGCACGAGCGGTCGTCTGTTCGGCGCCGTGTCCACGGCCGAGATCGCCGACGCGATCGTGGCCGCCGGCGGCCCGAAGGTCGACCGCCGCAAGATCGAGGTCGGGCAGCACATCAAGACGACCGGCGACTTCAAGGTCTCCGTGCGCCTGCACCCCGAGGTCGCCGCCGACGTCGCCGTCAAGGTCGTCGCCGCGAAGTGATCTGACGGACGCCCGCTGCTGCGGGGGTCCCAGCCTGGACGCCCGGCCCTTCGCTCCCCGTGGGAGCCGAGGGCCGGGCGTTCGTGCGTCCGGCACGGTGCCCGGAACTTTGACGCCCGTCACACCGGGACGCGGATCCGTGCGACGAGCGTCAAAGTTCCGTGCGTTTCTCCGGGGGAGCGGGGGCTCAGGCGCCGGTGACCAGCCAGGCGTCCGAGCGGGCGCGCAGCCAGGTGGTGACGGCGCGAGCACCGAGGAAGACCCCGGCGAATGCGGCCCAGAGCCAGGCGAGCCCGGCCGCGCCGTCCGGCGCCCAGCGGGAGACCACCCAAGCGGCGGGCAGGTACACGAGCACCGTGCCGATGCCGGCCCACGCGAGGTAGGGGCCGTCCCCGGCACCGATCAGCACGCCGTCGAGCATGAACACCACGCCGGCGAGCGGCATCAGCGCGCTGCACACGACCAGCCCGAGCGTCGCGGCCACCCGCACCTCGTGCCCTGCGGCGAAGAGGGGGACGAGCCACCAGGCGCTCGCGGCGACCAGCACGCCCAGCGCCGCTCCCGCCCCCGAGCCCCACTGCAGCGTGCGGCGCAGCAGCCGCCGGGTGGCGCCGACGTCGCCCGCGCCGAGGCTGTGCCCCACGAGCGCCTGCGCCGCGATGGCGAGCGCGTCGAGGGCGAAGGCCACGAGGTTCCAGACCGCCATCACCACCTGGTGCCCGGCGAGCGGCACCTCGCCGAGCGACGCCGCTACTGCGGCCGTGAGGAGGATGGCAGCTCGCAGCGAGAGGGTGCGGACGAAGAGCGGCAGTCCGTGCCGGGCCTGTGCGAGGATCCCGGCCGAGCGCGGCGCGAGCGACATCCCGGCGCGGCGCGCGCCCCGGACGACGACGGTGCCGAGGGCCACCGCCATGCCCAGCTGCGCGGCGGCGGTCCCCGCCCCGGAGCCGCCGATCCCGAGGTGAAGGCCGTAGACCAGGACCCAGTTGAGCAGTGCGTTGGCCACGGCGCCGCAGACGGCGACGACGAGGGGGGTGCGGGTGTTCTGCAGGCCACGCAGCACGCCGGTCGCGGCGAGCACCACGAGCATGCCGGGCAGCCCAGGAGCGGAGGCGCGCAGATAGGTCGTCCCGAGGTCGACCACCGCGGGCTCGGCACCGAGCAGGCGGAGCAGGGGGCCGCAGGCGGCGACCAGCACGCCCGCGAGGACGACGCCGAGGCCGAGCGCGAGCCAGATGCCGTCGACGCCGGCCTGCAGCGCTCGGTCCCGGTGCCCCGCCCCGAGCGACCGCGCGACCGTCGCGGTCGTCGCGTAGGCGAGGAAGACGCACAGCCC
>Ga0182749_1003494_pt1 | contig 10707 bp, 6 predicted proteins | sample eDN3rd37CKraftMG_FD_128875 | JGI IMG/M metagenome (GOLD analysis project Ga0182749, IMG submission 128875) | Enriched Miracle-Growth compost microbial communities from Emeryville, California, USA - eDNA 3rd pass 37_C Kraft MG (version 2) (version 2) ...
AAATGGCCTGCACATGCGATCGGTTCACTTCAACGATGATGGAACGCTCTTCGACCACAGGGTTAACGCCAGGCGCGAAGTTACGCTGCGCGAGGATTACGATGCGGCTGGCAAACTAACCAGGAGAATTGGCTTTGACCGCGACAACACGCAGCCGTGGTCGCGTGTTGAAGAGGACTATGACGCAAATGGCCTGCTCACGCGATCGGTCCACTTCAACGACGATGGCACGCGGCATGAGTACAGTATCGGCAAGAACGGCACGGCGGTCCTTGAGAAGAGATACGATCCCGCGGGTAGGCTCATTTGGGACCGTGTACAAGAGGAGCAAAGGAATAACGCGGAGGCGGCAGAGCGCCTTAAGGAGCAAATGGAGGCCGCACGGAAGCACCAGGAATTCCTCGAGCGGGTGCGCGAAAGCCTGCAGAATACCCAACTGCAGATACAGCAGTCCTTAAATACGGGAAAGCCGTCGGGCTCGGGGATTCCCATTCCTGGCCACAACCCTTCGCCACCGCTCAATGTGCCGATCTTCAAGCCCTCACCGAGGCCGGATCCAGTTATTCGCCCGCAGCCCATCGGTAAGCCAGGCGGCGGCAGTGTTGGTGGAGGTGGCGGCATCGCTTTGCCGCCCATAGCTCCGATTCCAACACCTCGTCCGCACGTGCCAATCTTCAGGCCTTCTCCGGCACCGAAACCCGGTGGTTCTCCTTATATCGGTGTGCCTGTAGCTCTGGACCTTGACGGTGACGCTACACTTGACATTCGCTCTCTTGGAGCGGCTCCAACGGGAGATGCAACGGCCCCTGAAGAGCGCTGCACGACGCCCAGCCCCCGTTTCGACTGGACCGGCGATGGCATCGCCGACAGGACAGCCTGGGTCGGCCCAGGGGACGGGCTTCTGGTGATCGATCTCGGCCCCGACGGTCAGTCGGGAAGCGACGGCAAGGTCGACCACGCAAAGGAGATCGCCTTTGCGCTTTGGAAGACCGAGGATGAAATCGCAGCAGAGAACGCTGCTGGCGAAGAAAAGCGGGCGGTCAGCGATCTGGAAGGATTGCGCCATGCCTTCGATACCAATCACGATAATGTCTTAAGTATCGAAGACGAGCGTTGGGCCGAGTTCCGCATCTGGCAGGATGCCAACCAGAACGGATCGGTGGACCGGGGTGAGTTGCTCACTATGCCCGAAGCAGGTATCAAGCTGATCGATCTCATGCCGTCGAAGGATGGAAGCAGGCAGTTCGCTGATGGCTCCGCGATCACAGGCACCAGTTCTGCCGAGATGACGGACGGCACCAAGATGCTGGTCGGTGATGTAACTCTGGCCTACAGGCCGTCCTTAAACGTTTGACGTTTAGGCGTTAACCAATATTGACTGCAAGGGAGGCGGTTCCAGCGGATCGCCTCTTTTCGCCTGTATTCAATTCAATATGAAAATTCGTGAATAGCAGCTTCTAAGCCTATCTATTTTTATAATTTCATTAGTTTTATAGTCCATGAATACTTCTTGCCCTGGGGCAGACGGCGAATATTCGCCTAACGATCGTCCCAATAACGAAACTGCCGATACGGGCCTGGCAGCCTTGACGGCTATCGCTGGCCATTATCGCATTGCCGCACGTTCGGAGCAGCTTTGCCGCGAGTTGGCCCTCGATGCACCCGCGGGACAGCAGGAATTGCATCGGGCAGCCAAAGTGATCGGACTGAAGTCCCGGTCGATAACAGCGCGCAGTGAAGAGCGCTTGGCCAGCTTGCCTGCTCCCGCTATTGCCTGCCTGGCCAATGGTTCTTTCGGCCTGCTCTTAGGCGCGACGTCCGATGGGCTGTACCGGCTCGCCGATCCCATTCAATTCTCCTCCAGGAGTTGGTCCGCAGCAGAACTTCTCCAGGCAACCGGCGGCGCCTTCATCCTGGTGCAAAAGCGCTTTATCGGCCCCGGTGTTTCGCCCGACAGCTTTGGATTCCGGTGGTTCCTGTCATCGCTGTTCCGGTATCGCAAAGCTTTCGGCCACGTGCTTCTGGCGTCGCTGTTCATTCAGCTCTTCGCTTTGATTACGCCGCTGTTCTTTCAAGTCGTGGTCGACAAGGTCCTGGCCCACCGCAGTTACTCGACCTTGATCGTGCTGGTTGTAGGACTGGCAGCGATCGGGCTGTTCGACGTGGTTTTACAATACCTGCGTACATACGCGTTGTCGCATACGACCAACCGGATCGATGTCGAACTTGGACAACGATTATTCCGCCATATGATGAACCTGCCGCTCTGCTATTTCGAAACGCGCGCTGCAGGTCAGACGGTAGCACGCATTCGCGAACTGGAAACCATTCGCAATTTCCTGACTGGACAAGGTTTGTTTTCAGGCTTGGACCTGATTCTCACGATCGTCTTTATCTTCGTGCTTTTTTGCTATTCCTCCACGCTAGCCTGGATCGTTGTCGCGTCTATTCCATTCTATCTCACGCTCGGCATCTTGATCAGGCCTTTCCTTAAAGAGCTGATAGATGAGAAATTCGATCGCGGCGCCTACAGCCAGCAACTCTTGGTCGAGACGGTTGTAGGTATCCAGACGCTGAAAGCCTCAGCCGTGGAGCCGGTCATCGCCCAGCAATGGGAGGAGCGGCTTGCTGCCTATGTCCGATCGTCGTTTGCCGCAACCATGTTGGCAGCCCAGGGGCAAAACGCGATCCAATATGTCAGCAAGATTACCTATGCGGCTCTGCTTCTGTTTGGAGCCCAAGCAGTTATCAACGGCGAACTGACGGTCGGCGCGCTCGTCGCCTTCAACATGATCGCCGGACAGGTTGCCCAGCCGATTTTGCGCCTGTCGCAGCTTTGGCAGGACTTCCAGCAAGTGCAGGTCTCCATGTCCAGGCTTGGCGACATTCTCAACGCGGCGCAGGAGCCACGACCATCCGCAACAATCAGCCTGCCGCCACCGAAAGGCGCATTGGCATTCAAGTCGGTGAGCTTTCGCTACAAATCCGACGGAGACGACGTACTCAGGGATATCGATCTTTCCGTCCGCCCAGGAGAGGTGATCGGTATTGTTGGTCCATCGGGTTCCGGCAAGTCCACCCTGACAAAGCTTGCGCAGCGATTTTACATTCCTACCCACGGGCAAATACTTATGGACGGGCAGGACATCGCCCAAGTGGACCCGGCTTGGATGCGCTCGCATATCGGGGTCGTCCTTCAGGAGAACATGCTGTTCAACCGGACGATCCATGACAATATCGCGCTGGCCAATCCCAGCATGACCCGCGAGGCGGTCATGCGCATGGCCAAGTTATCCGGCGCCGACGAATTCATCGCAAAACTACCGTGTGGATACGACACGATCATCGAGGAGCGTGGGGCGAATCTTTCTGGCGGACAGCGGCAACGGCTGGCGATCGCCCGAGCTTTGGCAACGAACCCGCCCATCCTGATTCTCGATGAAGCCACCAGCGCGCTCGATTATGAAAGTGAGCGGATTATTCTCGGCAATATGCGGGAAATTGTCCGCGGCAGAACTGTTATCATTATCGCACACAGGCTAACCACCGTACGCCACTGCAATCGCATTATCGGCATGAAGGAGGGACGAATCGTCGAGGTGGGAACACATGATGAGCTGCTTTCCCGGCCCGGTGGCCTCTACGCTCATTTGTGGCGCATGCAGAACGGGGACGATGCGCGATGAGGTTAGCGAGCAATCCGTGGGCGCGGCTGCTGACAAGGAAAGCGTTTCGAACACGCCGGAACCGCCAAGATAATGAATTCCTTCCGGCTGCGTTGGAAATACTGGAAACGCCGGCGTCTCCCATTCGCATCCTTTTCCTCTGGTTCATCTGTCTCTTGGCGGTGGCGACCTTGCTCTGGTCGTGGTTTGGGACCTTTGACATTGTTGCGGCTGCCCAGGGCAAAATACAGCCTGCAGGGCGGGTAAAAGTTGTGCAGTCGCTTGAAGCCGGCAGAACCAAATCGGTGCCTGTTCACAACGGAATGGACGTGAAGGCCGGCGATATCCTGGTCGAACTTGATGACACGGAAATCAGGGCAGAGGAACGTGCCAGCTTGAGCAGCTTGCAGGCTTTTCGGGCCGAAGTCGCACGTCGTGAAGCCCTTCTGAAAACTGTTATGGCATGGCGGCAACGGGGACTGTGGACGGACCGAGCCGTCCTCGATCCGTCCCTGAGCTTTGACGCGGACATCCCCGAGGCAATCCGCCAGCGCGAGCAAAAGGTCTTCGATGCAGATCTGGCGCAACTTTCTTCTTCGCTCGATAACCTTGAGGCGCAAAGTAGGCAGCGGCGGGCTGAAATAGAGAGACTAACACAAGCAATTGCGGCGCAGGAAAAACTGGTCGAAACACTCACCGAGCGCGTCGCCATGCGTTCGGCGCTCATCGAGTCAAGTGCAGGTTCGCGTTCGCAGGTGATTGATGCCTTGCAACAACAGCAGGAGGCCTCCGTTACGCTTGCATCGCAAATCGGACAGCGTGAGGAGGCATGCGCCGCATTGGAGCTTGCAACCAGCGAGGGCAGCAAACTTGTCGACGGTGTGATTGCCGAAAATACCTCAAGATTGTCGGAGGCGGAGCGCAGGGTTGATGAACTCGAGCAACAGTTCATCAAAGCGCAAAAACGCCGCCAACTGATGACAGTCAAGAGTCCGATTGACGGGACCATACAGCTGTCGGCCATCACAAGTGTCGGTCAACTCGTCACGGCGGGAACTGAACTGATGCGGATCGTGCCGAAAGATGCCCCACTGGAAATTGAAGCCTACTTGCCCAACCATGACATCGGCTTCGTGCATGCCGGCCAGGCAGCTGTCATCAAGATCGAAGCCTATCCATTTACCCGTTTTGGCGTCATCGAGGGCAAGGTTGTTGGCGTTGCCACGGACGCGATTCCAGAACCCGATGCCCAGCAACTGGAATCGACGGCCGCGCGCGAACTGCAGTCGACGCTACCGGCCGGTAATGCTCAACGGGTGCAAAACCTGGTCTTTCCTGTGACGGTTCTACCGGACCGACCAACCATCGAGGTTAATGGCCGGCCCATGCCGTTGACGCCCGGTATGACCGTGACAGTCGAGGTCAAAACCGGCAAGCGGCGTATACTGGAATATTTGTTTTCGCCGCTGATCGAAATCACCTCGCAGGCCATGCGTGAATTCTAAGCGGATTTGTGAACGCGACGGGCGCACTTGAGCTTTCCCGTGCATCGGCGTGCTGGAGCCCCCGGGGCCAACTCGTTCACAGGACCGCAGCAAGCGGTCCTGAAACCTCCATCGAGCCGCGATAGATCATCTCCAGGGCCACATAAAGGATGATCAGCAAGCCCACATAGGCGATCCAGCGATAGCGATCGAGCAGCCGCGCGATGAGCGAGGCAGCGAGCCCCATGAGCGCGATGGAAAGGGCCAGGCCCACGATCAGCACGGAAGGATGTTCACGCGCAGCACCGGCCACCGCGAGCACATTGTCGAGCGACATGGACACATCAGCGACCACGATTTGAACTGCGGCCTGGGCAAAGGTCTTGCGGGGCACGCCCTCCCCTGGATTGCCATCGGAACCGCCGGCCAGGTCCGCTTGCGTCGCGTGGGCATGGGTGGAGCGAAGTTCCCGCCACATCCGCCAGCACACCCAGAGAAGCAGAAAGCCGCCCACGAGCACCAGCCCGACGATCTGGAGAAGCTGGACTGCGATGGCCGCGAAAACGATTCGAAGTGCGGTTGCGGCGAGGATACCGACAAGGATTGCCTTCGTTCTCTGGGAAGGGGCCAATCCGTTCGCCGCAAGGCCTATGACGACCGCATTGTCACCCGCAAGCACGAGATCGATCACGATGACCTGCAGCAGTGCTGCCAAACCTGCTCCTGTAAAGATGTCCATCTCTGTCCACCGCTGACGCAACCGTGGGGTTTCATAACGGCCGATCCCCCGCTTGTCGATGGTGGCGCCGTGGGTCATGATGAAGCGCTCTGCCTCTGCGGAAACCATCTTGCCCACAGCGCGTTTCCGAGAGGTGCCTCTGGAGGGCCTCTATGGCGCCGCGACCTTATTGGAAGGGCTATCTGAAGCTTTCGCTCGTCACCTGCGCGGTGTCGTTGACACCCGCCACAAGCGACCGCGAGAAGATCCGCTTCCATACGATCAACCGAGAGACCGGCAACCGGGTCCGCAGCCGATATGTCGACGCGGAAACGGGCAAGCCCGTCTCCGATGAAGACGAGGTGCGCGGCTATGAAACCGAAGAAGGCAAGTATGTCACCTTCGAGGAGGAGGAATTGGAAGCCGTCGGCCTCGACAGCACCCGCACGATCGACATCGACGAGTTCGTGCCAGCGGATTCCATAGATTGGGTCTGGTTCGACAAGCCCTACTATTTGATGCCCGACGACGAGGTCGCCCAGGAGGCCTTCGCGGTGATACGCGAGGCGATGGCGGCAACGAACACCATGGGCATATCGCGGCTGGTGCTTTCCCGGCGTGAGCGGGCCGTGCTGCTGCAGCCGCGAGACAAGGGCATCGTGCTCTGGACATTGCGCTACGGTGACGAAGTTCGCGACGCGAAGGACGTCTTCGGGGGCCTCGAGGACAAAAAGGTGGAATCGCGTCTCGTCTCGCTCATCGAGAGCCTCATCGAGGACCTGACAAAGCCCTGGGACCCGGAAATGGTGCGGGACCCCGTGCAGGAGCGCCTGAAGGAGATCATAGAAAGCAAGCAGAAGAAGCGGAAAAAGCCCGCTCAACGCAAGAAGACGGAGGAGGACCCGGAGCCCGCGGGCAACGTCGTCAGCATCATGGATGCTCTGAAACGCTCTATCTCCGAAGAGAAGAAGAAGAGCCGGTAAAAAGCCGATCACGCCGCGCGGCGGACTTTCCTGCCGAGCGGCACGGCCGCGCGCCAGAAATCATCCCACGGGTCCTTTTCGATGGCAGCAAGGCGGGTGGGCGCATTGGCCACCGTGAAATAATCGGCAGTTATGCCAGGGTTCAGTTCCTCCCAGGAAAGCGGCATCGACACCGCCGCCCCCGGCCGGGCCCTGGTCGAATAAGGCGCCACAGCCGTCGCACCCCTGCCGTTGCGCAGATAATCGACCAGGATCTTTCCCTTGCGCTTGGCCTTGGTGACGGTGGCGACGAAACGTTCTGGGCTGTCGGCCGCCATTGCTTCAGCGACGCTCTTTGCGAAAGCCTTGACCTCCGTCCAGTCGGCACGAGGCTTGAGCGGCGCAACCACATGCAGGCCCTTTCCGCCGGATGTCTTCACGAAGCTCTGCAGGCCTGCCTTCGCCAACCGGTCGCGAACTTCTCTCGCAGCCTCGATCACTTCGTCCCATGCAACGCCCGGCCCGGGATCAAGGTCCATGTTGATGAGGTCGGGCCGTTCCAGATCGTCCAGCTGCGATCCCCACGGGTGAATCTCCAGCGTGCCGCCCTGGACAAGCCCTATCAGCCCTGGAAAACCGTCGATAGCGATGACAGGCTCATCGTCCTCCGGGTCGACGGCCTTCATGATCTCGTGCGACTGGCCTCGCCAGGCGTGCTTCTGAAAGAAACACTGGCCGCTGATCCCGTCCGGGCAGCGCAGCAAAGCGAGCGGACGATTGACGATAAATGGCCCCATCCGCGGCCAGACCTCGGCGTAATATTCGGCGAGGCCCTGCTTGGTAACGCCGGCGTCCTTCCAGTAAATCCGATCCGGATGGGTGAGCCTGAACGCGGGCGCAGGACGCTCGACGGGCTTGGTGCCATCCGTCTCGCGGACGACTTCTTTGGGATTCTTGTCCTCCCTCAAGCCGCGGAAGGATGCGTGACGGATCAGGTCATCCGCCGTCCAGGTGCGAAACTCCACCTCCGCAACCAGTTCGGGGCGGACGAATTTCGCGCCCCGCGCTTCTTCGGCAGTCAGCTTCTTCGCGAAGGGGCTTTTCGCGATCCGCATCTTGTCGAGACGCTTGAAGAGATCCTGCGCCAGCACGTGGCTGAAACCAGTGCCGACACGGCCGGCGTGAAGCAACCGGTCGCCCTCGTAATAGCCGAGCACCAACGAGCCGATCGCCCTGTCAAAGGTTGTGGAGGGCACAAAGCCGCCTATGACGAATTCCTGCTTCTTCGAACATTTCGACTTGATCCAGTCCTTGGCGCGGCCCGAGCGATAAGGCGCATCGGCTATTTTCGAGATGATGCCTTCCAGGCTGAGACGGCAGGCATGGTTGAAGACGAGCTCCCCATCCTCGTCAAAATGTTCGCTATAACGCAGCACAGGCGGCGCCCCATCGAGCAGCTTTTGAAGGACGGTTTTTCGCTCGACCAGCGGCACGGGACGAAAGTCGTAGCCGTCGAGGTAGAGGAGATCGAACAGGTAAAACGCCATGCGGTCCGTTCGACCCTCCGAGAGCGCTGCCTGAAGGGCAGAGAAATCCGAAGCTCCGCCGGCACCTTCGACGATCACTTCTCCATCCATGATGGCTTGCCGGACCGGCAGGCTACCCAAGGACTGCACGATCGTTTCACCGAACTTTTCGGTCCAGTCGAGGCCGCTGCGCGTGAGAAGCCGCACGTTGCCATCGCGGATCTGAGCCTGGAGGCGATAGCCGTCAAACTTGATCTCGTGCAGCCATCGCGTGCCCGGAGGAGGCTTGCTGCGCAAGGTGGCGAGCGCCGGCTCGATAAAGCCGGGATAACCCGCCTTCTTCGCCCGCTTTGGCAGCGGGAGTTTCTCTGAAGCGGATTTCTTCTCGCCGGCCGTCTTCCTTGCCGCCTTCGTCTTTGACGGGGCTGCTTGTTCCGGCTGTTCGATCCGCCCGGTCTTGGAGGACCAGCCCGGCGCCTCTCCTGCGACCTCTTCAATCGCCCTGCCCGTCTTCGCCGATTCCGGGCGCTCCTCCAGAATGTCCGGATCAGCCTCGGTGCGCGCGAACTCGTCTTCACCCTTTATGAGCAGCCAGTTCTCCTTCTTCTCGCGCGGCTTTTTCGCCATCCGCACGAGATGCCAGCGGCCCTTCAGCTTCTCGCCATGCAGCTCGAATTCAAGATGGCACTTGGCGTAACCCTTCTTTGCGTCGTAGACCGGAGACCAGCTTCCGCGATCCCATACGATGACGGTGCCGCCACCATATTCGCCCTTGGGGATGGTTCCCTCGAAATCGCCGTAGTCGAGCGGATGATCCTCCACATGGACGGCAAGGCGCTTTTCGCCGGGCACCAGGCTCGGGCCGCGCGTTACCGCCCAGCTCTTGAGGACGCCGTCCATCTCAAGCCGAAGATCGTAGTGCAACCGCCGCGCCGCATGCTTCTGGATGACGAAGCTGTCGCCCTGCGGCGAGCTCTTCTTTTTTCCGGAGGGCTCCGGCGTGGCGGCGAAATTGCGTTTCCTGCGATAGGTGGTAAGCGCCATCAGCCAGCCTTGCGGCGCTCGCCCGACGCGGTCTTCTTGCGCGTGCCAGCGCGCGCCTTCTTGGGTGCCTTGGCCGCCCCTGCCCCCGCGCTTCTACGCAGCGCGTCGAGCAGATTGACCACCTTGGTCTCCTTCGGCGGCTTCGGCGGTTTGATTTCGCGACCTTCCATCTTGGCCCGCACGAGCTCGGCCAGCGCCTGGTCGTAACGGTCGTCGAAGGTGTGGGGATCGAATTCCCCGCTCTTGGTTTTGATGATGTATTTGGCGAGGTCGAGCATTTCGCCTTCGATCTTGATGTCGGGGAGATCGTCGAACACCTCGGAAGCCGGACGCACCTCGTAATCGAAGTTAAGCGTGTTGGCGACGAGCCCCGGCCCCTCCGGGCGCAGGACAAGTGTGCGGACACGGCGGAAGAGCACCGCGCGGGCGTATGCAGCCACCTTCTTGCGCCGCATGCCCTCACGAATCACTGAAAATGAGTCCGTCGCGACGGCTCCAGAGGGAGCAATATAGTAGGGGCGATCGAAATAGACGGAATCGACCCCGTCCAGGGGAACAAAGGCCTCGATGCGGATCGTCTTGTCGCTTTCAGGAACCGTCTCGGCGATCTCCTCCGGCTCCAGGATGATGTATTGGTTGTCACCGGTCTCGTAGCCCTTGACCTGCTGATCGGGCTCGACCGGCTCCTCCGTCTCCTCGTCGTAATATTGACGACTCACCCGGTGTCCCGTCTTCCTGTTCAGGATGTGGAAGGACACCCGATTCGACGTGGTCGCCCCGGCATAGAGCGCGACGGGCAACGCCAACTCGGAAATTTTCAGAAAGCCTTTCCAGGAAGCACGCGGCGCCAACTGATTCTCCCCTGTCAAGACAAAACAAACGCGACCGGCAACGAGAAGTTCCGACGTGGCTGCAGCCCTCTCCTTCCGGGCAGAATGTACCCATTTCCGAGTAGAGGAAACCATAAATAATGATATAAGCATTACATCACGCAATATTTACGCCATTAATTTTAATGCCGTCATTCACAAATTATTCCGCTCCTCGTTCCCTTTTTAAATATTTTTGAAGGGATGTCTTTGAGATTTTGCTATTCAAAATCTTGTCATTTTTGACGAGCATGCTGAAGTTTCTGGGTGGCGGGGCATTGCCGGGCAAATTTCACCCGGTGTCGACTAAGGATAATTGACCGATGAGAAAGCTGATCTTTGCCTCGATCTCTACCGTGGCCCTTCTGACGCTTGCGGCGTGCGACAACCAGGGCACGCAGAGCGGAGGAGCGGATACCGGGACGACGAGCGCCACACC
>Ga0182749_1003499_pt1 | contig 10698 bp, 11 predicted proteins | sample eDN3rd37CKraftMG_FD_128875 | JGI IMG/M metagenome (GOLD analysis project Ga0182749, IMG submission 128875) | Enriched Miracle-Growth compost microbial communities from Emeryville, California, USA - eDNA 3rd pass 37_C Kraft MG (version 2) (version 2) ...
CGTCCGGCGCAGCCTCACCCAGTCCCTCCGCGACGGCGAATCGCTCACGATGGCGATCCTGCTGCCGGTCATGCTCATGCTGCTGTTCACGTTCGTGTTCGGCGGAGCCCTGTCGCCCGACGGCGCGTACGTCGACTACGTCGTGCCCGGCATCATCCTGCTGTGCGCGGGGTTCGGCGCCGCGTCCACGGCGGTCTACGTCGCCCGGGACATGTCCACCGGCATCATCGATCGGTTCCGCACGATGCCGCTGCGCAGCGGCGCCGTCCTCACCGGCCACGTGGTCGCGAGTCTCGTGCGCAACGTCGTGGCGACGACGGTCGTGATCGGCGTCGCGCTCCTGCTCGGCTTCCGCCCCACCGCCGGCCTCGCGGCCTGGATCGGGGTCGCCCTCCTCGTCGCGCTCTACATCCTCGCGATCACCTATCTGTTCGCGACGATCGGGCTCGCCGTGCGCACGCCCGAGGCCGCGAACGGGTACGGATTCGTGCTGCTGTTCCTGCCCTATCTGTCCAGCGCCTTCGTCCCCGTCGAGACGATGCCGGTGTGGCTGCAGTGGTTCGCCGAGAACCAGCCGGTCACGCCGATCATCGAGACGCTGCGCGGCCTGCTCATGGGCACGCCGCTGGGCGCACAGCCGCTCTGGGCGATCGGCTGGTGCGTCGCGATCGTCGCCCTCGCCGCCGCGTGGGGCGCGTGGCTCTACCGCCGCCGGGGCGCGCGTCGCTGACGCCCCGGGACGCCGCCCGCGGGCGCGCTCAGCCGCCGAGTCGCTTGAGCGCGCCCGCGACGGCGTGCTTGGCGGATGCCGCGGCTCGGCCGATGCCTTCGGCGGCGCGTGCGGCCGACTCGGGCAGGCTCGAGGCGACCGAGGCCGCCGCGGCTGCGGCGTCGGACTCGTCCATGAGGAAGGGCACGAGCCAGTCGTCGACGACCTCGAGCGGTCCGATCGAGAGGCTGTAGTAGCGGTGCTGGCCGTCCTCGCGCACCGAGACGAGGTGGGCATCCCGCAGCACCTTGAGGTGCTTCGAGACGGTCGGCTGGCTCACGCCGAGCTCCTGCACGATCTGCGAGACGCTCGTCCCGCCGTCGGATCCGTTCGATCGTTCGCGGAGCAGCTGCAGGATCTCGCGCCTCGTACTGTCCGCGATCACGTCGAAGATGTCCGCCATGTGCTCAGATTAGCCGCGCCGCGTCCGGAGTACCATGACGGGGTCGCGGAGCGAGGGCGCCGACCTGAGCGCGCAGGGCGAGAAGGGGGCGTGGATGACGGCTGATCCGTTCCGCTCGCGCACCCGCGGCGGCATCCTCGGTCGCCTCGAGCGCCTGTGGGACGGCCTGCGCGATCTCACCACGGCGTCCCCCGCCCGGTTCGCGGTGCTCGTGTTCATCGTCCTCATCCTCATCTTCACGTCGCTGTACTCGCTGCCGGCGGCCGCCGCGGACGGGAAGCAGACCGCGTTCGCGGATGCGCTCTTCACCGCCGTCTCGACGATCTGCGTGACCGGGCTCGCCACCGTCGACATGTACGCGCACTGGTCGCCGCTCGGGCACGTCATCACCTACATCGGCGTCAACGTGGGCGCCCTGGGCGTGCTGACGCTCGCGTCGATCCTCGGCCTGGTCATCTCGCGCCGCCTCGGGCTGCGCGCCAAGCTCATCGCGGCAGGCGACACGAATCCGCTCCGCGCCCATGGCGGGCCTGTCAACGAGGGGCAGGCCATCCGGCTCGGCGAGGTGGGCCAGCTGCTCGCGACCGTCGCCCTGTCGACGCTCATCATCGAGGCGGGCCTGACGATCCTGCTCTACCCCTCGCTCGTGTGGGCGGGCGTGGAGCCGGTCGCGGCGCTGTGGGAGGCGCCGTACTACGCCGCGATGGCCTTCACCAACACCGGCTTCGTGCCCAACGCCGACGGCCTGGTGCCGTTCACCGACGACTACTTCCTGCTGTCGGTGCTCATGATGGGCGTGCTCCTGGGCTCGATCGGATTCCCGGTCATCTTCACGCTGTGGAAGCACCAGTGGCACGTGCGCCGCTGGTCGCTGCACGCCAAGCTCACGCTCATCACGACGGTCCTCCTGTTCTTCGCCGGGGCGCTGGCCTTCGTCGTCCTCGAGGTCGACAATCCGCTCACCTTCGGGCGGATGGATGCGGGAGACACCGTCTTCCAGTCGCTGTTCCTGTCCGCCAACACGCGCTCGGGCGGGTTCTCCACCTTCGAGATCGGCGATCTGCACGGCTCGTCTCTCGTCGTCGGCTCGATGCTCATGTTCGTCGGCGGCGGCTCGGCGTCGACCGCGGGCGGCATCAAGGTCACGACGCTCGCGGTGCTCGCCCTCGCCGTCTTCTCCGAGGCGAAGGGCCGCCAGTCCGTCCAGGCGTTCGGTCGCCGCATCCCCAGCGACGTCCAGCGCGTGGCCCTCTCCGTCGTGGCGTGGGGCGCGACCATCGTCGCCGTCTCGACGATCACCATCGCGCAGATCACCCAGGCGCCCGTCGAGAAGGTGCTCTTCGACGTCATCTCGGGCTTCGCGACGGTGGGCCTGTCCACCGGCATCACAGCGCACCTGCCCGATCCCGCGGTCTACGTGCTGGCGGCCACGATGTTCATGGGGCGCGTTGGTACAGTGACTCTCGCCGCGGCCGTGGCCGCGACATCCCGTTCGCAGCTGTACTCGCTGCCGGTGGAAAGGCCGATCGTTGGTTGAGCAGATCCGAGGAGACGCACCCGTCCTCGTCATCGGCCTGGGGCGCTTCGGCGCCGCGTGCGCCGGGGAGCTGGACCGCCTCGACCGCGAGGTTCTCGCGATCGACGAGAGCCTCGACCTCGTGCAGAAGTGGTCGGAGCGGGTCACCCACACCGTGCAGGCCGACGCGCGCAACATCGACGCGCTCAAGCAGATCGGCGCCCAGGACTTCCAGGTCGCCGTCGTCGCGGTGGGCTCGTCCATCGAGGCGTCCGTGCTCATCACCGCGAATCTCGTCGACCTCAAGGTGCCGCAGATCTGGGCGAAGGCCGTCTCGCAGGCGCACGGCAAGATCCTCGCCCGCGTCGGGGCGAACCACGTCATCTACCCCGAGCGCGAGGCCGGCGAGCGCGTCGCGCACCTCGTGAGCGGGCGCATGCTCGACTTCATCCGGTTCGACGACGACTTCGCGCTGGCGAAGCTGTACCCGCCGAAGTTCATCCGCGGCGTCGGCCTCAACGAGTCGGGCGTGCGCACGAAGTACAACGTCACCGTGGTGGGCGTGAAGAGCCCCGGCAAGCCGTTCCGCTATGCCGAGGCCGACACCGTCGTGACCAACCACGACCTCATCATCGTGTCGGGCACGAACTCCGACATCGAGCGCTTCGCCTCGCTCGACCGCTAGCGCCGGCGACTCGGCGCGGCTCCTGCGGGTCAGGCTCCGGCGGCGAGCTCGCGCGCGCGGGCGAGCGCGGCATCCGTCGCGGCGGTGAACACGTCGTCCAGGCGCGCGTCCTGCAGCACGGCGATCGCCCGCTCGGTGGTGCCCTTGGGGCTCGTCACGCGGCGGCGCAGCTCGGCGGGGTCCTCCCCCGTCGCGTCCAGGAGCGCGGCCGCGCCGATGAACGTCTGCTGCGCCATGAGCCGCGCCTGATCCTCGGTGAAGCCCCTCCGCACGGCGGCCTTCGTGAGCTCCTCGATGAACAGGAACACGTAGGCGGGACCCGAGCCGGAGATCGTGGACAGCGGGTCGATCTGATCCTCAGGGACCTCGATGACGACACCGCACGTCTCGAAGAGCCGACGCACGAGCGCGACGTGCTCGGCGGTCGCGGTCGAGCCGGCGGCGATCCCGGTGACGGCCTTCCCGACGACGGCGGGCGTGTTCGGCATCGACCGGATGACGGCGACGTCCCCGCCGAGGATGCCCTCGAAGGTGGCGATCGTGACGCCCGCGGCGAGGCTCACGACGATGGTCCCGGGGCGCAGCGCGGGCGCGATCTCGCGGAGCAGATCCGGCACCATCACCGGCTTGACCCCGACGAGGACGATGTCGGCCGCCGCCGCGGCATCCGTGTTCGCGCCAGGTTCCGCCTCGAGCGCGATGCTCGTGACGCCGTCGAGGTCCGCGAGCGCGGCCGCCTTCTCCGGCGTGCGGTTGGTGACCGTCACCTCAGGGGCGAGTCCGGAGCGGACGAGTCCGTGGAGGATGGCGCCGCCCATCGAGCCGGCGCCGAGGATCGCGATCGCGGGAAGCGTGTCCGTGGGCATGACGCCATCCTACGGACCAGCGCGCATTCACCATTGACTTATATAAGGCGCGGTGGAAATATGAGCGCCATGCACGCTCTCGACATCCTCGGCGACCCGGTGCGGCGGCGGATCCTCGAGCTGCTCGCGGACGGCGAGCTGGCCGCCGGAGCGATCGGCGAGCGCGTGCAGCGCGAGTTCGGGATCTCGCAGCCGGCGGTCTCCCAGCACCTCAAGGTGCTCCGAGAGGCGGGCTTCGCGCGCGTGCGCCCCGACGGCGCGCGCCGCCTGTACGCGGTCGAGCCGACCGCGCTGCAGGCGGCGGATGCCTGGTTCGAGCCCTTCCGGCGGTTCTGGCAGCCGCACCTGGATGCACTGGGCACCGAGCTGGCCCGCGGCCGGCGGCGGCGGCTCGCCGAAGACCGCACGCGCGAGCACCCAGAAGGCGACGCAGGACAGGACGTGACGGATGCCGAGGCTCCGCCGCACGACGAGGAGGAATGACATGGTGGATGTCACCCGGCAGATCGAGGCAGTCGAGCGCACCGTGCGCGCCGAGGAGGTCGACGGCGCCGAGGCGTACGTGCAGACACTCGCCCAGGAGTATGCGAGCCCCCTCGACGACGTGTGGGACGCGATCACCGACCCCGAGCGGATCCCGCGCTGGTTCCTGCCGGTCTCGGGAGATCTGCGCCTCGGCGGGCGCTATCGGTTCGAGGGCAACGCCGGCGGCGAGGTGCTCGAGTGCGCGCCGCCCGCCGACAGCGCCGCGCACTTCCGCGTGACGTGGGAGTTCGGCGGCGGCGTGACGTGGCTCACGGTGCGGCTCACCTCCACCGGGAGCGATGCGACGCGCCTCGAGCTCGAGCACACGGCGCGTGCGGGCGACATCCCGCCCGGGTTCTGGGAGCAGTTCGGACCGGGCGCCACCGGCGTCGGCTGGGACGGCGGCCTGCTGGGACTGGCGCTCCATCTCACCCACGACGCGTCCCTCCCACCCGAGGCGGCGCAGGAATGGGCCCTCACCGCGGAGGGGAAGTCGTTCTACCGCGCGGCCGCGGACGCGTGGGGGCGCGCGCATGCCGCGAGCGGCACCGCGGGCGCCGACGCGGCGGCGCAGGCGGCGGACGCGACCTACGGGTTCTACACCGGGGAGACGCCCGCCTGACGCGAACCTGAAAGTCCGTTCACATTCGCGAGGGGGCGGGATATCATCGAGCCAGCAGGAGCGCCGATGCTCCCGCCCGCTTGCGAAGGACGCCCGCCCATGCCCCTCTTCGACGGAATCACCACCCGCGTCATCGAGACCCCGCGGCTCGCCGTGGGCATCCTGGAGCGCGAGGGGGACGACCCCGCCACCCCTGGCGAGCGGACGGTGATCCTCGTGCACGGCAACGTGTCGTCGTCGCTGTTCTGGCAGGAGATCATGCAGGACCTCCCGTCCGACCTGCGCGTCATCGCCGTCGACCTGCGGGGCTTCGGCTACACCGAGCACGCACCGGTCGACGCGACCCGCGGGCTGCGCGACTTCAGCGACGACCTGTTCGCCACGCTCGAAGCCCTCGAGATCGAGACCGCGCACCTGGTCGGGTGGTCGATGGGCGGCGGCGTCGTCATGCAGTACGCGCTCGAGCACCCCGTGCTGAGCCTCACGCTCCAGGCCCCTGTCTCCCCCTACGGGTTCGGCGGGACGCGACGCGACGGGTCGCGCCTCACCGACGACGACGCGGGCTGCGGCGCCGGCGGGGCCAACCCCGACTTCGTCGAGCGCCTCGCCGCGGGCGACACATCCGCCGACGCGCAGACGTCCCCGCGCAACGTCTTCCGCTCGGGCTACGTGAGCACCGCCTACACGTCGGAGCACGAGGACACCTGGGTCGAGTCGATGCTCAGCACCTCGACCGCCGAGGGGAACTATCCGGGCGACGGCGTCCCCAGCGAGAACTGGCCGGGTTTCGCGGCCGGGACGATCGGGGTGCTCAACACGATGGCGCCGCGCCATCACGACGTCTCCGGCATCGTCGGGCTGGACGTCAAGCCGCCCGTCCTCTGGATCCACGGCACGGTCGACGCGATCGTGTCGGACACGTCCTTCTACGACCTCAACTACCTCGGCAAGCTCGGCATCGTGCCCGGCTGGCCCGGGGACGAGGTCGCCCCGCCGCAGGAGATGGTGTCGCAGACGCGCGACGTGCTGGACGCCTACACCGCCGCCGGCGGGCAGGTGACCGAGGTCGAGCTCGAAGGGGTGGGACACTCGCCGCACCTCGAGCGCCCCGCCGAGTTCCGCCAGGCGCTGATGCGCCACATCGGGTACGTCGGCACGCCGACCGGGGATGCGCCGGCGACGGAGGCGATCATCCTCAAGTCCGCCGACTGACGGTCCCGCGTCGTCCTGGCGGGATGCCGCCAGGTCCCTAGACTCGATGACATGAGTGCATCGGGCGGCGGAAAGGCGATCATCGCGGCGTTCCTCGCGAACATGGGCATCGCGATCGCGAAGCTCATCGCGTGGCTCCTGTCGGGATCCGCATCGATGCTGGCGGAGGCCATCCACTCGATCGCGGACTCGGGAAACCAGCTCCTGCTCCTGCTCGGCGGGAAGCGCGCGAAGCGCGCCGCCGATCGCGAGCACCCGTTCGGCTACGGTCGCGAGCGGTACGTGTACGCGTTCGTCGTCTCGATCATCCTCTTCTCCGTCGGCGGCCTGTTCTCGATCTACGAGGGTGTGGAGAAGATCACGCACCCGCACGATCTCGACCGGCAGTGGCTGTGGCTGCCCATCGCCGTGCTGCTCGTGGCGATCGTGCTGGAGTCGTTCTCGCTGCGCACCGCGGTGCGCGAGAGCAACCTCGTGCGCGCCAAGGGCGAGTCGTGGGTGGCGTTCGTGCGGCACGCCAAGGCCCCCGAGCTGCCCGTCGTCCTCCTCGAGGACATCGCCGCGCTCACCGGTCTCGTGTTCGCCCTGCTCGGCGTGGGGCTCACGATCATCACCCACAACCCGCTCTTCGACGCGCTCGGCACCCTCATGATCGGCGTCCTGCTGATCCTCGTGGCGATCACCCTCGGCATCGAGACGAAGAGCCTCCTCGTCGGCGAGGGCGCCGGCGACCGCGAACTCGCCGCCATCATGCGGGCCATCGAGGACGGGCCCGAGATCGAGAAGCTCATCCACATCAAGACGCTCTACCTCGGCCCCGACGAGATCCTCGTGGCCGCCAAGCTCGGCTTCGCGGCCGACAAGCCGCTCGCGGCGGTGGCCTCGGACATCGATGCGGTCGAGGCGCGCGTGCGCGCGGCGGTGCCGGCGGCGCGGGTCCTCTACTTCGAGCCGGACATCTACCGACCCGTGCAGGGCGAGGGGCCGGCGACGGATGCCATCGTGCTGAAGTCCGAGGACTGACCGGGGCGGGAGGGCACCGCCCTCTGTGAGCCGGCGGGCCGCGCCAATACGATCGGAGCATGACCGACTCGCTCGTTCTCGTGGCCAACGCCGGCGACTCCTCGATCAGCACCTTCCGGTTCACCGACGGGCGCCTCGAGCGCCTCGCCGTCGCCGAGGGCCTGAACGGATGCTCGAACTTCGTCGTGGACGACGAGCGCGACCTCGTGCACGCCGCGGTGAAGGGCTCGGACGGGGAGGATGCCGGCATCCTCACCCTCTCGCTCGACCGCGCGACCGGCGTCCTCGCGCCCCGGAGCCGGGTGGCCACCCCCGGCGGGAGCCTCAACTACGTGGCGCTGACGCGCGACGGCTCGGCCCTGCTGGGCGCGGCGTACAGCGGCGGGTACGGCATCGTGTGCCCCGTCGAAGACGGCGTCGTCCGTGAGGCCGTGGCGCGGATCGCGTACCCGCGCCTGCACTCGGTGCTCCCCAGCGCGGACGGCCGCTTCGCCTACTTCGTGTCGCTGGAGGCGGACCTCGTCGCGCAGTACGCGCTCGGCGACGATCTGCGGCTGTCGCCGCTCGATCCCCCCACCGTCGCGTGCCCGGAAGGCAGCGGACCGCGCCACCTCGCGTTCAGCGCGGCGCAGGACGCCGTCTACGTGCTGACCGAGTTCTCCGGCGAGGTGCTGCGCTTCGCCCGCGACGCCGAGAGCGGAGTGCTCACCTTCCGCGACGCCGTGCCGGCATACGACCGCTCGAAGAACCTCGGGCACAGCGTCATCGATGAGGACCCCCGCGCGCACCATTACATCTGGGGAGCCGACATCCACCTCGCGAACGGGATGCTGTGGTGCTCGGAGCGCACCGCGAGCACGCTCGGCGCGGTCCAGGTCGGCGAGGACGGCACGCTCGTCCCTCCGACGTCCTTCACCGTGACCGAGATGCAGCCGCGGGGATTCGCGATCAGCCCCGACGGCCGCCATCTCGTCGCCGCGGGCGAGAAGTCGACCACCGTGTCGCTGTATGCGATCGACGGCGACCGGCTCGACCTGCTGCAGCGCGCCGAGACCGGGAACGGCGCCAACTGGGTCCGCTTCGCCTGACGTCGGCGGCTCCCCCGCCCTGGAAGACTGGGGGCATGGAGTTCACGATCTTCACGGAGCCGCAGCAGGGCTTCTCGTACGACGACCAGCTCGCCTTCGCCCAGGCCGCCGAGCGGACCGGATTCGACGCGTTCTTCCGCTCGGACCACTACATGCGGATGGGCGCCGGCGATCCGCTCCCGGGCCCCACCGATGCGTGGACCACGCTCGCCGGTCTCGCCCGCGAGACCTCGCGCATCCGCCTGGGCACGCTCGTCTCCTCCGCCACCCACCGCGTCCCCGCGATCCTCGCCATCCAGGTGGCGCAGGTCGACGCGATGTCGGACGGCCGCGTCGAGTTCGGGCTGGGCACCGGCTGGTTCGAGCAGGAGCACGTCGCGTACGGCATCCCCTTCCCCGCCAAGCGCTTCGGTCCGTTCGAGGAGCAGCTGGCCGTCATCACGGGGCTGTGGAGCACGCCTGTCGGCGAGACATTCTCGTTCCAGGGCGAGCACTACACGCTCGTGGACGCCCCCGCCCTGCCGAAGCCCGTCCAGGAGCGGATGCCGGTCATCGTCGGCGGCGGCGGCCCCCGGCGCACGCCCGAGATCGCGGCCCGCTACGCGACGGAGTTCAACATCGGCTTCCAGCCGGAGGAGGTCATCGCCGAGAAGTTCGCCGGCGTGCGCGCCGCATGCGAGCGCATCGGCCGCGACCCCGAGACCCTCAAGCTCTCCGTCGCGCTGCCCACCCTCGCCGGCGCCACCGAGGCCGACCTGCAGCGCCGGGCCGCCGCGGCGGGCCGCTCGCTGGACGACGCCCGCAACGGCACGAACATCGTCGGCGGCCCGGACGAGATCGCCGAGAAGGTCGCGCGCCTGCAGGCGCTCGGCGCGCAGCGCGTGCACTTCCAGCTCATGGATCTGCGCGACGTCGAGCACGTCGAGTTCCTGGGCACCGAGGTCCTGCCGCTGCTCCCGCGCTGAACGCGCAGCGCGCATCGCGGGCGCGCCCGCGGGTCAGCGTCGCGCCTGGAAGAACTCGTGCAGGAGGGCCGTGGCCTCGTGCGCGCGCACACCGGCCACGACCTCCGCACGGTACGGCAGGCGCCGATCCCGCACGACGTCGTAGACGGAGCCCGCGGCGCCCGCCTTGTCGTCCCATGCGCCGAACACGAGCCGCGAGATGCGGGCCTGCAGCAGCGCTCCCGCGCACATGACGCACGGCTCGAGGGTCACGACGAGCGTGCACCCCTCGAGATTCCACGAGCCGACGGATGCCGCCGCGGAGCGCAGCGCGACGACCTCGGCGTGCGCGGTCGGATCGTGGTCGACCTCGCGCAGGTTGCGGCCCTCGCCGATCACCGCGCCCGCGGCATCCGTCACGACGGCGCCGACGGGCACGTCGCCGTGCGCCTGCGCGGCGCGGGCGAGCGCGAGGGCGCGGTCCATCGCGGCCTCGTCGGCGCGGGGGGCGGCGAGCGTCATGGGATCCTCCTGCGCTCAGCGTACTTCGGCGCGGCGGGGGTCCAGCGACTACCCTGGGCGCATGCGTGTGCACGTCGCCGACCATCCCCTCATCACCCACAAGCTCACGGTGCTGCGTGACCAGACGACCCCGTCGCCGGTGTTCCGTCAGCTCACCGAGGAACTGGTGACGCTTCTCGCCTACGAGGCCACGCGCAACGTGCGGGTCTCGCCGCAGGAGATCACCACCCCGGTCACCGAGACGGTCGGCGTCCGCATCAGCGAGCCGCGCCCCCTCGTCGTGCCGATCCTGCGCGCCGGGCTGGGGATGCTCGACGGCATGGTCAAGCTCCTGCCGACCGCCGAGGTCGGGTTCCTCGGCATGGTCCGCAACGAGGAGACCCTCGAGCCCACGACGTACGCCGAGCGGCTGCCGGTGGATCTCAGCGACCGCCAGTGCTTCGTGCTCGACCCCATGCTGGCGACGGGCGGGTCGCTGGGCGCGGCGATGGAGTTCCTCTTCCAGCGCGGCGCGCGCGACGTC
>Ga0182749_1003500_pt1 | contig 10693 bp, 9 predicted proteins | sample eDN3rd37CKraftMG_FD_128875 | JGI IMG/M metagenome (GOLD analysis project Ga0182749, IMG submission 128875) | Enriched Miracle-Growth compost microbial communities from Emeryville, California, USA - eDNA 3rd pass 37_C Kraft MG (version 2) (version 2) ...
ATCAGGGGACGGGCCAGGTGGCGGCGGTGCTGTCGCGCTCCTGGTCGCTGATCGGCCTCACCGCGACCTCCGAGGACCGCTACGCCCTGATCCGTGACGGGCTGCTCGGCCCGCAGGCGCCGGTCACGCGCTGGGAGTTCGGCCGCACCACCCGGCTCGAGCTGCCCTGGCACAGCACCGCGCTGGTGCTGGGCGGCCAGCTCTCCAGCACCGACCTGCATCCGACCGCCAGCATCGGCGCCGAGCAGACCCTGTTCGGCCCGCTCAAGGTCAACGCCTCCCTGGTCGATCTGGGCACGAACCAGCCCGGTGCCTCCTTCTCCGCCAATCTCAGCTTCAGCTGGTAGCGCGGCCGCCGGCCGCTGCACACGACGGTCTTGCGCGGCGTCGTCAAAGCTGAGAGAGTGGTCTAGACCACTCACGACCACCGGCGACCGCACCGCATGGGAACCGAGACCGCATCCCGCCGCTTCAGAGGCATCGACGCGTGGGACGATGCCGAGATCCTGGACGCGCTGCTCGAATCCCAGCTCGCCGCCGTGGCGGCGGTGCGGCCGGCCCTGCCGGCCCTGGCGGCGGCCGCCGCCGACGCCGCGCCCCGGCTGCGCCGCGGCGGGCGCCTGGTCTATGCCGGCGCCGGCACCTCCGGCCGGGTCGCAGCCCAGGACGGGTCGGAGCTGTTCCCGACCTTCGGCCACCCGCAGGACCGGCTGGCATATCTGATCGCCGGCGGCGCCACGGCGCTGAGCCGCCCGGTCGAGAACGCCGAGGACGATGCCGAGGCCGGCCGCACCGAGGCCGCGGCGCTGCGCCTCGGCCCCGACGACGTGGTGATCGGCGTCGCCGCCAGCGGCGGCACCCCCTATACCCGCGCAGTGCTGCAGGAGGCGGGCCGCGCCGGCGCCCTGACCATCGCCATCGCCTCCAATCCGGGGGCGCCGATCTTCGGCGATGCCGTCCATGCCGTGCTGCTGGCGACGGGGGAGGAGCCGATCGCCGGCTCGACCCGGCTCAAGGCCGGCACGGCGCAGAAGGTGGCGCTGAACCTGTTCTCGACGCTGGTGATGACCCGGCTCGGCCATGTCTATGACGGGCTGATGGTCGACATGCAGCCGACCAACGCCAAGCTGAACGACCGTTCGGTGCGCATGCTGCGCTCCATCGTGCCGGTCGACGAGGCGGCGGCGCGGGTGGCGCTGGAGGCGGCGGGGCAGAACGTCAAGCTGGCGGCCCTGATGGCGCTGGGCGACAGTGCCGAGGACGGCCGCCGCCGTCTGGCCAGCGTCGAAGGCGACCTGCGCCGGGCCCTGGCGGCCAAGCAGGGATCCTAGAGAGACACGGGCGGCGACGCCGCCGCCCGGATACGGCGAAACGCCGAACAGAGGAGGCAACTGCACATGTCCCATTCGTTCCTGCGCGGCGCGTTCCTGGCCGGGGCGGCGCTCGTCGCCCTGGCCGGCCAGGCGGCCGCGGCCGACGTCACCCTGACGATCGAAAGCTGGCGCAACGACGACCTGAAGGTGTGGCAGGACACCATCATCCCGGCATTCGAGAAGAGCCATCCCGGGATCAAGGTGGTGTTCGCCCCGACCGCGCCGACCGAGTACAACGGGGCGCTGAACGCCAAGCTCGAGGGCGGCACCGCCGGCGACCTGATCAGCTGCCGGCCCTTCGACGCCTCGCTGGCGCTGTTCCAGAAGGGCTATCTCGCCCCGGTCACCGACCTGAAGGGCATGGACACCTTCTCCGACGTGGCCAAGAGCGCCTGGATCACCGATGACGGCAAGACGCTGTTCTGCGTGCCGATGGCCTCGGTTATCCACGGTTTCCTGTACAACAAGTCGATCTTCGAATCCGAGGGCCTGACCCCGCCGAAGACCCGGGACGAGTTCTTCGCCCTGCTCGACAAGATCAAGGCCAAGGGCGAGGTCGCGCCGCTCGACATCGGCACCAAGGACCAGTGGGAGGCCGCGACCATGGGCTTCCAGAACATCGGTCCGAACTACTGGAAGGGCGAGGAGGGCCGCAAGGCGCTGATCGCCGGCAAGGAGAAGTTCACCGACAAGCCCTATGTCGCGGCCTTCGAGGAGCTGGCGAAGTGGAAGCCGTACCTGCCGGACGGCTACCAGGCCCAGGCCTATCCGGACAGCCAGAACCTGTTCACGTTGGGCCGCGCCGCGATCTACCCGGCCGGGTCGTGGGACATCGCCGCCTTCAACGTCCAGGCCGACTTCAAGATGGGCGCCTTCCCGCCGCCGGTCGAGAAGGCGGGCGACAAGTGCTACATCAGCGACCACACCGACATCGCGCTCGGCATGAACACCAAGACCAAGAACCCGGAGGCCGCCAAGGCCTTCCTGGAATGGGTGGCGACTCCGGAATTCGCGGACATCTACTCGAACGCGCTGCCGGGCTTCTACTCGCTGTCGAACCACCCGGTCACGGTCAAGGACCCGGTGGCGGCGGAGTTTCTCAGCTGGCGCAAGACTTGCGAATCCTCGATCCGCAACTCGTACCAGATCCTGTCGCGCGGCACGCCGAACCTGGAGAACGAGCTGTGGAACGTCTCGGCCCAGGTGCTGAACGGGACGATGACGGCGCAGCAGGCGGCGGAGCATATCCAGCAGGGGCTGGACTCCTGGTACAAGCCGGCCGCCAAGTGATTTGATCCCCGGTGCGGGGCGCGCGCGGCCGGTCTATTCCGGATCGCGCGCCCTCGCGCCTCGTTTCCAGCCGCCCGCTTTCATAGGCTGTTCCCATGGCCAGCACCCAGATCGCCGAGCTGCCCCGCGCCCAGATCGCGGGCCGCCGCGGCCGCTTTCCCTGGCACATCGTCGTCTTCCTGGCGCCGGCGACGCTGATCTACACCCTGTTCATGATCTACCCGCTGCTCGACAGCCTGCGGCTCAGCCTGTTCACGCGGGACGAGGCGGGGGTGGAGCATTTCGCCGGGCTGGCCAATTACGCGGCGCTGTTCTTCGACTCGCAATGGGCGGACCGGTTCTGGAACGCGCTCGGCAACAACGTCCTCTTCTTCGCCGTGCACATGCTGGTGCAGAACCCGATCGCGATCGGCCTCGCGGCGCTGCTGTCCCTGCCCAATCTGCGCTTCAGCAACACCTACCGCACCCTGATGTTCACCCCGACGCTGCTGTCGGTGGTGATCATCGGCTTCATCTGGAAGCTGATCCTGTCACCGACCTGGGGCGTCGCCAAGTCGATGCTGTCGACGGTGGGGCTGGGCTCGCTCTTCGCCCCCTGGCTGGGGCAGGAGAACAGCGCCCTCGTCGCCCTGTCGCTGGTCTCGGTCTGGCAGTGGGTCGGCATGCCGCTGCTGCTGACCTATGCCGCGCTGCTGAACATCCCCGACAGCCTGACCGAGGCGGCGCGCGTCGACGGCGCCGGGCAGATGACGATCTTCTGGCGGATCAAGCTGCCGCTGATCTGGCCGACCATCGGCATGGTCTCGATCCTGACCTTCGTCGGCAACTTCAACGCCTTCGACCTGGTCTACGTCACCCAGGGGGCGCTGGCGGGGCCGAACTTCGCGACCGACATCCTCGGCACCTTCTTCTACCGCACCTTCTTCGGCTTCCAGCTGCAGCTGGGCGACCCGACGATGGGCGCCGCGGTGGCGACGATCATGTTCCTGATCATCCTGACCGGCGTGATGATCTACTTCTACCTGGTGCAGCGCCGGCTGCAGCGCTACGAGCTCTGACCATGGCCGCCAACCGCCCTCCCCGCGTCTCCGCGGCCGCCGTCCACGCGGTCCTGCTGGTCTACACCGTGATCGCGCTGTTCCCGATCGTCCTGGTGCTGTTCAACGCCTTCAAGTCGCGCAAGGCGATCTTCAGCCAGCCGCTGATGCCGCCCTTGTCCGACACCTTCAGCCTGATCGGCTTCGACACGGTGCTGACGCGATCGGATTTCGGGCTCTATTTCGGCAACAGCCTGACCGTGACGCTGGCGACGCTGTTCCTGGTGGTGTTCCTCGGCGCCATGGCTGCCTGGGCGCTGTCGGAATACAGCTTCAAGGGCAACGCCGTGCTGGCGCTGTACCTGGCCGTCGGCATCATGATCCCGATCCGGCTCGGCACCGTCTCGATCCTGCGCCTCGTGGTCTCGCTCGACCTGATCAACACGCTGGCGGCGCTGATCCTGGTCTACACCGCGATGGGGCTGCCGCTGTCGATCTTCATCCTGTCGGAGTTCATGCGTCAGATCCCGAAGGAGCTGAAGGATTCAGCGCGCTGCGACGGGGTCGGCGAATACCGCATCTTCTTCCGCATCATCCTGCCGCTGGTGCGGCCGGCGCTGGCGACGGTGGCGGTCTTCACCATGGTGCCGATCTGGAACGACCTGTGGTTCCCGCTGATCCTGGCGCCGGGCGACAACACCCGCACCATCACCCTCGGCGTGCAGCAATTCGTCGGCCAGTACGTCACCGACTGGAACGCGGTGCTGGCCTCACTGACCCTGGCCATCATCCCGGTGCTGATCCTCTACGCCTTCTTCTCCCGCCAGTTGATCGCCGGCCTGACCCAGGGCGCGGTGAAGGGTTAGGATGCTTGCGGGCTCCGGGGTCGAGGAGGCGCGCGTGGAATTTCGCTATGTCGAATGGATCGACGGAGCTTGGCTCGCATCCGACGCACGGGGCTGTTTGGCTGCGATGGTGACGGCAGGTCCAGGCCCCATCGCAGCATGGACCCTAGGCGACGGTTACGACGACTTCGATATTGAGGAGCGCCTGTTGGCCTTGCCGATCAACGGCCAAGCTCAAAGCGTCGCCCCCGAGCTCGACTATCCGAGCTTCTTTGCTTTGGCTGAGCGTGGGCTCTTCGTCTACGACTGGCAGGATGCTCACAGGATTCGGGTGGAGCATCGGAAGGTCTACGAGGCTGTTGCCATCCCCTCGGTTCCGCTGACGCTGGCGGACTTGCCGGAGGATCTGCGGCGGATCGCCGAGCGGGCATTCTTCGATCTTGAGTTCCGGCAGGCTCGCGACGTCCCCATGATGAAGCTGGTCGATCGGGGCGGCGCCTCGGCCGAGCGGCAATAGGCTCTCTCCGCGCCGGGCGCGGGCGGGCTCCCGAATTTTCGCAACGCTCGCGGCTTGTCGCTGGGGCTCGGCCGGGTCTACCGTCCCCCGCTTCCAACTTTCCCGGGATCCGGACCCATGGCCTTCCTCGCCGCCTCGCTCGCCCGCGTCAAGCCGTCCCCGACCATCGCCGTCACCACCAAGGCGGCCGAGCTGAAGGCCGCCGGCCGCGACGTCATCGGCCTCGGCGCCGGCGAGCCGGATTTCGACACGCCGGACAACATCAAGCAGGCGGCGATCGCGGCGATCCAGGCCGGCAAGACCAAATACACCGCGGTCGACGGCACGCCGGAGCTGAAGAAGGCGATCTGCGCCAAGTTCCTGCGCGAGAACGGCCTGAAATACGAGACCAGCCAGGTCACCGTCGGCACCGGCGGCAAGCAGGTGCTGTACAATGCCCTCCTCGCCACGCTGGACCCGGGCGACGAGGTGATCATCCCGGCGCCCTACTGGGTCAGCTACCCCGACATGGTGCTGCTGTGCGGCGGCACGCCGGTGCCGGTGATCTGCCCGGCGGAGAAGGGCTTCAAGCTGCAGCCGGCCGACCTCGAGGCCGCGATCACGCCGAAGACCAAGTGGCTGATCCTGAACTCGCCGTCGAACCCGACCGGCGCCGCCTACAGCTTCGCCGAGATGAAGGCGCTGACCGACGTGCTGCTGCGCCGCCCGCATGTCCATGTCCTGACCGACGATATGTACGAGCACCTGGTCTATGACGACTTCAAATTCGTCACCCCGGCCCAGGTCGAGCCGAAGCTGTACGACCGCACCCTGACGCTGAACGGCGTGTCCAAGGCCTATTGCATGACCGGGTGGCGCATCGGCTACGCCGCCGGCCGGCCGGACCTGATCAAGGCGATCGCCAAGGTGCAGAGCCAGTCGACCTCCAACCCGTCCTCGATCAGCCAGGCCGCGGCGGTCGAGGCTTTGTCCGGCCCGCAGGACTTCATCCCGCGCAACAACGTGGTGTTCCAGCAGCGCCGCGACCTGATCGTGTCGATGCTGAACCAGTCGGCCGGCCTCTCCTGCCACCGGCCGGAAGGCGCCTTCTACGTCTTCCCGTCCTGCGCCGGCACGATCGGCAAGAAGACGCCGGACGGGAAGGTGATCGAGACCGACGAGGATTTCGTCACCTATCTGCTGGAGGCGGAGGGCGTGGCCGTGGTGCAGGGCTCGGCCTTCGGCCTGGCGCCGTTCTTCCGCATCTCCTACGCCACGGCCACCGAGGCGCTGCAGGACGCCGGCGAGCGCATCCAGCGCGCCTGCGCCGCGCTGGGTTAAGCGGGTCCCGTTCGAGAGACCGGCGCCGGGATGCGTCCCGGCGCCGCTGGCCCCCGGGTCGGGGGCGCGGTAACGTTGGCTCCTTCGGCTGCGAACTACAGTTGGGACCGCCCTGCGGTCATACGGTTCGGACAGGTCAAGGGAGTCAGGCCGATGCTGATCAAGCGCAACCCGGGATGGCGCATCCCCGAGAGCCGGGCGACGCCGGAATCGGTGTATCTGGACCGGCGGCGCCTGCTGCAGGCGATGGGGCTCGGCGCCGGCCTGCTGGCGGCGGGCGGCGCGGTGCTGGCCCGAAACCCGGCGCGGGCGGCGGAGACGGACCCGACCGCCGATCTCTACCCGGCCAAGCGCAATGACCGCTACACGCTGGACCGGCCGCTGACGCCCGAGAAGGACGTCACCACCTACAACAACTTCTACGAATACGGCTCGGACAAGGACATCTGGGAGGCGGCGCAGGAACTGCAGACCCGGCCCTGGACGATCAAGTTCGAGGGCATGGTCGAACAGGAGCGGGAGGTCGACATCGACACCCTGATCCGCGCCATGCCGCTGGAGGAGCGGCTGTACCGCCACCGCTGCGTCGAGGCCTGGTCGATGGCGGTGCCGTGGACCGGCTTCCCGCTGAAGGCGCTGGTCGACTACGCCCGCCCGCTGTCCTCGGCGAAATATGTACGCATGCAAACATTCCGGAACGATTCGGCGCCGGGCTTCAGCGAGATCTTCTATCCCTGGCCCTATGTCGAGGGCCTGACCATGGCGGAGGCGACGAACGACCTCGCCTTCATGGGCACGGGCCTCTACGGCAAGCCGATGCCGAAGCAGGACGGCGCGCCGCTGCGGCTGGTGACGCCGTGGAAATACGGCTTCAAGTCGATCAAGAGCATCGTCCGCGTCGCCTTCACCGATCAGCGGCCGGTCGGCTTCTGGGAGCAGCTGCAGAGCAGCGAATACGGCTTCTGGGCCAATGTGAACCCGCAGGTGCCGCATCCGCGCTGGAGCCAGGCGATGGAGCGGGTGCTGGGCACCGGCGAGCGGGTGCCGACGCAGCTGTTCAACGGCTATGGCGAGTTCGTCGCCGATCTCTACAAGGGGCTGGAGAAGGAGCGGCTCTACGCCTGACCGCCGCGGCTGCAGCGGACGGGGCGGGGGCCCAGCCGGGCATGGCATGCGGCGGCGTCATGCCGCCGCGGGCGGGCTCTCCCGCATTTGCATAAAAAAAGGGCCGGAAACATGTTCCGGCCCGAGTCAAACAGGGAGGCTTCACGTCTGGGAGACGCAAGGAGCCGGCAGTGCCGGACCCTTGTTCTGCTGCGCTGCAGCACGAACGCTCTTAAGATAGGCAATCTCTGAGCGATTGGTAACCAGTTTCTGCCATTGCTTTTATGCGCGCATTGCATAGCTGTGTTCGGCCGATGCAAGGCCCAGGAAATCCGCCATTTTTCCATCGGATTTTGCACAGATTGCAGTCTTCTGCCGGATTTTTCCGCCCTCGGGGGCTGGCAAAACGCCGCCGGCACCCCATGCGGAGCGCCCGCCGCTCCGGCACGGGGTATCGAAGGCCGGTCAGAACTTGCTTTCGGCCACCTTGCGCACGAGGAAGTCGCGGAACACCGCGATACGCTTGGAATGGCGCAGCTCCTCGGCGTAGACGAAATAGGCCTCGGTGGTCGGGCCGGTCACCTCGGGCAGCACCCGCACCACGTTCAGGGTCGGGTCGACCATGAAGTCGGGCAGGGCGGCCAAGCCCAGGCCGCTGCGCACCGCGCGGTAGATGGCGTACTGATTGTTGACGCGCAGCGCGATCTTGCGCCCGCCCGGCGGCGGGTTGCCGACATGGGCCAGCCAGTTGATCTCGGCGATCGGCCCGCGGGCATCCTCGCCATAGATGATGATCGAGTGCTTGTTCAGGTCGTCCAGCGTCTGCGGGATGCCGTTGCGCTTGAGGTAGTCGACCGACCCGAAGATGTGGATCTTCACGGTCATCAGGTGGCGCTGGATCAGGTCCGGCTGGCGCGGCGGCGTCATGCGGATCGCCACATCGGCCTCGCGCATGCCCAGGTCCAGTTCCTCGTCGTCGATCAGGACCGTCAGGTCGATGTCGGGATAGGCGGTCAGGAACTCGCGCACCCGCGGCGTGAGCCAGGTCGAGCCGAAGGCGACGGTGGTGGTGATCTTCAGCGGGCCGCGGGCGTGGTCCTTGCTCTCGCTCAGCTGCGCCTCGGTCATCGACAGCTTGGCGAAGACCTCGCGCGCGGTGCGGAACAGCAGCTCGCCCTGTTCGGTCAGGATCAGGCCGCGGGCATGGCGGTGGAACAGCGGGACCTTGAGACTTTCCTCCAGCGCGCTGATCTGGCGGCTGACCGCCGACTGGCTGAGGTTCAGCTTCTCGCCCGCATGGGTAAAGCTGCCCGCGTCGGCGACGGCGTGAAAAACGCGCAGCTTGTCCCAGTCCATCTCCGGCACCCGTTCGTTTCTTGCGCGGGCGACTAGGGCGGGGTGGTCGATATACCAGCGCTCGGCGTCGCGCCTGCGAATCACACTATATACACTATGACGGCCACCGCCGACTGAACGCAAGCAAAGCTTGGACCAGTCGGGAACAAATATTGCCCCGACCCGAAAGGGGGTGACGACACCCCCTTTGTCATCGCCCTTATGAAGGGGAGGGCGGCGCCTCCCGCCTGGACGGCGGCTCAGCCGGCCGCCGCGGCCACCGGGCGGGTGTCGCGCTCGGCGATCCGGGCCAGATGGCCGGTGCCGGCATGCTCGGACAGGAAGCGCTCGGCCTCCAGGGCGGCCATGCAGCCCATCCCGGCCGCGGTCACCGCCTGGCGGTAGACCCGGTCCTTGACGTCGCCGGCGGCGAAGACGCCGGGCACGTCGGTCGCGGTCGAATCCGGCTCGGTGACGATGTAGCCGTCGGTGTCCATCCGGACATGGCCCTTGAACACCGCGGTCGCCGGGTCATGGCCGATGGCGACGAAGACGCCGTCGACCGGCAGCAGCCTCTCGGCCCCGGTCCTGGTGTCGCGCAGCCGTATTCCCGTCACCGCCTCCGGCGTGCCGCCGCCGACGATCTCCTCGACCGTGTGATTCCACACCACTTCGATCTTGGGATGGGCGAACAGCCGGTCCTGCAGGATGCGCTCGGCCCGCAGCTGGTCGCGGCGATGCACCAGCGTCACCTTGGTGGCGTGGTTGGTCAGGTACAGCGCCTCCTCGACCGCGGAGTTGCCGCCGCCGATCACCGCCACCTCCCTGCCGCGGAAGAAGAAGCCGTCGCAGGTGGCGCAGGCGGAGACGCCGCGGCCCTGGTACTGCTGCTCGCTGGGCAGGCCCAGCCAGCGCGCCTGGGCGCCGGTGGCGATGATCACCGAATCGGCCTCGTAGACCGTGCCGGAATCGGCGGTGCAGACGAAGGGCCGGCGCGAGAAGTCGACCTGGGTGATCAGGTCGAACTCCATCCGCGCGCCGCAATGCCGGGCCTGCGCCTCCATCTGCTCCATCAGCCAGGGGCCCTGGATGACGTCGGCGAAGCCGGGATAGTTCTCGACATCGGTGGTGATGGTCAGCTGCCCGCCGGGCTGCAGCCCCTGCACCAGGATCGGCTCCAGATTGGCGCGCGCCGCGTAGATCGCGGCGGTGTAACCGGCCGGGCCGGAACCGATGATCAGGACCTTGGTGCGATGGGTGGCCGGCATGGTGACGATCCGCTGGAAGGGAACTGTCACCGATAGATAACCACCGGCCGCGGCCGGGGCAAGGCGACGCGGGACTGGGGTGCAGGCGTGGCGGGCCGTTCACACGATCGTCATCCCGTGCGCGCTGCAGCGCGCAGTGCCGCTGCGCAGATACGGGACCTCGCTCGGTCCCGGAAGAGATCCCGGTTCTGCAGCGCATCACTTCGTGCTGCGCCGCGCCCGGGATGACAGGATGGAAAGAGCCTGATCAAAGAGCGTGCTGGGGGTGGGCTCAGGCTTGGCCGAACAGCGCTCGCACCCGCGCCGCCGCCCGGGCGGTGTCGTCCAGCGGGGCGTAGGACCACTGCTCCAGCCGGCCGGCGAAGGGGCGGGTGATGCCTTCCGCCGCCAGCGCATCGTGGAAGCGGCGGTGCTTAGGCGCCAGCTGCGCCCATTCGACGACATGCACCGGCTTGCCGGTGGTCGCGGCCTCCGAGGTCATGTTGACGCTGTCGCTGGTCACGATCACGGCGTCCGCCAGGGCCAGGAAGGCGAAATAGGGGTTGGGGCCGGTGCCGTCCCAGATCCAGGCGGGCAGCCCGTCCAGCGCCCGGCGCAGCGCCGC
>Ga0182749_1003501_pt1 | contig 10692 bp, 10 predicted proteins | sample eDN3rd37CKraftMG_FD_128875 | JGI IMG/M metagenome (GOLD analysis project Ga0182749, IMG submission 128875) | Enriched Miracle-Growth compost microbial communities from Emeryville, California, USA - eDNA 3rd pass 37_C Kraft MG (version 2) (version 2) ...
ACGTCTAGGAGCTGCATCGCCACGGTAGGCGAAACGCGCTACTCGTGTTCCATCAACTGCGAGCACCGGCAGGGAATTGTGGCGTCCGCGCATGAGAAGGTCCGCCAGGCTCGAGTCCCCTGTGAACGGTGTGCTCACGCTGCCCACCACCTGCGGCCAGCGGTGGAAGGTGATCGCCAGCCCGTAGGCGCTCGTCCGCGGGCCACCCTCTCGCTGGCGAGAAACCGTTCGCGACCTCTCGGGTCGCCGTAGCGAGTCAGGTCATCGACTACGCAGCTGCTCGCTGCTCGACAACCGGCGCCGAATTGCATCAGCGCCCACGAATGGGCTGATCTCTTCCCAAGCATCAGCGTCTTCCACGTCCCACTGCGCGCAGAACTCGTCGTGAAAGCGCACCACGTTCTCCGCGATCTCGGTCAGGTTCCACGACAGGGCCTCGGCCGCGTCCCGCCGCGATCGACCCCTGGTAACTGCGCCCCACCGAGACATGGGACTGTCGAGCTCGTTCGCTGGCAGTAGGTAGGTACGAAAGACATTGCGAGACCGTTGCAAAGCCCATATCAGGGCGAAGTATGCAGCGATGGCATCGAGACGGGACGGAAGGTCGCTACGGCTCGTCGAGTACAACAACGTGCCAATCGTGTTTCGAGCCGCCGCCGTCTCGCCGCTTGTGAGCGACACATGCAGATCCGCCAACGCTTGCCGGCGTTCACGTCGGCGAAGCCCGAAGAAGACGAAGACCGCGATAATGGCTGTCGCGAAAGAGAGCAAGACTCCAGCCCAGGTTGCCAGGTCGCCAACCTCGAGACCGGTCCCTCGGGTGATTGCGTACATGTGGCTCAAGGTACCTGACGTGCACGCCGTGATCCCGGATCGGGCGCGCGCTGGGCGACCGGCTTCGAGCGCTGGATCAGGGCGTCATGTCGGCGATGCCCGCCAGAATCTCTGGCATGTTCGACTATTCGACATTTATTGCGCCAGCCGCAACGGTGGTGGCCGCAGGCCTCGGAGCCTACTTCAGTGGACGAGTAGGCCAACAGAACGCGGAGGCGGCTTCGAGGCTGACACGTCGCCACGAACTTGCGGACGCCGCCATCGGGTCAGCGCTGGCCCTTCGGACAGCCCTACATAAGTGCGACCCTGAATGGACCGGCCGCGATTGGGAGCGTGTGCTCGGCGACACGTACGATGCGCTCGACGCAGCGAAACCGATTCTTCCCGCGCCGTTACTACACCTCCGACGAAGCATCCGTGACGCATGTGGTGAGTCCTTGGGGACCGTCGCGGTCTTCGAGCTTGTGGACATACGCGAGCGGCTTGAGCCCACCGAAATCGACCCCCGGTGGACGGAGTACGCACGCGACTACGTGGGCGTGGCGATCCGGGCGCTACAACGCTGGCGCGAGGCGAGGGAACGCGACGCGGTGAACGTCGGGGCACCAACGTACGACGATTGGCTTCGTGCCACCGGCAGGTACCGCCGCTCCTAGGTGGATCGTCGACCCGATCGCGGCCGGACGCCGTCCGCGCGAGCGCTATGGACCCAGTTGCGGCGGCCACTGGTGAATCTGCGTGACCAGCTCGCGACGGATTCTGCGAGACGCCCGCGCGGCTTCGTCGCTCAATTGGCCGGGTCCCGCATCATGAGCGCGTGGCATCCAACCCCCGAAATCCCGAGCATTGGACAGATGATCCAATAACGTCTGCCGCACAGGACCGACTTGGCCGGCTGGAACTGGCGAAGCGAGTTGCGAAGCTGATTGCTGAGACATATTCGGACGACTCCAGCGTGGTGCACGGGCTTGTAGGACCTTGGGGAAGTGGGAAGTCGTCCGTACTCGCGCTCACCGAGTTGCAACTGATCGACTCAGATGCTGGGTGGGTCGTCGTGCGGTTCAGTCCCTGGGCAACGAGTGATTTGAACGGCCTGCTCGCAGAGTTCTACGCCGCGCTTGTGGAGGCTCTGCCACGCAAGAAGGGCGTCGCAAACTTCAAGCGCGGGCTCGGTGAAGTGATGGCTGCGACGGCGCCGCTCGCGAGCGTCGTCGGTTCGTTGGCTGGTGTCGCGTCCGTCGGCGAGGCCGTGAAAAAGGGCGGGGAGCTGATCGGGCGCGAGAAGTCATGGTCGGCGCGATTCACAGACGCGAGCAAGGCCCTGAAGGAGCTTGGAATAAAGCTGCTTGTGGTCGCGGACGATATAGATCGCCTTCACGGCGACGAATTGCTCAACTTCCTCCGATTGGTCCGGCTCGTCGGACGGTTTCCCGGCCTAAGCTATTTGATCGCCTACGACGAGGAAGGCTTGCTGTCGTCCATCGAAGATGCGGGAAGCTCTGTCAGCGGGAACGAACGAGCCCACGATTTCCTGGAGAAGTTCGTCCAATACCCGATCTACCTTCCCCCTCTGATCGAGAGTCAGATCATCGACGGTCTCAACGAGGCACTCGATCCCGTGATCGCGGCGAGCAACCATCGTTTCGAAGCCGCGGATGGCCGGCTTTCCTTCGCGCGAGCCTGGGTCGATCTCCTCGATACGCCCCGCGCGATAAACCGCTATGCGGCGCAGCTTCGACTGATTCTCCCCCTCCATCGTCCCGGTGAGGTCGATCTAGTCGACGTGGTGCTCCTTACCTTGATTCGGCTTCATGCGCCTCATGTGTTCGAGTCGATAAGTCGGTCGAAGAGCCTGCTCACATCTACGCGCTCGAGCAAGGAAGCCTTCGACTGGACCCCCATCGTGGGTGACGGTGTACCAGCCCGATCCGTCCGAGCAATTCAAGAACTGGTGGCGCGGCTCTTTCCGGCAACCGAGAACAGGGGTGGGGCGGTCGACCCGCCCCGTGTCGGCAATGCTGACTACTTTGATAGGTACTTCATGCAAGGAATTCCGGACGATGACGTCGCCGACTCCACGGTGCGATTTGCCATTGACGAATGCAATAAAGGCGACAGTCGACACCTGGACGTTCTCTTGAAGACCGCAAAGACGGACGCGAAGCGCGGAGCCATCATTGGCAAGCTCGAACGATTCTCCACTTGGGGCGAGGATGCAGGAACTACGCCCGTCGCTGCGTTGAGGTCGATCCTGACCCACCTGAGCTCGCTACCGAACAAGTCCGCAGCGTTCTTGCCCGGCGCGCATCTGCGCGCCCAGCGCTGGGCCGCAGAGATGCTCCTCTGCCTGCCTCCAGACGTCTCGGTGAACGAAGTGGCAGACACCTTGGCGGCCACTGAGGACGAGGTTCAGCGGACCATCCTTCTCGAGACCGTTGCGTACTCGAGCGAAAAGGCACCGCCGGCAGCGGTGCTTTCTGTCGCTCAGGACGCCGCCGTGTCGCTTCTCCACATGGCGCTCGAGAATGTACGCCAGGGTGATGCGGCGGAGCAGTTTGGGCTCATCGAGCGTTGGACCGTTCTAGTCCGAGCGTTTGCGCTGGAGGACGCACGGGCGCGACTAGCGAGTGCTCTATCCGACAAGCTCAATGCCGACGACCTCGCAGCCAGGTTCGTTTCGGTCGCCCATTGGAGTGGCGGCCAGGGCCAGACGTCGATCGAAATGAACGGCTTCCTGTGGGATGCCTACCACGATCTCTTGCCCGACGGAATTCTGACGTCTGAGCCAGACCCCGAGGCAGAGGTGGATCAGCGCGATATCTCGTGGCCTTCGCGCAGACTGTATGCACTGCGAGAACTCGCGAAACGGCGGGAGCTCGAGGCCGGCTACTGACCCGCAAGCGATTGGGTTGCACGACTCGCAGGGCTGAAATCAAGGTGGAGTCGGCGTCGCCTTGCGTCTCGCACAAGTCCATGCGAAGGCTCTGGGCCTGAACCGGTCAGCGCTCGAATAGGGATCCGGTCAGCCGAGGGTTTCGAGCGATCTCCTCAGCTTCTGAGTGACGTCCATGCCATGCCCGCGGCCCGGGCAGGGGCCATTGGATTCTCCATCCATCCGAGGCATGAGGACGTGCGAGCTCGCGCGCCTCGGCTCAAGCCAACTCCCTCGCCCATTCCATGCCAGTGTGGCGCGGTCGACGAGGATTACAACAGTCACGTCGAAATCTAAGTCGACGAGCAGTTCGCCGCGCTGCAGGTCGTCACTTGCCGTGGCGCGCAGCTCACGCGGGCCCAGAGCAGCCTGACGTTATCGGGGTGGGCTGAGCACGGAGGGCCTCCACGACCTGGGCCCTGACCTTCCCCGTCCTCCACTCGGCAGATTCCTTCGGGGTGTTCCGCGCCAAAGGAATCCATTACGACCGCTCGGGCATTCCCGGTCATCCCCTACGTCCAGCGGCTCGCAGCTCGACTGGCCGGCACCGAGACCCGACTGGCGACGCTGGAGGAGTCGCGCTAGATGCCACCGCCGCCGTAGGGCCCATACTGCTCGAAGTCCCGCTTACGATTCGCGATCGTGGCCAAGACCTCCTTTTCGGTGCGATGGATCTCGCCCTTTCGGAATCGAACCTCCGTAATCCCGGCTATGTTGCTGAACTCTTCCGTCCCCTCTTCGAGGAGGATGATTGTGTTTCTCACTCCGATCTTTCCCTGCGCGAACCCAATCTCGTGAACTACGTTCTGGCGGGCGAGCGTACGATGATCCACTGTCTGGTCCGCCCCAGTCATCACGACCACCGCGACGGCGGAGGACGCGATCATGTTCTCGACAACTTCGAGCGTCGCCTGCCCGGCGCGATAGTCCGACTCGAAAGCCTCAATGCTGTAGCCAGCTCGCTCACAGTAGGCGCGGACCTGTTCCCACTGAGCGTCGCCACCATGCCCGATGAATACCTTGAAGTCAGGCTTATGGACCTCGATGAGCGTCGGATCGGCTGCCGTTTCCAGCACCCTCCTGACGGCTGCACCGACATCGTGTAGGTCCTCATCCTCTGCTGCGATCTCCAACTGCAGCCTGCAGAACGGCAGGCTTCACACCAGCAGCGGCCCGCAAACTTATAAAGCAGCGGGGATTTGAGCCTCGGAAACAGACTGAAATTGGTCAGCAATACTGACGGTGCGGGTTAGGTTCCCGTAGTTCCATCCCAGTCCCTGTATGGGAACTTGGACTACCGCCCGTGAGGACCGAACCAGATTCCCCGCGAAGACCCCGCGTCCCCTCTTTCGCCTCCGAAGCTCAGGTGCGTTGGCCCGCCGGGGGTCCCACGTGGACAATGACCGTTATGTCTTTGTGGGAACGCGCGCGCAAGCTGGCCGGAGAAAACGTGGGGCTGGCTGTATCGCTGTGCCTCACGGTGGTCGTGGTCCTTCGGGCTCTCTATTTCGCGGGCTTCGATATCACTGTCGCCCTCTCAGTGCTCGCCTTCACCAATCAAGCAACACTGCTGATTTCGACTTTGGCCCTTGTGCTCATCGCGGGGGTCTCACTCGCATGGATATTTGATCCTGGCGGGATCATCAATAGGGCTCATGACGCCAGTGCGCCTTGGGCGATTGTCTTCTGGACAACTATCGCGGTGACTGCGCTGCTACCTCTGGTCTACGCCTCCTCTATGTCTCCGTTGCTCATCGCGGCGACCACCATCGGCTTGCTTATCATCATTCTCTTCAGAATCCGGGCGGCTCGGCGAAAGAAGCCGCGATCCGCGAAAGCGTCCAACCGACTGGCGTGGTTCGCGGGCGTGGTCTGCGGCACAGTCGGCGTGTTCCTCCTATCGCAGCCGTGGATGGCCTCTGAGCAGCTCATCATTCGTTCCTCAGCCAAGCCTGTTGTCGGATATGTGGTTGGCGAACAGGCCGGGCAACTATTCATGCTCGACCGCAACAAGGCGCCCGTGTGGGTTAAGTCGTCCGATGTTCGGGAGCGCTATGTGTGCACCATCAACCCAGTTCCAGATGAACTCCGGTGGCTTACTACCCCAATCAACAAGATGGCGCGTGCAGAAATCGCAGACTGCGCTGATTGACACCTACTTGTCGGCCTGGGGCTTGCGCTTGTTCTCGAGCGCCTGTACGAGTTTTTTCCGCAAGAGCGCGTACATGAACACAGACCTCATGAGGACGACGACCTCACCTCCGGGACGCAACTCCGGGCGACGCACGTTTTCCAATCCAGAGACGGGCAAGGGGCGAACTCAGCGCGACTCGCGTGCGCCGTCGGCGGCCTTCGTCCAGTGTTCGAGGTAGCGCACTACCTCTTTCGTCACGGTCGGGAACTCCATGGCCCAGAACGCGAGGTCGGCGAACGTGGCGCTGGTCTCGCCACGCAGTAGGCGGCGCACGCGGTCTGCGCTGGCCCCCGGGACGTCACCGATCTCTTCGACGAACGTGGTGACCTTCTGCCCACGGAGCTTCAGACCCTCACGAATCCTGCGGGCCATCAGATGTTGGACCATCGCGGCGCGGTACCGGTGGTCGCTGGTCTCGATACCGGGGGCGGGCCTCAGCAGGCTGGAGGTGTGCCCGAACGCGTCCGGCTGTTCCACCATGCGCCGCGGTTGGAACGTCATGCCCTGCCGATATGCCATCGAGCCACCCCTTTCGGTCCGAGAATCTCTCCACGTACAAGAGTAGGTCGGTCCTAAGCCTGAGTATTCGTCTTTTGCTGAATTTTTTCCGCATCTCGCTCGACCCGAACTTCCCGCCGCGCACATCAGCGGCATGGCATTCACTTTCACCCAGACCCCTGTCAACCGATCCGCGGCCGGGGAGGACACCACCGAGGTGCGAACGCACGCGGAGGCGGTCGCCGACTATCTCGGCTCATACCGGATGGCGAATCCGCCCCGCGAGCTCGCCGGCGCCCTGTCGAAGACGTCCTACGCCGCCCTCACGGCGGAGACGCTTCGCGTCGTATCCGCCCAGCCGCTTCCCGCACCCGTGGACGCCGACCTCGACGACTTCGTCCGCGACGCCGTGGAGATCGCTGCCCCGCGCACGACCTACGCGTCGAAGCTGCTGGTCGCGGATGCCGCTCGGTACGTCGCGTGGTGCGTGCGCGAGAACGGGTGGCCGCTGGACGCGCAGATCATCTGGTCGGTGCGGGCTATTGACCTGTACGCGACGACCGAGAGGACGAACCGGTCGGAGGGCACGCGTCGCAACTACCGCGCCCGACTGATGCGGATCAGTGAGGTTCTCCTCCCCCACGAGCATCCCGAGAAGCCGACCGCGCTCTCGAACCGCACGACCCAGGCACCCTACTCCGCCAACGAGCTGGCGCGGTTCCGCGCGTGGGCGACGAGTCAGCTCACCCCGCAGAACCGCGACCGTGCGATGGTGATGCTCGTCCTGTGTGCCGGGGCGGGCTTGCGCCCGAACGAGGTCCCCCTGGTCCACCCGTCCGACGTGACCGTCGATGACGAGGGCACCCTCATCACCGTTCGCGGGGACGAGCCGCGCGAGGTGCCTCTGCTGGCCGACTGGGAGGAGTGGATGCTCGCTCTGCTCGAGCGCCGCCCCGCCGATGAGGCGCTGTGGGGTCCGGTGAACCGCGCCACCACCCGGAACCTTATCTCCGCCTTCACCGAACGCAGCCATGGCACACCCCCGCGGTCAGACCGGCTCCGCCACACCTGGATCGTCCACCACCTCGCAGAGCCGACTCCTATCAAGGAACTGTTCCGCGCCGCCGGCGTGACGAAGATGCAGCACCTGCACCTCTTCCTTGAGTTCGTCGGCTCCCTCGACCAGAGCGACTACCGCCGCGCCCTCCGCGCGGCACGCCCCGCGTGAGCGCCGACACGGGCGCCGCCCGCGAACGCGCCGACCGGCTGACAGCCAACCGGCCCGGCCGCAACACCCTGAGCCAGCGGTACCGCCGCCGTCGGCACGCCAAGAACCGGTCGCACGGTCGCGCACATCCGCGTGTGCCGTGCGGCCGTGGCGCCTCAGAAACGCACGCTAGCCGGATGATCCGGCCAGGGGCGGCTCTGGATGGGCCTGTCGACCGGTCGGCGACTACGATCTTCAATCTCTCAAGATGTAGTCCAAGATGTCTGATCGGTGAGTGGCGAGCTTCGCCGTTCGCTGTGCGACGAGTTGCCGGGAGAGCCAGTGCGCGAGCGCGCTCTCTTCGGGGTCGCGTTCTCGCGGCAGCCGCCCGTCGTGGGATTCCCGGAAGGTGCGGAGCTTTTCGGCGCGGTCGAGCCATGCGTCCTCCGCAGGGTCCCACGACCAGCCGGGAAGTTGCTCGAGCGCTGCCCGCTGTTCGGGGGTAAGCCGGGATGACCTGCGTTGGTTGGAGGGCCAGTTCACGAGTCTCGGGTCGACTCCGTCACTGAGTCGAGGGAGCCGACCGAGGTCCTTAGCGATCGCGAGGATGCGGTCGTACGTGGAGTTCCAGCTGGCTCGTCGGGGTGAGGGGCATGTGTCCATGTCCCTCACATGCGCAGCGCAGACCCGCTTCGTGGGTCACACCGGCGGCAGATAGCTCGTGCTCGCAGGTGATGTGACGTTCCCGCGAGCGACACGGCAGGCTTGACGTCCGTGTCGGAGGACTTCTGCCAAGGTACGCAAAGCACGCGCGAGGTCGGTCGTGCCAAGAATGACCCCGGGCGGTTTGACCGCGTGTGCCCCGCCGGTGTCGCACCGGGGGCGCGTACTGACTTCAACGGCGTCGCCGGCACCTTCCCCGCCTTGAGTCGGCACGATCTCGAGCGCGTCCAGCTATCGCGGAGGTGCGGTCAGCAGATCTGGGTGCGTCCTGTGCGCACCATATGAATGGTGCCGAGATGCTCGCGACCGTCATCGTCGCCATCGCGCTGCCGATAACGGTGCCGAGGCCGATGCCTTACGCGTTCATGAAGTGCTGGGGCCCGGCAACGACGCCGCGGCCGTCACGGCACGAGCTGAGAGGGGCACAGGGGTTCCGCGGCGGCAGCGGCGCTGTCACAGAGGAACAGCGGCTGCAGGTACCGAGCCACATCCAACGTGCCGAACGCAAACGTCCCGGCCTTCAACCTCGGGTGCAGGGAAGCCGCTTTCATCTCACCAGCCAGCCTCACATTTCCGCGAGCGGCGATAAGGAACCGCTGTCGCTGAATTCTTGTCACATTCCGTCTAGTGTCTCGTCGTCGCCGCGCACACGACGGACATGCAAGAGAACACTCACGCTCCCGACTTCCTTCACCGCGTCACCCGCTGGGGCAACACCGACTGGGCCGCGGACAACTACGAGATCATCGGCCCTTACATCGGCGCTTTCAACCTGCCGAACCCGCCGCGCGAGCTCACGCGTATCCTCACGGCCCGCGCGAAGTCGCAGCCGGACGCGGGGGCGCTGAAGGTCATGGCGACCAAGAGACTGCGTCCCACTGCGGACCATCCGGAGATGGATGCGTTCGTTCGCGACGCCATCGCGGTGGCTGCACCTCACACCGCTTACACGGCGAGCTTCGCGATGCCCTACGTCGCCCGCTACGTCGCGTGGGCGGTGCTCGAGAAGGGCTGGCCGATGACGGTCGAGTCGCTGTTCACCGTCCGCGCCATGGACATCTACTCGACCACCGCGAACCTGGACCTGACCGAGGGAACGCGAGGCAACTACCGCGCCGTGCTCATGCGGATCAGTGAGGTACTGCTTCCCGACGAACATCCCGACAGGCCCAGTTCACTCAGTAATCGCACGACGGCCGCGCCGTACACGCCCGACGAGATGAACGGGTTCCGCACCTGGGCGACCAGCCAGCTGACGCCCGAGAAGCGCGACCGTGCCATGCTCATGCTCGTTCTCTGCGCCGGCGCCGGCATCCGCGCGAACGAGATCTTCCGGATCCACCCGGAGCACGTCACCACCGACAACGACGGCATCCTCATCCACGTGGCCACCGACCACCCCCGCCACGTTCCTCTCCTCGCCGAGTGGGAGGACTGGATGGTCGCCGTGCTCGGCCGGCGCCCCGCGGGCGAACCGCTCTGGGGCCAGATTCACCGGAAGGACACCAGCAACCTCACCTCGGCGTTCACCGAGAACAGCTACGGCGCCAGCAAGCGGCCGCGCGCTGACCGCCTGCGCGCCACCTGGCTCGCGCACCACCTCTACGCACGCGGCATCAAGGACATCTTCCGAGCTGCGGGCATCGAGAAGATGCAGCACCTGCACAAGCTGCTCGAATTCGTCGAACTCCGCGACGACGACGAGTACCGCCGCCTCTTCCGCGAGGAGGACCAGGCGTGACCCCGGCGCAGGAGGCCGAAGTCCTCATGACCTACGACCGGCACATGCTCGAAGCGACCGGTCACATCCACGAAGAATACGAACGCATCCGCGAGTCCGCCGCGACCTCGCTCGAACGCGTCCACCTCTGGGGAACCCTGATCGACGAGTCCGGCGTCGTCGCAAAGGTCGAGCACTGGGCGCGCGCGGAACGGAAATCCAATGCGGGGCGTAAGCCGCACATGTCGTTCCGCACCGTGCTCATCCTCTTCATGATGCACATCGACGCCGGCGACAACCGGTACAACGCTGTCGCGCGAACGTTGTTCGCGCAGATGACTCCCGAGACCCGCGCCTATCTCGGCATCCCCGCCATGCGTGGCACGAAGCGCATGTGGTACCAGCGGTACAGGAGGTCGCTGAACCGTGTTCTCGCACTGTGTGAGCCGTGGACGGTGGACCGCAAGAAGAAGGCGACTGCCGAGGAGTTCCAGGCGGCCGTCGCCTCGTATTCAGAAACGAAGCGCACACATATGGACGAGCTCATCAACGACATCCTCCAGGCCACCGTCCGCCGTCTCCCC
>Ga0182749_1003504_pt1 | contig 10681 bp, 8 predicted proteins | sample eDN3rd37CKraftMG_FD_128875 | JGI IMG/M metagenome (GOLD analysis project Ga0182749, IMG submission 128875) | Enriched Miracle-Growth compost microbial communities from Emeryville, California, USA - eDNA 3rd pass 37_C Kraft MG (version 2) (version 2) ...
TCGAGCGCCGTGAACTCCGGCAGCAGATGATGGAACTGGTAGACGAAGCCCACCTCGTTGCGCCGCAGCGCCGTCCGGGCGTCGTCCGAAAGACCGGCCGTGGGCTCTCCGTCGAAAAACACCTCGCCGCCGTCGGGCCGTTCGAGCAGCCCCGCAATGTGCAGCAGGGTCGACTTGCCGGCGCCCGAGGGGGCGACGAGGGCCACCACCTCCCCGGCCGCGACCTGTGCGGAGGCGTCGATCAGCACGTCGACCGCGGACTCGCCCTGACGGTAGCGCCGGGCCACGTGGTCGATCACGAGCAGCGGCATGCCGACCGCTTCGGTCGCGGGGCCGTCCTGTTCCTCCGGAGCGTCCTGAGCTTCGTTCATTCGTAGCGCAGCGCCTCGACCGGATCGAGCTTGGCGGCCCGCCAGGACGGATAGAGCGTGGCCGCGACCGAAAGCGTCAGCGCCATGAGCACCACCGTCAGCGTCTCGCGCAAGTCGGGATTGGCCGGGAGCCGGCTGAGGAAATAGACCTCCGGCGAGAACAGCTCCGTCCCGGTGAGGGACGCCAGAAAGCCGCGGATCGTCTCGATGTTCCAGCAGACGATCATGCCGAGCGCGAAGCCCGCCAGGGTCCCGACCACGCCGATGCTCGCGCCGGTGATCAGGAAGATGCGCATGATGGCGCCGCGCGTGGCCCCCATGGTGCGCAGGATGGCGACGTCGCGGCCCTTGTCCTTCACCAGCATGATCAGTCCGGACACGATGTTGAGCGCGGCCACCAGCACGATCAGCGTCAGGATCAGGAACATGACGTTGCGCTCGACCTCGAGCGCCGAGAAGAACGTCTTGTTCCGGTCGCGCCAGTCCAGCATGTAGAGCGGCCGGTCGGCGGCCTCCTGCAGCTTCGGCTTCACCGTGTCGACCTTGTCCGGATCGTCGAGATAGATCTCGATGCCGGTGACGTCGTCATCCCGGTTGAAATAGGCCTGGGCCTCCTGCAGCGGCATGAACACGAAGGCGCTGTCGTATTCCGACATGCCGATCTCGAACACGCCCGCGACCCGGTAGCCCTTGATGCGCGGGGTGACGCCCATCGGGGTCACGGCCCCGCGCGGCGTCACCAGGGTCAGCGTGTCCCCGGCGCGCAGCGCCAGCTGGTCCGCGAGGCGCTTGCCGATCAGCACGCCGCCGCCGTCGTCAAAATTCTCGAGGCTGCCGTCGCGGATCGTGCGGGAGACGAGCTGCAGCTTGCCGAGGTCCTGGGCGCGCAGGCCGCGCACCAAAACGCCGCCGGAGGCGGAAGGAGACGACGCCAGCGCCTGCCCCTCGACGAGCGGGATGACGAACTTGACGCCGGCGACCTTGCTCAGACGGTCGGCGACCGCCGCATAGTCGGTCAGCGGCCCGTCGAGCGGCTGGGCGACCACATGGCCGTTGATGCCGAGGATCTTGTTGAGAAGCTCGGTGCGGAAGCCGTTCATCACCGCCATCACGATGATCAGCGTCGCGACGCCGAGCGTGATGCCGAGGAAGGAGAAGCCGGCGATGACCGAGATGAACCCTTCCTTCCGCCGGGCGCGCAGGTAGCGGCCCGCGATCAGCCACTCGAACGGCGCGAACGGCCGCGTGGCGCCGAGCGGCGGAGCGGAAGAGGATCTGGGCCCGGCCACGCGCCCTCAGCCGATGATCGCGGCGAGCGCGGAGTCGGGGCTGAGCTGCTCGGCCGTCCCGCCCGACCGCCGCTTCAGCTCGACCGTGCCGGCCGCGAGCCCCTTCGGTCCCACCACCAGCCGCCACGGCAGGCCGATCAACTCCATGGTGGCGAATTTGGAGCCGGCGCGCTCGTCGGTGTCGTCGTAGAGCACGTCGATGCCCTGCCCTGTCAGTTTGGCGTAAAGGTCTTCGCAGGCGGCGTCTACGGCGGCGTCGCCCGGCTTGAGGTTCACCAGCCCCACCCTGAACGGGGCGACCGCATCCGGCCAGATGATTCCGGCGTCGTCATGGCCAGCTTCGATGATGGCCGCCGCGAGCCGGCTCGGCCCGATGCCATATGAGCCCATGTGCACAGGCGTCTCCTTGCCGTCGGGGCCGGTCACGAACGCCTTCATCGGCTGCGAATACTTGGTGCCGAAGTAGAAGATGTGGCCGACCTCGATGCCCCGCGCCGACAGCCGGTCGGTGGCGTCCAGCGCCTCGAACGCGCCCGAATCGTGCATGTCCTCGGTCGCGGCGTAGAGGCTCGTCCAGCGGTCGACGATCGCCTGCAGGGCGGCCGGATCGCCGAAATCGACGTCTGCGGGCGGCGTATCGAAGTCGAGGAAGTTCTTGTGGCAGAACACCTCGCTCTCGCCGGTCTTCGCCAGGATGATGAACTCGTGGCTGAGGTCGCCGCCGATCGGGCCGGTGTCGGCCCGCATCGGGATCGCCTTCAGGCCGAGCCGCGCGAAGGTCCTGAGATAGGCGACGAACATGCGGTTGTAGGAGGTCCGCGCGCCTTCCGCGTCGAGATCGAACGAATAGGCGTCCTTCATCAGGAATTCGCGGGAGCGCATCACGCCGAAGCGCGGGCGCCGCTCGTCACGGAACTTCCACTGGATGTGGTAGAGGTTCTTCGGCAGGTCCTTGTAGGAACGGACGCCGGCGCGGAAGATCTCGGTGATCATTTCCTCGTTGGTCGGGCCGTAGAGCATCTCCCGCTCGTGCCGGTCCTTGATGCGCAGCATCTCCTCGCCATACGCGTCGTAGCGCCCGCTCTCGCGCCACAGATCGGCGAGCTGCAGCGTCGGCATCAGCAATTCGATCGCGCCGGCGCGGTTCTGCTCCTCGCGGACGATGTCGGAGATCTTGTTCAGCACGCGCAATCCGAGCGGCAGCCAGGCATAGATGCCAGCGGCCTCCTGCCGGATCATCCCGGCGCGCAGCATCAGCCGGTGCGAGACGATCTCAGCCTCTTTGGGCGCCTCGCGAAGAATGGGGAGGAAGTAGCGGCTCAGGCGCATGGAGATCTCAGGCTGACGCGAATCCGGCCGCCGCGCGCCGGCGGCCATGGCCGCGCACGAAAGCGGAAGGGCTCGGGAAACACAAGCGCGGGCTTGGCGGATCGCCGGCGCGCGATCACGCTTCTTTTTTCGGCGCCCTCTGCACAAGGAGGTGACAAAGCTTCCCGGCTCGGCTAGCTTTACTTTCATAACAAGGGCCACCGGCGAAGTTGCCTCGTCGGATCCAAAGGCCCGCGCTTGGGAGGATGTCCGCAGGGCGCGCCGACAAGGTGATCGCCCATCAGACGCCGAAGTCCCGCACCGCTCGCGGCGTCAGAGCGCGGACCATTGCGAACTGCCACAAAACGCAAGGCTTCGGCCTTGCTTTTTTTTGGCCGCTTCTCCTAGCGCCCGCTCAGCGCGCCTGCTCGAAGCGCGGCAGAAACGGAATGTCGTCGAGCCCGAACAGCTCCTGCGTCAGCAGCAGATAGATCGCAGCGAAGACCAGGGTTGCGACGATCGTGGTGATCACGATGACGCGCCCCATGCGGGCGCTGAACGGCGCTCCCGGCTCGGTCCCGGGCGTAATGTCGCCCGCCTCAGACTGGCTGCGGCCGCTGAAGGGCAGCACGAGGAACAGCGCCGTCCACCAGACGAGGAAATAGATCGCAGCCCAGCTCGCCGCCGAAAAGATCAAGCCTGTTCGAGCTCCACGAGCGCGCCGAGCATGTCCTTCGGGTGGAGGAACAGCACGGGCTTGCCATGCGCGCCGATCTTCGGCTCGCCGTCGCCCAGCACCCGCGCGCCTTGCGCCTTCAGCTGGTCGCGAGCAGCGACGATGTCGTCGACCTCATAGCAGATGTGGTGGATGCCGCCCGCCGGCGAGCGCTCAAGGAAGGCCGCGATCGGCGACTTTTCGCCAAGCGGCTCAAGCAGTTCGATCTTCGTGTTCGGGAGCTCGATGAAGACGACGCTGACGCCGTGCTCGGGCTGCTCGGTCGCCGGAGTGACCTTGGCGCCGAGCGTGTCGCGATAAACCGCAGTCGCCGCCGCGAGATCCGGGACCGCGATGGCCACGTGGTTGAGGCGCCCGATCATGATGATCTCCAGTCATCCAGAAGGGTGTGAAGCTGCGTCGCCCGGCACGCGGCCGGGCTCGCGTCGCTCATACGCCGAGCACAGAGACGTGGCAAACCGGCTTCTTGCCCCAGACCAGGTTGAGCTCGGCCCTGACCGCCCGCTCGATCGCCGAGGCCACGAGGCCGGCGTCGCGGCGCCGCGGGCGGGCCAGGCCGTCCAGGCAGTCGAGCACGGTGTCGCGGATCACCTCGAGCATCGGGGTGCCCTCGTCGTCGCGCGGCGGCAGGCCGCTGAACCGGACTTCGGGATCGCCCGCGACGTCGCCGAGCTGGTCGATCGCCACCGCGATCGACACCACGCCCGCGAAAGCGAGCTTGCGGCGCTCGGAGATCGTCGCCTCGGTGGCGTAGATCAGCACGCGCCCGTCCTTGAGCATGCGTCCGGAGACGACCTCGTCAACGACCTCCGGCGGGCCGCCCGCGATGCGGATCATCTGCCCGTCGCGGACGCGCGCGACGCTTTTGGCGCCGGCCGACTTCGCAGCTTCCAGGTGTTCGGCCATGTGCAGCTCTTCGCCATGAACCGGGACGACCAGCTGCGGCTTGAGCCAGCCGTAGAGGGTCGCGAGCTCCTCGCGGTGCGGATGTCCCGAAACGTGCACGAAATGGGTGCGGTCGGTGATGACCTCGGCGCCGCCGGCGATCAGGCCGTTGATGACGCGTCCGACCGCCTTCTCGTTGCCCGGAATGGCGCGGGACGAGAAGATCACCCGGTCGCCCTTGGCGAGCGCCACCAGCGGATGATCGCCATTCGCGATGCGGGCGAGAGCCGCGCGCGGCTCGCCCTGGCTGCCGGTCATCAGGGCCACGACCTTGTCGCGCGGCAGATAGCCATAGGCGTCTGCGTCGAGAAACTCCGGGATGCCCTCGAGATAGCCAAGCATGCGGCCGACCTCGAGCGCGCGGTGCATGGCGCGGCCGATCACGACGACCTGGCGGTCGCAGGCGAGCGCCGCCTCAGCGACGGCCCGCAGCCGCCCGACATTTGACGCGAAGGTCGTCACCGCCACGCGGCCGGGCGAATTTCCGATGAGCTCGGCGAGGCTCGCCGCGACCTCCTTCTCGGAGCGCGAGAAGCCCTCGCGCAAGGCGTTGGTGGAATCGCCGATGACGGCGGCCACGCCCTCCTCGCCGATGGCGCGCAGACGCGTCTCATCCGTCGCCGGCCCGAGCACGGGCGTGAGGTCGATCTTCCAGTCGCCGGTGTGCACGACCGCGCCGGCCGGCGTGCGGATCGCGAGCGCGTTCGACTCCGGGATCGAGTGCGCGACGGCGACGAACTCGACCTCGAAAGGCCCCGCCGTGAAGCGGCCGCCCTGCGGAATGACCCGAACGTCGATCTTGGGCGCGCCCTTCTCGGAGACGCGCTTGGCCTCGAGCATCGCGGCCGCGAAAGGCGTGGCGTAGACCGGGCAGCGCAGCTCGGGCCACAGGTCGAGCACCGCGCCGTAATGGTCCTCATGCGCATGCGTCAGCACGAGCGCCTCAATGTTGGCGCGCTGCGCCTTGGCGAAGCGGATGTCGGGCATGATCAGATCGATGCCGGGCGTGACGGCGGGATCGCCGAACAGCACGCCGCAATCGACCATCAGCCAGCGTCGTTTGGGCCCCTCGCCGTAACCGTAGAGCCCGGCGTTCATGCCGATTTCGCCGACTCCTCCGAGCGGCGCGAAAACCAGATCCTGAGCCATTCTCACCCTTGCGCGGCGTGCGTCGCCGCCGCGCCGAAATAAACGTCGCCCGCGGCGATCGCGGTCGCGACCCCGGTGGGGGCGCGGATAACCAGCCGGCCGCTCTCGTCGATCGACTCGAAGCGGCCTCGAATTCTGCGGTCGCCCATGTCGACCTCGACCTGGGCGCCGAGCCCTGCGGCCCTCGCCATCCAGGCCTTGCGGACAGCCGGGAGCCCTCTGCCCTCGTTCCAGACCTCGAGCCAGCCGACAAGCGCATCCGCGAGCGACGCGAACAGCTCCTCGGCGGTGATGCGGTCGCCGCGCGCGGCAAGGCTCGTCGCCGGATACGGCAGGCCCTCCGGCGCCGACGCCACGTTGACCCCAAGACCGACCACGACGGCGAGTCGTCCTTCTGAAACCACGTCGGCCTCCAGAAGGATCCCGGCGAGTTTCGCCCCGTCGACGACCACGTCGTTGGGCCATTTGAGCTCGGGCCGCGAGGTGCGCGCCTGCAGCGAGGGCGCCGTAAGGCGCAGCGCGGATTCAAGCGCCAGCCCGGCCGCGAAACCGAGCGTGGCTGCGACCGCCGGCGTCGCCTCGACCGTCAGGCCGAAGCTCGCCGCGAGATTGCCGCGCTCGGTCGACCATTCCCGTCCGCGCCGACCCCGGCCTTCGGTCTGCGACCGGGCGGCGACCCACACCGGCCCCCGGCCCTCCCGCGCCAGCGCCAGCGCCTCGGTGTTGGTGGAGCCGACGGTGTCGTACGCGACGAGAGAATGACCGGCGGCGATCGCGACGAGGCCGAGAGCAAAACTCATGCGGCGGGCCGCGTCGACAAAGCGTCCTTCGCGTTCTGCATTCCGCCCTCAGAAAAGAGACTGCGCGGCGGCGGCGGCCGCGACGCCGAGGGGAGCCGGATAGACGAAATAGAGAATCGTGAAGCCGCCCGCGATCGTGAGCACCGTCTTAGCCGCGAACGTCATTGGCGCGAACTCGACCTTCGGCTCGTCGAGATAGATGATCTTCACGATGCGCAGATAATAGAACGCGCCGATGACGCTGAGCACGAGACCGATGACCGCGAGCGGGGCCAGACCGGCGTTCACCGCCGCGTAGAACACATAGAACTTGGCGAAGAAACCCGCGAGCGGCGGGATGCCCGCGAGCGAGAACATGATCATCGCCAGCACGAAGGCCATCGCGGGCTTGGTGCGCGAGAGCCCCGCCAAATCGTCGATGTCCTCGACATAGCGATCGCCGACCCGCATCGAGAGGATGCAGGCGAAGGCGCCGAGCGTCATGGCGACATAGATCGCCACATAGATCGCGACGCCGCGGACGCCTTCAGGGGTGCCGGCCGCGAGGCCGACCAGCACGTAGCCCATGTGGCCGATCGAGGAGTAGGCCATCAGGCGCTTGATGTTGCGCTGGCCAATCGCCGCAAAGGAACCGAGCGCCATCGAGGCGATCGCGACGAACACCACCACTTGGCGCCATTCGACCGTGACTGTCGGAAACGCTTCGGAGACGGCGCGCACGAACATCGCGACGCCGGCGACCTTGGTGGCCGAGGCGAAGAACGCGGTGATCGGCGTCGGCGCGCCTTCATAGACGTCGGGCGTCCACATGTGGAACGGCACCGCCGAGACCTTGAAGGCGAAGCCCGAGAGCAGGAACACGATGCCGAAGATCAGGGCGATCGAAGCGTGGCCGTCGCCGAGCGACGCTGCGATGTCGGCGAAGCCGACCGCGCCGGTCGCGCCGTAAATCAGCGACGCGCCGTAGAGCAGCATGCCGGAGGAGAGCGCGCCGAGGACGAAGTATTTCAGGCCTGCCTCGGTCGAACGCCGGTCGTCGCGGTGGATCGCGGCGATGACGTAGAGCGCCAGCGATTGCAGCTCGAGCCCGAGATAAAGCGCGATCAGGTCCGAGGCCGAGATCATCAGCGCCATGCCGAGCGTCGAGAGCACGACCAGGATGGCGTATTCGAACCGCGCGAAGTTCTCGCGGCGCATGTAGTCGAAGCTGAGCGCGAGCGCCGCGAAAGCGCCGATGAAGGCCAGAACCTTCATGAAGCGCGCAAACGCGTCGAGCTTGAAGGCGCCGCCGAAGGTCGCCGGCCCGTCGGCCGGGACCGCCAGCACCAGCACGGTCGCAAGCGCGATCACGCCGAGCGCGAGGCCGTTGACGAGGCCCGTCGCCCGGTCGCCCATGATCGCGCCGATCAGGACGAGGCCGAGCGCGCCGATGGCGAGCGCGATCTCGGGCAGCGCGGGGCCGAGCAGCGGAAGGGCGGAGGCGTCCATGCGTCAGCGCTCGATTCTGGAGAGGGAGGCGGCGTGCTTCATCACTGCCCCGCCATGGCGGCCTTGCCGGCCGAAGCGATCGCGGCCTGCGCGGACTGCAGCATGCCGTCGACGGAGGCGGCGGACATGTCGAGCACGGGGGCGGGCCACACGCCGTAGATCACGGTCAGGACCGCGAGCGGGACCAGCAGCGCGATCTCGCGGCGCGACAGATCCGGGATCGCCTCGAGGCCCGGCTTGATCGTTCCGAACACCACGCGGCGATAGAGCCACAGCGCATAACCGGCCGAGAGGATGACGCCGGTGGTGGCGAACAGCGCCACCCAGGTGTTGGCCTGGAACGCGCCGACCAGCGTCAGGAACTCGCCGACGAAGCCGGAGGTGCCGGGCAGGCCGACATTCGCCATGGTGAACACCATGAAGGCCGCGGCGTACCAGGGCATCTTGTTCACGAGACCGCCGAAGGCCGCGATCTCGCGGGTGTGCACCCGGTCGTAGACGACGCCGACGCACAGGAACAGCGCGCCCGAGACGAGCCCGTGGCTCACCATCTGGAACACCGCGCCCTGTACGCCCTGCGGGTTCATCGCGAAGATGCCCATCGTCACGAAGCCCATATGGGCGACCGACGAGTAGGCGATCAGCTTCTTGATGTCCTCCTGCATCAGCGCGACCAGCGAGGTGTAGATGATCGCGACCACGGAGAGCGCGAACACCAGCGGCGCGAAGTCGGCGCTCGCGATCGGGAACATCGGCAGCGAGAAGCGCAGGAAGCCGTAGCCGCCCATCTTGAGCAGGATGCCGGCGAGGATCACGGACCCGGCCGTCGGCGCCTCGACATGCGCGTCCGGCAGCCAGGTGTGCACCGGCCACATCGGCATCTTCACCGCGAAGGACGCAAAGAAGCCGAGCCAAAGCCACCACTGCATGCCCGCGGGGAACTTGTAGGCGAGCAGCGTCGGGATGTCGGTCGTCCCCGCCGCGCCGTACATCGCGAGGATCGCGACCAGCATCAGCAGCGAGCCGAGCAGCGTGTAGAGGAAGAACTTGAAGCTGGCGTAGACCCGGCGCGCGCCGCCCCAGATGCCGATGATCAGGAACATCGGGATCAGGCCGCCTTCGAAGAACAGGTAGAACAGCACGAGATCGAGCGCCGAGAACACGCCGATCATCAGCGTCTCGAGCACCAGGAACGCGATCATGTACTCCTTCACCCGATGGGTGATCGAGTTCCATGAAGCCAGGATGCAGAACGGCATCAGGAAGGCCGTGAGGATGATGAACGGCGTCGAGATGCCGTCCACGCCCATTCGGTAGTTGATCGCGCCGCCGAGCCATTCCGCGTTCTCGACGAACTGGAAGCCTGGATTGGCGTGATCAAACTTCGCCCACAGCACGAGCGCGATCACGAAGTCGACCATCGTGGTCCACAGCGCCACGTGGCGGACGTTTCTGAGCGCGGCCTCGTCCGTCCCGCGGATCATCAGCAGGAAGCAGACGCCGACCAGCGGCAGGAAGGTGAGGAGCGAGAGGATCGGCCAGTCGGTCATCCCGTCACATCCCCCGAACCATGAACCAGGTGAACAGCGCCGCGACGCCGATCAGCATCGCGAAGGCGTAGTGATAGACGTAGCCGGTCTGCAGCCGCACCACCCGGTCGGTGACGTCGATCACCCGCGCCGACACGCCGTTCGGCCCGAGCCCGTCGATGATCTTCCCGTCGCCGGTCTTCCAGAGGAAGCGGCCGATCCACTTGGCGGGGCGGACGAAGACGAGATCGTAGAGCTCGTCGAAGTACCACTTGTTGAGCAGGAACCGGTAGATCAGCACCTGCTGCCGCGCGAGCCTGCCGGGCAGGTCGGGCCGCTTGATGTAGAACAGCCACGCGACCGCGAAGCCGATCACCATCACGATGAAGGGCGCGTAGCGGACGAGCGCCGGAACCTCATGCATGTGATGCATGATCTCGTTGTGCTCGCCCATGAAGAGGGCCTCGCGCCAGAATTCCTCGTGCCCTTCGCCCACGAAGGCGCCGTGGAACACGATGCCGGCGAACAGCGCGCCCAGGCTCAGCAGCAGCAGCGGGACGAGCATCACCCGCGGGCTCTCATGGACATGGCTCATGGTCTCGAGCGAGGCCCGCGGCGCGCCGTGGAAGGTCAGGAAGATCAGCCGCCAGGAGTAGAACGAGGTGAGCAGCGCCGCCGCGACCGTCATGACGAAGGCGTAGCTCCCGACGCTCGAATGCGCCGCATAGGTCGCCTCGATGATGGCGTCCTTGGAGTAGTAGCCGGCGGTCAGCGGGAAGCCGGTGAGCGCGAGCGTGCCGATCACCATCATCCAGTAGGTGACCGGGATCAGCCGGCGCAGGCCGCCCATGTTCCGCATGTCCTGCTCGTGGTGCATCGCATGGATCACCGAGCCTGAGCCGAGGAACAGCAGCGCCTTAAAGAAGGCGTGAGTGAACAGGTGGAAGATCCCGACCCCATACGCCCCGACGCCGAGCGCCGCGAACATGTAGCCGAGCTGCGAGCAGGTCGAATAGGCGATGACGCGCTTGATGTCGGTCTGCACCAGTCCGATCGTCGCGGCGAA
>Ga0182749_1003509_pt1 | contig 10676 bp, 12 predicted proteins | sample eDN3rd37CKraftMG_FD_128875 | JGI IMG/M metagenome (GOLD analysis project Ga0182749, IMG submission 128875) | Enriched Miracle-Growth compost microbial communities from Emeryville, California, USA - eDNA 3rd pass 37_C Kraft MG (version 2) (version 2) ...
GGCCTCCATCCCCACCCGGCACGGCGGCAGCTCGGCGAAGAACGCCAGAACCTCCCGACGCCGCAGCTTCTTCCGCAGCACCACCCGCTCCGCCGCATCCACCCCGTGCAGCTGGAAAACACTTTTCGACGTATCCATCCCGATGCGCGTAATCTCGACCACGGACGGCCTCCTTCGATGAGATGTTCGACAGCCTCATCCTGGCACGCTGATGCCGTTCGGGGGCCGTCCACCTCATCAGGAGCCGATGCGCACCGGCCCCTGGATTGCTTCGTCGGCTTCGCCTCCTCGCAATGACGGCGAGGGATGGGCGAGTGTCCTACTTCTCCACCTTCAGCCCGGCCGCCTCGGCGGCATCCAGGGCGATCGCGCTCCAGTCCAGGTCGCCGCGGCCGCGGGCGATCGAGCCGATGAAGCGCTCGCGCAGCACCGCGGCGAAGGGCAGCGGCACCCCGGCCTTCTCGCCCGCCGCCATCGCCAGCCCGACATCCTTGAGGCCGAGCGGCATGCGGAAGCCGGGCGGCGAGAACGCCCGGTCGACGATGGCGTCGCCATAGAGCCTGTAGACCGGCGCGGCGAAGATCGAGCCGGAATACAGCTCATGCGCCTGGCGGGCGGAGACGCCGTGCTTCTCCAGCAGGGTGAAGGTCTCGGCCATCGCCTCGATCGCCGCCGCGATCATGAAGTTGCCGCCGAGCTTGACGACGTTCGCCGCCTCGGGCGCCTCGCCGAAATCATGCATCTGGCCGAGCGCCTGCAGCACCGGCCGGACCTTGTCCTTGGCCGCGGCCGGGCCGGAGACCGCGATCCGGAGCTGGCCCGAGCCCGCGACCGGCGGCCGGCCGAAGACCGGCGACCCGAGATAGGCCACCCCCGCCGCCTGGTGCGCCGCGGCGAGGTCGGCGGCAATCGCCGGGCTGACCGTGCTCATCGACACATGGACGCCGCCCTGCGGCAGGCCGGACAGGATGCCGGCGTCGCCGGTGGCCACGCTCTTCAGCGCCGCGTCGTCCGCGACCATGGACAGAACGATGCCGCCGGAAGCAGCCTCGGCCGGTGTCGCTGCCCGGACCGCGCCCTTGGCCAGCAGCGGCTCCTCCGCCCCGGCGCTGCGGTTCCACACCGCGACCGGCCAGCCCTGGTCGAGCAGGCGCCCGGCCATCGCTGCGCCCATGGCGCCCAGGCCGACCACGCCGATCCGCGTCTTCTCCGCCATCGTCCTTCTCCTTCCGTCCGGTCAGGCCGCGATCCGCTCGACCGCCACCGCCGTCGCCTCGCCGCCGCCGATGCAGAGCGCGGCGACGCCGCGCCTGAGGCCGTGGGTCTGCAAGGCATTCAACAGGGTGACGATGATCCGCGCTCCCGACGCGCCGATCGGGTGGCCGAGGGCGCAGGCGCCGCCATGGACATTGACCTTGTCGTGCGGCAGGTCGAGGTCGCGCATCGCCGCCATGGTGACCACGGCGAAGGCCTCGTTGATCTCGAACAGGTCGACGTCCTTCGCCGACCAGCCGGTCCTGGCGAACAGCGCCTCGATCGCCCCGATCGGCGCGGTGGTGAACCAGGCCGGCGCCCGGGCGTGGCTGGCATGGCCGACGATCCGCGCTAGCACCGGTAGGCCGCGCTTCTCCGCCTCCGATCGGCGCAGCAGCACCAGCGCCGCGCCGCCGTCGGAGATCGAGCTGGAATTGGCCGCCGTCACCGTGCCGTCCGGACGGAAGGCGGGCTTCAGCGTCGGGATCTTGTCCGGCTTCGCGGTGCGCGGCTGCTCGTCGGTCGACACCGCGACCTCGCCGCCGCGGCCCTTCACCGTCACCGGCGCGATCTCGCGGGCGAAGGTGCCGTCCTCCGACGCCTTGCGCGCCCGCTCCAGGCTGGCCAGGGCGAAGCGGTCCTGCTGCTCGCGGGTGAACTGGTAGTGCTGCGCCGTGTCCTCGGCATAGGTGCCCATCAGCCGGCCGGGCTCATAGGCGTCCTCCAGCCCGTCGAGGAACATGTGGTCCAGCACCCGTCCGTGGCCCATGCGGTAGCCGCCGCGCGCGCGGTCCAGCAGGTAGGGGGCGTTGGTCATGCTCTCCAGCCCGCCGGCGACGCCGATGCCGATGCTGCCGGCGGCGATGGCGTCATGGATCTGCATCACCGCCTTCATGCCGGAGCCGCACATCTTGTTGACCGTGGTGCAGGGCACCGCATCGGGCAGGCCGGCGCCGCGGGCCGCTTGGCGCGCCGGGGCCTGGCCGAGCCCGGCCGGCAGCACGCAGCCCATCACCACCTCCTCGACCGCATCGGCGGGCAGGCCGGCCCGCTCCAGCGCCGCGCCGATGGCGACGGCGCCGAGCTGCGGCGCGCGCGCATCCTTCAGCTCGCCCTGGAAGCCGCCCATCGGGGTGCGGGCCGCGCCCGCGATGACGACGGGATCATTCGCGCTCATGACATCCTCCGGTGTCTCGTTGGCCGGATGCTAGCACGATGGAACCGCCGCTGGGCGAGGACGGATCGACCCGGTAGAGTGCGCGCCGTCGTCACCCCGTGCACAACGCGGCTTCCATGACCGATCCCCTGCTCGGCGGCCTGTCCGCCGCCGATTTCCTGGCCCGCCACTGGCAGAAGACGCCGCTCTTGATCCGCCAGGCGATCCCGGGCTGGAGCAGCCCGATCACGCCGGACGAGCTGGCCGGCCTCGCCTGCGAGGACGGGGTGGAGAGCCGGCTGGTCACCCGCCGCCGCGGCAAATGGGCGGTGCGGCACGGGCCGTTCGACGAGGCCGATTTCGGCAAGCTGCCGGCGACGGACTGGACCCTGCTGGTGCAGGGCGTCGACCTGTGGGAGCCGGAGGTGGCGGCGCTGCGGGAGCGCTTCCGCTTCGTGCCGGACTGGCGGCTGGACGACGTCATGGTCAGCTACGCCCCGCCCGGCGGCGGCGTCGGGCCGCATGTCGACCAGTACGACGTGTTCCTGCTGCAGGGGCTGGGCCGCCGGCGCTGGCGGATCGGCGGCGCGGCGGAGATCCGCCCCGCCTGGCTGCCGGACCAGCCGCTGAAGCTGCTGGCGCAGTTCGAGCCGGCGCAGGAATGGGTGCTGGCGCCCGGCGACATGCTGTACCTGCCGCCGGGCTGGGCCCATGACGGCGTGGCCGAGGACGACTGCCTGACCTTCTCGATCGGCTTCCGCGCCCCGAGCGTGGCCGAGCTGGCCGGCCGCTTCGCCGCCGCCGTGGCCGACGGCGAGGACGAGGAGCGGCGCTATGCCGACCCCGACCTGGCGCCGCCGGCCAATCCGGGCGAAATCCCCGACGCCGCGATCGAACGGGTGCGGACGTATCTGGCGGAGAAGCTGGACGACCGCCGCTTCCTGGCCGGCTGGCTGGGCGGCCTGCTGACCGAGCCGAAGGAGGAGCGCGAGGCGCCGCCGCCGCGCAAGCGCCGCCCCGGCGGGGCGCTGCGCCGGGCGATCGGCAGCCGCCTGGCCTTCATCCGCGACGGCGACGGCGTCACCCTGTTCGCCGACGGCGAGGCGCACCCGGCGCCGGCCGGCCCGGCGGCCGAGACGGCGATGCGGCTGTGCGGCGACGGCGGGCTGACGGCGGAGGCGGCGAAGGCGGCCTGGTCCGACCCGGCGGCCGCGGCGCTGCTAGACGCGCTGCTGGCGTCGGGCGCGATCGAGCCGGCGGGCCGCAAGGTATGACGAAAGCAAATTTCCACAGCGGATCCAAGCGGAACGGCTTCTATCGGCTGGCCGGGTCGGGTATGAATTCCTGACCAACAACAAACACGAACAGGTCGATCATGCAGCGTGCAAGCCGTCGTATGCTCCTGGCCCTGGCTCCCGTGCTGATCCTCGCCGCCTGCGCGCCCAAGGCGGGCGGCCCCTACGACATCTTCTTCAAGGACGAGAGCGCCGAGCTGACGCCCGATGCGCGGGCGCTGATCGCCAAGGCGGCGTCCGAGGCCAAGAGCTGGAACGCGAAATCGATCAGCGTCGACGGCTTCGCCGGCGCGGCCGGCCCGCGCGACACCCACGAAGCCCTGTCGGCGAAGCGGGCGGAGGCGGTTGCCGCCACCCTGGTGGCGGACGGCATCCCGCCGGGCCTGATCCATCGCGTCCAGGGCCATGGCGACGCCGGCGCCCTGCCGGGGGTCACGGTCGGCGACCGGCGCGTCGAGATCCGGATCGCGTACTGAGGCCTTCCCGCCTGTCATTGCCGGCTTGCCCGGCAATGACAGGCCAAGGAAAACCTGCGGCTCAGTTCCGCGCCTTGATGGCGTCGCGGATCTCCTCCAGCAGCACCTCGCTGCGCGGCGGGCCGGCCGGGGCGGCCTCGGGCTTCCGGTAGAAGCGGTTCACCTGCTTCACCAGGAGGAACACGGCGAAGGCCACGATCAGGAAGTTGATCACCGCGTTGATGAAGACGCCGTAATTGATGGTCGCAGCACCAGCCGCCTTGGCCGCCGCCAAGCTATCGTAATGGGTGCCGGACAGGTTGATGAAGTAGTTCGAGAAATCGACACCGCCGAGCAGCACGCCGATGGGCGGCATGATGATGTCGTTCACCAGCGAGTTCACGATGGTGGTAAAGGCGGCGCCCATGATGATACCGACCGCCAAATCGATCACGTTGCCGCGGGCAATGAAGGTTCTGAACTCCTGAAACATCCGCTGCCCCCAAATCTCTGTTGGTGGCCGATGCCGGCCGCGACATAAATGTATATCTCTGTTTTGCACGATGTTACAGACAAACCTTCAAACTTGCTGATAACGCAGGGAAAAGGCCGGATTGGCCAGTCCAAGAAATTCCTGTGAATCGACTTGACTTTCGGCGCGGCAGGATCAAATTGCGCCGCCTCGCACCACCACGATGACGGGCGGCCGACCGCACCGTCGAAACCGTCCAGGCCGGGAAGGGAAACGACCGATGCGCCTGTTCTTTTTCGGCACCCTGCAGGACCCGGACCTGTTCGCGCTGGTGATCGGCCGGCCGATAACGGCCTTCGCCACCCGGCCGGCGACCCTGCTGGGCCTGCAGCGCCGCAAGGTGAAGGGCGAGAGCTACCCGATCCTGGTGCCGCATCCGGACGGCCAGGTCGACGGTCTGCTGGTCGACGGCTTCACCGCCGACGAAATGGACCGGATGCAGTTCTTCGAGAGCGACGACTACGCGCTGCAGCCGGTGACCGTGGCGCTGGAAGACGGCAGCCGTGCCGAGGCGCAGATCTACGCCTCGACCGGCGCGCTCGAGGATGCGGGCGAGCCTTGGCATCTCGAGGCCTGGCAGGCGACCGAGAAGCCGCGCACGCTGCTGCACCACGAGGCCTACATGTCCCTCTACGGCAAGATGAGCAGCGCCGAGGCGGCGGCGCGCTGGCCGGAGGTCAAGGCCCAGGCCGACCGGCGCTACGCCGAAGCCCGCGCCGAGCGGCATTTCGCGGAGCGCCGCCGGCCGCGGTAAGGCTCAGAGACCCGTTTGGAAATGCGCTGGCGTGAGTCGGCTGGCGGTGGTTTCGAGAACCGGAGCGCAGCGCACATCGGTGCGTGAGCACCGGAAGCGGAGAAACCGCCGTCAGACGGCCGCGCCAGTAGCATTTGCAAACGGTCTCTCAGGCCGTCCCCTTCCCCTCCGCCGTGTCCAGCCGCTGCAGCAGCAGCTCGACGGCCCGGGTCAGGCGCACCACCTCCTGCTCGCGCAGCAGGTCGATCTTCTGGTGCAGCTGCTCGATTTCCAGCTCCGCCTTGATGTTGATCTTGTAGTCGCTCTCGGCCTTCTGCCGGTCGACTTCGGCCTGGCGGTTCTGGCTCATCATGATGATCGGCGCGGTATAGGCCGCCTGGAACGACAGGGCCAGGTTCAGGAGGATGAAGGGATACGGGTCCCAGGCCCGCACCCAGCCGACCACGTTCAGGATGATCCAGAGGACCAGCAGCGCGCTCTGGATCACGATGAAACGCCAGGACCCGACCGTCGCCGCGACGCTGTCGGCAAGCCTCTGCCCGAAATTCCTCTCACGGCGGGCGTGCTTGGCGGCGCGCTGGCGCCGGTGCTGCCGCAGCTCGTGCAGCAGGCGCTCGTCCTCGGCGGACAGGAGCGGGCTGGGGGCATGGCTCATTTCATATCTCTCCTGACCCATCGGCGGGCACGGTGGTTCCGTCGGGCCCGATTGTCGCACCGCCGCCCGCCCGCGCGAGTCCGATATTTCCCGACGGCTGGCCAGATGCCGCCGGACCGGCCAAGCTGCCCCCATGCGCCTCTATGCCATCAGCGACCTGCACCTCGCTTCCGACGCCAGCTTCGAGCGGCTGGAGGCCGTGCCCGCCCATCCCGAGGACTGGCTGATCCTGGCTGGCGACATCGCCGAGACCGCGGATTCGCTCGACCGCGCCTTCGCCGTGCTGGCGGAGCGCTTCGCCAGGCTGATCTGGGTGCCGGGCAACCACGAGCTGTGGACGCGCGGACGCAGCCCGTCCGCGCCCCGCGGGGTCGAGCGCTACGAATCGCTGGTCGCCCTCGCCCGGCGGCGCGGGGTGACCACGCCCGAGGATCCCTATCCGGTCTGGACCGGCCCGGGCGGCGAGCACGTCATCGCCCCGCTGTTCCTGCTCTACGACTACAGCTTCCGCCCGCCGGAGCTGCCGGTCGAGGAGGTGGTGGCCTGGGCGGCGGAGGAGAGCGCCGTCTGCGCCGACGAGCTGCTGCTGTACCCCGACCCCTACCCCACGCGGCAGGATTGGTGCCGGGCCCGGGTCGGGGCCACGGCGCGCCGGCTGGCGGCGCTGCCGGAGGGGCTGCCGACCATTCTGGTCAATCACTATCCGCTGCGCCGCGACCTCGTGCGCATCCCGCGGATTCCGCGCTTCAGCCCCTGGTGCGGCACGGTGCTGACCGAGGACTGGCACCGCCGCTTCCGCGCCGCGGTGGCGGTCAGCGGCCACCTCCATGTCCGCCACACCGACTGGCGCGGCGACACGCGGTTCGAGGAGGTGTCGCTGGGATATCCCTATCAGTGGGAGCAGCGCCACGGCATCGCCGGCTATCTGCGCGAGATCCTGCCCGGCCCGCCCGAGCCGCCGCCGCAGATCAGGGCGTCAGGGCAGCGTGCCGGACCGCGATGACCGGCTCCTCCCTCGGGCAGCGCAGCGCCAGGCCCAGCAGATGGTCCGGCGTCGGCCGCCATTGCCGGAAGTGCCAGGCGGCGCCGTCGACCGCCGGGTCGAGGAAGCGCACCCGCGGCCGCTCCGACAGCGTCTCGACCACGAAGCTGTCCAGCGCGATGGTCAGGCCGCCGCCCAGCGCCTTCACATAGGCTTCCTTGACCGTCCAGATGCCGAGGAAGGCCTCGCGGCGGCGGGCGGGCGGCGCCGCCCGCACCGAGGCGGCCTCCGCCGCGGCGAAGCGGCGGTCGGCGATGCGCGGCTCCACCACCCGGCCGAGCCATTCGAGGTCGACGCCGATCACCGTGCCGGGGGCCGCGGCGCAGGCGACCATGCCCTGGGCGTGCGAGATGTTGATGCCGATCGACCGCCCCGCCTCCGGCCGGCAGACCAGCGGCTTGCCGTGGTCGCCGATGCCGAAATCCCATTCCGTGGCCGGAATCCCCGTCATCTGCTGCAGCAGCCGGCGCATCAGCGACCGGGCGGCGGCGAAGCGGCGGCGGTCGCCCGGCATGACGAAGCGCGCGGCCCGCGCCCGCTCCGCCGCGGTCAGGAACGGCAGGCAGGCCTCGAACAGCGCGTCGTCCTCGGGCACCTCGGCCGTCCAGACATGAGCGTCGGCAGGGGCGTCCGGGCCGCTCATGCCGCCGCTCCCGTCACTTCGGGTCGACGCCGCCGAGCTTGCAGATATGCGTCCACTCCGCATCGCTGACCGGGCTGACCGACAGCCGGCCCTGGCGGATCAGGACCAGGCCGGACAGGGCCGGGTCCGCCTTCATCTGCTTCAGCGTGACCGGGGTCTTCAGCGGCCGGGAGGCCTGCACGTCGACCATGCCGAAGCGGCCGCTCTCGTCGCTCGGATCCGGGTAGTATTCGCGCACGATCTCGACGATGCCGACGATCTCCAGCCCCTCCTGCGAATGGTAGAAGAACGCCTCGTCGCCGATCTTCATCGCCTTCAGGTTGTTGGAGGCCGCGTGGTTCCGGACGCCGTCCCAATGGGTGCGCTTGGCCTTGACCATCTGGTCCCAGCTCCATTTGGCGGGTTCGGACTTCACCAGCCAGTGCTTCATGGTTCTCAGCCTCTCGGATCGACGGCGACGCACGCCTCTGGGCCGGACGCTAGCGGAAAGACGGATGCTTCGGGAAGGGCGCGGAACGCACCTGCCGCTATCTGGTCTTTCGCGACCGGAGAGCGGCCAGCATCTCGCGTCGCAGGATCGCGTTGATCCGCGACTGGTATCCTTTGCCTTGCGATCGCAGCCAGGCCAGCACGTCGGCATCAATGCGCAGGGTCGTCGACGTCTTGACCGGCCGATAGAATCGGCCGCGCTCAGCGTTCTGCCACGACTCCTCGGTTAGTGAGGGGATGTCGCTGGTGTCGATCTCGCCATCCGGGCGGGCCGCCAGCGCCGCAAGTTCGGCCTCCTGCGCTTCGGTCAGGGGCGGCAGGTGGGTGAGATCGACATCGTGTCTAACGAGCTTCCTGTTCATAGCGTCGTCTCTCCTTACGGTCGGCCTTTCTGGCCGAGATGATGCGAATGATCTCGATCGGCTGGCCGCTCTCATCCTCGTCCCGGATTGTGTGAGCCACCAGCAGCAGGACATGTCCGGCAACCATGCCGAGAGTCTGCCAGCGTTGTTCTCCGCCCTCGACGCGATCCTGGACCGTCAGGGCAAATGGGTCGGTCGGCGAAGACCCGCGCGGCGGTCTCGAAGCTGACCCCATGCTTGCGCAGGTTGCTTACGGCCTTCGCTGGATCCCATTCGAGCCGCATTTTCATACAAAATTGTTACTACAAATATGCAGGTCAAGACAGCGACGAATCGGAGACGGGTAAAACGCCGGCCTTTTACGCCACAGCTCGCGCAGCTAGGTCTCGCGCTTGGCCGGGCGCAGCAGCAGGCCGGCGATGGCGGCATCGATCGCGGCACCGTGGTTCAGCACGGCGTCGACCGCCGCGATCACCGGCGCCTCCACGCCCGCATCGGCCGCCAGCCGGGCCGCGGCCGCCGCGGTCCATACGCCTTCGGTGACCGCCCGGCGTTCGCCCAGGATCTCCGCCAGCGGCCGTCCCTGCCCCAGCGCGATGCCGAGCGAGGTGTTGCGGCTGGTGGCGCTGCACGCGGTCAGCAGCAGGTCGCCGAGCCCGGACAGGCCCATCAGCGTCTCCGGCCGGGCGCCGAGCCCGGCGCCGAGCCGCATCATCTCGGCCAGGCCGCGGGTGACCAGCGCCGCCCGCGCGTTCTCGCCCAGGTCCCGGCCGGTGACGATGCCGGCGGCGATCGCCAGCACGTTCTTCAGCGCCCCGCCCAGAGCCACGCCGCGCAGATCCTCGCTCCAGTAGAGCCGCAGCGTCTTGTGCCCGAGCTCGCGGGCCAGGGCCGCGCCGGCTTCGGCATCGGCGCAGGCCAGGGTCAGCGCGGTCGGCAGGCCGCGCGCCACCTCGGCCGCGAAGCTGGGACCGGACAGCAATACCGGCGCCGCCTCCGGCCGCGCCTCGGCCGCCACCTGGTCCATGAACCGGCCGGTCGCGGTCTCGATGCCCTTGGCGGTGATCACCAACGGCCCGGGCTGTGGCTGGAGCTGCTCCAGGATCGCGCGCAGGTGCTGCGCCGGCACGGCGAGCACGCGCAAGCCCTCGGCCGCGGCGAGATCGGCGGTGATCGTGATTCCCGGATGCAGCGCGATGCCGGGCAGGTAGGCGTCGTTCTCGCGGCTGCCTTGCATCGCCGCGGCGCGGTCCGGGTCGCGCGCCCACAGCGTCACCTCTTGCCCGGCCGCGGCGAAGCTCTGCGCCAGCGCCGTACCCCAGGCGCCGGCGCCGATCACGGCGATGCGCCCTCGGCTCATCGGGAACTCACGCCTTCACCCCGGCGCCGATCGCGGCGGCGGCCGTCGGGTCGAGCGGCCAGCGCGGCCGCGGCGCGCAGTCGAGCCTGTCGACCAGGCCGAGCCGCAGCCGCTCCAGCCCGGCCCAGGCGATCATCGCGCCGTTGTCGGTGCACAGCTTCAGCGGCGGCGCGACGAAGGGCAGCCCCGCCGCTTCCGATACCTCGGACAGGCGGGCGCGCAGCCGCTGGTTGGCGGCGACGCCGCCGGCCACCACGAAGGCGCCGCCGGTCGGATGCTCCGCCCGGAAGCGGGCGATGGCGCGCTTCGCCCGGTCGGCCAGCGACGCCGCCACCGACTCCTGGAAGGCGGCGCAGAGATCGGCGACGTCCTGCTCCGCCGGCGGCTGCGGCAGCCCGGCGACGGCGCGGCGCACCGCGGTCTTGAGGCCGGAGAAGGAGAAGTCGCAGTCCGGCCGCCCGATCATCGGCCGCGGCAGGGCGAAGCGCTTCGGGTCGCCGCTCTTCGCCGCGGCCTCGACCAGCGGCCCGCCGGGATGGCCGAGGCCGAGCACCTTGGCGACCTTGTCGAAGGCCTCGCCGACCGCGTCGTCGATGGTGGTGCCCCAGCGCCGGTAGCGGCCGATGCCTTCGACGCAGAGCAGCTGGCAATGGCCGCCGGAGACCAGCAGCAGCAGATA
>Ga0182749_1003510_pt1 | contig 10675 bp, 8 predicted proteins | sample eDN3rd37CKraftMG_FD_128875 | JGI IMG/M metagenome (GOLD analysis project Ga0182749, IMG submission 128875) | Enriched Miracle-Growth compost microbial communities from Emeryville, California, USA - eDNA 3rd pass 37_C Kraft MG (version 2) (version 2) ...
ATCCACGCCGCATTCCCGCGACAGCAGCCGCGCGGAACGCATCGCCGCCGTCAGGAATCCCCGATAGCGCAGCATCTGCCAGCCGAACCAGACGGCCGCGCCGCCGAGCCAGAGGACGACCAGCAGCGCGGCCCAGGGCAGGGCGGCGACATGGACCGGCAGCACCCCCGGCGGCAGCGGCGGCGATGGCGGCAATGGCGCGAGCGGGACGGACGGCCCCGCCGACAGCCGCGCGATGCCGACCGGATCGATCAGCGCCACGCTGTTCCGCGCTGCCACATGAAGCGCCGGCATATGGAAGGCCAGCCAGCCCGGCAGCGACGGGAGCAGCAGCCGCAGCGCCGGCAGCGCCCAGAGCACATAGGCCGCGCGCGGCCCGAAGGCGTTCGCCACCGGCCCGCGGATCGCCAGCACGAGCAGCATCAGCAGCGTGGTGGCGGTGAAGGTCTGCGCCATCCATCCGATCATGGCCGCAACTCCTTCAGCAGGGCTTCCAGCTCGGCGATATCGTCGGCGGAAAGGCCGTCCCCTTCCGCGAGATGCGCGACCAGCGGCGCGGCGCGCCCGCCGAACAGACGATCGACAAGCCGCCGCGATTCGCCCGCCACATAGCGCTCGCGCGCCACCGCCGGGCGATAGAGATAGCGGCGGCCATCCTCCTCATGCACCAGCACGCCCTTGGCGAGCAGCCGGCCGAGCAGCGTCTTGACGGTACGATCGCTCCAGTCGCGCGCGGGATCGATCCGCTGCGCCACCTCGGCGGCGGTGAGCGGAACGTCGGCCGCCCACAGGGCCTCCATCACCACCAGTTCCGCCTCACTGATCCGCTCGGCCATGGGAGCGACTCCACTCGATTACGGTTGTAGTTCATTAATTGACTACACCCGTAATCGTCAAGTCTCGTCAGGTGCCAAGCCGATGCCCGTCACGGCTCCCGGACGACCGGTCCCGATCGGGCTGGCATCCTCGCCAGCGCGCGATTATCGACCTCGGCGCATGAAGGGGAACATCAGATCGTCCGTGGCGGCGCTGGGGCTGCTTGCCTCCGCATGCGCGTCGCATCCCGCGATATGGCTGGCCCGCGAGGGGACGCTGCCGGCGGGCGGCGCCTTCGCCTATGGGGCGGCGGATACGGAGCCGGTGCCGGAGGAGGCGCTGGTGACCGCACGCCTGCGCGAGCATGGCTTCACCCCCGGCGCCTCCCCGGCCTATCTGGTGCAGGTGAGCCATTCCACGCGCGGCGCGAAGGCGGGCCTCTTCCTGCCGGACGCCCCGCCGGGCACGGATGGAAAGCGCGCATGGCTGATGGCCCCGGCGGGCGGATCGACGCGCAGGCTGGACAGCTTCGCCGTCAGCTTCACCGACACAGCCAGCGGCCGCGAGGTCTATCGCATTTCCGGCACCGAACGCTATCGCCCGGCGCGGGCCGGAGCATCGCCGTCGCGGCTGGCCGAGGCCGTGCTCGCGCAACTGCCGGCGCGATAGCCGCAGCCGCTATTTGATCAGGGGCAGGACGAGGGTGAAGGTCGCCCCGCGCCCCGGCTCGCTCCGGCACCGGATTTCGCCATGGTGCCGGGCCATGACGGTGTGGACGAAGCTGAGACCCAGGCCGACCCCGTCGACCTTCCGGCCGATGCCGGCGGGCGCGCGATGGAAGCGTTTGAAGATCATCTCCATCTGCTGCGGCGCGAGCCCCGGCCCCTCGTCGGTGACGGCGCATGTCGCGAGCATGCCCTGCGCCGTATCCTCCGTACCGAGCGTGCAGGTGATGCGGCTGCCCGCGTCGCTATATTTGATGGCGTTGCCGATCACGTTGACCATCGCGCGCGTGAGCAGCGAGCGCTCGCCCCGGACGAGCAGTTCCTCCTCCTCGCCGCGCGTCTCGACCACCATCCTGCGGGCCACGAGCTGCGGCCACAGATCGTCGATCGCTTCGACGAGCAGGTCGGACAGGTTGATCTCCTCGGTGACGTAATGGAGCGATTCGGCGCGGGAAAGCTGGACGAAGCCGTCGGCAAGGCCCAGCGTGCGCCGCGCATAATCCTCGATCCGGCCGGCGATGGTCTTGCTGATCTCGCCGGGGGCCGCCGTCTCGATCACCGCAAGGATCGATGCCTGGGGCGATCGCATGTCGTGCGTCAGCAGTTGCAGGATATCCTCGCGCTGGCGCTGGATCGCGCGGCTTTCGCTGATGTCGATCAGGCGGATGACCCAGCCTATCGATGCACCGGCGCCGGAATATTGCGGCGCGAACCGCAGGCTGAAGACACGGCCGTCCGGGGACGTGACCTCGTGATCCTGATGATCCTCCCCGCCCGTCGTCGTCGCGGGGAGGGTGAGGACCCGGTCCTCCCGGCCGGGCCGGAGCCGATGGAGCAGCCCCGCGACATTGCCCCGCTCCGCGAGCGGAACGCCCAGCGAGTCCAGCAGCGCCTCGGCGGCGATATTGGCGATCAGCAGTTTGCCCTCGAAATCGGTGACGAGCGTGGCGTCAGGAAGCTGGAGCAGCCGGTCGGAGACGAAGCGGCGCATGTCGCGCATCCGCCTGATCGCATCCTCCAGCAGCAACGCCTGCGCCGAGATCGGATCGGCGGCCGGCGCCTTGCCCGTGGCGCGGGGCAGCAGGTCCGGCATCGCGTTGAACTGCTCCAGCTCGCGCGTCATGTAGGTGCCGAGGGCCTGTAGCCGCCGCCAGTTCCACAGCGGATAGGCGATGGCGAGCCCGATCAGGCCCGCGCCGGGCGGCAGCCAGATCCGCGCCAGCAGCAGCGCCGCCCCCGTCACCAGCAGGACAGCCGCGCCGGACAGGCCGAGGAGCAGCAGCGTGCTGCGCGGCCGCAGCCGGCGGAAAGCGAGCATCAGGCCCCACAAGGGCGCCAGCGCGAACAGGATCGTGGCCGCCGTGCCGGCCGGCGCGATCATCCGGCCCGTGAGCAGCCCGTCGAGCAGATGCGCCTGAATCTCGACGCCGGGCATCATCCCGCTGCGGTCGCCCCAGGCGGTGGGATAGCGGTCCCCCAGCCCGTCGGCCGTGGTGCCGACCAGGATCAGCCGGTTGCGCATCAGCTCGGCCGGAACCTCCCCCTTCAGGACCGAGGCCGCCGGGACCGTCGGAAAATGCCCGGACGGGCCGCCGAACGGAATGAGCATCGGCTCGTCGCCGGGCGGAGGCGCGCCGGGAACTCCCTGAACGGACCGCCGGACAAGGTCCATGAGGTGAGGCCAGCGCCGCCGCCCGTCGCCCTGCCAGGGACGGAGGCGGCGGACGATCCCGTCCTCATCCAGCATCAGGTTGACGTGCCCGATCCCGCGGGCGGCCGCGCGCACCGGCGCGATCGGCTCGACCGCGTCGAACGGCGCGCCGTTCCGGCCCGGCATGTCGAACAGCAGCGGGACGAACGCCGGCGCGCCGCTGCCGCCGGTCGCGGCGCCGAGGCGCTGGTCCGCCGCCCCGTCGCCGGGATCGACGAACAGGACGTCATAGGCGATCGCGCGCGGCCCGGCCCGGCCCAGCGCCCGGAGGAGCCGGGCATGGACGTCGCGCGGCCACGGCCACGGCCCGATCTCGCGCAGGCTGTGATTGTCGATCGCGACCAGCAGGATTTCGGGCGAAGGCGGCTGCCGATCGAGCCGGAGCAGATGATCGTAGACGATATCGTCGAGCCGCGCGGCCGTCCGCTTCACCACCAGGAGGCTGACGAGCGCGCTCAGGCACAGCAGGATCAGCCACCATTCGATCAGCAGCCGGGCGCGGGGGGCGGAAAGCGTCATCGGCCGATGGCGATGCGGAGCTGCCGGAACGGCGTCCACGTCTCGTAGATGCGGCCGCCCTCGAACTGCAACGTCATGACCCGCCAGTAATAGGTGCCGCCGGGCAGATCGGTGACGACGAAGCGTCGCGTCGTGAGGCCGGTCTCGTCGATCAGCGGCGTGCCGCCTTCGGGATCGGCGGAGAGCTGGAAACGGTAGCGCGCCCGCGGGGCGTCGGGCGTTTCCCAGCGGAACAGATATTGGCGATAGCGCCCGGCCCGGCGCTGCTCGACGCTGGCCGCGATGCGGTTGAGCCTGCGTTCGAAGCTGTAGGTCGCGGGCATGCCTTCAAGCCCGTGCCGGTCGATCGCGGCGACGCGCACGAAATAACTGCCGTTCGGCTGCCCCGGAAGCTCGGCCTCGGCGCGCGGCGAGGATGTCTCGTCGAGGATATCGAGAAGATCGGCGTCCGGCGCGATCTGTATCCGGTAGGCCACGGCGTCGCCCAGCGGCTTCACCGCGAAACGCAGCCGCTCGCCATCCTGCACCCGTGCGGGGGATGCGAGTTCCGGCGCCGGCAGCAGCCGCACCGCGCCGTCATTCTCCGCCGCGCCCGCCGCCACGCCGAAGCCTTCGGGCACCGCCGTTTCGGCGCGATCGGCGGATAGCGCGGACACGCCGACCTTTCCACGGAGCACCTCGGTCGTCATGCGATGATCGCCGGGATCGTAGCCCACGCGGAATTCGGTGCCGCGCACCGCCGAGACCGCGACCGGGGTGGAGACGCGAAAGTTGCTATACGGGTCCCTCATCGGCGTCACGGTGGCCCGCGCCCGGCCCGCCTCGACCTCGAACAGCCGTTCGACGCTGCCGGTGAGCGCGATGCGATGCAATCGGCGGATCCGGACGCGGCTTCCCGACGGCATCGTCACGACGGATCGGTCGGGAAGGGCGATGGTGATGAAGGATTGCTCGCCGGTCTCGATCAGGTCGCCCTCGCGCACGATCATGCCGATCGCGGCCGCTGCCGGCCGCCCCGCCCGCTCGACGCGCACAGCGCCGCGATAGCTGCGGATCGTCGCCAATACGGGTTCCTCGCGCAGCAGCGGACGGGGAATCCGCAGTACCCGGCCGACCTGAAGCCGGCGCGGATCGGAAACCCGGTTCAGCCGCCGGACCAGGCTGAAATCGGCGAGGCGGACGAAATAGCGCCGGGCGAGCATGTAAAGGGTGTCGCCCTTCACCACGGCATAGGAAATGGCGCCCGGCTTGACGACGGGCGCCGCCGCGCCTTGCCCCGCGAGCAGGATCGCGAGCAGCGGCAGCGGCGCGGCGCGCGTCATCAGCCGGACCGGAGGCACGCTAGACCAGCGTTTCAAGCCGATACCCGTAAGCATAGACGGGGGCGAGCTTGTAGCCGTTGTCGGGCCGCAGGTTGAGCTTCGTGCGGACGTTGGAGATGTGCGCGTCCAGCGTGCGCGTCGGGAGGTCAGGATTACGGCCCCACAGCGCCTCGAAGATATAGGAGCGCGACAGCGCGCGGTGCATGTTGCGGAACAGCATCAGCGCCAGCGCGAATTCCTTGGCCGTCAGCGCGATCGGCCGGCCCGCGAGCTGCACGGTCTCCATCCGCGGATCGAACGCATAGTCGCCGAACGTCTCGACGCCGCCGCGCGCCTGCTGCGGATAGGCGCGCCGCGCGAGCGCGCCCACGCGCGCGACAAGGACGCTCGCCGGCACGGGCTTCACGACATAATCGTCCGCGCCGGCATTGAGGCCGGCGACGATATCCTCCTCGGTCGATCGGCTGGTGAGCAGCAGCGCCGGCGGATGGTTCTCCAGATTGTCCTTGAGCCATTGCAGCACCTCGATCCCCGATATGTCGGGGATGTTCCAGTCGAGGATCAGGATATCGAAAGTATCCCGGTGGAGCGCCTGGATCAGCTTCCGGCCGCTATCGAAGAGTTCGCAGGAATAATCGACCGCGAGCAGGGATTTCTCGACATATTTCGCGAGCGCGAGGTCGTCTTCCAGAATCCCTATCCGCACCCGAAAAGCCTCCCGTGCTTCCTGCGATAGCGCGTGAAACATCGCGACCGCGCGCCTCGATCTCTCCGCCGTGGAAGGCCCCGGCGCAGACGCTCGCGACGCCTAGGCCATTAACAGGTCGGCCTGCAATGGCGAGGCAAGGAATGGCGGTTTAACAATGTTTTGCATATGAATGACCGGTTGCCGCCGGTCGATTTTGCAGTCCTTTACATGACTTCCCCGGCGAAGCGCTCCAAAGGCCGCTTGCCTGGTCGGCAGGCCGGGTCCGCCTCCCCGGCCGCACGAACGTTTGACGGAGTGTCCCGTGATCCTGGCCGCAAGACAGAATGTTTCCCGTGACATCCGGCATCCCTGTGCCGCCCCCGGAGCGAACGGCATGTTGCTTTCTTCCCTGGCCGGTCCCTCGCCGGTCCAGCGCCTCCTCGCGGCCGCGCCGGTCGCCCTGGCTCTCGTCGACAGGGACATGCGCTATGTCGTCGTGAACGAGGCGATGGCCGAAATCCACGCGCTGAGCGTGGCCGCCATGGCGGGCCGCCGGGTCGCCGATTTCCAGCCCGAGGCGGCCGGGCTGGGCGCCATCTGCTATGCGCTGCTCGATATGGGAATGCCGGTTCCGGACCACGAGCTGGAATGGCGCGGCAGGCTTTACCAGATCTCGGCCCAGCCCGTCCGCGACGGGAGGCGCAGGATCAACGGCCTTTCGGTCGCCGCGCTCGACATCACGCGCCGCAAGGCGGTCGAGCAGCGCCTGCGCGCCTCCCGGCGGCGGCTGGCCGCGCACGCCCTGCACGATTATCTCACCGGGCTGCTGAACCGGCGCGGCCTGGAGCTGCAACTCCACCGCGAACTGCGCCGCGCCCGGCGGGAGCAGGCCCCGCTATCGGTGCTGATGGCCGATATCGACTGGTTCAAGGCCTATAATGACGGCCATGGGCATCTGGCGGGGGACGAATGCCTCCGCGCCGTCTCGGCGGCGTTGCTGCGCTGCCTGCGCCGGCCGGGCGACACGGCGGGACGCTATGGCGGCGAGGAGTTCGTCGCGATCCTGCCGAACGTCGATGCCGGGGGTGTGGCCGTCGTCGCGGAGAATGTGCGGGCGCGGGTCGAGGCACTGAGGCTGGACCATCCGTCCTCCCCCTTCGGTCAGGTCACGATCAGCGTCGGCATGGCCTCGATCGATCCCCGCATCCACACCTGGCCGATCGAGCATCAGCGCGCCGTCATCCTGGAGGCGGCGGATCAGGCGCTCTACGAAGCGAAGGCCGCAGGACGCAACCGGACCGAAAGGGGCCCCCGGGCCAGCTTGCGAGCGGACATTCCCTGACGGCCGGCAGCGGCCGCCGCGACCGGCGGCGGCATGCGGGCCCATCCCCCCGGAGCATGATTCCGGGTCAGGAGGAGCAGGACATGGCCGGTCCTGCCCCTCTTTGCGTCAGTAGCGGCGGTGCGGATAATAATGGCGCGGGTAATAATGGCGATAATACCAGGAATGATAGGGATAGGGCCGATAGACCCACCGATCGCCATAATATACCCACGGCCGATACCAGACCGGCGCGGCATATAGATAGGGCTCGCCATAATAAAAGGCGGGCGCGCCCGAGCGGACGACATAGCCCGGCGGGCAGCCCGGGCTGGTCGCGTTGCTGTTGCTGCTCCCGGCGATGGCCGCCCCGCCGACCGCGCCCACGGCGGCCCCGGCCAGCGCGCCGGCGCCATGGCTGCCGCGCCCGGCAAGGCCCGATCCCACGATCGCACCCAGGACGCCGCCGATCGCGGCGCCCGCGCCGGCATCGCCGTGGGCCTTCACGCAATTCGCCCGCGCCCACTGCTCGGCATAGCTGGCATATTGCTGGTCTTGCACCTGCTGCTGCGCCATGTCTCCGCCGGGCTGGTATCCGGGCGGCGGCGGTGGCGGCTGCGATCCGTCATATCCCGGCGGCGGCGGTGGCGGCGGAGCGCCGTAGCCTGCGGGCGGGGGCTGGGACCCCTCATATCCCTGCGGGGGAGGGGGCTGCGAGCCGCCATAGCCGGGGGGAGGCTGCGACGTGTCATATCCCGGATATCCCTGCGGCGGCGGGGCGCTCTGGTCGTAGCCGGGATATCCCTGCGGCGGTGGGCCGTCCTGGTCGTCCTGATAGCCCTGCGGCGGCGGCCCGCCCTGATCATATCCCGGATTTCCCTGCGGCGGGGGACCTCCCTGATCATAGTCGGGAGGATATTGCCCGTAACCCTGGGAGGGGGGCGATCCATTGTATGGCGCGCCGCTCTGGTTCTGGGCGGATGCGGCGGAGAATGCGATGGGCGAGGCGGCCATCGAAAGGCCGGTCGCCAGGATCATGGTCTTGGTCAGCAGCTTGGGTGTCATCTGCCAGGTCCCGCATAGGAGGGCTAACGTCGCAAATAAGCAAATCCAGCCTGAACGGGAACTGAGCATTCAGGCGCGTGCGCGTCAAATCTCACCTGTAACGCGGGCTTGCGCAACCCCACGCGCTGGGCTAGGGACCGCGACCTCGGGCGTGTAGCTCAGTGGTAGAGCACTGTGTTGACATCGCAGGGGTCGCAAGTTCAATCCTTGCCACGCCCACCAGATCAAGCCTCGGAAAACGCTCAGTTTTCCGGGGCTTTTTCGCGGCCTGCGCCCGTCAACCCGCTTGCCAGATCGTGCCAGAATCCGCCCGATTTGCTCCCTTCCGTGGGCACGTGGTGGGCACGCTCATGAAAGCGCCAGGCCGACGCCGCCGAGGCGCATCGCTGGAAATTATAGACCAGGTTGGCCATGCTGATGCGCATGGTGGCACGGGCGATGCGATGGATGGTCGATGGGGCATAGCCTGTCGCCCGCGCCATGCTGCGTAACGACCAATGCGTTGCGCCAGGCGATGTCTCTTCCAGCGTTCCTTGGATTGTCCTGGCGATGTCGTCATCGCCAATCGTACGAGGCCGCCCGAAGCGCGGCTCGTCATACAGTCCCTCACAGCGCCGTTCCGCAAAACGACGTCGCCATTTGCTGACCGTGTTGGCGTCGGTGTCAAGGCGCGCAGCAATCTCTATGTTCTGAAGACCGCCCGACGCCTCCAACACAATCCTCGCCCGACGAGCCAGTCCCTGGGCTGTCTTGCGCCGGCCAGCCAGTCCTTCCATCTCCCGTCGCTCCGCGTCCGTCAACTCTATCGACACCGCGGCCACCCGACCACGATCCGCCATCCTTACCCCTCGCCTTCAAACGCGAGATAATACACCAAACTTCTCGATCATGACCCCTAGCAGCCCTTGGCGATCGGGCATCTCGCCCTCGATGGCTTCCTCCTATCCGATGACTTTGGATCGATAGTTCGGAGCCTCAGACGGAAGGGCCTTAATCAGCTAAGTCAGATAATCGCACATCGTGCGATATTCTGTTGACAAGGCCGAGGTGCGGGATCAACCTGTGCGAAAGTCCGGTTAAGGATTGGCTGCACGACAGGAGGGGATTTTGTCAGACGCGAAAGCTTACTTGAAGGCGGTCGGGGGCGTGCGACTGGCGACATCGACGGTCGCGCTTGCCATCGCCATGCTACACTCCGGACTGGCCGCCGCGCAGGCGTCGCCAGAGGAACAGGCTCCTGCTACCCAGCCGACTGCGACACCTGCGCCCGCGAACCAAGGCATTGCAGATATCGTTGTGACCGCACAACGACGCGAAGAACGCCTTCAGAACGTGCCGATCGCCGTGTCGGCCTTTTCCGGCGCACTTTTGAAGAATAACGGTCTGGATGCCGTGGTGGCGCTGCCAAGACTTACTCCCGGACTGGTGCTAAACCAGGGAGCGGGCTTCGTCTCGCCCTATATCCGCGGTATTGGCACCCAATACGCCAATCTGGGGCTTGAGCCGTCGATCGCGATCTATACGGACGACGTTTATAGATCGCGGCCGATTTCCGGCATTTCCAGCTTTCTCGATGTGAATCGAATCGAAGTGTTGAAAGGTCCGCAGGGAACCCTGTTCGGGCGGAACGCCACTGGTGGCGCGATCCGGATCGTCACTAACGATCCGACTGACAAGTTTGAGGGTACGGCGGCGCTGACCCTTGGAAGCTTTGACAGGATTATGGGCGAAGGTGTCGTTAACGTGCCAGTCACCTCAAATCTCGCGGTTCGAGTAGCGGGAAGCTACGAAGACAGAAACAGCTACATGCACACCGTCTTCAGCGATCCCAAGCGGCCACCCGACTTGAAGCAGTTCAACATCCGGGGAAAGATTCGCTGGGAACCCGCCAGCAATCTCAAACTTCTATTGAGCGTCGATCACAGCTTTAAGCGAGATCCTGAGGCGCAGGCATTTGTGGCACTGGACGATTCGCCCCTGTCGATAGCCCGCGCACGAGGTGGTCTGCCGGCGACGAACACCGACTTCTATCAAACTGGCGTCAATTATCAGATAGTCGGCAAGGATTTCGACAAGCTTGCTGTCCGGGCGAGCCAGACCGCCGTCGAATTCCGCGCGGACTGGAATCTGGATTTCGCTACATTGAGTTCAATTTCCACGTACCTGAGAAGTGAGGGCACTTCGCTCGCAGACATCGACGCAACGACGCTCCCTTATTTTCCGACAAGCTTTTCGGAGCATAGCAGCGCCTATTCGCAGGAATTGCAGATAACTTCTGTCCCTGGTAGCCTGATTACCTGGGTAGCAGGTGCATACTATTACAAGGAAAAGGGCGGCAATCTTTTCCGCCTGGGTGGAATCGACGCAACCGATGCGCTAGGCATCGCCGCACCTCCGGGCGTCGGTGTATTCAACAGCACCAATCCTTATATCGGGCTGCTCGCCCATGTGCAGGCGGAGTCGTTTGCTCCCTACGCCGAGGGAACCTATCACGTAACACCCAAACTG
>Ga0182749_1003513_pt1 | contig 10671 bp, 3 predicted proteins | sample eDN3rd37CKraftMG_FD_128875 | JGI IMG/M metagenome (GOLD analysis project Ga0182749, IMG submission 128875) | Enriched Miracle-Growth compost microbial communities from Emeryville, California, USA - eDNA 3rd pass 37_C Kraft MG (version 2) (version 2) ...
CGATGTCGTCGTAACCGACGATGGCGAGATCGTCGGGCACGCTCCAGCCACGGCCGATCGCCTGCTGCAGCAGGCCGAGCGCGATCAGGTCGTTCGCGCAGAAGACGGCGGTCGGCCGCTCGGCGTCCGGCATGGCGGCGAGCTGCTGCCCGACGTCGCGCCCGCTGGCGACCGTGAGCGACTCGCAGACGATCTCGACGAGGTCCTCGGGCGGCAGCCCGGCCTCCTGAGCAGCGAGCCGCGCCCCCGCCCGGCGGTCCTTGACCTGCCCGAGCGTGACGGGCCCGCCGGCGAAGCCGATCCGGGTGTGCCCCTGGGCCACCAGGTGCTCGACGGCGAGCCGACCGCCCAGGACGTCGTCCACGGCGACGGTGCAGAAGTCGCCGTCGCGACGCGTGCGGTCGATGACCACGAGCGGGGTGCCCTGCGCGACGACGTCGCCCAGGGAGGGAAGGTCAGCGTCGACCGGCGTGATGAGCACGCCCTGCGCGCGGTGCTGCTGGAGATGGCGCAGGTGCGCGGCCTCGCGCTCGGCACGGTTGTCGCTGTTGCAGAGGAACAGCGACAGGTCGGCCCCCTCGGCGACCCCCTCGATGCCGTGCGCGACGTCCATGAAGAAGGGGTTGCCGGCGTCGAGCATCACGTAGGCGAGCGTCCGGCTCCGTCCGGAGCGCAGGGTGCGGGCGGACTCGTTGCGCACGAAGCCGAGCTCGGCCATCGCTCGCTCGACGCGTTCCCTGGTCCCTGCGCTCACGCGCTCGGGCCGGTTCAGCACGTTGGAGACGGTGCCGAGGGAGACGCCCGAGGCTGCGGCGACGTCCTTGACGGAAGCGTGGTGCCTGCGATCCAGCTCGGCCACGCGGTACCTCCCATGACGGGCGCTCAGGAGGCGCCGGGTGAAACGCTGCAATGTGCAGCGTACTCCATCTCTGCTGGCCCATGGCGTGCAGGCACGGGCGATTGTCGAACGTTCACACGCATCCGCCCGGCAGCTCTGCCCGCCCCTGACCTTGACGCTCGCCACCGCCCCCGCTACATTCGTGGTGAAACCTTTCAACGATGAGAGGGCAGAGCCGAGACAGGCTTGCCGCACACCCCAGGGATGCTCGATGACCGACACCTCCACCGACTCCGGCGCTCTCGACCGGATCCGCCCCCGCAAGCCCCGCATCGGCCTGGTCGCCGGTGGTCTGGGCGCCTACTGGCCGCAGTTCCCCGAGCTGCTCCCACAGCTGCAGCGCTCGGCCCGCCGCGTCGGCGAACGGCTCCGTGCCCTCGACTGCGAGGTGGTCGACGTCGGCTTCGTCTCCGACGCGCAGGAAGGTGCCGCCGCGGCGGAGAGGCTGCGGGTCGCCGACTGCGACCTGATCGTCGGCTTCCTCACGACGTACATGACGGCGTCGATGCTCGTCCCGGTCGCCCAGCGCTCGGGCGCCCCGGTGCTGCTGCTCAACCTGCAGCCCACCGAGGCCATGGACCACGCGAGCTTCGACACGGGCGCCTGGCTCGCCTACTGCGGTGCCTGCCCGCTGCCGGAGATGGCGAACGCCTTCCGCCGCTGCGGCATCGAGTTCCGCTCGGTCTCCGGCTACGTGGAGGACGAGCGGGCCTGGGGCAAGATCGAGCGCTGGGTCCGCGCCGCCGGGGTCCGCGCCGCCTTCCGACACGGCAGGCACGGCCTCATGGGGCACCTGTACCCCGGGATGATGGACGTCTCCACCGACCCGACGCTGGTCTCGGCGCAGCTCGGCGGCCACGTGGAGATCCTGGAGATCGACGACCTGCGGGTCCGCGTCGAGAAGGTTACCGAGGCCGAGACGGACGCCCGGATGTCGCTCGCCCGCGACGTCTTCGCGCTCGACGACTCCGTCGTCGACGAGGACTTCCGCTGGGGCGCCAAGGTCTCGGTCGCCCTCGACCGGCTCGTCGAGGACTTCGCCCTCGACTCCCTGGCCTACTACCACCGCGGGCTCGACGGCGAGACGCACGAGCGCGTGGGCGCCGGACTCATCCTCGGCGCCTCGCTGCTGACCGCCCGCGGCGTGCCGACGGCCGGCGAGTACGAGCTGCGCACCTCCCTGGCCATGCTCGTCATGGACCGCATCGGGGCGGGCGGCTCGTTCACCGAGCTGCAGGCGCTCAACTTCCTCGACGGCGTGGTCGAGATGGGCCACGACGGCCCCGCCCACCTCGCCATCAGCGCCCGCCGCCCGCTGCTGCGCGGCCTGGGGATCTACCACGGCAAGCGCGGCTGGGGCGTCTCGGTGGAGTTCGACGTCGCCCACGGCCCCGTGACGCTGTGCGGCATCGCGCAGGACCGCGACGGCTCCTTCAGCATCGTGGCCTCCGAGGGCACGACCGTTCCCGGACCGCTGCTGCAGATCGGCAACACGACGTCGCGGGTCGACTTCGGGCGCGACCCCGGCGAATGGACCGACGAGTGGTCCGCCACGGGTATCGCGCACCACTGGGCGCTCGGCACGGGTCATCGCGTCGAGGACCTGCGCGCAACGGCCGACCTGCTGGGTCTGCCTCTCGTCGTCGTCTGACGACCACTCGCGTCCGGGGTCACCGACGCCCCCGGACGCGATCTCTTGACCGACCTCTGAGAAACGGACCAACGATGTTCCGCAGCCGACGATGGATCTCTCGCGCCCTGACGGCCCCCACGCCAGAGGCCGGCACTCCCCGACGAACGCTCGCCCGTGCGGGTCTGGGCCTGCTGCTGGCCGCGGTGCTGGCCGCTCCGGCCACCGCCGCCGCAGCGAGCCCCGCGCCCGAGGCACCCGCCTCCCCCGCCCTGTCCCGCCTCGCGGCCGACCCCGCCCTGCAGATCCCCGGCTTCGACATCGACGCCTTCGCCAACCCCACCACCCAGAAACCCTCCGTCCTGTGGTTCTGGAACCGCACCCAGACCAAGGCCCAGACCGACCAGACCCTCCAGGACATGCACGACGCCGGCTTCACCGAGGTCGTCATCTTCCGCATGAACGCCGAACCCTTCTTCTCCCAGGCCTGGTTCGACCGCGTCGACAACGTCCTGCGCAAAGCCCAGCAGCTCGGCCTCAAGGTCCGCCTCGACAACGACTCCCAGTTCCCCTCCGGCGCCGCCGGCGGACTCATCGTCAACGGCGGCCAGGTCGGCACCAAGACCTACCAACCCCACCCCGACATGCGCGTCAAGACCGCGTACGAGGCTGCCTCGCTGAACGTCGAGGGCGGGCAGGACATCGATCTCGGACCGCTCATCGACGCTCCGATCCGGATCGTCGACGGTGAGGTGATCGCGGACGCCACCCAGGTGCCCGGCGTCACGCTGCTGCGCGACGGGGCAGGCTGGACCGACTACACGGCCACGGCCCACTTCGCCATCGAGACCGCGACCGCGGGCTTCATGGTGCGCTCGCCCGACCCGCGCAACGGCTACCTGATCGACGTGAAGATCGGCGGCACGGTCGACGTGTGGAAGCAGGTGAACGGCAGCTTCACCCAGCTGCGCAAGGGCCAGTCCCATCGGCCGAGCTGGAACCAGAACGGCTACCACGACGTGACGATCTCCTTCGTCGGCAGCACGCTCGACATCACGCTGGACGGCGTCGCCGAGGCACCGCTCACCGACGGGACGTTCGCCGCCGGCGGCGTGGGCATGCGCGTGGACGGCACCCAGCGCTGGCGGCTCGACGAGCTGAGCGTCGCGGGCCCCGGCGGCGCACCACTGTACGCGAGCGACTACGAGGACGACGCCTCGATCACCGACTTCGCCTTCACCACCGCGCCGCTCGAGAACGTCATCGCCGTGACGGCCCGGCCCGCGGACGACAACGGCGACCTGAGCAAGGTGGTCGACCTCACCAGCATCTACACCTCCGGGCAGCCCTGGTCCGCGCCCGCCGGGAGCTGGGTGCTGCAGGCCTTCGCCTTCCAGTACCGGAACAGCGGCTACCTCGACTCCCTCGAGACGGACGCCCAGGAGCTGTACAACCAGGTCGTGATGGACGAGTACTACGAGCGCTTCGGATGGGCCTTCGGCAACGTGCTCGTGGGCTTCGCCGACGACGAGTCCGAGCTCAGCTACCGCGAGCGGGCCGGTGCGGTGCCCTACACCCCCGAGCTCGTGGACCGGCTCGCTGCCGCCGGCCACGACATCGCCCCGACCATGGTCGCCGTCTTCTCGGACCTGGGCCGCGAGGGCACCACCGCCAGGGCCGCCTACTACCAGGCGGCGAGCGACCAGTGGGTCGAGGCCTACTGGAAGCCGAAGTACGACTGGACCGAGGCCCACGGTGTGACCATCCTCTCCAACCCCCTGTGGGACGAGCACGGTCCTGCCGAGGGCCTGCGCCTCTCGGGCAACTTCCTCACCATGCACCAGTGGGTGCAGATCCCCGGGACAGACCTGATCGGCAACAACGTGGAGAGCGGCGCGGCCCGCTTCCTGCCGCGCACCGCAGCGAGCGTGGCGCACCAGCTCGGCAGGCCGCTCGTCTACGACGAGATCATGGGTGCGACCGGCTGGCAGAAGAGCCTCGACGACACGCGCGAGGCGACGGCCATCTCGGCGCTGCGCGGTATCAACTACACCCTGTTCCACACCACCTACGACTCGATCGACGGCATCCCCTACCCGCCGGTGTTCATGAAGCAGAACACCTGGTGGCCCTGGATCAACGACCTCAACGAGTGGACCGGTCGGCTGATGGAGTTCGGGCGCCACACCACCGCCGCGCCCACGGCCCTGCTCAACATGGCCAGGTCGAACGAAGCGTTGCAGCGCACCGACGACTGGCAGGCCAGCGACACCGACTGGATCGCCACCGAGAACGCGCTCGAGGACTCCCAGGTCGACTTCGACCTGCTCGACGAGGGCGCCCTGAGCGACGACCCGGCCGTGCTCGCGCACGCCACCGTCGCCGACGGGGCGCTCCACGTCGGCGAGATGACCTACACGACCGTCGTCGTGCCCCGCGCCCCCTACCTCTCCCTCGAGGCCGCGACCACGCTGCGCGACCTCGTGGACGACGGAGGCAAGGTCGTGTGGACGGGCGCACCGCCCGCCAAGGAGATCGAGGGCCGCGACGACCAGCTCGCCGACGTCGTCGCACAGATCGACGAGCGCGGCGGCGCCCGCGTGGTCACCGCCGACGGCCCCGGTGACGCCGGGCGCGCGGCGGCCGGGCTCGGCCAGGCGGCGGTGACCCTGTCGAGCCCGCAAGCCGGCGTGCGCGTGCTGCGCTTCTCCCAGGACGGCACCGACGGCTACCTGCTGTCCAACGAGAGCGGCGTCCCGGTGACCGTCGACGTGACCTTCCCCTCCCACGGCCTGCCCGCCGTCTGGGACCCCGAGACAGGGGACGTCTCGGCCGCATCCACGTACCGCGAGACCGACGACGGCGTCGTCGTGCCGATGACGCTCGACCCCCGCGCCCCGCTCGGGGTCACCGTCTCCGCCGACGACGGGCGCGCCCACGTCACCAAGGTGATCGGCGACGGCGACGGCACCAGCGAGGTGACCGGCACCCAGGTGGTCGACGGGCAGCTCACCGCCACGGTGCGGACGGAGGCCTCGGGCACCCTCACGCTGCGCGGCGAGGCCGAAGGCCAGGACCTGGCCGGGACAGGCACGACGGTCACCGTGCCCGATCCGGTCGCGCTCGACGGCGACTGGCACCTCGCCCTCGGTGACGGCTCGACACCCGTCGACCGGCCGCTGAAGAGCTGGACGGACCTGGCGCCCTTCTACTCGGGCAGCGCCACCTACACGAAGCAGGTCACCCTCACCCCCGAGCAGCTCGCCGGAACCGACTGGCGCCTGGACCTGGGCAAGGTGGCCAACGTCGCCGAGGTGTCGGTCAACGGGCAGTCCGTCGGCACGCGGATCTGGGCGCCCTACACCCTCGGCCTCGCGGGCGCCCTGCACGAGGGCACCAACATCATCCAGGTGAAGGTCACCAACACCGACGGCAACGCGCGCGGCCAGAAGGCCTACGACTCGGGGCTGCTCGGCCCGGTGTCGCTCGTGCCGTCCGTGACCCAGGACGTGACGCTCCACCCGACCTCGGTGACGGCGCTCTCGGCCTCCGCCACGGTGGACGACGCAGCGACGGTGGCGACCGTCTCGCTCACGGTCGCCAACACGGGCACCACGCCCGTGACGGGCACCGTGGTCGCGAGCGGCCCCCAGGGGTGGACCGCCAAGAGGTCTGAGCCGGTGACCGTGGCGCCTGGCGGCACGGCGAGCGCGACATCGACCCTGTTCCCGGGCGGGTTCCTGGACCCGCGCGAGACGCCGGTGAGCGCCGCCTTCGTCGTCGACGGCGACCCCGTCGACTCCGCCAGCACCACGATCACGCCCTCGTTCCCGACGCCGCCCGAGACCTTCACGGACCACGTGGACCTCGGCAACGCCGCCTCCGAGGCCGCCCACCACCTGACCGCCTCACCAACGAGCGGCACCAACACCGAGGCCGGGCTGACCCGCCGCTACGGCGGCTACCGCATCCCCGACGCCTGGTACGAGTTCGACCTCACCGTCGAAGCAGGCAAGGGCTTCGTGCTCCAGGGCTTGGAGACCTACGACGCCAGCCCGCAGAAGAAGAGCTACCTGGTCAGCGTGAACGGGGAGCTCGTCGCCACCCGGCTCAACCTGCGGCCCCTGCGCCAGATCGGCACGGCCGCCTACCGGCTCTACGTGCCCGCGCGGTTCGTCACGTCGAGCACGGTGCGCGTCCGGCTGCAGAGCCGCACCGACCCCGACTATGCCGACCCGTCCCTCGCTGACGTGTGGGCCCTGCCCAGCCAGGACGACACGACGCCGCCCGAGGCGACCGCCACCGTGCACCCCGCTGCGGGCAGCGCGCCCGGGTGGTCCCGTGGTCCGGCGACGGTCGAGCTGACCGCGACCGACGACCGCGACGCAGAGCCCACGCTCGAGTGGAGCGCCGGCGACGGGAGCGACGACACGAGCGGTGACGGCACGGACGGTGACGACGGCTGGCAGCCGTACACCGCACCGATCCCGATCACCGTCGAGGGCACGACGACGCTGCAGTACCGGGCGACAGACGCGGCGGGGAACACCTCGGCACCGCAGAGCGTCACCGTGCAGGTCGACAGCATCTTCCCCACCGTCACCGGTACCGTCTCAGACGCCCGCGTGCTGACCGTCGTCGGCCAGGACGCGAACCTGGCGCGCACGCAGTACTCGCTCGACGGCATCACCTGGTCGGACTACCTCGCACCCGTGCCACTCGGGGACGACGCCCAGGACGTGCGGCTGCGGGCCACCGACCAGGCGGGCAACACCAGCCCCGTCGTGACGGTGCACGTCGACGCACGCTCGGGTGGCACCGTGCCACCGCCCCCGGGGACCACGATCACGGTGACGAAGACACCGGTGGTCTCGGGCAAGGCGAAGGTCGGCAAGACCCTCAGGGCCACGCCCGGCGCGTACTCGGTGCCCGGGGTGACGGTCTCCTACCAGTGGCTGCGCGCCGGCGTGTCGATCAAGGGCGCCACCTCGGCGACCTACACGCTGACGAAGGCCGACAAGGGCAGGCAGCTCTCCGTGCGCGTGACCGCGTCCAAGGCCGGCTACAGCACCGTGGCAGCCACGTCCGCCGCGACCGGCAAGGTCAAGGCCGGCACGATCAAGGTCACCAAGAAGGCCACGATCAAGGGCAAGGCCAAGGTCGGCACGAGGCTCAAGGTCACCAAGGGCACGTACAAGCCCGCGGGCAAGACCACGATCAAGGTCCGCTGGCTGCGCGGCAGCAAGACCATCAAGGGCGCCACGTCCAGGCGCTACAAGCTCAAGGCCGCCGACCGCGGCAAGAAGCTCAAGGTCAAGGTCACCGTGAAGAAGCCCGGCTACGCCACGAAGAAGTACACGACCAAGAAGACCACCACCGTGCACTGACCAGCCCGCCCCGCAGCACCACGACGGCTCAGACACCCAGGACCCCGGGGGTCCGGTGAGCAGGTGCGCACTCCCGGACCCCCGGAACCGCGTGAGGGTGCCCGTCCCTCGGGCCATGAGGACGGGCACCCTCCCGCGGTAGGTGGCGGATGCTCGCTTGCGGGGAGAGGGCGTTCGGGAAAAACTTCCCCGGAGTGGTTGACGCCACACTTTCCACCTGAGATAGTCGTGGGGCGAGTGAATCGATTCATTAGATGGGTGCCCCGCAGAGCGGCGGGCACCTCGTGAGTGACAAAGGAGCCACCGCGTGAGTGACAGCGTGCTGCTCGGGATCGACGGCCTCACCGTCGAGTTCCCCGGCGTGAGGGCGCTCGACGACGTGTCCTTCTCGGTGCGGCCCGGCGAGGTGCACGCTCTGGTCGGAGAGAACGGTGCCGGCAAGTCGACGCTCCTGAAGGTCCTGGGCGGCGTGAACACGCCGACCCGCGGCACCGTGGAGCTGGACGGCCGCCCGTACCGACCCTCCCGTCCCCGCGACGCGCAGGACGCCGGGATCGCCGTGATCTACCAGGAGTTCACCCTCTTCCCCGACCTCACGGTCGCCGAGAACGTGTTCGTCGGGCGCGAGCCCCACCACCGCGTGACCCGGGCCATCGACTACGCCGCCATGCGCGCCGAGTGCCGCGAGATCTTCGCCCAGCTCGACGTCGCCATCGACCCCGACGCCCGGGTGGGCGACCTGAGCGTCTCCGAGCAGCAGCTCGTGGAGATCGCGAAGTCCCTGTCGGTCGACGGACGCGTGATCATCATGGACGAGCCGACGGCGGCGCTCGCCTCGAGCGAGGTCGAGCGGCTGCTCGAGGTCGTCAGGCGGCTGCGCACGCGAGGCCGCTCGGTGATCTACGTCAGCCACCACCTCGAAGAGGTCTTCGCGGTCGCCGACCGCGCGACGGTGCTCCGCGACGGTCGCTACGTCGCCACCCTGGACATCGCACAGACCACCGAGGACGAGCTCGTGCGCCGGATGGTCGGGCGTGACGTGGGGTCCGTGTTCCACCGCGAGCGCACCGAGCCCGGCGAGGTCGTCCTCGAGCTCGACCACGTGCGCGCCGGACGCGTGCTCAAGGACGCGTCGCTCGAGGTCCGGGCGGGGGAGGTCGTCGGCATCGGCGGCGTCGCCGGGGCTGGACAGATCGATCTCACCCAGGCCGTCTTCGGGGCGGTGCCGCTGCGCGGCGGTTCCATGCGGCTGGGCGGCACGGCCTTCGCGCCCGCCAGCCCCGCCGAGGCGGTCCGCGCCGGTGTCGGGTTCCTGCACGAGGACCGCAAGCAGGCCGGCAGCCTGCCCGACATGTCCGTCGAGCACAACCTCACGATGACCGTGCTGGACCGGCTGCGCGGCACGGCCCGCCTGCTGTCCGGGCGCAAGCAGCGCGCCGTCTGGCAGACCTACCGCGAGCGGATGCAGATCAAGGCCAGCGGCCCGGCGCAGCTCATCTCCAACCTCTCGGGCGGCAACCAGCAGAAGGTGCTGCTCGGTCGGGCCCTCGCTCCGGGCGGGCACCTGCTCGTCCTCAACGAGCCGACCCGCGGCGTCGACATCGGCGCGAAGTCCGAGATCCACCAGCTCGTCAACGAGCTGACCGCACAGGGCGTCGCCGTCCTCATGGTCTCCAGCGACCTCCCGGAGCTGCTCGGCATGAGCGACCGGATCGTCGTCCTCTCCCAGGGGCGGGTCGTCGGAAGGCTCGAGGGCGAGGACGCCACCGAGGAGAACGTCATCGCGTGCGCCACCACGGGCCGCAGGATCGGGGTGGCCGCATGAGCACGCTGCAGAAGACCGCGCCCCCGGCGACGCCGCCGCAGGCGGGCCCGCCGCGACGGACGCGGAGCCAGGCGCTGCGCGGCACGCTGTCCGCGCTTCCCCTGCTCCCCCCGCTCGCACTCGTCGTCGTCGCCTTCGCGCTGTTCGCGCCCAACTTCATGACGGGCACCAACATCGAGAACGTCCTGGTCGCCTCGAGCATCGTCGTGGTCCCCGGGCTTGCGATGACCCTGTGCATCACGATGGGCGAGTTCGACCTGTCGATCGGCGCCACGGTGGCCCTCACGGGCGCTGTCACCTGCACCTACATCCGCGACGGGCACAGCACCGCCGTCGCGCTCGTCGCCGGGCTGGTGGTCGGCCTGCTGGTCGGCATCGGCAACGGCCTGGTGGTCGCCAAGCTCGGGGTCACGCCGTTCATCGCGACGCTCGCGAGCATGGTCATCGTGCGCGGTCTGGCCAGGGTCTACACCGACAGCCGCGACGTGATCGTCTCCGACGCCACGCTCAAGTACCTCGCTGCCGGACGGCCGCTGGGCATCCCGTTCCCCGTCCTGCTCGCGATCCTCGCGACGCTGGGCGCCATGTACGTCGCCTACCGCACGCGCTTCGGGCGCTGGGTCGCGGCCATCGGGAGCAACCGCGACGCGGCGGGCCTGTCCGGCCTTCCCGTCGACCGGGTCCGGATCGCCGTCTACGCGCTGATCGGCCTCGCCGGCGCCGTGTGGGGGATCATCATCTCCGCCCAGCTCCAGAAGGGCTCGGGAAACCTCGGCCTCGGCTTCGAGCTCGACGCGATCGCCGTCGTCGTGATCGGCGGCACGAGCCTGCTGGGCGGCCGCGCCTCGATCATCGGCACGGTGCTCGGCGCGCTGCTCATCGGGGTCATCCACAACGGCCTCAACCTGCTCGACGTCCCCCCCGCCTACCA
>Ga0182749_1003514_pt1 | contig 10670 bp, 8 predicted proteins | sample eDN3rd37CKraftMG_FD_128875 | JGI IMG/M metagenome (GOLD analysis project Ga0182749, IMG submission 128875) | Enriched Miracle-Growth compost microbial communities from Emeryville, California, USA - eDNA 3rd pass 37_C Kraft MG (version 2) (version 2) ...
CACGAGGATGTCGAACGCGAGCGACAGGATGCTCGTGCGCAGCCAGATCTCCTGCCCGTCCGCCCACCACCCCATGAACGTGGTCGTGATGAACAGCGCGGAGAAGGTCATGATGACCACCCGCGCCCAGTTGCGCCCGAAGAACACGAGGATGGCGAGCACCAGCTCGATGACGAGGACGATCGCCGAAACCACGAGGAACGTGACCCTGCCCGCCGCGACGACGTCCGCCGTCATCGCGACGTCGGACAGCAGCGAGTCCCGGCCGGTCGTCAGCTGATCCCAGCGCAGCAGCACCTCGGTGGTCCACAGGGCGTCGACCACGATCCCGACCAGGACGATCACGACCCCCGCGACGATCGAGATCGGTCGCTTCATGTCCGGGTTGTACGGGACGGGGGAGGCGAGCCGCTCGAACGGCTCGAACGCGACACGCTTGTGGGGCTCGGTCATGCCGTCACCGCCCTCACGTCGATGATGGGCAGATCGCCGTCGGTGACGATGGAGTCGCCGCCGCCGTTGCGCGAGTGGTACCCGGTGGAGAAGTCGCGCAGCACGTCGACGACGATGCGCGGGTCGGCGGCGGTGAGCGTCGAGACGATGTGGTCGCGCTCGACATCCGTGTCCGCGTCGATCTTGTGCGTGATCTGCAGCGTGAACAGCGACAGCCCCACGGAGGTGTCGAATGTGCCTGCCGCGAGCCAGTCGACGCGACGACCGCCCGGGAGCAGCCATCCGTCCGGGCACTTCCAGAACCGGACATGGTGTCGCTGGGCCGGATTGCCGTCGACCTCCTGCTGGTACGCGAAGTCCTGCTGGCGACCGAAGAGGAAGAGCGGGCTCACCGGTGCCTCGTGGTAGCTGCGGCGCCGCAGCGTCGACATCACGATCCGCCACGAGGAGCGCAGGGTCACGGGATCGGCCCGCGTCCACCCCGCTCGGCGCAGCGCCGCCTCGATCTGGTCGCCCGTGCCCATCAGCGCGAGGTTCACGGGATCGCCGAGCAGTCCGTCGCTCGTGCGGGTGCGGCCGATGAAGTAGTCGGGGACGTAGATGGTCGTGAGGATGCGATGCAGACGCGGCAGCACGAGATAGGCCAGGAGGGCCCAGAACACGATGCCGCCGATGATTCCGAACCAGCCCAGCGAGAACGTCGCGGTGAGGCTCAGGTACGCCAGCCAGATCGCCGCGAGCCCTGCGAAGACGAAGAAGAACCCGTCGAGGGCGACGCCCAGCGACCACCGGCGCCGACGCGCCTTCGCCGATCCCCCGCCCATCGCTAGCCCCAGAGCGGCACGGCGGGGACGTACGACAGGGCGGATGCCGCGGCATCCGGCGGCAGCTCGGCGAGCGAGGCGGGCCGCCACCGGGGGTTGCGGTCCTTGTCGACCAGCTGCGCGCGGATCCCCTCGACGAGATCGGGCTGCGTCGTGGCGAACCACAGCGCGACGGCGTACTCCTGGGCGAGGGCGGCACGCAGGTCGGGCAGCTCCCGGGCGGCGCGGACCGACGCGAGGGTGACTGCGAGGCTCGTCGGCGAGAGTCGCTCGAGCGTGTCCGCCGTCTCGGCGGCCTCCGGCTCCGACCGGGCCCGCAGGCGCTCGATGATCCCGCCGACGGTGTCGGCGGAGAACGCGTCGTCGATCCACCCACGGGAGGCCGCGAGTCGCGAGGGCTCCGGGGTCTCGTCGAACAGCAGGACGAGCTCGGCCGGCCCCGCGGGATCGGCGCGGGTCTCGAGCGCGTCGTGGAATCCGGCCAGGTGCGCGGTGGGCACGAGGTGGTCGGCGAAGCCCGCGTAGATCGCGTCGGCCGCGTCCATCGATGCGCTGGTGAGCCCGAGGTACTCGCCGACGCGTCCCGGCGCGCGGGCGAGGAGCCACGTCCCGCCCACGTCGGGCGTGAACCCGATGCGCGTCTCCGGCATGGCGAGCCGCGAGCGCTCCGTCACGACGCGGAACCCGGCGTGCCCGGCGAGGCCGATCCCGCCGCCCATCGTGATCCCGTCGGCGATCGCCACGAAGGGCTTGGGGTACTCGGAGATGAGGGCGTTCAGTGCGTACTCCTCGCGGAAGAACGCACCGGTCTGCTCCGCCTCGCCGGCGACGATCTGATCGTAGAGTCCGCGCACGTCCCCGCCGGCGCAGAGCCCGCGCTCCCCCGCGCCGTCGAGCAGGACGACCTGCACGTCCGGATCGTCGCGCCACGCCTCGAGCGCCGCGGTGAGAGCGCGGATCATGCCGATGTCGAGGGCGTTGAGCGCCTCGGGGCGGTGGAGGGTGAGGTGCCCCACGCCGGCACGTGACCGGGCGATCACCCGCGCTGCATCGACCGGATCCGCCATGAGGCCACGTTACCGCCGCCGCCCGCCACGCCGCGGAGCGCCCGCTAGGACGCCGCCGCGTTTTCCGCAAAGATGGGATGACTGCTCACGAGGACGAGAGGTTTCGGCATGCCCGACGGACAGGTGCTGGAATTCTCCGGCGTCACGAAGCGATTCGGCGCCGTGACCGCCGTCTCGGGCTTCTCGGCCCGGGTCGAGCCCGGAGTCGTCACCGGATTCCTGGGCCCCAACGGCGCCGGCAAGACGACCACCCTGCGCATCCTGCTCGGCCTCGTGCGGGCGAGCGAGGGCACCGCGACGATCGGCGGACAGCCGTATGCGAAGCTGCGCCACCCGCTCCAGGCCGTCGGCGCCGTGCTCGAAGCCTCGAGCTTCCACCCGGGCCGCACCGCCGCGAACCACCTCAAGGTCTACGCGCAGGCCGCCGGCCTGCCCGCCGGCCGGGTCGACGACGCCCTCGCCACGGTCGGCCTCGCCGAGGTCGCGGGTCGCAAGGTGGGCGGCTTCTCGCTCGGCATGCGCCAGCGCCTCGGCCTCGCCTACGCGCTCCTCGGCGATCCCGGCGTCCTCGTGCTCGACGAGCCCGCGAACGGCCTGGACCCCGAGGGCATCAAGTGGATGCGCGGGCTGCTGCGGGAGCTCGCCCGCCAGGGACGCACGGTGCTCGTGTCGTCGCACCTGCTGGCGGAGGTGCAGCAGACCGCCGATGCGCTGCTGATCATCTCGCAGGGCCGCCTCGTCTTCCAGGGGCACATCGACGAGCTGACGGACCCGACCGAGTACGTCACCGTCGTCGACTCGCCCGACCGCGCCGCCCTCACGGCCGCGCTGCGCGAGGCGGGCCTCGACTACGAGGTGCTGCGCTCGGGCCTCACGGTGCGCAGCGGCGACACGCTCGACGTCGGCCGTGTCGCGGCGGCGGCGGGCATCGCGCTCTCGACGCTGCAGCGCCGCGGACCCGGTCTCGAGGAGGTGTTCCTGGACCTCGTCAACGGCGCCCGGGTGCACGCGAGCGCCGGTGCTCCGATCGCGGGGGTGCCGATCGCCGCACCGGTCGACGCCGAGGCCGAGGCTCCCGCGGAGGCCGCGGCGGCGCCCGCCGCCGAGCCTGCTCCGGTGGACGAGCCTGCTCCGGTGGACGAGCCCGCTCCGGCGGAGGAGCCCGCTGCGGTGGACGAGCCCGTCGGGGAGGAGAGCGTCGTCGAGACGGATGCCGCGATCGTCGTCGAGGCGGCGGACACCCCCGCGACGGAGGATGCCGACGCCCGCGCGACCGAGGACGCCCTCGATGAGGCGCTCGGGGCGCCCGCAGCGACGACGCCCGATGAGGCGGTCGGTGAGGCGCCCGCCGACGAGGCGGTCCGCGAGACGCCCGCCGACGGGGCCCCCGCCGACGACGCCCCCGCCGACGACGCCCTCCCGCACGCCTCGTTCGCCGTGGCGACCACGGGCATCATCGAGGTGATCCCCGACGGCATGGCGCCCGACGACCCGGCGCCCGACGACGCCCCCGCAGGCGCCGAGTCCGAGCCCGAGGCCACCGGCCATGTCTGGGCCATGCCCGCCGCCGCGTCCGCCGACGCGGAGACGGCGCCCGCGGTCGACGAGACCGTCGGCGCCGAACTCGTCGAGGACACTGCCGACGAGGCTCCTGTCGAGGAGACCGCGGACGACGTCTGGCCGCCCGCCGAGCCGCGCACGGAAGCCGACGAGGAGGCCGACCGGTTCTTCTCGGCGTTCGACGCCGGAGACGGCGAGCCCGCGCCGGACGCGCCGACGACCGAGGGAGACGACCCCGCGCCCGATGAGGGAGCCGGCGACGATCCGCCCGCGGCATCCGATACCGGGGACGCCCCTGCCGAGCACGAAGGAGGTGAGCAGCGATGAGTCTCGTCGCAGCGAGCCGCTCCGAGGTCACGAAGCAGTTCACGACGTCGGCCTGGTGGATCCTGGCCATCGTGCTCGTCGTCTACGTCGGCAGCACCGCCGCGGGTCTCGCGGCGCTCTTTTCCGCTCTCGCCACCGGCGCGATCGCCGGAGAGGCGGGTTCCCCGCAGTTCGACGGCACCGCGATCCCGCCGATCGTCTACAGCCTCGCCGCCTCGATCGGGTACGTCTTCCCTCTGCTGGTGGGCACCCTCATGGTGACGACGGAGTTCCGGCACAAGACCCTGACCCCCACGTTTCTCGCCACGCCCCGCCGCGGCGTCGCGCTCGGCGCGAAGGTCGTCGTCGGCATCCTCATGGGCGTCGTGTTCGCGGTCATCGCGCTCGTGTCGTCCCTCGCTCCCGGAGCCGCGTTCATCGCCGGTTTCGGTCTCGACACGGCCTTCGCCTCCTCCGACACGTGGGCGCTCATCGGCCGCACGGTCCTCGCCCTCGTGCTGTGGACGCTCGTGGGCGTGGGCATCGGCACCCTCGTGCGCAACCAGGTGGTGGCGATCGTCATCGTCCTCGCCTTCACGCAGTTCATCGAGCCGATCGCACGGGCCGCGGCGAGCCTCGTCGACGGACTGGGTGACGTCGTCAACTATCTGCCGGGCGCCGCGAGCGACGCCCTCGTGGGCGCGAGCATCTTCACCGGCCTCGCGGGCCAGACGGCCGCGACCGGCGCCGCACCGCTCGAGTGGTGGGGCGGCGGCATCGTCCTCGCCGTGTACGCGCTCGTCTTCCTCATCCTGGGCTCCCTCGTCAGCTGGCGTCGCGACGTCAGCTGACGACCCGCCGAACGGCCCCGGCGGCTCAGCCCGCGACGGGGGCCGGCTGGGGCGCCCGACGCGGACGCGGCTTCTTGACCGGCGTGGGCGCATCGGTGGCCAGCTCGGCGACATCCGCCGGGCGCGTGACCTCGTCGAGCCGCAGCGCCTTGACGAGCGCGACCCCGTGGCTCGTCGTGAGCACGACGCGCTGGAACTCGGGATGACCCTCCAGATCGATCACGACCGAGGGTCGGCGACGGCGGATGATGGCGAAGTCGTTGCCGCCCGCCGACTTCCACGTGCCCATCGCGACGAGTCCGGGCAGGTAGGTTCCGGGGCTCGCGACGCCGCGCAGCCACGTCCACGCGTCGTCTGTGAGCTGCACCTTCGCGATCGCGGTGCGCTCGATGAGCACGTTCTCCCGCCGGAACGCCATGGCCCGCTCGGCGACGGACAGCGCGACCTCGAGCCGCGTCGAGTCCAGAAGCAGCGTCACCATGCATCCAGTGTGCCAGCGCCGCGCCGCGCGCACCCGGACGAATGCTCACAGTGCCGCAACGATCGCCTCTTCGTCATGATGCGACCGCGGCGCACGGTCGGTGGGAGACTGGACGGGTGACCCTGCTCGATCCTCCGGCCGGGGCGACGACCCGAACGTCCCCGACGCGCTCGACCGCAGACGCCCTCGCGCGCGCGGCCGCGCGTGAGCGCCTGGACGTCGCGGATGCGCGGGCGCTGCTCGCGGCAACCGGCGACGACTTCGAGCGCCTCCTCGCGCTGGCCGGCGCGATGCGCGACGAGGGCCTGGCGGCCGCGGGGCGCCCCGGGGTCATCACGTACTCCCGCAAGGTGTTCATCCCGCTCACGACGCTGTGCCGCGACCGCTGCCACTACTGCATCTTCGTGGACACGCCCGGGCAGCTGCGCCTCAAGGGCAAGCCCGCCTACATGTCGGCCGAGCAGGTCCTCGCCGTGGCCCTGCAGGGCAAGGCGCTCGGCTGCAAGGAGGCGCTGCTCACGCTCGGCGACCGCCCCGAGGAGCGCTGGCCGGAGGCGCGCGCGTGGCTCGACGAGCACGGGTACGCGTCGACGCTCGACTACGTCGCCGACATGGCACGGCTCATCACCCGCGAGACCGGGCTGCTCGCCCACCTCAACCCGGGCGTCATGACCCACGACGAGCTCGTCGCGCTGCGACCGGTGGCGCCCTCGATGGGCATGATGCTCGAGACGACCTCCCGCCGCCTGTTCGAGGAGCCCGGGCAGGTGCACTTCGGCTCGCCGGACAAGGACCCCGAGGTGCGACTCGGCGTCATCGAGGACGCCGGCCGGGTGCGGGTGCCGTTCACCACCGGCATCCTCGTCGGGATCGGCGAGACCCTGCAGGACCGCGCCGAGTCGCTCATCGCCCTGCGCGAGGCGCACGACCGACACGGCCACGTGCAGGAGGTCATCGTGCAGAACTTCCGCGCGAAGCCGCAGACCGCGATGCGGGATGCGCCGGACGCGGACCTGCTCGAGTACGTCGCCGCGGTGGCGACGGCGCGTCTCGTGCTCGGCCCGCGCATGCGCGTCCAGGTGCCCCCGAACCTGTCCGACCCGACCGAGTTCGCGCTCCTGGTCCGTGCGGGCATCGACGACTGGGGCGGGGTGTCGCCGCTCACGGCCGACCACGTCAACCCCGAGCGCCCCTGGCCGCACCTCGCCGACCTGGCGGCGCGCACCGCCGAGCTCGGCTTCGACCTGCAGGAGCGCCTCACCGCGCACCCGGAGTACATCGCGGAGCCGGATGTCTGGCTCGACCCCGCGATGAAGGGGCCCGTCGCGGCACTCGCCGACCCCGGGACGGGGCTGGCCGCCGTGCGCAACTCCTCCGATTCGGCCTCCGGCGGCGCGGAGCGGCCCGCTGCGGCCGCGTCGACGCCGAAGTGGAAGAGTTCCGCACAGCCCGCCGACGTGCGCACGCTCGCGGACGCCGCGGCGACCGATCCGCTCGCGCTCGACGACGCCGAGTGGGAGACCCTCCTGCGCGCCCAGGGCGACGACCTCGACGCCCTCACCGCGACCGCCGACGACGTGCGCCGCTACACCGTCGGCGAGACGGTGAGCCTCGTCGTCAACCGCAACCTCACCTCCTCGTGGCTCGGCGAGCGGTTCACGCTCGACGACGTCCCGGCGATCGCCGCCGACGCGCAGGATCTCGGCGCCACCGAGGTCTGCGTGCAGGGGATCCTCCCCGCGACGATCGATCCGCGCGCCTATCTCGACATCGCGCGCGCGGTGAAGTCCGCGACGCCGCGCATGCACCTGCACGCCTACCGCCCTCAGGACGTGTGGGACCTCGCCGAGCGCGGCGGCCTCGGCCTCGACGGCGCCCTCGCCGCGATGCGCGACGCCGGCGTCGACACCGTTCCCGGCACGGGGGTCAAGGTGCTCAGCGAGCGCGTGCGCGCCCTCGTCGCCCCCGGCGACCTCGAGATCGACCGCTGGGTGGAGGGCATCACGGCGGCGCACCGGGCGGGTTTCCGCTCGACGTCCGTGCTCTTCTACGGACACGTCGAGACGGCCGCCGAGCGCATCGCGCACCTGCGCGCGCTGCGCGGCATCCAGGACGCCACGCGCGGCTTCACCGAGTTCGTGCCGATCCCGCTGCCCGGTCACGGCGTGCCGCTCGTCGACGGACGCGCCGCGCTCGACGAGCACCGCGCCATGGTGGCGGTGTCGCGACTGCTGCTCAGCGGCAGCATCCCGCACATCCAGATCCCGTGGACCCGCGTGGGCAAGGATGCCGCGGCGGCGCTGCTGCGCGCCGGCGGCGACGATCTGGGCGGCACGCTGCTGGACGGACGCGTCGCGCCGGACGCCGGCATCGAGCAGGGTCTCGAGCTGCCGGTCGCGGACGCGGAGCGCATCGCGCGGTCGATGTTCCGGCCGTTCCGCCTGCGCACCACCGACTACGGCCAGGTCGGCGCCTCCGGAGCCGCGGGATGACGGCGGTCGTCCTGGTCCCTGGCCTGTCGGGCCGTCCCGAGCGGGACTTCTGGTTCCTCGCGCCGATGCTCGCGCGCACGCATCAGGTCGAGACCGTCTCGTTCGCCGACCCCGCCGAGCCGTCCGATCCGGACGCGCTCCTGGCCCGCATCGGCGAGGCGGTCGCCCGCTCGGGCGAGACCCCGATCCTCGTGGGGTACGGGCTGGGCGCCCCCGCGGCCGTCTCGTATGCCGCCCTGCACCCTCTGGATGTGACGGGGCTCGTGCTCGTCGCCGGATGGCTCACCCCGTCGCTCGCGCTCGAGCACTACGCCAAGGTGTGGCGGCGCCTCGCGTCGAAGGCGCCGTTCGCGCTCCCCGAGGTCATCGCGGGCTACCTGTACTCGGCCGACGGGTTCGCGACCGTGCGCGAGCCCGAGACGGGCGCGCACACGGACGGGCTGCTCGAGTGGGCCCTGCACCTCGACGTGTCGGAGCACGCCGCGCTCGTGCAGTGCCCCACCCTGGTCATCGGCTGCGCCAACGACCAGGTGGTCTCGACGCATCAGTCCAAGCTCCTGTTCGGCGCGATCCCGGACGCGCGCTACACCGAGCTGCGCAGCGGGCACGCCGTCGTCGACGAGCGTCCCGCCGAGCTGCTCCACCTCATCACCGGGTTCACCGCCGACCCCGCCCGGTATGCGCCGGGCACGATCGTGGAAGAGGCCCGCCCGTGAGCGGCGCGACCGGCCCCGGCGCCGTGGAGCACGTCGACGTCGCGATCGTCGGCGCCGGCTTCGCCGGCATCGGCACCGCGATCCGGCTCGCACGCGAGGGCGGCCGCAGCTTCGCGCTGCTGGAGCGCGGCGAGCGCGTGGGCGGCACGTGGCGCGACAACACCTATCCGGGCGCGGCATGCGACATCCCCTCGCACCTGTACAGCTTCTCGTTCCTCCCGCACGCGCGGTGGTCGCGCACCTTCGCGACGGGCGACGAGATCCAGGCGTACCTCGAGGACGCCGTCGAGAACGAGGGACTCGCCCCGCACACGCGCCTGCGCACCGACGTGACGGATGCCTCGTGGGACGAGACCGCCGGATGCTGGCGGCTCATCCTCGCCACGGCGCGCGGCGTCGCGCACCTCAGCGCGGACGCGCTCGTGCTCGCGTGCGGTCGCCTCTCCGAGCCGGCGCTGCCCGACGTGCCGGGCATCGACACGTTCCCCGGCGCGCACTTCCACTCGGCGCGCTGGGACCACTCCGTGCCGCTCGAGGGCGCGCGCGTCGCGATCGTCGGCACCGGCGCCTCGGCGGTCCAGCTGCTGCCGCATGTGGCCGAGCGCGCGGGCGCGGTGACCCTCTTCCAGCGCAGCGCGGCCTGGGTGCTCCCCCGCGACGAGCGTCCCTACACGGCGGCCGAGCAGGCGCTGTTCGCGAAGGACCCGGGCGAGATCGCGCGCCTGCGCTCCGACCTGTTCTGGCGCGGCGAAGAGCTCTTCGCGGCACGCTCCGGCGACGCGTCGGCGCGGGCCGCGCTGCAGCGCCGCGCGCTCGCGCACCTCGAGTCGCAGGTCGCCGATCCGCAACTGCGCGACATCCTCACCCCCGACTACGAGATCGGCTGCAAGCGCGCCGTGTTCTCCAGCACCTACTTCCCCGCCCTCACCCGCCCGCACGTGACCGTCGAGCCGACGGCGCTCGCGCGCATCGACGGCCGCACCCTCACCGCCGCGAGCGGACGCACCGTCGAGGCGGATGTCGTCGTGTTCGCGACCGGGTTCGCCTCGACCCGCCAGCCGTACGCCGACCGCGTGCACGGCGTCGGCGGCGAGTCGCTCGCCGCGCACTGGGCCACCGGCATGACGTCGTTCGCGTCGACGCTCGTGCACGGCTTCCCCAACCTCTTCGTCGTGAACGGGCCCAACGGCGGGCTCGGCCACAACTCCGCGGTCTACATGATCGAGGCGCAGATCGACTTCATCCTGGACCTCCTCGACGCGGACGGCGTCGCCCACGTCCCGGCCGAGGCCGAGGCCGCCTACACCGCCGAGCTCGACGCCGCGAGCGCCGAGACGGTCTGGCTGCAGGGCGGCTGCCGCAGCTGGTACATCGACGACCGCAGCGCGCGCCTCACCCTGCTGTGGCCCGGCTTCGCGCACGAGTTCCGCGCGCGGCTGGAGCGCGCCCTCCACGAGCTTCCCCTGCCCCTGCCCCTGCCCCAGAAAGATCGGACCCCGATATGACGATTCCCCTTCGCTTCGGCTACAAGGCCTCGGCCGAGCAGTTCGGCCCCGCGGAGCTCCTCGACTACGCCGTCCTCGCCGAAGAGGTCGGCTTCGACTCCGTCTTCATCTCGGACCATCTGCAGCCGTGGCTGCATGAGGGCGGCCACGCGCCGGCATCCATCCCGTGGCTCGGCGCGCTCGGCGCCCGCACGTCGCGAGTGCTCATGGGGACGTCGGTGCTCACGCCCACGTTCCGGTACAACCCGACCGTCGTCGCGCAGGACTTCGCGACGCTCGGCGTCATGTACCCGGGCCGCGTCATCCTCGGCGTCGGCACCGGCGAGGCCCTCAACGAGGCGAACCTCGGCATCGCCTGGCCCGACCCGCCGGAGCGCTTCCAGCGCCTCAAGGAGGCGATCGGCCTCATCCGCCG
>Ga0182749_1003519_pt1 | contig 10656 bp, 8 predicted proteins | sample eDN3rd37CKraftMG_FD_128875 | JGI IMG/M metagenome (GOLD analysis project Ga0182749, IMG submission 128875) | Enriched Miracle-Growth compost microbial communities from Emeryville, California, USA - eDNA 3rd pass 37_C Kraft MG (version 2) (version 2) ...
CGGTCGTAGTAGGCCAGCGCATACTGGTCGTCGAGGCGAATCGCCTGGTCGTAATTGGCGATGGCGCGGTCGTACTCGCGCTTGTCGGAATAGGCATTGCCGCGATTGTAATAGGCGAGCACGTAGCTCGGATTGAGCAGGATCGCCTGGTCGAAATCCTTGATGGCGCGCGCCGTCTCGCCGCGATCGCGATAGGCGCGGCCGCGGTTGTTGTAGGCGAGCGCGTCGCGCGGGTCGAGCAGGATCGCTTGGTCGAAGTCCTGGATGGCGCGGTCGGACATGCCCTTTGCCGCATAGGCGATGCCGCGGTCATTGAGGGCCAGGATGAAGTCCGGTTTGAGCTTGATGGCCTGGTCGAGGTCCTGGATCGCGCGCTCGTAGTCGCGGATGTCGCGGTAGGCGAGGCCGCGCGCGTGCAGGGCGACCGAGTCGCTCGGGTTGAGCTTGATCGCCCGGTCGTAATCGGGAATGGCGCGGTCCGGCTCGCCTTTGGCGCGGAACGCCATGCCGCGATTATAGAAGGCGAGAGCCGAGTTCTGATTGAGCTTGATCGCCTGCGACAGCACATCGATGGTGCGTTCGTAATCGCGGCGGCCGTAATAGATGTGGCTCAGTGTCTCGAAAATCGTGTAATTGCGCTTCTCGTAGCGCACGGCGGCTTCGAGATCCTGAAGCGCGCGGTCGGAATCGCCGCGGTCGCGATAGGCCATGCCACGGTTGAAATAGGCTTCGCCGTTCTTGCTGTCGAGCTTGAGCGCCTCGGCGAAATCGCGGATCGCGGTCTCGCTGTCGCCTTTGGCGCGATAGGCGCGGCCGCGATTGACATAGGCGTCCGTTTTCTTCGGCTTCGTCGTCGACTTGAAGTCGATGACGGCGGTGCAGGTGGCGATGCGCTGATCTGCGGCGACCTCGTCCTTGCTTTCGCAGGTTTTGATCTGCTCGCGCGTGAGCGCAAATACCGGCGTGTCTGCGAGCGTTATGAGCGTCGCAGCGGTCAGTCCGACAACGTAGTGCCGCACTTCCCAGGTCATGCCGCCTCGTCGCGCCAGCTTGCGATCTTGCGGCGCCGCGTGTGCGATGCCCGATCAATGGCGAACGTGGCGGTATGTGTGCATTTCGCATCAACTGCGTCGAGAAGTCGAAGGAGTTAACATTAACCCGCCACCGCTCACGTTAAGCACGCTTGTTAGGAAAGCTGTGACCGCGCGCTGCACCCAAACAAAAAAAGCGCCCCGCGGAGGGCGCTTTTTCAATGGCGTGGGCTTAGCCGAATTATTGCTTGGCGAGCGCGGCGGCGCGCGCGGCCGCGGCCATGTCTTCGAGCACGTAATCGGGCGGCATCACGTAAGCGAGCACCTTGTGCTTGGGGTAGACCGATTGCGTGACGGTCGGTCCGTGATTGCCGGAAACCACGATCGGATTGCCCTGTCCGTCGGTGCCGCGCACGACGCCGACATGGCCGTTGTTCGGACCCTTGCGCCACATGATGGCGATGGCGCCGACGCGCGGGCTGTCGAGCTTCTTGCCGAACTGCAGGAAGGAGCGCGCCGCGCGCGATGACGTGCCTTTGGCGCCGGCCTTCTTGAACACGAAGTTCATGAAGTCGGCGCACCAGAGCTGCGTGGGCAGGCCGAGCTGCTTGGCGGTGCGGCCGCGCCAGCGCAGCGCTTCGAGCAGCACCATGGCGGCGCCCGGCACTTGCGCGGCGGCTTCGGCGGCGTCGGATCGGCTGCGTGTCAGGGTTTCGAGCGGTTCGATGTTGGCGAACCGGTCGTTCTGACGATTGCCGGTCGCGTTCGCCGGCATGATCGCGCCGGCGAGGAAGACGCTTGTGATCAACAGCGCAATTGATCGCTTCATGTGACTTGCCCCGTCCGCTTGGCCGGACGAGACCCCCTCATCTTGGCCGCCCCGTTTCTTCGGCCGCGTGAGGCTCGGCGTAAGCGAGGCCCCAGGACCGTCTCTTGAGGGCATTGTTTCCAAGCGAATGAAGCGCGGGCAAGGGGACCGCCCGTAAAGTTCCGATTCACATTGTTTTAGGGTTAATAAGCTCGGGGCCCCGACGCTGGAGAGCGTCGAGGTCCGCGATGTCAAAAGCCTGCGTTTAGTTGGGCTTGTAGCGGATCGGCACGCTGATGGAGATGCTCGCGCCGGGCTTCTCCGGTGGCGGCGGCGGCAGAGGCGAGGCCCGCGAAAGCATCGCCAAGGCCGCCTGGTCGAGCGCGCTCGAGCCGGACGAGCGCAAAACGCGCGCGCCGTGAACGCTGCCGCCACGGTCGATCGAGAAGGCGACCTGCACGATGCCGCTGTCGCCACGCGCGTCGCTCGGATAGCGCTTGTAGCGCTCGAGGTGCGAGAACAGCTGCGACATCCAGCTCGGCACGGCGTTCGGATTGCCGTTGGCGCCAGGCGAGGGCGCGGCGGCGCGTTCGGCGTGGTTATCCGCGCTCGAGGGCGTGCGGGCGACGCTCGCCATCTTCTGCTTGGGCTTCTTGTGTTCTTTCGGCTTTTCCGGCTTCGGCGGCGGCATCACCGCCAGCTCCGGCTTCGGGCTGTTGTCCGGCGGCTGCTCGATCTTCTCCGGCGGCTTCTCCGGTTCGGGTTCGGGCTCGACCTTGGTCTCTTCGATCGGCTTTTCCGGCTGCGGATCGGGCTCGATCATTTCCTTGCTTTCGACCTGATCCGGCGGCGCGTCGCTGGGCGTCGTGGTCGGCGCGACCGCCATCGGCGCAAGGTCGATCATGATCGCCGGCGAATTGGGCATCAGCGCGTTGTCGTCGTGCATGCGCGCGATCAGCGCCGCAGCGCCCGCGCCATGGAATCCAAGCGCCAGCGCAAAGCATGCGCCCCAGCGCAGCGCACCGGAATGGCGGAACCAGGAGGAAAAGGACGCGTCGCTCATGGCGCGGGCTTGTCTCCACCCTCGAGGCCGACCAGCGCCACGTGCAGATAGCCGGCGCCGCGCAGGTCGTTCATCAGCGCCATCAGTTCGCCGTAGGGCACGGTCTTGTCGGCGCGCAGGAAGATGCGCTGCTGCTTGTCGCTGTTGGTGGCGCCGTCGAGCGCCGCGCCGATTGCGGTGCGCGCGATCGGGCTGTTCTCGAGCGCGACGGTCAGGTCGGACTTGAGGGTCAGGAAGACCGGCTTGTCCGGGCGCTGCGTGCGTTCGGCGTTGGCTGATGGCAGGTCGACAGCGACGTCCACCGTGGCCAGCGGCGCGGCGATCATGAAGATGATCAGCAGCACCAGCATGACGTCGATGAACGGCGTCACGTTGATCTCGTGAACCTCACCGAGTTCGTCGCTGCCGTGATCGAGACGTACCGACATGGTGTTCTATCCGGTGGCTTTACTCTGCGGCGAGGGGGCGGCGGCTCGAGCGGGCAAAGGCGCCGCGGTCGAGATCGCGGCTGACGATGCGCAGGATCGCGGCGGCGGCATCGGCGTGCTGCGCGCGATAGCCCGAAGTCCAGCGCGAGAACATGTTGTACATCACCACGGCCGGAATGGCCGCGACGAGGCCGAGCGCGGTGGCGAGCAGCGCCTCGGCGATGCCGGGCGCGACGACGGCGAGGTTGGTGGTCTGCGCCTTCGAGATGCCGATGAAGCTGTTCATGATGCCCCACACGGTGCCGAACAGGCCGACGAAGGGCGCGGTGGCGCCGATGGTGCCAAGCACGCCGGTGCCGCGGATCATGGCGCGGCTCGCGGCTGCTTCCAGGCGTTCGAGGCGCGAGGCAACGCGTTCCTTCACGCCGTCGGGCGAGAGGCTGTCGGCGGACATCGCCAGCTCGGCGCTGGTCGCGTCGACCAGGGCGCCGGCCGCGTCGCGGCGGCCCTGCAATTGCTGCGTGACTTCGCTCCAGGTCCGCGCCTGATTGAGAACCTTGATGGCGCGGGCCATGCGCTTGCGCGCGGCCATCAGTTCGATCGCCTTGGCGAACCAGATCGTCCAGCTCAGCACGGAGGCGAGGACGAGGCCGAGCATCACGCCCTTCACGACGATGTCGGCGGCCATGAACATGCCGAGCGGCGACAGGTCGCGCGGCAGATGCAGCGAATCGGCGCCGCTCGCCGGGGCCGGTGCGGATAGCGTCGGCTGCGGAGCGGGCGAAGCTTCAGTGGCGGCTGGCGCGGCGCTGGCCGGGGTCTCAGGCGGCGCAGCCGGCGAAACCACCGGCGGCGAAACAGCCTGCGGCGCTGCCGGCGCGGCGACGGCCGGCGCCGTCTGCTGGATGGGCTGAACGGATGGCGCCTGCGGCTGATTTTGCGCTTGGCCCGGCGCTTGGCCCGGCGCCTGGCTTGGCGTCTGAGCCAGGGCCATTGCGGGCAGGAAAAGACCGAGGGCGACAACACCCGCAGTCAGCGGAGCACGAAGCAAGCGAGCCATTTTAATCCCGTCCTTCATTCCAAGTCCCATCCATAATGCACCAACGCAACATTATGGTGCGCCGCCGTTACTCGGCGGGGCTCAACTGCACGCCGCGTTTGGCTTCGAGCGCCCGGCGATTGCTCCGGCGTCGCAGCCACATGATCACGCCGGTCACGGCGAAAATAGGCGGGAAGACGCCCGTCAGCAGCACGATGAACTTCCAGACCTGCCCCGTGTGGCTGCCTTCGTGAATCCAGCGGATCCATGAGGCGGCGCGGTCACCGCTCTGGCGTTCGGGCGCCATTGTCGCCGAACCGCTACGGTCGTCCACCATCACGGTGACGGTTTCGGTCTCCGAGCGCGCGAGCTGGATGCGCCAGGAGGGGGCGGGGCCCCGGCCGCCTTCCTGACGCGGCCGCTCGCCCTGGGGCACTGCCGCGCCTTGCGGCCGTTCAGCTGGCTCGGCGGCGCGCTGTTGCGGCTGGGCGGCGCCGGCCTGCGGGCCGCGGCCGCCGGTGGCGGTCGGCAGGAAAACCGCGACCGGCGTGGCGTTCGGCACGCTCTGCTGCGCGATCTCGAGCGCGCGCTCGGGGGTCAGGTTGGTGTTTGCCACGACGTCGCCGAGGCCCGGACGGCCGCCGGGAGGGCTCATGGTGGCGATCGAGGACATCATGCTGCGCGCGGTCTGCGGGAACGAGAGATAGATGCCCGTCAGCGACACCACGGCGAGCGGGATCGAAATCCAGAAACCCAGCATGTTGTGCAGGTTGAAGGTGAAGCGGGGCGAGCGCGTCCAGCGCAGGCCGATGAGGAATCGGCCGTTGCGCGGCCACCACAGCCAGATGCCCGTGAGCGACAGAAGCAGCATGGCGACGCCCACCCAGCCGACGATCTGTCGGCCGCTGTACTGCGCGAGCATCAGATTTCCATGAAACACATGCATGAACCCGACGAAGGAGGCGCGGAAGTCCATGACGTCGAGGACCTGCGCGGTCGGCGGATCCAGAAACACCGTGTAGAAGCGCGGCGGACCATCGCTCCGCTGCTGCGGACGCGCCATCACGCGCACGGGGGCGCCCGGCTCCTCGGGATAACGCAGGCCCGTCGTGACGAATCCGCCGGGTTCTCCCGCCACGGCTTCGGCGGCGCGCGCCAGATAGACGGAGGCCGGCTGCGTGACTTCGGTGCCGGTTACTGCATAGCGCTTGGGGTTGAGGAGCGCGTCGACTTCGTCGTGATAGACGAGAAGTCCGCCGGAAATGGATACCGGAATCAGCAGCAGCGCCAGTCCGACGCCCAGCCACAAATGAACGTTCAGCCAGAGCCGGCGAAGCTTCGCCGTGCGTGATTCCGCCATGGAATGCCCCTTCATCGATCGACGACGGACCTATAGCGAGCGCCCTGCAGGCTGCAAATAGAAATCCACGTTTTGGCTGCAGATTATAAGTATTCAAATCAATAGTTGTTAGTTTAGAACTATTCTAATTCCATATATTTGGACTATAGAAACTAATTCTTGACGGCGAATACCAGCCATGGTTCCAAATAAAACCGAATAATCACGGTGATTATTACGGTTCTAAAGTATAGAAATCAAGTGGGGGCCGTGAATATGAGCTCTGAGACTACAAGTATTCGTCATGTAACGAGCGACAAGGGTCAATCTATTCCAGAGCTCATCCGGTCTAACGTTGGTGAACGCGGCGGTTACATTTCGAGCCGCACGGTATTGCGAACCGCCGTTAGCATCGCATCGCTGATGGCTGCTTCCGCGGCCACCGCTCAGGAGAGCCTTCAATTACCGACAATTGATGTCAGCGGCGAACAGGCCGGCGGCTACCAGGCGACGCAGTCGACCATCACCCGCCTGCCGACCCCGCTGCGCGACACCCCGCAGACCATCAACGTGGTCACGCAGCAGGTCATCCAGGAACAGCGCGCCACGACGATGGAAGAGGCGCTGCGCAATGTTCCCGGCATCACCTTCAGCGCCGGCGAAGGCGGCACCCAGGGCGACGCCCCGATCATCAACGGTCAGTCGGCGCGCGGCGACATTTTCCGCGACGGCATCCGCGATCCGGGCTGGTACACCCGCGATCTGTTCCCGGTCGAGCGGGTCGAGGTCTACAAGGGCCCGTCCTCCTTCGCCTTCGGCCGCGGCGCGACCGGCGGCGCGATCAACAACGTGTCGAAGCTCGCCAACGGCTCCAGCTTCGCCGAAACGACCGTCACCGGCTCGAGCGCCGGCGGCTTCCGCGTCGATGGCGACGCTGCCGGTAAGGTCGGCAACATCGCCGGCCGCGTCGTGGTGATGGCCCAGGATCTGGACACGGCCGCGCGCGATAACATCTGGACCAAGCGCTGGGGCGTGGCGCCGTCGTTCACGATGGATATCACCGACAGCACCAAGGCGACGCTCGCCTATATCTACCAGGGCGAGGAAAGCGTCCCGGACTACGGCGTTCCGTGGCGGCCGACGCCGACCACCAACGCGGTGACCGGCGCGCGCACCGGCGGCTACAACGGCGATGGCTCGGCGGTGACGCCGGTCAACGTGCCGCGCAGCAACTGGTACGGCTTCGCCACGGGCGATCTCAAGGACCTGTTGCAGACGAACACGCATATCGTCACGGGCAAGTTGGAGCACCGCTTCAACGACGCGTTCACGCTCACCAACGCCACGCGTTACATCGCGGTCGATCGCATGGCGCGGCCGACGGCCCCGCGCACGCTCAACACCGCCACGGGCAGCGCGACCATTCCGGCCGGCTACCCGGAATCGCTGATGACCATCGGCCGTCAGCACTTCCAGACCGAAACGGACAATAGCTTCCTCACCAACCAGACCGACCTTCTGGCCAAGTTCGATACGTTCGGCCTGAAGCACACGGTGTCGGCCGGCGTGGAGCTGTCACGCGAGACGCGCTGGCAGCAGCGCGCCAATCTCTGCTTCCAGGCGGCCAGCAGCGGCACGCCGGTCTGCCGCACCAGCCTCTGGATTCCCGATCCGGGCGCGCCGGACGGCACCTTCAGCGGCTATGCCGTGCCGAACCAGACCACGCAGAACACGGTCGCGTTCTATGCTTCGGATCAGATCAAGATCAATCAGTACTTCGATCTGCTCGGCGCGCTGCGCTACGACACGTTCAAGACGGACTACGCGAGCGGCGCCACGAACCTTTCGCGCACCGACAATCTCCTGAGCTGGCGCGTCGGCGGTGTGTACCACCCTGTCTCCAACGCCAGCATCTACATCACGCACGGCAACTCGTTTAACCCCTCGGCCGAGTTCGGCTCTCTTTCGGAGACCGGCACCAACAGCGTGCTGCTCGATCCGGAGAAGTCCGTGACGACGGAAGCGGGCGTGAAGGTCGACGTCCTCCGGGAGCGCCTCAGCCTCACCGGCTCGGTGTTCCGTAACGACAAGACCAACATGCGCGTGCCGGTCGATCCGCTGAGCACCACGATCTACGCGCTTCAGGGCGAGGCCCGCATCGAGGGCGTCGAACTCGGCGTCGTCGGCAAGCTCACCGACCAGTGGAACGTGATGCTCGGCTATTCGCATCTGCGTTCGGAGATACGCAACACCACGCAGCGCGATCGTCTGGGCAACCAGGTGCCGAACACCCCGCCGAACAGCTTCTCGCTGTGGACGACCTATGACGTGACGCCCGAATGGACCGTGGGCGGCGGTGCCTTCTATCAGGACAAGACGTATGCGAACGACGTGAACACCGAGTACGTGCCGAGCTATTGGCGCGTCGACCTGATGACGAGCTACAAGATCCATCCGAAAATGGTGCTGCAGCTCAACATCTACAACCTCACGGATGAGTTCTACTACGGCCAATACTATGCCGGCCACGCGGTGCCGGCGGCGGGCCGCTACGCGACGCTGTCGCTGCGCACCCGCTGGTGATGAACGCGCAGCAGCGTTGAGCTCACGCAGTTACCGCCCCCGCTTCTCCTTGGGAGAGGCGGGGGCGCTTGCTTTAGGCTAAAGGGGGCGGTTGAACGTAGCGTCGAGGTGCTGACATGATGGTCCATATCCCCAATGTGCTGAACGCCGATCAGGTGGCGCGCTGCCGCGCCGTCATGGAGAAGGCCGGCTGGGTCGACGGCCGCGGCACAGCCGGGCATCAATCCGTGCAGGTGAAGAACAATCTGCAGCTTCCGGAAGGGTCGCCGGAAGCGCGCGAGCTCGGCGACATGGTTCTTGCCGCGCTGTCGCGCAGCAACCTGTTCATGTCGGCCGTGCTGCCCAAGCAGGTCTATCCGCCGATGTTCAATCGCTACGACGCGGGCATGACCTTCGGCTCGCATGTCGACAACGCGATCCGCTCGGTCGCCGGCGCGCGGCTGCGCACCGACGTGTCGTCGACATTGTTCATTTCGGAACCGGACGAATATGACGGCGGCGAACTCGTCGTCGAGGACACCTACGGCGCCCATGCGGTGAAGCTGCCGGCCGGCGACATGATCGTCTATCCGGCCACATCGCTGCATCACGTCACGCCGATCACGCGCGGCTCGCGCATCGCCTCGTTCTTCTGGACGCAGAGCATGATCCGCGACGAGAGCAAGCGCTCGCTCTTGTTCGACATGGATCTCGCGATCATCAAGCTGACGCGCGATCACCCGCAGCATCCAAGCGTGGTCGAACTGACGGCCGTCTATCACAACCTGCTCCGCCAATGGGCGGAGGTGTAGGGCTGATGAGCGTCATTCCGGACGCCGCGCAGCGGCGATCCAGAATCCAGTAAATCAGATTGAGCCGGTGTCGCTGGAGTCCGGGTTCGCTCGCGTATGCGAGCGCCCCGGAATGACCGGCTGTAATTGTGGTGCGTCACGCGTGTCTGCAACGACAAAGGGCCGCCCCACCGGCAGAGTGGGGCGGTCCTTTTGGTTGCCGAGGCGAAAGCGCGAACCTAGTAGCGGTAGGACACCACTTCGCCGCTGTAACGGCGGCCGCTTTCGGGTCCGCAATTGCAGTTCACGCCGCGAACCATGCGTGTCTGGTTCAGCACGCGCGTCGTGCCCGCGACGTAGCGGTTGACGGTCTCGTTGCGATGCACCGCCTCGACGCGGTTGATCGTGTTCACCTTGCGCAGCACGATGTTGCGCACGAGGGTGTTCTGGCGGTGCACGACGACCGTGCGGTTGATCACCGGACGGACGTGGACCACCAGCCGGTTTTCCTGGATGAGCTTGGTGCGGTTGACCACCTTGGTGTGGTCGACATAGCGCGTGCGGGTGTTGACGACCGGCGCGGTGCGCACGACCTTGCGTGTGTTGAACTGCTGGTCCGGACGGCGGCAATTACAGACCGGGTCGTAGCGATCCTGCGCCACCGCGACGTCAGGGAGGATCATGCCCGCCAGGCCGATGGCCAGCAGGGCGCCGAAGTACGCCTTGCACAAGTTCTTCATGATGATGCCCCGTTAACCATATAACTAAAAGTACTGCCTCATTTTTTCTTTATTAACCATATTTGTAAAGTGAAAATTAACCATGTTCTAGCGGGGTAAGCGGGCCCAACCCATAGGCTTTCTCCGCCGCGTCGCGCGGTCGTAAGTGCTAGATATTGTAGATCGGGCAGGCGGCTGGACGCGCCGGCGGTTTGACGCGATGAGCGCAAGCCGACGCATTTTCCGCGTATCGACGGGTGTTTTTGACAGGCCCGCTCTCACGCCAGGCGGGGCAGGCGCGGGCATCGAGGCCGAGGGCTTGCGGCAGCGTGCACGCGCACGCCGCCGCGAAGCGTGAGGCCAGACTACTTCAGCCGTTTGGCGGCCTCTTGCACGAGGCTCAAGTCGGCGTGCGAGGCGATATCGACCCGGTCCTTGATGAAGCCGAGGTCGCGCACGGTGTCGACGTTGCGCTGCAGCGTCGCCAGATCCGGCAGCATGTTGGGATCGCGGTAATTGTCCTTCGTGGTGAAGACCCAGTCGAAGCGCTCGGCCGGCTGCTTGGTGATCTTGGCGCAGATCTCCATCACCTCTTTATGGTTCGCCGGGTCGAGATACCAGCGCACGATGCGCAGCGAGTCTTCCATGAAGTCGACCATGGCGGCGCGGTTCTTGTCGATGAAGCCCTTGCGCGCCACCCACATCGAGAACTGCGTCACGCCCACGGCGTCGCGCGTGTTGAAGAGCGTGGTGGTCGACTTGCGCAGGTCGGGATTGAGCGAGAAGGGCAGCACGGCGGTGATGAGGTCGGCCTTCTTCTGCGCCAGCATCGCGCCCATGGTCGGGAACGGCGCCTCGATGATGGTGTAGTCGCGC
>Ga0182749_1003520_pt1 | contig 10655 bp, 6 predicted proteins | sample eDN3rd37CKraftMG_FD_128875 | JGI IMG/M metagenome (GOLD analysis project Ga0182749, IMG submission 128875) | Enriched Miracle-Growth compost microbial communities from Emeryville, California, USA - eDNA 3rd pass 37_C Kraft MG (version 2) (version 2) ...
CGAACTGCAGCTGCATCGCCACGTCATGTATCCAACCCAGGCCGGCGACGTCATTGTCGTCGACGCGCGCGGCGATCTCGGCAGCGGCATCTTCGGCGAGATGATGCTGACCTTTTTCGCCGGTGCGGCGGCGTGGGCGTCGTGGTCGACGGTTGCATCCGTGATTCGGCCGCAGCCGCCGAGCTCGACCTCGGCATCTGGGTCCGCGACGTCACCCCGAACTACCATGCCCAGACCAACATCATCCCCTTTGCGGTGAACGTCCCGATTGCCTGCTCGAACGTGCTGGTCATGCCTAGAGACATCATCGTGGCCGACGATGACGGCGTGGTCGTCGTGCCGATTGCATTGGCATCGAAACTCGTCGAGATCGCCGGTCAGCATATGGAATGGGAGGAGTTCACCCGCATTCGCCTGTCGGAAGGGGGCGACCTCCGCAAATATTACCCGCTCACCGAAGAGGCCGAAGCTGAGTACCGCGCCTGGCGAGACGCGCGGGGACGCTGAGACCTCCAGCCTTCGCAAGCGACGTCGGCGCACGGGACGAGGAACAACCGGAGGAACCCGGTCGACGGCATCATCCCGATCCCGCAAGAGCCGAGCTTCGGTCTGAGCCGGGGCCGGGATACGGGAGGGCATTATCGCGTCAATCGACGACGGTCGCGACGTCCTGTCCGCGCGGGGCGAGGCCCACGGGAAGGACAATGTCTATCGACGCGTACTAGGTGAACGGGCCGCGCGTATCGCCAGCATGTTGCGGCGATCCGTGCTCCGGCGAGCCATCACGTCGGTGCCGACATCCACGATGCGCGGCCCTGGTGATCTGCCGGCAAGCTGCTCGCGGATCGTCGTGACTGCGGAGAGACCGACGCGGTAGCGGTAGGTCCGGACGCTCGACAGGCTGGGCTCCGCCGCCTCCATGAAGTCGAGGTCGTTGAAGCCGGCGATGCCCATGTCCTCGGGCACCCGGATGCCGCGCTGCAGGCATTCGAACAGCACGCCCAGCGCCAGGATGTCGTTGTTGCAGAACACGCCGTCGAGCCTGGGCTCCGCGGCGAGGGCCCGCCGGAACAGCTCGCGACCCAGGGCCGGCGTCGCGAACTCCAGCACCGGCCGGCCGGTCGCCGGGCTGATTTTGTCCGCCAGGTGCGGCAGGCTGGTGTCCGAGATCGAATGCACCAGATCCGGCCGGTCCAGCCCGGCCGCTTCCAGCGCCTTCCGGTAGCCGGACCGGCGGCCGGCCGACCGGCTGTTCATCCAGCCGCTGAGGAAGGCGATGCGGGTGTAGCCCTGGGCGATCATGTGCTCCGTCATCCGCCGTCCGGCATCCTCGTGCGAGAAGCCGATGATCCGGTCGATCGGGTCGGGCGACAGATCCATGATCTGCACCACCGGGCAGCCGGCTTGCTCCAACATGCGACGGGCATTCGCCGTCTGGTTGATGCCGGAGACGATCATCGCCGACGGCTTTTGCCGCAGGAACAGGCCGACCAGCCGCTCCTCCTCCAGCGGGTCGTAGCGGGTGTTGCCGACCTGGATCTGCAGCTCGGTGCCGTCCACCCCGTCATAGATGCCGCGCAGCACGTCGGCGAAGACGACCTGGGTCAGCGACGGCACCAACGCGCCGATCACGCCGCTGCGGGTGGAGGCGAGGGCGCGGGCGCTGAGATTGGGGACGTAGTTCAGCTCGCGGATGGCGTCGGTGACCACCCGGCGCAGCGCTTCCGAGACCCGGTGCGGCTCGCGCAGCACCCGGGAGACGGTGATCATGCCGACGCCGGCATAAGCCGCGACATCGGCCATGGTCGGCGTGCCGCCGCTGCGGCTCTTGCGGCTGGGGGGCTTGTCGGGAATGGTCGTCTCCTTCCGGTCCGACGGGCAGTATCGGCGGCGAATGCGGCGCGATTCAAGCCGATCGCGGTTCTCGGCATTCTCCTCCGAAAGAATCAAATAAATCTTTTGAGCGCGCCTTGACTCTCGGAAAATGGCAGCGCTACCATAAGAATATTAAAGGCAAAGATCTGCTGTCGTCCTGATGAATTTCGGGGCGGACGTGTTTGCTCAAAAATCCGATGGGGAGGAGCCTATGCCTTTCACCAGGCGGGAGATTCTCGGGACATCGGCTGCGCTGCTGGGGACCGGCCTGACGGCGGGTCTCGGGACCCGAGCTTCCGCCCAGTCGGCCGACACCATCCGCATCGCCTTCGCCGCGCGCAACAACCGCACGCTCGATCCGTCGAACTCGATCCAGGGGGCCGACAACTGGTCGATCGTGCACATCCACGACACGCTGGTCGCCTCGCCCAACGGCCGCTTCGCCGAGCGGCCGGAGGAGTTCGTGCCGCAGCTGGCCGAGAGCTGGACGATGTCGCCCGACGCCCGGACCTGGACCTTCAAGCTCCGCGAGGGAGTCCAGTTCCACAAGGGCTATGGCGAGATGACCGCGGAGGACGTGGTCTTCACGCTCAACCGCATGCGCGATCCGAAGCAGATCGGCGGCAACAGGGTGCTGTACCAGAACATGGCGGACGTCCAGCCGGACGGGAAGTACGGGGTGAAGGTCTCGCTGCAGCAGCCCGATCCGCTGCTGCTCAGCGGCACGATCCAGGACTATTCCTGCGTCATCCTGTCGAAGAAGGCGGTGCAGGAGAGGGGCGAGGCGATCCAGCGCGACCCGATCGGCACCGGCGCCTATCAGTTCGTCAGCATCGATCCCGACCCGTCCAAGGGCATCATGATGACGGCCAATCCGGACTATTTCGGCGGGCCGCCGGCCACCAGGAACCTGCAGGTGATCTACATACTCGACACCACGGCGCGCACCCTGGCGCTGCTGTCGGGCGACGTGCACATGATCGAGGGCGTGCGCGCGCCGGGCTGGGTGCCGGCGATGAAGCAGAAGAACCCGAACCTGCTGTTCGACGTGGCGGCGCCGGGCAGCCTCTTCACCATGAGCTTCAACCTGACGCGCAAGCCGCTCGACGACCTGCGCGTGCGGCAGGCCTTCGCCTATGCCATCGACCGGGACGCGATCGTCGAGGCCATGGCGCCGATTAGCCGTCGCACCTACGGCCTCAACCCGCCCGGCTTTCCCGGCAGCTACACGGCCGAAACGGTGCCGCCGGAGCTGCTCTACCAGTTCGACCCGGACAGGGCCAAGGCGCTGCTGGCCGAGGCCGGCTACCCGAACGGCTTCACCCTGGATGCCTACACCAGCCAGCGCGAGGACTATTCCACCGCGATGCTGGTGGTGCAGGAGCAGATGCGGAATGTCGGGGTCAACATCAACCTGCAGGTGATCGACCACACCACCTTCCACGCCAACAACCGCAAGGACATGAACACGCTGCCGCAGAACTCGTCGGCCTATCCGCCGGTGCCGACCCTGCCGCTGGCGGACATCCTGTCCAGGACGGCGGAGGTGAAGTCGGACGGCAGCGGCGGCACCAACTACTCGCATTACGGTGTCGCCATTCCCGGCATCGACGACCTGCTCGACAAGGCCGGGGACGAGCCGGACTACGACACGCGCCTGGCGCTGATCCAGGAGGCGGAGCGCAAGGTGATGACCGATCTGCCGGTCCTGCCGATCGCGACCAACGGTTATCTCATCGTCCGCGATCCCCGGGTCTCGCTCGGCTACGAAGTCCAGTCCGGCTACGCCTATTGGCGGCTGGACAAGGCGAAGATCGCCTGAGGCGGCCGCCTCTCCGCCGGCCCCATCCCTCGAGAAGGAACCACCATGACCGCAACCGCCCTCCGGTCCGGCGGCGCCCCCGGCGACAGGCGCGTCCTCGCGCCGGGCACGTTCTGGTACGACACGATGCGCCGCGCGGGGCAGAACAACTTCAACGAGCGCGATCCCGAGACGCTCGATGTCGAGGCCTGGATCGACTACTGGAAGCGGCTGAAGATCGACACGCTGCTGCTGAGCGGCGGCGGCATCATGGCCTTCTACCCGACCCGGGTGCCCTACCATCACCGCAGCCGCTATCTCGGCGACCGCGACCTGTTCGGGGAGTTCGCCGCCGCGGCCAAGCGCGAGGGCATGCGGGTGGTCGCGCGCATGGACCCGAACTGGTGCTACGCCGACGGCGCCGAGGCTCATCCCGAATGGATCGCCCGCACCGCCGACGGCCAGCCGGTGCACCATCCGGAGGTGCCGGAGCTGTTCCGCACCTGCATGTTCTCGACCTTCTATACGGAGCAGATGTCGGCGATCTATCGCGAGATGAACACCCTCTACGACATCGACGGCTTCTTCACCAATGGCTGGCCCAGCACCGGCCGCCGGCCGCATTGGTACAACAGCGAGCATCAGCACCTGGCGGAATTGCCGCCGCAGGAATTCTACCGGATCTACGAGGACCGGGTGCTGGAGATCTGGAGGCTCTGGGACTCCATCGCCAAGGAGCGGTCGCCGGAGAACCTCTATGTCGGCAATCTCGGCGGCGGCATCCGCGCCGTGACCGACGTGATGGCGATCGCCAAGGTCGCCGGCTGGTTCAACGCCGACCACCAGGGCCGCAACAACCAGACCCCGGTCTGGGACTGCGCCCAGCAGGGCCGCGTCGCCCATGCGGTGATGGACGGCCGGGCGGTCACCAACGTGACCGGCGGCTACGCCAATGCCGACCCGTTCTGGCGGCACACGACGAAGGCGCCGGAGGAGACGACGCTGTGGATGGCGCAGTCCACGGCCAGCGGCATGGTTCCCTGGTACCATTGGCTGGGCGGCTCGCCGGAGGACAACCGCTTCCGCCGCACCGGCGAGGCCTTCTTCGGCTGGCTGGCCGAGCATGAGCGGCATTTCCGCAACACGGCGCCGGTGAGCAACCTCGCCGTCGTCTTCTCGCAGCGGACCAACGCCTTCTACCAGCCGCCCGGCGGCGGCGACGTCACCGACTATCTGCAGGGCTGGTACTACGCCCTGCTCGAGGCCCGGATCCCATTCGAGTTCCTGCACGAACAGAACCTGACGCCGGAGCGGCTAGAGAAATTTGCCGCCATCGTCCTGCCGAACACGGCGATGCTGTCCGACGCCCAGGCCAGGGCGGTCGAGGATTATGTCGCCGGCGGTGGTGCTGTGGTCGCGACCTTCGAGAGCGGCTGCTTCGACGAATGGGGCCGCCGCCGCGCCACGCCGGCCCTGGCCCGGCTGTTCGGGGTCGAGGTCGTGGGCCTGCCCTTCGGCGCCGCGCAGGGAGAGCATCGGCACCACCGGCGCGGACATTTCGCGCATATCGAGGCCGACCACCCGATCCTGGCCGACTTCGGCGACACCACGCTGCTGCCCTATGGCGAGTTCCGCCTGCCGGTCGCGCCGGGCGGGACCCGCCTCCTCAGCATCGTCGAGCCCTACGCCGCCTTCCCGCCGGAGATGGTCTACACGAACACGCCGCGGACGGAGGAAGCCGCCCTTTCGGTGCGCCGGCACGGCCAGGGGCGGGTGGTCTGGTTCTCGGGCGACATCGACCGCTCCTTCTGGCTGTCGACCAACGGCGATCTCGGCCGGCTCATGGCGAATGCCGCGCGCTGGGCGCTGGACGGCCGCCAGCCCGTCCGGATCGAAGGGCAGGGGCTGGTCGACGTCTTCCCCTGGCAGACGCAGGACGGCTACGCGCTGCACATCCTCAACTACACCTCGCCGAACATGATGCGCGGCTGGGTGCGCGAGACCTACCCGCTCGGGCCGCAGACGGTGAGCTTCGAGGTCGCGCCGGGCCGGACGATCCGGACGGTGCAGGCCCTGCGCGCCGGCCGCAGCGTGCCCTTCACCCAGACCGGCACCACCGTCCGTTTCACGCTCGACCGCATCGCCGACTACGAGGTCGCCGCGCTGACCTGACCCGCGCGGCGACCGATCGATACCCGGATGGCACGAGGAATCCCATGGCTGCAGAGACGTCCGTCACCCTGCTGATGCCCGACACCGTCGCCTCCCCGGTCCGCTGGGCGGCGGAGGAACTGCTGCGGGTCTTACGGCAGCGCGACATCCAGGCCGCGATCGGGGGGACGCCGGGGGGCTTCACCATCCGCGTGGCGGCGGGAAGCGACCGCGAGGCCGCGGCGGCGGCGTCCGCCGCGTCGGTGACCCTGCCGGAGACGGCGGAGGGGTTGGCGCTGCTGCCGATGGCGGACGGCATCCTCGCCTGGGGCTTCGACACCCGCGGCCTGGTCTATGCGCTGACCGAGCTGGCCGACCGGGTGCGCCATGCCGAAGGCGACCTGTTCGGCCCCGGCCTGCCGCTGGTCGAGCGGCCCTCGGCCTGCATCCGCAGCATCGCCCGCCTGTTCTGCTCGGAGGAGGAGGACAAGGGCTGGTTCCGCGACCGCCAGTTCTGGCAAGAGTACCTGTCGATGCTGGCCGCTCACCGGTTCAACCGTTTCGCCCTGACCCTGGGCATGGGCTACAACTACCCGTACCACAACAACTTCATCCGCGACGTCTATTTCTATTTTCCGTACCCGTTCCTGCTCGACCTCCCCGGCTACGGCGTCGACATCAAGGAGCTGACGCCGGAGGAGCGCGACGCCAATCTCGAGACGCTGAAGTTCATCGCCCGCGAAACGGCGCGGCGCGGGCTCGACTTCCAGCTGGCGCTGTGGACTCAGCGCTATGATTTCGACGATGTCCCGAACGCCAACTACACGGTGCGCGGCATTACCCGGGACAATCTGGCGCCCTATTGCCGCGACGCCATCACCGCGCTGCTGAAGGCGGTGCCGGAGATCACCGGCCTGACCTTCCGGGTGCATGTCGAGGGCGGCATCCCCGAGGGGGATTATGCGTTCTGGGAGCAGGCGTTCAAAGGCGTCGCCGCCGCCGGCCGGCCGGTCGAGATCGACATGCACGGCAAGGGCCTGGACCACGAGACCATCGGCCTCGCACGGGCATCGGGCATGCCGATCACCGCCTCGCCGAAATACATGGCCGAGCATATGGGCCTGCCCTACCACCAGTCGGCGATCCGCGAGCGCGAATACCCGCCCGAGGTGGCGCGCAGCGAGCGGGAGAAGCTCAGCGAGGGCTCGCGCAAATTCCTGCGCTACAGCTATGGCGACCTGCTGCCGAAGGACCGCGACTGGAAGATCCTGTACCGGATCTGGGCCGGTACCCAGCGGGTGCTGCTGTGGGGCGACCCGGTGCTGGCCGCCGGCTATGGCCGCAGCTCGACCTATTGCGGCTCGGACGGGGTGGAGTGGTGCGAGCCCGGCTCGTTCAAGGGCCGCATGGGCACGGGCGTGCCGGGGCAGCGCTTCAACTACCAGAAGCAGGGGCTGGCGACGAAATACGACTGGCAGAAATACGCCTATCTCTACCGGGTCTGGGGCCGGCTGCTCTACAACCCGGAGGCGGATCGCGACGGCTGGATGCGCCATCTCCGCCGCACTTGCGGCGATGCCGCCGATTCCTGCGAGACGGCCCTGTCGCTGGCCAGCCGGGTGCTGCCGCTGATCAGCCTGACGCACGGTCCGTCGGCCTCGAACAACCATTACTGGCCGGAGATCTACTCCAACCTCCCGGTCGGCACGGTCGGCAATCGCCGGCCCTATGGCAGCGACATGGATGGGCCGGTCCGCTTCGGCAACGCGCCGACCTTCGACCCGCAGCTCTTCGCCACGCCGCGCGAATTCGCCGAGGCGATGCATGAGGGCTGCGCCGACCGGCGCTATTCGCCGCTCGACGTCGCCGGCTGGCTGGAGACCCTGGCCGAAGGTTGCGACACGGCGCTGGTCTCGCTCAAGGGCAGCAGCACCTTCGAGACGGCGGAGGTCCAGCGCATCGTCATCGATGTCGGCATCCTCTCCGGCATCGCCCGCTTCTTCGCCCAGAAGTTCCGCGCCTCGACCTGGGTCGAGCTGTTCCTCCTGTCCAAGGCGGCGATGACGCTGGACCGGGCCGAGGCCCATCTGAAGCGCGCGGTGCTGGCCTGGCAGGACGTCGCCGATATCGCGCGTGACGTCTATCACGACGACCTGACCTATGGGCCGCAGAGCTGGCTGCGCGGCTCCTGGCAGCAGCGGCTGCGCGAGATCGAGATCGAGCTGACCGACCTGCAGGCGATGCGCTCCGAGCCGCCGCATGAGACGGTCCATCCCGACGACCGGACCCGGGCCGCCATCGCCCGGCTGCAGGGGCGGGTGCCGGTGCGTGGCCTGGCGACCGGCGTGACCGGCCCGACGACCTTCCGGCGCGGCGAGCCGGTGGAGGTTCGGGCCGATCTCGCCGAGGCGCTGCCCGACGGCGGCGAGCCTGTGCTGCATTACCGCCACGTCAACCAGGCGGAACGCTGGAAGGCGATGCCGATGCAGCGGGACGGCGGCGGCTTCGCCGCGGTCATCCCGCCCGACTACACGGACTCGCCCTTCCACCTGCAGTTCTATGTCAGCGCGGCGTCCGGCGACCGGCTGGTCCTGGCGCCGGGCCTGCGCGACGACCTCGCCAACGAGCCTTACCTCACGGCGTTGCAGGCCTGAGATGTCATCGCCGGCCCCTTCCGCGATCCCGACACCCTGGCGATACCGCCCGGAGCCGGGAGCGTCCGTGGCCCGGCCGCATCATCCGGTCACCTCACCCCGCCGTCGTCTTCCGCACGATCAACTCGCCCGGCAGCAGATGGATGTTGCCCTCTGCCGGTTCCGCCTTGCCGGTCACCAGTTGCACCGTCCGCTCGATCATGGCGTCGAGCGGCTGGCGGAAGGTGGTCAGCGAATAGCGCGGCCAGCCGGCCATGGCGATGTCGTCGAAGCCGGCGACCGCGATGTCGCCGGGCACCGACAGGCCCATCTCGTCGCGCAGCGCATCGATGCCGCCCACCGCCAGGATGTCATTGGCGAAGAAGATCGCCTCGGTGCGCGTGGTGCGGGCGACTTCCAGCGCCGAACGGTAGCCGGCCTCGTAGCCGTACTCGCCGCCGGCGACGTTGGCGGTCAGGGTCATGCCCAGCTCCGCCAGCCGGGCGATGAAGGCATGCTGCCGTTCGAGGTTTGCACTGGCATGCGGCACGCCGGCGACGAAGGCCGCCCGGCGGCGGCCCAGCGCGTGGAAATGGTCGGCGATGGCGCGGGCGCCCTCGGCGTTGTTGCAGCAGACGCTGGTCAGGTTCGAATCCGGCACTGTGCGGTTGATCATGATCGCCGTACGGCCCTCGGTCGCCCAGCTCAGCGCCGCGCCGGACAGCGGGGCGGCCGAGACGATGACGACGGCGTCGACGTTGTACTGCCGCAGCGCCGCCAGCTGCTGCCTGATGTCGGCGCCCGGGGTCAGGTTGAACAGCAGGCTCTGCTGCCCGACCTGCTGCAGGCCGCGCGACAGCGTCTCGATCAGCACCGGGTAGAACGGGTTGCGCATCGCCGAGACGACGATGCCGACGATGTTGCTGCGCCGTTTCGACAGAGTGCTGGCGATGGCGTTGGGGCTGTAGCCCAGGCTGTCGGCCATCGTCAAAATCCGCTGCCGCATCTCCGGCGAAATCGAGGCGCCGGGCGTGTAGGCGCGCGAGACCGCGGACTGGCTGACGCCGATCATCCGCGCCAGCTGGCGCGCCGTGATCGGTTTGCGCAGATCTCCGGAACTCACGGTCGCTTCCCCTCGCTGTCGCCCGCCTCAGCCATAGCACGGCCGCGGGCGGAATCCCGCCCCGGCCATCATCGTCTCCGGCATTATGCGAAGGTGTTGCATACGGATGCAAGACCCGATACCGTCCTGGTCAAAGAGAGGGTCGGGGAGGCGGCGCTGCGATGTCTGCATTGACCGGGCTGACCGTTGTCGACTTGTCGGAGACGGTCGGGGGACAGTATTGCGCCCGGCTGCTGGCCGATTTCGGCGCCGAGGTCGTGTTGGTCGAGCCGCCGGAGGGGTCGGACCTCCGCCGCCTGCCGCCCTTCAGCCAAGCCGGTGACCGTGGATCGCTTCTGTTCTTCCATCTCAACACGGGCAAGCGTTCGGTCAGCCTCGACCAGGGCAGCGCTGCTGGGCGCCGGGCCTTGGACGGGCTGTTGCGCAGCGCCGATGTCGCGATCCTGCCGCCGGGCTCCGAGCCGCGGCAGGTGCTGCAGCTCAACCCGCGCTGCGTCGCCGCGGTGGTCAGCCCGTTCGGCGCCGACGGGCCGCTCGCCGCCTGGAAAGGGCCGGAGATCGTGCTGCAGGCCCTGTCGGGCATGATGCACAACAACGGCGCCCATGGCCGCGAACCGCTCTACGGTTGCGGCCGCCGCGCCTCCTTCGCCGCCGGCATCGCCGCCTATGTCGGCGTCACCGCCGCCCTCTTCGCGCGGGAGCGCACCGGCCTCGGCCAGGCCGTCACCGTGGACGAGGCCGAGACCGCCGCGGCCATGTGCTTCCCTTATGTGCTGCAGCACATCTACAACGGCACGGTGAAGGGCCGGGGCGATCCGAACATCCCGGCCGGCCAGGTGCGATGCCGCGACGGCTGGGTGTGCATCTGGATCTACAACCACCGCTGGAGCGCGGTCTGCCGGGCGCTCGGCCTCGAGCAGATCGAGCACGACGAGCGCTTCGGCGCCCCGATCCCGCGCCGCGCCCATTGGGCCGAGCTGTTCGCGATCATCCAGGACAAGGTCGCGGATCTCCGCGCCGAGGATCTGGTCGCCACGCTGCAGCGGGAGGAGGTGATCGCCGCCAAGGCCTA
>Ga0182749_1003521_pt1 | contig 10652 bp, 8 predicted proteins | sample eDN3rd37CKraftMG_FD_128875 | JGI IMG/M metagenome (GOLD analysis project Ga0182749, IMG submission 128875) | Enriched Miracle-Growth compost microbial communities from Emeryville, California, USA - eDNA 3rd pass 37_C Kraft MG (version 2) (version 2) ...
GCTGACGCTGTGTATCGAAGGCGATGCCGCCCCAGTTCACACCGCACAGCTGGCTCGGCCACATGATGCTGCCGCGAAGGTCCGGCGGCGTGAACACGCCTTCGTTGCGCAGGCTCCTGATGAGCTTGCGGCACTTGCCGCGATCCCAGAAGGTGAGTCCCCAGGCGTCCTCTTCGGTGAGCGGGCGATGGGGCACCAGCGCCGGGAGCGAGGAGAAGGGCTGACTCGGCGAGGTCTGCTCACCCGGAACGGTGCTCTGGGGGACGTTCCGTTCGGCGATGGGCACGAGCGGATCGCCCGTGTCGCGATCGAAGAGGAACAGCATGCCCGTCTTCGTCGCCTGAATGACGCCCGTGATCGGGCTGCCGCGGCGATCGAGGTCCACGAGCACGGGTTGCGCGGCGAGGTCGTAGTCCCACAGGTCGTGATGCACGAGCTGCTGCGCCCAGCGCAGCGTGCCGGTCATGGCGTCCAGCGCGAGCAGGGAATTGGCGAAGCGGTTGTCGCCCAGGCGCTTGCCGCCGTGGAAATCCGGGCTGGCCGAACCCGTGGGCACGAAGAGCAGGCCGCGGTCCGGATCCACGGACATGACGCTCCATGCGTTTGCGCCGCCGGTGGCGGCGGACTGCTCGGGATTCCACGCGCCCGCCGCCGGATGCGACGGCGAATCCGGAATCGGGTCGAAGGACCAGCGCGGTGCGCCCGTCACCGCATCGAATGCGCGAATGACACCGCGCTCCAGATCCGTGCCGCGATTGTCGCCGATGGCCGAACCCACGATGACCACGCCGTTGAACACGGCCGGAGGCGAGGTGACGAGGTAGTCGGGGCGGCTGCGGATGCGCAGGCCTTCCGTGAGATCCACCGCGCCGTTGTGCCCGAAATCCGCACAGGGCTTGCCGGTCATCGCGTCCAGCGCGATGAGGCGCGCATCGAGCGTGCCCGTGAACACGCGACGCAGACACGGGCCTTCCTTGCCCTCCGCCGGATCCTCCCACACGGTGACGCCGCGCGAGGTGGCTTCGCTGTAGTCCAGCGAGCGATCGATGTGCGGGTCGTAGCGCCAGCGTTCCTTGCCGGTTTCCGGGTCGAGCGCGATGACGATGTTGGTGCCGGTTTCAAGGATGAGACTGCCGAAGGCGAGCACCGGCGTGGCTTCGAACGTAAGCTTGTCCCCGCGCCTGAAGCCTTCGCCGAGCTCCCCGGTGCGATACGTCCACGCCACCTCGAGCCGCTGGACGTTGGTGCGGTCGATCTGCGCGAGCCTCGAGTAATGCGTGCCGAAGACGTCTCCGCCGTAGTAACCCCAGTCGCTCGCGTCCGGCGCCTGTGCGCGAACGGAGACAGGGGTGACGAGCACAGCCGAGGAGAGCAACATTGCAGCGATTGTTCTTGCCATTGTGAGCATCTGTCGGGGCACGCGCTGATCGGGCGCGCGCATGCGTGATCCGGCGCCGCTTGCGGCCGCGGCTCGAGCCTTCCCTGGCCGACGGATCGCGTCATAAGGCCCGGGTAATGCTGGTATTCTTGCACGCGTGAATTCACCACGGGCGGTCCGGCCCCGCCGCGGGCCATCCTTAATGATTTTCTTGAGTGGGCTGCTCGCTGCGGTCGGTGTGGCCGTCGCTCAGGTGCCCGCCTCGCCGCCACAGGATCAACCCTCCGTGGAACAGCAGGCGCCCGTGCCTCCCGTGGAAGAGCCACCGCGCGAGCCGCAGCCGCCGACAGAAGCGGAAAAGAAACGCACAGTCCCCGCGCCTGAGCCGGCCGTTCCCTTGCAGGCGCGCCCGCGCATCGGGCTCGTGCTTTCCGGCGGCGGAGCGCGCGGCGCCGCGCACATCGGCGTGCTGCGTGTGCTCGAGGACCTGCGCGTGCCCATCGACGCCATTGCGGGCACCAGCATGGGTGCGGTGGTGGGCGGTTTGTATGCAACGGGTTTTTCCGCGGCGGATATCGCGCGCATCGTGCGCACCCTCGACTGGCAGGATGCCTTCCGGGACCAGCCGCCGCGCGAGCAGCTCACGTTCCGGCGCAAGCAGGAGGATCTGAACTTCCTCGTCAAGTTTCCGCTCGGACTGCGCGGCGGGCGCTTTCTCTTGCCGAAGGGGCTCATCCAGGGGCAGAAGCTGAACCAGACCTTGCGGAGCCTCACGCTGCCGGTCGCGCGCATCACGGATTTCGACCGGCTGCCGACGCCGTTTCGGGCGGTGGCCACGGACCTGGAGACCGGCGAGCCCGTGGTCATCGGTCACGGGGATCTCACGAGCGCCATGCGCGCGAGCATTTCCGCGCCCGGTGTGTTCACGCCGGTGGAGCGCGAAGGGCGGCTGCTCGTGGACGGCGGGCTCTCGAAGAATCTGCCCATCGACGTGGCGCGCGAGATGGGCGTGGACGTGCTCATCGTGGTGGACGTGGGCTTTCCGCTGCTGAAGCGGGACAAGCTCACGAGCGCGCCCATCATCTCGAACCAGATGCTCGCGATTCTCGTGCGGCGGAACTCCGACATGCAGAAGGAAACGCTCACGTCGCGAGACATCCTCATCGAGCCCGCGCTGGGCGATTCGTCTTCGTTCGACTTCAGCATCGTGCAGCGGGCGATCGAGGCCGGCGCGGAGGCCGCGAAGGAAGCCACTCAGCAGCTGAGCGCGTATTCACTCAGCGAGAGCGATTACCAGGTGTACGCCGTTCGCCGCGAGGACATCCGGCGCGGCACGCCGAACATCGAGTTCGTGCGCGTGGAGCCGGGCTCGGAGCGCTATTCCGAAGCGCTGGAGAATCTCTTCGACGACGTGATCGGCAAGCCGGTGGATGCCCGGGAGCTGAACGAGCGCGTGACGGGCTACTACGGCAAGGGCAACCTCGAAGCGCTCGACTACGAGCTCGTGCAGGATGACGAGGGCCGCTACGGGCTCGCGCTCACCGCCCGGCGCAATTCCTGGGGGCCGAACTACATCCGTTTCGGGCTCAACATCCAGGACGACTTTCGCGGCAGCTCGACCTACAACGCGGCCACGCGCTTCGTGCTTTCCGAGATCACGCAGCCCGGTGGCGAATGGGTGTGGGATCTGCAGGTGGGGGAAACCTCACGCATCGCGACGGAAGTGTATCTGCCGTTCTCGCAGAGCCTGCCGTATTTCGTGCTGCCTCATGCGGAGCTCGAGGCGCGCAACGTGAGCGTGCTCGACGGGCAGGACGCCATTGCCGAGTACCGCGTGCGCAGCTTCGGCTACGGCATCGACTTCGGGCGCGAGTTCGGCAACTGGGGCGAGATTCGCGTCGGGTTGCGCCGGGATACGGGGCGCTCGCGTGTGCGCATCGGCGAGCCGACGCTGCCGACGGGGGATTTCGACTCGCGCGGGTATTTCATGCGCCTGTCGTACGATCGCCTCGACAACATCAACTTCCCGCGACATGGGCAGCTCGCGACGCTCGAGTGGAGCGGCCAGCGCACCGGATTGGGCTCGGATCAGACGGCGGACCGTCTGTCGTTCAACTGGATCGCGGCGCGTTCATTCGGCCGACAGAGCGCGGTGCTGTGGACCACACTCGGCACGGCGTTGAATGAGCCCACTGCGGACCTGCGCACGCTCTTCCCGCTGGGCGGCTTCCTGAACCTTTCCGGCCTGCGCGCGGATTCCATCTCCGGGCCGCATGCCGGCATCACGCGGCTGTTGCTCTATCGGCAGATCGGGCGCGGCGGGCCGGGATTTCTCGATGTGCCCACCTACCTCGGCATTTCGCTCGAGGCGGGCAACGTGTGGCAGCGGCGAAGCGATGCGAGCTTCGGCGGCACGCGCAAGGATGCGAGCCTGTGGCTGGGACTCGATACGCCGATCGGGCCCGTGTACCTCGCGGGGGGATTCGAGGAAGGCGGGAGCGAGGCGTTCTATCTCTTTCTCGGCCGTACCTTCTAGATTGGAAAAAATCGCCTGCGGCGATTTTTTCGAGACCGTGCCTTCGCTGCCGCCGGCAAAAGGCGCGACTTTTGCCGGCTGGGCTGCTGCATCGGGTTTGGGCGGCGATTTTTCGAGACCGCGCCTTCGTTGGTCGCCGGTCCGCGGTGGCGGATGGCCGGTCGAGAGCGACTCTACAGGCCGCGGCTTTCGGCGAGCTTTTCCACTTTCTGGAACACCAGGGACGGCTTGTCCCCGGGGCGGGAATACGGGTGGCGCCGGCTCATCTCGGCGAGCGCGGCATCCCGCTCTTCCGCGGTGGGGTACCAGTGCAGGCGGTGCCATTCCGGGCCGAGGAGCTTGCGGAACGGGTCCCCGGGCGGAAGGCTGACCCGAATGCCGTACGGCCGGAGCTGCTCGACCGGCGGCCGCTTGAGATTGTGCGGTTGGCTGATTCCCATGGGGCGCGAAGCTTAGGGAGCGCTCCGGGAGCCCGCAAGTCGGTGGATCACGGTGGTCCGAAATCGCCGCAAGCCGGTGGATGACGGTCGTCCGAAATCATCACGGCGCACGGCCTGGCGACCACTTCCGGCGGCCTCGGTCGCACGGCCCACCGGGCGCGTGAGCTGTAAAGACATCCCGGCGCGAAGACAGGCCTTCCACCTCTGCAGAGTGTGGCCCGTGTGGTCGAGCGCCCGGCCGTTGAGCGCTATCCGCTCGCGCCGCCTTGTCCGTCCGTACACACGATGTGAGCCGAAGGAGAGCCGCGTGGTCAGCGCGGCCTCCTTCCGCCTACGCGCTCGCGAAGCGCAACAGGTCCGCATTGAGCTGTTCCATGTGCGTGATGAAGAGCCCGTGCGGAGCGCCTTCGTACACCTTCAGCTCGCTGCCGCGGATGAGCTGTGCTGCGCGCTTGCCCGTGATCTCGAAGGGCGCAGACACATCCGCTGTGCCGTGCGCGATCAGCGTGGGTGTGCGCAGCTCCCGCAGCTCGGCGCGGAAGTCTGTTTCCATCACGGACTTGTTGCACTCGATGATGGCCTGAAGCGAGGTGCTCGCCATCATGTCCACACCCCAGCGAACCATCTGGGGTGACGTGCTCGGCCCGAAGAACGGCGGCGCGTTCTCCTCGACCCATCTCGGAAAGTCCCGAAGCCACGCCGCGCGCATCGAATCGAATACAGCCCGGTCCACGCCGACCGGGTTGTCCTCGGTCTTCAGCAGATACGGCAGGGTGGGCGCAACCAGCGCGATGCGCGACACGCGCGCGGTGCCGTGGCGTGAGAGGTATCGCACGATCTCCGCGCAGCCCATGGAATGCCCCACGAGCATGGCGCCACGCACATCCAGCACCTCGAGCACGGCCGCAAGGTCGTCCGCGAGCGTGTCGTAGTCGTATCCCCGGCCCGGGTCGCTGGAGCGGCCGTGCCCGCGCCGGTCGAACGCGATGCACCGATAGCCGGCGCCGACGAACGGCATCATCTGGTACGCCCACATCTCCGAGCACAGGCCGGCGCTGTGAACGAAGACCACCGGCCGCCTGCCCGCGCCCCAATCGCGATAGAACAGCGCCGTGCCGTCCGTGCGCTCGATAAACGAGGCGCGACGGGAGAGCGCCAGGGCTTTTGCACTGTGTGTGTTCACCGTGCTCGCTACTGGTGCATCCACCGCGAGCACGCCCGCGCGGCGAGGCGACACATCGTCGGGATGAGCCGGCACTCTCGCGCCATTCGCGCGCACGCCGCTTGCTTCCGCCGTCGCGAGACTCATGCCGGCGTCTGCGCCGTAGGTGAGTGCGGTTCGTCTGTTCATGCGAAACCTTTCGTTGCCAGTTGTGAGCGTGTGAGCAGTACACACGCAAGACGCGCGCGGGATCGATTACGTGACACGTAATGGTGAAAGTTGTTCCCCACGCTATGATCCGGCGGCATGGACAGGACACGTACGTTCGGCGAACAGTTGCGCGAGTGGCGACAGCGCCGCCACCTGAGTCAGCTCGAGCTCGCGACCGACCTCGACATTTCCACGCGTCACCTGAGCTTCGTCGAGACCGGGCGCTCGCTCCCGAGCCGGGCGATGGTGCTGCGGTTGGCGGAGCGCCTGAACATTCCCCTTCGTGAGCGAAACGCGCTGCTCACCGCAGCCGGGTACGCACCCATGTATGCCTCGAAGCCCTTGTCGGACCCTTCCATGACCGCGGCCCGCGCAGCGGTGGACCTGATCATGAACGGGCACGAGCCTTACCCCGCGCTGCTGGTGGACCGCCACTGGACGCTACTCGGTCACAACCGCGCGGTCGCCCCGTTTCTTGCGCAAGTGGATGCCTCGCTGCTGACGCCACCCGTGAATACGTTGCGGCTCACGCTGCATCCTCAGGGGCTCGCGCCACATATCGTGAATCTGGCGCAGTGGCGTGCGCACCTGCTGGCGCGCGTGAGCCGCGATCTGGAGCTGACGGCAGACCGGGCGCTCGCGGATCTGCTGAGCGAGTTGCGCGGCTATGGCGCAGGTGAGCATGAGGAAGATCAGTTAGCGGGGAACGGCGAGTTCGAATATCCCGGCGTCGTGGTGCCGCTGAAACTGCGCACGCCCTATGGCGTGCTCACTATGTTCAGCACGACCACCGTGTTCGGCACGCCGGTGGAGGTGACGCTATCCGAGCTGATGCTCGAAGCGCTTTATCCCGCGGACGAGTTCACCGCGGAAGTGCTGCGGAAGCTGGCGTCCGGTGCGCCGATCGCGAAGGAAGCTGGCGACGCCGTGCGCGAAGCGTGAGCGGGCGGAAGGTGCGCGGGTGTCACCACACGTGCGCGCGGCCGGGTAGGGCGCCACGAACCTGGCCGAGTTCTTTACTTGAACACGTCATGGCGAGAACACCGCCATGGCGGCAGCTATCTCATGGTGACAGCACGTCATGGTGACATCACCTCATGGCGAGAGCACGTTACGGCGAGAGCGCGTCAGCGAGAGCGCATCATGGCGCGCGAATGGCGGATCGGCTGCGCGCGGCCATGAGGCGCTTGTTCTGCTGGATGATGCGCAGGCTTTCGTGCAGCGTTCGCGAGTGCGGTGAAATGTCGAGCCCCACGCGCAGGTCCCGGATTGCCTCGTCGTAATCTCCCCGGCCCGCGTGAACGGCGGCGCGATTGTTGAAGGTGCGCCAGTTGCGGGGATCGATCGACAGCGCGGTATTGCAGTGTTTGAGGGCTTCATCCCACTTCTTGAGCGCCGCGTATCCGGCACAGAGATTCGAGTAACCGGCGGCGCGGTTCTGCGGGTCCGTGGGAATGCTGAGGCCCTCGAGTGTGAGGCGGATGCCTTCTTCGATACGACCCTCTTCGAGCGCGGCGGCACCTTGCGCGAGGGGCAGATTGGTCGGCCCGAAGATGGTGGCGCTTTGACTTTCCGGATTGGGGTCGGCAGCGAGCGCGGCGACCGTTGCCGCTGAAGCCAGGGCGAGGACCGTGGTGACACGCGCCGCGCGACGCATCTGGGCCTGCTCCGTGGAGGTTGAGGTTCCTTGCGAGGTTTATAGCGGGGTAAGAAGGGGAGTGCCAGAGCCCTTTGGTCCACGCCGGGCGCGGCAAGGAACGGCTCTGATTGAAGACGGCGGCTGGCGGTTCAGCGGGCAAGCCTGGGAGGCGGGTTCGCGATAATCGGATGCGCTCGCGGCTGCCTGTAACCTGGATCAAGGCGTTCACCCTTACGTGAAAACACAGCTCGGCTCGGTTGCGTGGTCTCGGCAACAGTCGCTGCCGGAACGCCGGGGCCACCCTTGAGTTAGCCCTCACGCCACCCCAGACTTCGGCTTCGTTTGTTCCCGGTCCGTCGCGCCTGTGCGCAGGAGTGTCACCATGGCTTTGTTCCGCAAGCTCGCCACCATGCCATCCCCCACCGATGCGCTGCCCGGACGAAGCACTCCGCTCAAGGTGCCGGAGACCCACTACGTCAACGGCCACCGAATCGTGCCGCCGTTCCCCGAAGGCCTGCAGGAAGCCGTATTCGCGCTCGGCTGCTTCTGGGGCGCGGAGCGGAAGTTCTGGCAGTTGCCCGGCGTGTATTCCACGTCCGTCGGGTACTCAGGCGGCTTCACGCCCAATCCCACGTACGAAGAGGTGTGCAGCGGAATGACGGGTCACGCAGAAGTCGTGAAAATCGTGTTCGACCCCGCGAAGGTGTCGTACGAAGACCTGCTGCGCGTGTTCTGGGAATCGCACGACCCGACACAAGGCATGCGACAGGGCAACGATGTCGGCACGCAATATCGCTCGGCCATCTACTACGCGAATGAAGAACAGCGCGAAGCCGCGGAGCATTCGCGTGAGGTGTATCAGAAGCGGTTGGCGCAGGCGGGGAAGGGGAAGATCACGACGGAGATCCTGCCGGCGGGGGATTACTTTTACGCTGAGGATTATCACCAGCAATATCTGGCGAAGAATCCGGGTGGGTATTGTGGGTTGGGTGGATGCGGGGTCGCCTATTCCGCGGCTGGTTAGCCGACGCCGAGCTCTCTGCGCGAGTTTTCTGAGACTGGAAGAGCAGTATCCCGCTTACTTCTTCGCTTCGGGTGTTTCGCGGTTGTGCTCAATGAGCGGATGCATGCTCTGCATCCTAGCCTGGCGAGACTGCCTCTAGCGCGCGATTCACTATACAAGCTGAATTCGTAACAGTTGCCGAACAGCGTTTGCCGCTGCTGCCTCAAGGATTTTTTACGGCACAGCTCGTGCTGTGGAAGCACTTCCCCTGACGGATGTGCGTAGCGCGAAAGACGCCAGCCTTGGCCAGCGTGTCAGAATCGCGCCATGCACGGGCACATCGCATGACTTTGCTGGCCGAGCTCGTCGCCACATCCCAGCGTGTGGGCGCGACGTCCGCGCGCCTCGTCAAAGTGCGCGAGCTGGCGAACTGTCTGCGCGCGCTGGAACCGGACGAGATCGAGACGGCTGTGCAGTACCTCTCCGGCGAGCTCCCGCAGGGGAGGTTCGGCGTGAGTTACGCGATGCTGCAGACCGCGGCGCAGGTGCCGGCCGCGCCCGCACCCACGCTCACCATTGCCGAAACGGATCGGCGTCTGGCAGAGATCGCGCAGATTCGCGGGGCCGGATCTGCCGCTCGCCGTGCGGCGGCGCTGGGCGAGCTCTTCGCGCTTGCAACGGATTCCGAGCAGCAGTTCCTCGTGCGCCTGTTGGTAGGTGAGCTGCGGCAAGGCGCGCTCGCGGGCGTGATGGTTGATGCCATCGCTGCGGCCGAAGACCTGCCCGTTGCACGCGTGCGCCGCGCGGCAATGTATGCGCACAACCTCGGGGCGGTTGCACGGGCGGCGATGCTCGAGGGCGCTGATGCGCTTGCACGCTTTCAGCTGGAACTGTTCTCGCCGGTTGCCCCGATGCTTGCGCAGACCGCGGCCGATGTGACGGAGGCGTTGACCGAGCTCCACGGAACCGCCGCCTTCGAATGGAAGCTGGACGGCGCCCGAATCCAGGCGCACAAGGCTCAGGATGTAGTGCGTATCTACACGCGCACCCTGAACGAGGTAACGGGCGCCGTGCCGGAAATCGTCGAGGTCGTGCGCGCCTTGCCCGCACGGGAGCTCATTCTGGATGGCGAGGCGATCGCGTTCGATACAGCGGGTCGCCCGCACCCTTTTCAGATCACCATGCGTCGCTTTGGTCGCCGGCTCGATGTCGAGTCGATGCGAGAGACGCTGCCGATACGAGGGTATTTCTTCGACTGCCTGCGGCTGGAATCGGACAGTCTCGTCGATCGGCCGGCACGCGAGCGCTTCGCGGCGCTCGCGCAGGCCGTGCCCGAAGCGCTGCGCGTGCCGCAACTCATCACCGATTCCGCGCAGGAGGCGCAGGCGTTCTATGAGGCCTCGCTCGCCGCCGGGCACGAGGGCCTCATGGCCAAGTCGCTCGATGCACCGTACGAAGCCGGCAACCGCGGCGCGAGCTGGTTGAAGATCAAGAAGGCGCACACGCTGGATCTCGTCGTGCTCGCCGCCGAATGGGGCCATGGCCGCCGCTCGGGCAAGCTCTCGAACCTTCATCTGGGCGCGCTCGATCCGGCCACCGGCGAGTACGTCATGCTCGGCAAAACGTTCAAGGGGCTCACCGACGCGATGCTCGAGTGGCAGACGAAAGCGCTGCTCGCCCGCGAGACCCATCGCGATCGATACACCGTCTACGTGCGGCCCGAGCTGGTAGTCGAAATTGCTTTCAGCGATCTGCAGGTGAGTCCGCGCTATCCGGGCGGGCTTGCGCTGCGCCTCGCGCGCGTGAAGCGCTATCGGGACGACAAGCGGCCCGAAGAAGCAGACACAATGGACGCTGTGCGCAGGATTGCCTCGAATTCGGGATGATCCGCCGCGCCCCGGGCAATGGCTACGCGGGCTCGTGCCGGCTCTGCGTGCCCTGTTGATGGCGCGAATCGGCCCCCTCGTCGTCGCGCTCATGGGCTACCGGGCTCGTCTCATAGGCGAACAGGTCGCCCGGCTGGCAATCGAGCACTTCGCACAGCTTTTCGAGCGTGCTGAAGCGGATCGCCTTCGCGCGGCCCGTCTTGAGCACGGACAGGTTCTGCGGCGTGATGCCCACGCGCTCGGCCAGATCGTTGAGCCGCATTTTCCGGCGGGCCAGCATCACGTCGAGATTCACCACGATGGGCATGGTTGGCGCATCCGGCTCAGACGACGAGCTCGGCTTCCCGGCGCATGCGCTCGGCTTCATCCTGCGTCCGGCGTCCGACCTCCATGATCCA
>Ga0182749_1003525_pt1 | contig 10645 bp, 8 predicted proteins | sample eDN3rd37CKraftMG_FD_128875 | JGI IMG/M metagenome (GOLD analysis project Ga0182749, IMG submission 128875) | Enriched Miracle-Growth compost microbial communities from Emeryville, California, USA - eDNA 3rd pass 37_C Kraft MG (version 2) (version 2) ...
ACGAAGCCCTTCAGCCCGCGCACGCTGCTCGCCCGCATCAAGGCCCTGCTCCGGCGCGCAGGTCTCGAAAGCTCTGCGCCCGCGGCCGCAGGCCGTGTGGCGCTGGACGTTCAGGAGCACACGGTGCGCATCAGCGGTGGCGCGCCGATCCGACTCACGAAACTGGAGTTGCGTCTTCTGCAGATGCTGCTGGCGAATGCGAATCGCACCGTCAGCTCCGATCGCCTGCTCGTGCAGGTGTGGGGACATCGCAATTCGGGAGACCGGCAGCTCCTCAAGCAACTCGTGCATCGCCTGAGGCACAAGATCGAGGCCGATCCCGCCTCGCCTCAGCTGCTGCAGACCTCGGCCGGCACGGGCTACAAGCTCGTCGTGGAGTAAACGAAAAGACACCCGGCAAAGGCGCGCTCTGCCGGGTGCCCGAACTCGCGAACCGAGGGGGGAGGCCGCGAGCTACTTTCTGGTGAGCTGATCGAAGGTGCCGCCGTCGGCGAAGTGCACCTTGCGAGCGTTGTCCCACCCGCCGAAGTCGGCAATCGTCACGAGCTTCAGCTGCGGGTATTGCTTCGCGTATTTCGCAGCAATCTCCGGATCACGCGGGCGGTAACCGTTCTTCGCGATGATCTCCTGGCCTGCCTTGGAGTACAGGTAACGCAGATACTCCGTGGCCACTTCGCGCGTGCCACGCCGCAGAACCACCTTGTCCACCACGGTCACCGAAGGCTCCGCCAAAATGCTGATGGAAGGCACCACGATCTGCACCTTGTCCGGCCCGAGCTCCCGGATCGCGAGCAGCGCCTCGTTTTCCCACGCGAGCAGCACGTCACCGATGCCACGCTGAACGAAGGTGGTCGTGGCGCCGCGCGCGCCCGTGTCGAACACCGGAACGTTCTTCAGCAGCTTCGCCATGAATTGCCGGGCCGTCTCATCGCTGCCGCCGGGCTGACTGCGCGCCCACGCCCAGGCCGCCAGATAATTCCAGCGCGCTCCTCCGGAAGTGCGCGGATTCGGCGTGATCACGCTGACGCCGGGCTTCGCGAGGTCGCCCCAATCCTTGATGTTCTTCGGATTGCCCTTGCGCACCAGGAACACGATGGTCGATGTGTACGGGGCACTGTTGTGCGGGAGACGGCTCTCCCAGTTCACCGGCACGAGCTTGCCCCGTGTCGCCAGCTCGTCGACGTCGCCCGCGAGCGCGAGAGTCACGACATCCGCAGGCAATCCGTCGATGACGGAGCGCGCCTGCTTTCCCGAGCCGCCGTGGGACTGATTGATTCGCACGTCCTGCCCGGTCTTTTGCTTCCAGTACTTCGCGAACGCTGCGTTGTACTCCACGTACAGCTCGCGAGTGGGGTCATACGATACGTTGAGCAGCGTGACCGCACCCGCCGCGCGCGCGGCGGGCTGCACGCCCGCCACCAGCACAACTGCGGCGAGAACGGCTGCGCCAAACCATTTTCCGAGTGCCATTATTTTCTCTCCTGCAGAAAAACCCGTGATCAGAACGCGAGGCCAACGCGCGTGAGGAACACTTTTTCGTCGGGGCGGTCGCCGGTCGCGGCGCCGCCATCGAATCGGGTCTGCTCGTAGTTCACGGACCACCGCACGTTCGGGTTCAGATACCAGTTCACGCCGATGCCGGCCGCCTGCGCCTTGCGGGCCGCCGTGAGCGGATTGGCGAACGAATCCGCCCCACCCTCGAACGTCGCGTTATCGAGGCGCAGCTCGTGAACGCGCGCCACGAGCTCCCAGGCGCCGCGCCCGGGCTTCCCGACAGCGAAGTTGTTCGCGGGGGTCACGCCACGAAACGACTCATCCTCACCCGTGAGCAGCCACGTGAACTGCAATTGCCAGGCCTTGTGATCCAGCGTGTCGCTGCGGGTTGTCGCACCGTTTACTCGCGTGACGTCCTGCGAGACCACCGCGTATTCGCCGAGCACGCCGAAGTTGTTGTAATAGTAGTAGAACTGCGGCGAGTAGCGCAGGCGCTTGCCATCCGCGAACGTGGCATTGTTATCCGTGGCGCTCGTGTTGGTGCGATAGCTGAAGAAGCTCGCCTGCCCCGGTGTGCGATAGGAGGGCAGCAACGTGTTCGTCGGGCTGCCAGTGGAATCGACATACGTGCCACCGATGCCGAAGCCGAGCCCGCGGAGCGCGAAGCGGTCGGAGTTGAGGAAGGGCTGGAAGAACACGCGCGCGGACACGTCTCCCTTCGCATCGCTTTCCCCATCGGGATTGACGTTGGATTCGGTGCTGCCGCCATCCGTGACGCCGTTCGTGTAGCTGATGTTGTAACTGAAGGCACCTTCGGCCAGTTGCCCGCCGAGCTGCACGCCCAGGTCGCGATTGGGCACGAGCGACGTCGGGAACGCGCGCTCGATGAAACGGATGTCCGTGGCCGACTGAATGCGCTCGAGCCCGACCGGCACCTTGAATTTGCCGACCGTCACCTGCGCCCACGGCCTGAAGCGTGCGGTGATGTACGCATCCTGAATCACCGTTTTGCCGCCAGCGAAATCCGGCGTGAAACGAAAATCGTAGATGTCGGCCAATGTGCCTTCGAGAATCGGGCGAACACGCCGCAGGAGCCACGTATTGGACGTTGCGGGGCTTCCGTCATTCTCGAAATGGCGACCGTCCGCCTGCAGCACACCGCGCAGGCGGATGAAGTTCGCTCCGTCACTCGTGCCGATCGAAAACCGCGTGGGGCTTGCACGCACGGCGGGAGCCGATTTCGCCGCGGCCTCCGCAGCCTCCTTATCGAGCTCGAGTTGTCGCTCGAGCACGCGCAGGCGCTGCTCGGTTTCCTCGAGGCGTTGCAGGAGGGCAGCCGTATCGGCCGGGGCGGATTGCGCCTCCTGCGCAAGCGCGGGGCTCAGGGGAAGCAATGCGGCGGCGACGCCGGCGACGCCGAAGCGGAGACTCATGACTTTTCCTTATTAGCAGATGCAATGAAGGAGCGATTTCGCATCGCTCCACGCGTTGGTATGCCGGGGCACCGGCTCCCAAGTGCGGCGCATGCTACGAATGCGGGGGTTATGAAGTCAGTCGCGTGCGGGTGACATACAGGTTACGCAGGGGATGATCGCAGTCCCAATGCGCGCAGCAGGCAGGGCTCGAGTGCATCAGCGGCAGCGTCGACGGACGTCACGCCGGCGAGATCGGCGAGACGTGTCATCTCGAGCCCCTGGTATCCACAGGGATTGATGCGCGAGAACGGCTCGAGATCGACACTCACATTCAGCGCGAGGCCGTGATACGTGGCGCCGCGCCGCACGCGCACGCCAACGCTCGCGAGCTTGCGATCGTTCACGTAAACGCCGGGCGCGTTGCGCCGGCATTCCGCCTGCACACCAAGCGCGGCGACGTAATCGATCACCGAGCGCTCGAGCGCGGTGACGAAATCCCGCACGCCGAGCTTCGCGCGCCGCAGATCGACCAGTGGATACACCACGAGCTGCCCGGGCCCGTGATACGTCACCTGCCCACCGCGATCGATCTGGACTACCGGAATGTCTCCGGGCGCGAGCAGATGGGCACGACTCGCATTCATCCCCAGCGTGAAGACGGGCGGATGTTCGAGGAACCAGATCTCGTCCGGCGTTTCTTCATCGCGCTCATCCGTGAACCGCTGCATGGCGCGCCACGTGGGCTCGTACTCGACGAGACCGAGCCTGCGGATCACGGGGGTGGGTACGTTACCTACACTCGCCGCGGCAGCCGAGGCGCAGTCGGCCGTCACGGTGTCCACGGTTTGCGCAGGCACGGGCATGCTCCGGCGCGAAGTTACTTCGCTGCGGCGAGCGCGCTGTTGTTCAGCCCCGCGTTATTGCGATTCAGCGCTTGCTCGGCACGATAGCTGGAGCGCACGAGTGGGCCGGACACGCATTCGAGAAAGCCGCGGGCCAGCGCCCACGCGCGATACTTGTCGAACTCTTCCGGCGTCACGAAGCGCTCCACGGGCAGGTGATTCATCGTGGGCCGCAGGTACTGCCCGAGGGTGAGGATGTCCACGTTGATGGCGCGCAGATCGAGCATCGTTTGCGCGATCTCGTCGTCCGTTTCGCCGAGACCGAGCATCAGGCTCGTCTTCGTGAGCACACCGGGCTTGTAGCGCTTCGAGTGCTCGAGCACCTTCAACGTCTGCTCATAGCTCGCGCGCGGATCGCGAACGGGATGCGTGAGGCGGCGGACGGTTTCCACGTTCTGTGCGAACACGTCGAGGCCGGAGTCGAGCACGGTCTCCACGTCTTTCAGCACACCCTGGAAGTCCGGCGTGAGCGCTTCGACCGCCGTATTCGGCCGGCGGCGCTTGATCGCGCGAATGCAGTCCGCGTAGTGCTTCGCGCCGCCGTCGGGCAGATCATCGCGGTTCACCGAAGTGAGCACCACGTACCGCAGGCCCATCAGCTCCACGGTATGCGCGACGTTCTCCGGCTCATCCGGGTCCAGCCAGCCACGCGGATTGCCTGTGTCGACGGAACAGAACCGGCACGCGCGCGTACATACCGCGCCCATGAGCATGATGGTGCCGGTGCCGGCATTCCAGCATTCGCCGATGTTGGGACACTTGGCTTCTTCGCACACCGTAGCGAGCCGATGCTCGCGCACGATGTTCTTCACTGCGGTGAAGCCTGCGCCAGAGGGCGCCTTGGCCCGCAGCCACGGCGGCTTCCGCATGAGCCCGGCAGCCGCGTGGGCGTCACGCGCCTTGATGCCGTCGCGGATCGCCGTAAAGCCTTGAGGGGTGACGTACTTCTCGCCGCTCCGGGCTTGCGGAAGCTCGGGCACGACGGGGATACCTTTGAGGTCGGCCATGCCGGAATTGTACGGGTTCAGGCCGGCCTCTGCCGCCTGCCAGAGGGGAGAGGCTCACTCGGCGACGCGCACGGGCCCGCCTGCGTCAGCCCGCACCGCCCGCGAGACGCTTCTCGAGCGCGCTCAGCCGCTCCAGCGTTCCGATATCGAACCACTCGCCCCGATACACCTCGCCGCGCAGGCGCCGCGCGGCGATGGCGCGCTTCAGCAGGGGCAGGAGCGGAAACCTGCCGGGCGTGCAGCCGGCAAAGAGATCAGGCGAATACACGCCGATGCCGGAATATGTGTAACGGTCGCGATCGGCCTCGATGACCACATCGCCGTCGAGCCCGAAATCGCCCCGGGCCACATGAGGCGGATTCGGCACGAGCACCAGTCGCGCGTGCGCACCGGCGTCGAGCCGCAGTGTCTTGAAATCGAAGTCGGTCCAGATGTCGCCGTTCACCACGAGGAACGGCTCCGGGCCGAGCAACGGCAGCGCACGGAAGATGCCGCCACCGGTTTCCAGGGGCTCCGGACCTTCGTCGCTGTAGGCGATATGGAGGCCGAATCGCGACCCGTCCCCCAACGCCTGGGGAATCTGCGCACCGAGGTGCGCAAGATTGATGACCACGTCCCGAAAGCCCGCCTGCGCCAGCCGTTCCAGATGCCAGACGATGAGCGGCTTGCCCCCGACCGGAACGAGCGGCTTCGGTATCCGATCGGTCAGCGGGCGCATTCGCTCGCCGCGCCCGGCGGCCAGCACCATCGCCTTCATCTTCGTTGCGTTCACGCCGGCCTGGGATCCGCTTGCGCGCCCGAGAGGGCGCGCGCGTTGGCGCCCGGCAGCAAGGGCACGAATTGCTGCTCGACCAGACGCGAGAATTCCGTCAGCTCCGGGTAGCGCCGGCACGTGTCCCGCACGTAGTCCAGCGTAAGGGGAAGGTCCCGCAGGTATCCGGGCTTGCCATCCCGATACCAGAGCCGCGCGAAGATGCCGAGCACCTTGATGTGCCGCTGCACGCCGATGAGATCGAACCAGCGCAGGAACTCGCGCTCGTCCGCACCGCCCTGCCCGCCGCGTGCCACCAGCATCGCGCGGTAGTCCCGCACCCAGCGCTCCACGCGATCCCGCGGCCAGGCGATGTAGCAGTCCTTGAGCAGCGACACGAGGTCGTAGCCCACCGGCCCGCAGAGCGCGTCCTGAAAATCGATGACTCCGGGATTGCGCTCGCGTGTGACCATGAGATTGCGCGAGTGGTAGTCACGGTGAACGAGCACTCTCGGCTGCCGCAGCGCTTCACCGATGAGGAACTCGAACGCCGCCGTGATCACGGCCCGATCTGCCGGCGACGCCGTCAGGCCCAGATGCCTCGCAATGAACCATTCAGGCATCAGCTCCATCTCGCGCAGAAGAACGGCGCGGTCGTATGACGGAAGCTCGGCCGCGGCATCCATGCCGCGCACTTGCATGTCCGCCAGCGTGCGGAGTGCGTCTCCATAGAGCGACTCCGGGTCGTCCCCCGCATTCAGGCGCGCGAGGTATGGCGTGGAGCCCAGGTCTTCGAGCAGCAGAAGGCCGCGCTCGATATCCGCCTCATACACGTGGGGTACGTGCACGCCGACACGCTCCAGCAGCCGTGACACGTTCAGGTACGGGCGCACGTCCTCCTTCCCGGGCGGTGCGTCCATGACGATGAACGTGCGGTCACCGGACGCATGGGCGGCGAAAAGGCGGAAATACCGCCGGAAGCTCGCGTCGCTGGATGCCGGTTCCATACGCTGCGGCTGCAGGCCCAGACTTCCCGAGACCCAGTCGTGAATCAGCGCGAGGCGCGCATCGGATGGCGGCATGTTTGGGGCGCGGCAGACGTTCGGATACTTTGAAGCCGCGCGGAAGCGGCGGCCCATTATAATGCGCGGCTTCATGCTGCGGTCGGCCTCATTAATGCGCGCTCCCCGAGCGCTGTGGCTCATGCTTCTCGGGCTGGCGGGCATTCCCGTGGCCCGCGCTGCCGATCAGTGCCCGGATCTCAACGCCTATCCGGGTCCCCCGCCCGCCTCGCCGGCACGCAGTGCCGACGACACCGTGGTGAACATGGAAAGCGATTCGCTCGAAGCCCGGATTGCGGGCAACGCGCGCCTCCACGGCAATGTGGTCGTCACGCAAGGCGACCGCGAGATCCGCGCGAACGACGTGCAGTACGACCAGAGCGAGAACGCCTTCAGAGTGGAAGGCGACATCGTCTACAACGACCCCGTGGTCCACGTGACCGGCGGCGGGGGCAACTACTCGGCCACCGAAGGCGCCGAGTTCCGGGACGCCCAGTTCGAGTTGCGCCAGCGCTCCGCGCGCGGCACGGCGGCAGCCATGCAGCTCACGCCGGAAGGCGTCATGAATCTCGATGACGTGCGCTTCACCACCTGCCCCGTGGACGATCCGGCCTGGCAACTGCGCGCCAGCAACATCACTCTGGACACACGCACGCGCATCGGCACGAGCCGGGGCACACGCGTGGACTTCCAGGGCGTGCCGATCATGTATCTGCCTTGGATGTCCTTTCCGCTCGGCACCGAGCGCAAGAGCGGCTTTCTCTTTCCCACGGCGGGCTACAGCACGCGCAGCGGCGCGCAGCTCGCCGTGCCGTATTACTGGAACATCGCACCGAACGCCGACCTCACCTTCGAGCCCACGTACTTCAGCCGACGCGGGATCGATATCGCGGGCGAGGCGCGCCTGCTCACGCGCAACACGCGCACCACCTTTGCGATGAACTTCCTGCCGAACGACAGCATCGATCACAGCGACCGCAACCGCTTTCACCTGGAAAACGTGACGACGCTGCCGTACGACTTCCGCTTCTTCGTGGATGCGACCAGCGTCAGCGATTCGCGCTACTTCGAAGACTTCGCGCAGGGGCCGGAAGGCACGAGCGTGCCGTTCCTCGAGCGCGTGGCGGGCGTGAGCTACCGGGACGAGCACTGGCGGCTGCTCGCGGAGTTCCAGCAGTTCCAGACCATCGACCAGGAGCTTGCCGAATTCGATCGCCCGTACGCGCGCCTGCCGCGCATCATCCTCGGCGCGGACTACGGCTGGGGGCCGGAGGAGCGCGTCCGCTACGGCTTCGATTCCGAGCTCGTGAACTTCGATCGCGACTTCGGCGTCACCGGCTGGCGACTGGATGCCATGCCAAGCGCCTCGCTGGAGCTCGGCGGGCCCGGTTTCTTCGTGCGCCCGGGGTTTGCGTACCGCTACACGCAGTATTCACTGGACGGCACCGCGGTCGGGCAACGCAGCTCGCCCTCGCGCAGCCTGCCGATCGCGAGCTTCGATACAGGCATGGTCTTCGAGCGCGATTCGGGCTCGCACCGGCAACGCAGGCAGACGCTCGAGCCGCGCCTGCTCTACCTGCATGTGCCCTTCCGGGAGCAGGACGAGCTGCCGCTGTTCGACACCGGCCTGCCTGACCTGAACCTCGTACAACTCTTCCGCACCAACCGCTACGTCGGCGCGGATCGCGTGAGCGATGCGGATCAGGTGAGCCTCGGTGTGACCACGCGCCTGTTCGATGCCGATTCCGGCGCGCAGTTTCTGTCAGCCACCGTGGGCCAGACCTACTACTTCAAGAGCCCGCGCGTGCGCCTGCCTGATGAATCCCTCCGGGAGCGCAGCAGCTCGGATTTCGTGGCCCAGCTCTCGGTCACGGCATTCAAGAACTGGAATGCGGACTTCGGTTTGCAATGGAACCCGGAGGATTCGCGCAGCGAGCGTGCTCAGGTGAACCTGCAGTTCCGGCCCACCGGCGAGCAGGTGATCAACGTCGGCTATCGTTTCCAGCGCGACCTGCTCGAGCAGACCGAGTTTTCCGCCGCGTGGCCGATGGGTCAGCGGTGGCATGCCTTCGCGCGGTACGTCTACTCGCTCCAGGACGACAAGGCGCTCGAGCGCTTTGCCGGCGTCGAGTACCGTTCCTGCTGCTGGCGGGTGCGCATGGTGGGCCGTCGCTTCGTGAGTACACGCACCGGCGAGCAGGACACTGGCGTGTATCTGCAACTGGAACTCACCGGGCTTGCCAGTGTCGGATCGGCGGCGGATGCTTTCCTCGCCGGCGCCATACGCGGCTATGAGCGCCCGGAAATAAGACCTTGATTCTCAAAGGAATCTAATTGATGCAGCGGTTTCTTCTCGCGCTCATCCCGGCGCTGTTCCTGGCCGGAGTGGCGCATTCGCAGACCCGTGAGCTCACGACCGAGGGCGAGCTGCTGGATCGGGTGGCCGCCGTGGTCAACGATGGTGTGGTGCTCGAGAGCGAGCTCGACGAGCAGGTCGCGCTCATCACCGAGCGGCTGCGCGAGCAGCGGCTGGAGCTGCCGCCTCAGAACGTGCTGCGCCAGCAGGTGCTCGAGCGCCTCATCATGCAGGAAATCCAGATGCAGCGGGCGAACCGCGCCAACCTCAAGGTCCCGGAGGAAGCGCTGAACAGTGCGATGGGCGAGGTGGCCCAGCGGAACGGCATTCCGCTCGCCCAGCTGCCCGAGGCGCTCGCCGCGCAGGGCATCGACTACGCCTCGTATCGCGAAGCCATCCGCAAGGAGCTCACGCTCTCCCTGCTGCGTCAGCGGGACGTGATTCAGCGCATCTCTGTCACACCGCGCGAGATCGACCAGTATCTGGAGCGGCAGAAGAACGCACCCCGGCAGTCCGCCGAGTACGACGTGTCGCACATCCTCATCGCCGTGCCGCAGGCGGCCACGCCCGAGCAGCTCGCGGAGGCTGAAAAGCGCGCGCAGGAGGTCTATACGCGCGCGAAGAACGGCGAGGACTTCGCGAGGCTCGCGGTGGCGTACTCCAACAGCCAGACGGCGCTGGAAGGTGGCGCGCTGGGGTGGCGCAAGGGCTCCGAGCTGCCCACATTCCTCACCGACGTCATCGCCCGCCTGAAGCCCGGCGACGTCAGCGAGCCGCTGCGCACGCCCACCGGCTTCCACCTCGTGCGCCTGAATCAGGTACGCGGCGGCGGCGACGAGCAGGTGATCGTGGAGCAGGTGCACGCCCGGCACATCCTCATGAAGCCCAACGAGCTGCAGGACGACGCCACCGTGCGCCAGAAGCTGCAGGAGATCCGCCAGCGCATCCTGGCCGGTGAGGATTTCGCCGGCCTCGCCAAGACCACGTCGGAGGACCCGGGCTCCGCCGCCGATGGCGGCGACCTCGGCTGGACCAACCCCGGCACCTTCGTGCCCGAATTCGAGCAGCAGCTCGCCCGGCTCAAGGACAACGAGATCAGTGAGCCCTTCCGCACGCAGTTCGGCTGGCACATCGTGCAGGTGCTGGGTCGTCGCCAGCACGACACGACGGATGAGCTGAGGCGTCGCGAAGCCGCCGAAGCCATTCGCGCAAGCCACGCGGACGAGGAAACGGAGCTCTGGATGCGGCGGCTGCGCGATGAGGCCTACGTCGAATACAAGCTCTAGTGCGCGGCGGCGCTGGCACGGCGCAACCGGCCAGCGTCGCGAGGCCATTTGCCTGGGCGCCCCTCGAGAATGAGCTCGCCTCCCAGAATCGCACTCACCTCGGGTGAGCCGGCAGGCGTCGGTCCGGAGTTGTGCCTCGGGCTGTCCCGCCATGCGCTCGACTGCGAGCTCGTGTGTCTTGCCGACCGGGAGTTGCTCGCCGTTCGGGCCGAGCTGCTGAAGATGCCCCTTACGCTGGTGGACTATGACGCCGGCAGCCGCTCGCCGCATACCCCGGGCCAGCTGGTCGTGGAGCATCACGCGCTCGCCGTGCCTTCAGTGCCCGGCACGCTGGACAAGCGCAACTCGCGTTACGTGCTGAGGCTGATTGATC
>Ga0182749_1003526_pt1 | contig 10644 bp, 8 predicted proteins | sample eDN3rd37CKraftMG_FD_128875 | JGI IMG/M metagenome (GOLD analysis project Ga0182749, IMG submission 128875) | Enriched Miracle-Growth compost microbial communities from Emeryville, California, USA - eDNA 3rd pass 37_C Kraft MG (version 2) (version 2) ...
CGTGGCGCGATGGTAGATGTTCACGAGACGGCGGCGGAAGGCTTGCCGCTGCTCATAGTCGACAACCGACGCTGCCCGGATCAGCGCCTCGCATTGCCCTGCAAATCCGACAGCCTCGACATCCTCCGCGCAACGGCCGAGCCAGCGGGCCGACTGCGCCGTGGCCCGGCTATGGATCTCCAGCGCCCGGTCGCACAGCGCCGGCATATCGTCGCTGCAGCCCATCACAAAGGCCAGGTAGGCGACATATTCGGGCTGCCATATTTCTTCGTCAACGCCCATCTCATCCGCGTCGGGAATGCTGTCGGCGAGGATTTTGCAGCCGTTCCCGTCGATGAACGGCGCGGGATTGTGCAGGAAGCATGCGCGCGAGAGCTCTGCGAAAGCACGGTCGATGCGCGGCTCTCCGGTAAGCCCGTTGCGATAGATGATGCCCAGATATTTGCAGGCATAGGGACCGATCCCAACGTCGTCGGAGTCGCACACCCTTTCCATCCTCTCCTGCGCCGCTTCATAGTCGCGAAGCGCGACGTTCAGGAAATAGATCTTGCCGGCCTCATAACAGCCGCCCATCTGAAAACCGGCATTGCATGACGCTTCATAGGCAGCAAGCGCCGCCTTCGCATCCCCGCGCTTTTCAGCTGCCACGCCGGCCTCCCAGCAACTGTCCACATTGGCCTCCTGCGTGCAGGCCAGAAGGGGCTGTTTGCCCATGGATGCTCCGCCGCTCTGCGTCGGCTCTGCGGCCGAAGCGACCGTGGAAACCGCCACAGCCATTATAAAAAAAGCCGCCAAAATCGATCGCATCATTCCTCCCAGTCGGGCAGTTCGCTCTCGCCCGAAATCCGCCTCCTGCGCCGCGCTGTCGTCACTAGGCCGCCGGCTGCTGTTCCACATATCGCGTTTGGTCACGGTTCAGAATCAATCTAGAAGCGAAACGCAAGGGTTTATAGCTTGGGCCGGCTTTGATGATGTGACCGCCCCCCGACGGCATTGATGTGCGAAGGTGGGTCTGGAAGGATCCACACAGGAGAGCGGTCATGTCGGAGATTATCACGGTCGGGCTCGATCTGGCGAAGAATGTGTTGTCCGTCGTCGAAACATTTGGCACAGATTGGGGCGTTGATTAGCGGAGAGCGGGCCTCGTCTGGGGTTTGATGTTAGGCGGCGAGCTTGCGGTGAAGCAAGCGGCGATGTTCGATGGTTTTTCGCTTGATGGTTTCGCGGCGCTTGATGATGGCGGGAGCCCTGCCGAAGTAGGCGTCTGCCGCGTCACGTTACTCAGGCTCTCGTGGTAGCGCTGGTGATTGTAGTGCTCCACGAACGCCTCGATCTGGGCCTCGAGGTCGCCGTGCACCCGCTTAGCGAACGGCAGCTTCCGAGACCGTGCTTCGGGCTGCGGAGCGACCGAGAAGGGCGCACTCCTGCCGGGCCGCTTAACGCACCGGGAATGGCTGGGTCCGGCGGTGGCGGTCGTTCACGTGCGCAATCAGGACCGTCTTGAGTTGGTCGAAAGCTGACACCAGATATTCAAGATTTATCGGGCTGTAGCGTAGACTCGGCGGTTTGCTATCTCATCCGATGGAATGCGGTGATCAGCGGCGATGTCGCGCCGTGGAGGGCAATACGGGGGAATGGCGGACAGGGTGGGATTCGAACCCACGGTGAGCTTCCACCCACGGCGGTTTTCAAGACCGCTGCCTTAAACCACTCGGCCACCTGTCCGTCGCGGCTCTCTTTCACGATAGCGACGGCTGGTGCAAGCGGAACGTTGAGGTGGATTCCCATTCGCTGCCGAATATGGCAATAAATCCCGAGGGATCAGGACAAATTGGGGGCAGCGTGCAAATCAGACCGATGGTGATGATCTTGCTCTGCCTGGCAATGGGTGGGCCGGCCAGCGCCCAGCCGGCACCGGCCGTAGAGGCCGCGGGAGCCATTCCCCCCTCGGGTAACACTGGAGTGGAGGCCGGTTTTCAGGCTTTTCTGGGTAATATTGCTGCGCAGGCACGCGGGCAGGGCGTCAGCGCTGCAACGCTGGATGCGATATTGCCTTCGCTCACCTATAATCCGCGGGTGGTCGAGCTGGATCGTGCCCAGCCTGACGACAGCAGCCCGTCCGCGCCGCCGCGCCTCTCGGACTATCTGGCAAAGCGGTTGGACCCGATCCGCATTTCGCGTGGACGGTCGAGACTGGCGTCTCTTGCTCCGCAGATCAGCGATATTGAACAGCGATATGGCGTGCCGGGGAAGATTGTCCTGGCCATCTGGGGCATGGAAACCAATTACGGCAGCTACACCGGTGACTTCGATATCTTTCGGTCACTGGCGACGCTGGCCTATGATGGTCGCCGCCGGGCTTTGTTCACAAAGGAATTGATCGCTGCGTTGCAAATCGTCGACCGGGGGCTTGCCCGACGGGACATGTTGCTCGGCTCCTGGGCGGGGGCGATGGGCAACCCCCAATTTCTGCCGAGCTCATATCTGAAAATGGGGGTCGATGGTAACGGCGACGGACGGATCGACATCTGGAACAATGATCTGGATACGCTTGCCTCCATCGCCAATTATCTTTCCAAATCGGGATGGCATCGTGGCCAACCCTGGGGAATGCAGGTTTATGTGCCGCGATCGCTCGATCGTGAAAGGGTGGCCAACACTTTCGTCGCACCGAGCTGCCCAAGGGTGTTCGCCCGCCATTCCCGCTGGATCACCATCGACGAATGGAAATCGCTGGGGCTGCAACCGCTTGGCGCCTCATGGCCTGACGGACAGACATTGGCGACCCTGGTGGAACCGGATGGGCCGGGTGGGCGCGCCTTTCTGACCTTCGGCAATTACAGGGCGCTGCTCGCCTATAATTGTTCCAACTATTATGCGATTTCAGTGGGGTTGCTTGGTGATGCGATTGCGCATTGATCGGCTGATTGCAATCGGGCTGCTGCTGGCTGTCGCGGCATGCGGCGGACAACCGCGCATCGCTGGTATTCCCAGTGGCCCACGCGGCCCGGCAAAGGGATCACCCGGTCATCCGGTCAGCGACTGGCCGGTGAAGATCGGCAATCCCTATCAGGTTGCCGGAAAATGGTATTATCCAAAGGATGACCAGAACTATGACCAAACCGGAATAGCATCCTGGTATGGTCCCAAATTCCATGGCCTGGCCACCGCCAATGGCGAGGCCTATGACATGGACATGGTGTCCGCCGCGCACAAGACGCTGCCGTTGCCAAGCTATGTGGAGGTCACCAACCTCGACAACGGCCGCAGGCTGGTGCTCAGGGTCAATGATCGCGGCCCCTTTGTTGATGGGCGAATCATCGATCTGTCCCGCAGATCGGCCGAAATACTGGGTGTTGACCGGCCGGGTACGGCCCATGTGCGCGTGCGCCGCGTCTATCCCAATGACAATGTGAAGCTGGCATTGCGGGAAGGGCAGCTTCCGGGTGAGAATGTCCGCTATGCCTCGGCCCCCGCCGCGACGCCACAAACCGCTTATGCACAGGTGGAGCCGCCGCGGCCGGTAACTCCCGTTGCCCGGCCAATGGCGCCGCCGGCCAGCATGCCATTGCCGCAGGCGACCCCGCTTGAAGACAGCAGGCCCGTGCAGCCGGCGACCACAAGGACGGATGCGCAGGCATTGAACCAGATCGAGCTGGTCAATCTGCCGCCAAGCAACACTTCCGGTCCTCCGGCTGCCGTGGCCGCACCGGTAACTGTGCGGGAAGGGGTTAGCTTCGTGCAGGTTGCCGCCGTGTCCGATGCGGGGCGGGCGCAATGGCTGGCCGGTTTCCTCAAAAGCTATGGCACGCCGGTGCTCCAGCCCATCGGCACCGGACTGATCCGGGTGCGCCTTGGCCCCTATACTTCCATGGCCGCGGCACAGCTGGCACTGGCGAAGGTGCAGAATGCGGGCTATCAGGATGCAAGGATCGTCAGCGATGGTCCGACAGGATAACCGATAATTCCCAGCGTCACGAGGTATAGAGGTTCCATGCTGCGCCGCTCCGCCGTCATTTTCGCATTGTTCGCAACGGCCGCACCCGCTCTGGCGGCACCGCCGCCGTTCGAGACATCGGCCCCTGTCGCCTATCTGAAGGACATGTCCTCAGGTGCGATTCTCTATGCCAGGGAGGCTGACCGGCCAATGCCGCCGGCATCCATGGCGAAGATGATGACGGTCTATGTCGTGTTCGACATGATCAAGAAGGGCGAAACCAGCCTCGACCATATGGTCACGGTGCGGCCGGAGACATGGCAGAAATGGCATGGTCCGGCTGCCGGATCGACCATGTTCCTTTCGCCCGGGGAACAGGTTTCGGTGGAAAATCTGCTACATGGCATCGTCACCCTTTCAGGCAATGACGCCTGTGTGACACTGGCCGAGGCAATGGCCGGCACGGAACCGGCCTTTGCCGATATCATGAACCGAACGGCAAAGCGCATCGGCCTGACCGGCTCGGTATTCACCAATTCGAACGGCTGGCCAGATCCGGCCGAACATGTGACGGCGCACGATCTTGCCGTGATCGCCGAGCGTACGATCAAGGACTTTCCCGATCTCTACCGCCAATTCTATGGTCAGGAAAAATTCACCTGGGGCAAAACCATGGGGGCCGGGCAGGATATCACCCAGGCCAATCGCAACCCCATTCTTGGCCGCATCACTGGCGCGGATGGCCTGAAAACCGGCCACACCGAGGCCGCCGGCTATGGCTTCACCGGCTCTGCCGAACAAAATGGCCGTCGGCTGGTGATGGTGCTTTCGGGCATGTCGAGCTGGAACGAGCGGGTTTCCCAGTCGATCGCGCTGATGGAATGGGGCTTCAACGCGTGGAAGGGCGTGCCGCTCGCCAAAAAGGGGCAGCAGCTGGAAACTGCCGATGTGCAGCTTGGTAATGCACGCAGTGTCGGCCTTGTCGCGCCGCGCGATCTTGCCGTCACCCTGCCACGCGCTGCGCGAAACAGCGAAATCAAGGTTTCCGTGATGTATAACGGGCCGTTGAAGGCGCCGATCGCCAAGGGTCAGCATGTCGCGGATCTTGTCGTCCGATCGCCCGATATGGCGCCGCAGCGACTACCGCTGGTTGCAGCGAATGATGTCGGCAAGGCTGGTTTCGTTTCGCGTATCGGCGCCGGTTTCCGTTCATTGTTCGGCATGTGACCGGGCAGGGCCGACAGGCTGGCCGCTTCATCGTTGCCGAAGGGGTGGAAGGTGCGGGCAAGAGTTCGTGCCTGCGCCAGCTTGCGGCGACGCTTGAAGCGCAGGGATATGATGTTGTCCTGACGCAGGAGCCGGGCGGCACCGAAGAAGGCCGGGCGCTACGGGCGCTGCTGCTTGGCGATTACGGCAGGATATGGAGCGGGCAGGCCGAGCTGCTGCTGATGACGGCAGCACGTGTTCAGCATGTGCAGCGGGTGATCGCTCCGGCACTGGCGCAGGGCAGGCTGGTTCTGTGCGATCGGTTCATCGGTTCCACCATCGCCTATCAGGGCGGCGGCCGGGGCCTGCCGGTCTCAAGCATCACTGCACTGCACCGGGATTTCGTGGGTGACATCCAGCCCGATCTTACGCTGCTGTTCGATGTCGATCCACGCATCGGCCTAGCACGCAGCCGTACCCGCTTGTCGGGGGAAGGCGTGGATGAAGGCCGGTTTGAGGCGATGGACCTGGATTTCCATCACCGTGTGCGCCGGTCCTTCCTGGATCAGGCGGCGGCCACGCCAGGGTCGACTGCGATCATAGATGCCAATGGAGATTCTGCCTCTGTATGCAGTCAGGCATTGGCCGAAGTGATGCAGTTGCTTGAGCGCAGCCATTACAAAAGCTTCATTTGACTGCAATCATCCCTTGTTGCGAGGCGCTCTATCCTGATGCGGCATCGGCGGCAGGCTGATGCAAGTGACTGATGATCCGGATCTTCACTCCGAATCTTTCCAACGCAGGCGTCCGGTGGGCATTGTCCACCGGACGTTTGCGTTTTGGACTCACCGTGAAATCATTCTGACAAGATCGGTCAGTGCACGTGCCATCGGCAGGCCTTGAGGCCCGGCAACATAACGCGGTTGCCAGAATGTCGCGAACTTGGATTTATAGCTGCGCATCCCTTCGAAGCTGTACAGCTCTTCGCCATGGCGGAACAGGAAATCGCCCAGCCTTGCCCATAAGGGGGCAAGGCGCCGTGCCTCCAGCCCGGACAGGGGCGAAAGACCAAGATTGAAATGCCGATAACCCTGGCCTTTGCCCCAGGCGAATAATTGCACGAAAAGATAGTCCATCACGCCGTTGGGCGCATCGGGCAGATGGCGCATCAGATCGACCGAAAATTCATCGTGCATCGCCGTCGTCCAGATATTGGCAAAGGCCAATATGCCATTGTCGTCAACGATCATCGCCATGGGGGTCAGCGAAAGATAACCAGGGTCGAAATGCCCGATGCTGAAGCATTTTTCCCGCCCCTTTTTCTGGTGCAGCCATATGTCGGAAACGGTGCGAAGTGCATCAATGTGCATTGCCACCTGATCGGCCGGAATGACCTGGAATCGCAGCCCCTCCCGTTCCGCACGGCGGCAGGCGTTGCGCATGTTGCGCGCGCCCGGTCCTTGCAGGGAAAAGACGTTCAGATCGACAATCGCCTCCTCCCCATATTTCACGATATTGAGGCCAAGATCGATGGCCAGCGGCAGGGCTTCGGCGCTGAGTTGATAGAAAAGAACGCGGCCCTGGTTTCTGTCCGCCAGATCACGCAGCCGCCAGACCAGGTCGGGCCAATGTTCCCGCGCACCCACTGGATCTCCCATGGCGATCCAGCTGCGTCCTTCCACCCGATACATGAGGAAGGCGTCGCCTTCGGATGACACGAGAAAGGATTTGTCGCCCGTCATCGCCAGCCACATATCGCTGCGCCGGGTCATGGCCATGGCCCTGTCGCGTAGCTGCACAGGCAGCGGGTCCCCTGCCGCCGCAGGGGCCGGGGCGAAGCCATGCCATGTGAAGAAGATAACGACGGTGAGGCCAAGCGCGAGCAACGCGCGCAGGAACCTGGGCGCATTGCCGTGCAGGGTGAATGTCCACCACAGGCTGTCATCATAAGGCACATGCTTGTAGGTGAAAAAGCCGATGACGGTGATGATGAACGCCGTTCCGGCACCCGCTGCCAGCCAGTGGAGCGACAGCGGCTCGCTTGCCAGCCGGGTGCGGCGGTAAAAGGCGGGCCTCGCCCAGATGATCATGCCCAGAACGACCAGCAGCAGCAGCGCTTCTTCCCAGTCGAACCCCTTGGCAAGTGACGCAACGATACCCACCACCAGCAGCAGGCGGATCATCAGATAGGCACCGTCGAGACGCCGGTAGAGCGCCGGCGCGAACAGGATCAGCGCACTGCCGACAAGGCTGGAAATGAAATGAGAAAGCTCGATGAACGGCAATGGCAGCAGCAGGCGCAATGCCGATAGTCGTCCTGCGGCAGCGGGCAGCGCTGCGGAAAGGAGCAGCACCGCACCGGCAAGAAAGGCAAGGCCGGCAGCGAAGATCGGCGCCAGAAACTCCACCAGGTTTCCTGCTGCGGGACGGCTGGCGGTGAATGCCTTGCGCCAGCGCAGGTTCATGCCTTCACGGGCGAGGAACAGCAGTGATCCAAGGATCAGTGGAATGATGTAATAGGTGATGCGAAAGGCGAGCAGGCTGGATAGCAGCGCGGTTTGATCGACCTGCGGCAGCGCGACCAGCATCATCGCCTCGAACACGCCAAGCCCGCCCGGCACATGGGCAAGCAGCGCCGTGACTATGGCGACGGCAAAGGCGGTCACCAGCGTGGGAAAGCCGATGTTGGCGCCATCGGGCAGCAGCATGTAAAGCGCTGCGGCGGCAAGCGAGACGTCGATCACCGACACCAGCATTTGTGCCAATGCCAGCCCCGGCGATGGCAGCGGCAATGAAAGATGGCCCAGCCTGACGGTGCGGATGCGCGCCAGGGAAAGCACGAACCACGATGCCGGTAGCAGCAGGGCAAGTAGCACGATCAGCCTTTGTGCTGCGGCGGGCACTGCCCAGCTGCCGATCTGCAATGAAACCGGGCCGCTTGTCAGGCCGTAGCCGAACAGCAGGGCCACCCCAAACCAGAAGGCGATGCCGGCAATGGTGACGACGCGTGCGACATCGGCGGCGCTTAGGCCGAAACCGCCATAGATCCGCAGACGAACCGAACCGCCGGTCAGTGCCGAAAAGCCGATATTGTGGCTCAGCGCATAGCTGACAAAGGCGGCAATGGCAGTGATGCGATAGGGCAGCGGCCGGTGGATGATGCGTAATGCGACGACGTCATAGAAGGTCAGCAGCAGATAGCTGCCGGCGGTGAACCCCAGCGCGGCCAGCTTCTGTCCCCAACTGAGCGCATGCAGGGCAGCAGCGATCTGGTGCGGCCGCACCCTTTGCGTGAAGCCATGGATGAACAGCACTGCAAGCGCCAGGATCACCAGCATGGCGAGTGCCGATAATGGGCGGCGCCAGCGGTGCAGGCAGGACATCAGCGCCTTGATCACTTCATTGCCCCATCAATTGTGCAAGGCGGTGGAGCAATATTGCCGAAAGCAGCGCCGCATCATTGTTCAGATGATGTGCGCCCGGCAATATCTGCCGCTCATAGCCGACCGATGTGAGCAGGGGGCAAAGGCTGTCCTCCTCCTTCTCCCCCTGAATGCACAGCCGGGGGATGGCACCCACCCTGCGCGCTGCGGGAAGTGCATCGCCGCGCGCCTTTCGGATGCTCATGATCTCGGTTAGCGCGACATGATCGTAAACCGCATGTGACGGAACGATCAGCACCATCATCGCCACCCGGTTCGCAATGGCGGGAGAGAGTTCACTCATTGCCGGGGGCAGCATATCGGCGCCAAAGGAATGACCGATGATGACGACGCGCGCGGCGTGACCCTGCGCCATTGCCGCCCGGGCGGCCATTTCGATCAGCGCTGCCGTCTGGTGGGCCGTCAACCGCTGCCTGAACGCCTTCAGGGAATCGATGGTCGACACGGCATAGCCATTGTGTAGCAGGCGCGGCACCACGGTGTGACCAAGACCGAAATGGCTCCCCAGGTCGCCAGTGATATAGACAATGGCAATGTCCCGACGCGTGCTGCCTGCCTGCGGAGAGTTTGTGGTAATGGGTGCCGCCGCCGCCATACCCCATATGCTCGGCAGCAGCAGCAGACCTGCCAGCAGGAGTGATGCCGACAGGTACGACCGGGTTTTACACGGGAAAAGCAGGGGTGGCATGGCTCCATTCCTATCCCGCTGATCAACGAGCCCGGCTGAAGATTTGATGAAACTTCTGTCATCCCCACCGCTGTGCTTGCACAGGGGCGGCACCAGAAATAACCATTGGGCCGAAAGGACGTGCCATGGGCAGAAAAATCCTGCTGATCGAGGATGATGTCTCGACGGCTGATTATCTGATCAAGGGGCTGGGGGAAGAAGGCCATGTCGTCGATCATGCGGCGGACGGCAGGGACGGCCTTTTCCATGCCACCGACGGCAGCCATGATCTGATCATATTGGATCGGATGCTGCCCGGCATGGATGGGCTGGCACTGCTGCGCGCCTTGCGGGCAGCGGATGTAAAGACCCCGGTGCTGATGCTGTCGGCGCTAGGTTCTGTGGATGAACGGATCGAGGGGCTGCGTGGCGGGTCCGACGATTATCTGGTCAAGCCCTTTTCCTTTGCCGAATTGCTGGCCCGGCTGGAAGCGCTGCTGCGCCGGGCGGAGGCGCAGGAAACCAACCATGCACCATCGCGCCTGTCAGTCGAGGATCTGGAGATCGACCTGCTTGCCCGGACAGTGCGGAGAGGGGGGCGCAAGATAGATCTGATGCCGCGCGAATACCGGCTGCTGGAATATCTGGCGCGCAATGCCGGGCAGGTGGTGACACGCACCATGCTGCTGGAACAGGTGTGGGATTATCATTTCGATCCCGGCACCAATGTCATCGATGTGCATATCAGCCGCCTGCGTCGCAAGCTGGAGGAAGGGTTCGATGCCCCCATATTGCATACGGTCAGGGGGGCCGGATATCGACTGGCCTCCACCCATTGAAATCGCGCGCGCATATCGCGACGTCGATCAGGGTGGCAGCGCTTTATGTGCTGCTCGCCCTGGGATCGAGCATCGTTCTCGTCACCTTCATCCATCTGCAGACCCGTGACGATGCACTTGCCCAATTGCATTCGAGCGTGGATGAGGAAGCGCAGGCGCTGATCGACATCAACGCATCAGGCGGCCCGAAAGCACTGCTTGCGACGATGAACGGGATGCTCGCCGGCGACGATCCGGCGCTGCTGCTGGCTCTGCTGGCTCCGTCTGGGCAGAGGATCGCCGGCAATATCGACGCTGCATCGATCGGCATCGACATTGGCGATGGCTTTCACATCGCCCATGTGCAGATGCGCGGTCGTGACAAGCCGATGGAGTCCGGGCTGCGCGCCGATTCCCTGCCCGGTGGGCTGATCCTCGTTTCAGGCCGGGTGTTCGACAGCCGGCTTTCGCTGCAACAGGCGCTGCAGCGCACCTTGTTCCTGACGCTGGTGCTGTCCATCATCCTTGGCCTTGCCGGCGGCGTCATCCTGTCCCGCTATGTCGGGAGGCGGC
>Ga0182749_1003530_pt1 | contig 10638 bp, 5 predicted proteins | sample eDN3rd37CKraftMG_FD_128875 | JGI IMG/M metagenome (GOLD analysis project Ga0182749, IMG submission 128875) | Enriched Miracle-Growth compost microbial communities from Emeryville, California, USA - eDNA 3rd pass 37_C Kraft MG (version 2) (version 2) ...
GACGCTGTCAGCCTGCACCCGCGGCGGCCAGATGGCGGGCGCGGATCTCGTCCAGCCCGGCGACGATGCCGCGGGCGTCGAAATGCGCCCGCGCCCGGGCCGGGCCCTCGACCTGCAGCCGGCGGCGCAGCGCCGGGTCGCCGATCAGCCGCTCCGCCGCCGCCTGGATGTCCCCGGCCGTCACCTTCGGCAGCAGCACCGCCTTGTCGGCGGTGATTTCGCGCAGGCCGCCGGTGCCGGAGCAGATCAGGGCGGCGCCCCAGGCCAGCGCCTCCAGCGCGGTGCGGCCGAACGGCTCCTCATAGACCGACGGCACCGAGGCGATGGCGGCGCGGCGGACCCAGCCCATCACCTCGTCATGCGGCATGAAGGGCAGGAACTGCGCCCGGTCGCCGGCCTCCGCCAGGGTGGCCTTGACCTGCTCGACGAAGGCCGGGTCGCGGCCGCGGCCGATCATCACCGCCCGCCAGTCCGGATGCGCCGCCAGCACCGGCTTCATCGCCCGGGCGAATTCCAGCGGCCCCTTCTCCGGGATGATCCGCCCGACCTGGATGATGATGTTCTCCTTCGCTTCGGGCGGCGGCGCCGGCTCGGCCATGTCGAGGCCGTTGTAGACGACGTCGAGCGTGCCCTTGTACCAGGGCGCATGCTCCCGGAAGTGGCGGCGCAACGCCTCGGAGACGAAGACGAAGCCGGCGAAGCGGGACACGGCGGCGCGGTAGTGCAGCCGCCACAGGAGGCCCTTCTGGAAGCGGATGAAGTTGTGCCGGAAATAGAGCAGCGGCACCCGCGGCAGCCTGCGGGCCAGGGCCGAGGCCGTGACCCGGTGGGCATGCACCTCGATCAGCGACGGGTTCAGCGCGGCGATCTGCGGCAGCGCCCGGCGCATCCAGCGGCGATGCGGCTCGCCCTCCTGCAGCGGGATCGGGTGGAAGCGGATGCCGGGGAAGGGCTCGCCCGCCTCCTGCCCGACCACGACGATGTCCTTCGCGTAGCGGCTGAAGGTGACGGTGTCCCGCGCGTAGAGATCGACCGGGCTGGCGCCGACGGCGCCGAACTTCATCTTGCGCGGCAGGACGATGACGATGGGACCCATGGATACCTCCGGGCGCCTTTATGGCGGGGCGCCGCGTCCGATGCCAGAGCCTCGCCGGGCTGCGACCGTGCTGCGAGTTGATCGCAAGCGAAGCCGGGCCTATTCTCCGCCCCGGAATGGCGCGGCCCGGCGCCGTGGGAAACGGGGCCGCGGTTCAGGAGACGGTGTGATGCTTCGCTATGATGTGCTCGAAAAGGCGGCGGTGGACCGGACGCCGTTTCCGCATGTGATTTCCGCGGACGTGCTGCCGGAGGAGCGGCGCGCCGAGATCGAGCGCGACTTCCCCGACATCCCGATCACCGGCTTCGTGCCGCCGGACGAATACCCGGCCGGCGCCGCGTTCAAGGAACTGGTGGCCGACGTCACCAGCAAGGAATTCGCCACCATGCTGGGCGCCAAGTTCGGCCTCGACCTGGCGTCGAAGCCGACGCTGGTGACGGTGCGCAAATGGTCGGAGCCGGCGGCCGGACGGCCGCACACCGACGGGCCGGACAAGATCGTCACCGCGCTGGTCTACCTGAACCAGGAATGGGCCTCGACCGAAGGCTGCCTGCGCATCCTGCCGAGCCAGGACATCAACAGCCCGGGCGCGCGGGAAGTCGCGCCGACCTTCGGCAACTTCCTGGCGTTCCAGCGGTCCGACCATTCCTGGCATGGCCATCTGCCGTTCAAGGGCGAACGGCGGGTGCTGCAGATCGCCTGGTGCGTAAGCGACGAGGCGATCGCCCGCAAGCGCAAGCGCCACGGCCAGTCGAGCTTCCTGAAGAAGCTGTTCTCCTTCGGCAGGACGCATTGAGCGAGGCGGCCGGCGCCCCATATCGGAGGAAGGCACCGGCCCAACCTTTGCCTCCGACCGACGGGAGACGGCCATGCACCCGATCCGCAGCCTCGTCATCGGCAGCGTCGTCCTGACCGGCTGCATCGCCGCGGCACCGGCCGAGGTCGCGCCGGATCCGGCCGTGGCGGCGAAGATCCGGCAATTGTCCGGCGGCAATGTCTGCAGCGACCGGATCGCCGGGGTGCTGACCGCCCATCGGATCGGAGCCGACATGATCACCGGCCTCGATCAGCCGCCGGTGGGCAGCGGCAGCGGCCGCGGCCGCTCGACAAACCGGGCCGCCCAGCGTCAGGCGTGGCTGAAGCTGGCAGAGGGCGGAGCCATCGTGGTGCAGTACGAGCCGTCCGGGTGCCGCATTGCCGCCGCCTATGCCCGCGACGGCGCAGTGCTGCCGGCGGCGGGCTGACCCGACCGGGTGACGAGGGCTTCCAGCGGCGGCACCGCCTCGACTGCGGGCGGCATGGCGGCAAACTCCCGCGCCATCCGCGCCACTGCCTGCCGACAGGCGGCGTCGGCAAGCACCGCCAGCGCCGCATCCCGCACATCGCCTGGCGAGCAGCGCACCGGGTCGAGCACCCGGCCGACGCCGAGCGCGGCACAGCGCCCGGCATTCGCCGGCTGGTCCGCCCCGATCGGCAGCAGCACCATCGGCACGCCATGCGCCAGCGCCCCGGTGACGCTGCCCGAGCCGGCATGGCAGACCACGAGATCACAGCGCGGCAGCAGCAGCGGCTGCGGCACATAGCGTTCGATCCGGACGTGGCCGGGCTGCGGCCCGAAATCGACGGGATCGATCTCGCGCCCGACGGTGACGACCAGGTTGGCCGGAAGATCGCGCAGCCCGGCCAGCGCCCGCTCGAACAGATCGCCGGACTCGAGATGGAACACGGTGCCGAGCGTGAAATAGACGGTCGGCCGGTCCGGCGGCAGCCCGGCGAGCCAGGACGGCGCCGGACCGTCGACGGCGTCCAGGACCGCCGGCCGGATCAGCCGCGCCGTGGCGGGCAGCGGATGGGCCGGATCGCGGAAGGACGGCGGCACCGGCGAGAGCACCAGGTGCCGGTGCAGCATCGTCATCTGGGGGTCGGGAGCCAGACCATACGTGGCGCGAAGCGCATTCAGCGGCTCGGCCACCAGCGCCGGCCGGACCAGCGCGCCGGCCGCGATCACGAGGACCGAGGCATGGGGCAGGCCGAGACGCTCCGCCGCGACCATGGCGCCGAAATCCAGCTCGTCGCAGACCACGAGATCCGGCCGCCAGCGGCCGCAGAGGTCGAGCAGCGCCGCGGCCCGGTCGCGCGCCACCCGGCCGGCAAAGCCGTCGCGCACCGCCCGGTCCTCCCGTGCTGCATCGAAGGGAAGCAACGCCGTCCGCTCGGCGGAGCTGCGCAGCGTCTCCCCGCCGGTGGCGAAGGCGGCGAAGCCGGCGGCCTCGACCGCGGAGAGCATCTCCGGCTGGCCGGCGAACGCGACATCATGGCCGGCGGCATGCACGGCCCGCGCGACCGGGACCAGCGGCAGGAAATGCCCGCTGCCGCCGGCGAAGCTGAACAGGACCCGCATCGCTCGTCCCCCTTCTCTGTCATTGCCGGGCTTGACCCGGCAATCCAGTGGGTTTCGACAGACTCTGGATGCCCGGGTCAAGCCCGGGCATGACAGCAAGGGAGGGATGTGGCCCCGCGATCGAGCCGACGCTATCGTCGCCGAGCAAGGGGGTCATCACGCCGTGCGCCGGACCATCGAGCAGCTCTGAAGCGCCTGCTGAGGGACAGCCCGGCGGCGTTCACCTGTGGGTCGCCGATGTCTTCCACCAGGTAATGGAGCGGATCCCGCCGGAACAGTGCTTTCAGTTCTGGAAATCGGAGGTCCGGCCCCGACTGACGGAGGATGAGGCTTCGCGCGGGAGGCTTGGCCCGAGCGCTATGCCGCCCCCCCATCAATGGACGTCACCGTTTCAGGAGCCCGCTCATCGAGCGAGTGCGCTGCGAGTAGCCGCCCGCCCCCGGACGAAGAAAAACCCCCTCCGGCGGACCGGAGGGGGTTTTGGCTTTGCCGAGAAGCGGCGCCCGGATCAGGCGGCGCTGGCCTCGCCCGAGGGCAGCGCCGGCTCTTCGCCGGCCTGCTCGTGCTGCAGCCGCGCCTGGCGGTCGCGCTCGCCCGCGATCTGGCGCAGGCGGTTGACCACCGAGCCGGTGCCGGCCGGGATCAGGCGGCCGACGATGACGTTCTCCTTGAGGCCGGCCAGGTCGTCGACCTTGCCGGAGACCGCCGCCTCGGTGAGGACGCGGGTGGTCTCCTGGAACGAGGCCGCCGAGATGAACGACTTGGTCTGCAGCGAGGCCTTGGTGATGCCCTGGAGCACCGACACGCCCTTGGCCGGGCGCAGCCCCTCGCGGATCGTCTTCTCGTTCTCCTCGTCGAAGTCCTCGCGGTCGATCTGGTCGCCGATCAGCAGGGTGGTGTCGCCCACCTCCGTCACCTCGACCTTCTGCAGCATCTGGCGGACGATCACTTCGATGTGCTTGTCGTTGATCTTCACGCCCTGCAGCCGGTAGACGTCCTGGATCTCGTTGACCAGGTAGTCCGCCAGCGCCTCGACGCCCAGCACCGACAGGATGTCGTGCGGCACCGGGTTGCCGTCGAGCAGCTGGTCGCCCTTGAGGACGTAGTCGCCCTCCTGCACCGAGATGTGCTTGCCCTTCGGGATGAGGTATTCGCGCTCCTCGCCCGACTCCTCGTTCCGCACGACGATGCGCCGCTTGGTCTTGTAGTCCTTGCCGAACTCGACCCGGCCATCGAGGTCCGAGATGATGGCGTAGTCCTTCGGCTTGCGGGCCTCGAACAGCTCGGCGACGCGCGGCAGACCGCCGGTGATGTCACGCGTCTTGGAGCCTTCGCGCGGGATGCGGGCCAGCACGTCGCCGGCCTGCACCTGCGCGCCGTTCTCGATCTGCAGGATCGCGTCGACCGAGAGGAAGTAGCGCGCCTCCAGGCCGTTCGGCAGGCGGATCACCTCGCCCCGCTCGTCGCGCAGGACGATCCGCGGCTTCAGCTGGTCGCCGCGCGGCTGCTGCCGCCAGTCGACCACCACCTTGGCCGAGATGCCGGTCTGCTCGTCGACGACCTCGCGCATCGAGACGCCTTCGACCAGGTCCATATAGGTCGCCGTACCCGCCTTCTCGGTGATGATCGGCATGGTGTACGGGTCCCACTCGGCCATCTTGCGGCCGCGCTCGATCCGCTCGCCGTCATCGACCAGCAGCTTGGCGCCGTAAGGCAGGCGGTGGCGCGCCTTCTCGCGGCCCTGCTCGTCGACGAGCTGGAGCTCGCAGTTGCGGCTCATCACCACCAGGACGCCCTGGCTGTTCTTGACGACGTTCCGGTTCTTGATCTGGACCTTGGCGTCGAACGCCGCCTCGATCGCCGACTGCTCGGCACCGCGCTGCGCCGCACCGCCGATGTGGAAGGTGCGCATCGTCAGCTGCGTGCCGGGCTCGCCGATCGACTGCGCCGCGATCACGCCGACGGCCTCGCCGATGTTCACCGGCGTGCCGCGGGCCAGGTCGCGGCCGTAGCACTTGCCGCAGATGCCGCCCTTGGTCTCGCAGGTCAGCGCCGAGCGGATCAGCACCCGGTCGATGCCGGCCGCCTCGACCGCCTCGACCAGCGCCTCGTCGATCAGCTCGCCCTGCTTGACCACCACCTCGCCGGTCAGCGGGTGCAGCACCTCCTCCGCCGCGCAGCGGCCGAGGATGCGCTCGCCCAGCGGCACGATCACCTCGCCGCCGTCGATCACGGCGCCGGTGGTGATGCCGTTCTTGGTACCGCAATCCTCCTCGACCACCACGCAGTCCTGGGCGACGTCGACCAGGCGGCGGGTGAGGTAGCCGGAGTTCGCGGTCTTCAGCGCGGTGTCGGCCAGGCCCTTGCGGGCGCCGTGCGTCGAGTTGAAGTACTCGAGAACGGTCAGGCCTTCCTTGAAGTTCGAGATGATCGGCGTCTCGATGATCGACCCGTCCGGCTTCGCCATCAGGCCGCGCATGCCGGCGAGCTGCCGGATCTGCGCCGCCGAACCGCGGGCGCCGGAATGGGCCATCATGTAGACCGAGTTCACCTGCCGCGTCGGGTCGGTGAGCGTGGCCTGGATCTCGGCCATCATCTCACGCGCCACCTCGTCGGTGGTGTTCGACCACACGTCGACCACCTTGTTGTACTTCTCGCCGCGGGTGATCAGGCCGTCGAGATACTGGTTCTCGTACTCCTTCACCAGCTCGGAGGCCTTGGCGATCAGCTTCTCCTTGGCGCGCGGGATGACCATGTCGTCCTTGCCGAAGGAGATGCCGGCGCGGCAGGCATGGGCGAAGCCCAGGCCCATCAGCCGGTCGCAGAAGATCACCGTCTCCTTCTGGCCGCAGTGGCGGTAGACGATGTCGATGACGTTGGTCACGTCCTTCTTCGTCAGCAGCCGGTTGACCAGGGCGAACGGCACCGCCGGGTTGCGCGGCAGGATCTCGGACAGCAGCATGCGGCCCGGCGTCGTGGTGACGCGCTGGATGACCTCCTGCCCGGTCTCGTCGACCGTCTTGAACCGGGTCTTGATCCGGCTGTGCATGCTGATCGCGCCGGCCGCCATCGCCTGCTCCATCTCGCCGATCGAGGCGAAACGGGGCACCTGATGGGCGGTCAGCTTGCCCGACTTCAGCTTCTCGAACACCGCCTTGACGTCGGAGGCGTCGACCGTCTCCGCCGGCTTGTCCGGGTTCTGCAGGATGATGTCGTCATTGGCGATCGCGGCGGTCAGCGCCTCGATGCTGTCGATCGAGATCGCCGGCCCCAGCCGGTCGTTGCGCTCCATCGACAGGTAGTAGATGCCGAGGACGATGTCTTGCGACGGCACGATGATCGGCTTGCCGTTGGCCGGGCTGAGGATGTTGTTGGTCGACATCATCAGCACGCGGGCCTCGAGCTGGGCCTCGAGCGCGAGCGGCACGTGCACGGCCATCTGGTCGCCGTCGAAATCGGCGTTGAAGGCGGTGCAGACCAGCGGGTGCAGCTGGATCGCCTTGCCCTCGATCAGGGTCGGCTCGAAGGCCTGAATGCCCAGCCGGTGCAGCGTCGGGGCGCGGTTCAGCAGGACCGGGTGCTCGCGGATGACCTCCTCGAGGATGTCCCAGACCTCCGGCCGCTCCTTCTCCACCATCCGCTTCGCGGCCTTGATGGTGGACGCCATGCCGTACAGCTCGAGCTTGTGGTAGATGAACGGCTTGAACAGCTCGAGCGCCATCTTCTTCGGCAGGCCGCACTGGTGGAGCTTCAGCTCCGGCCCCACGACGATCACCGAACGGCCCGAATAGTCGACGCGCTTGCCGAGCAGGTTCTGGCGGAACCGGCCCTGCTTGCCCTTCAGCATGTCGCTGATCGACTTCAGCGGACGCTTGTTGGCGCCGGTGATGACGCGGCCGCGGCGGCCGTTGTCGAACAGCGCGTCGACCGCCTCCTGCAGCATGCGCTTCTCGTTGCGCACGATGATGTCGGGCGCGCGCAGCTCGATCAGCCGCTTCAGGCGGTTGTTGCGGTTGATGACGCGGCGATAGAGATCGTTCAGGTCGGACGTCGCGAAGCGGCCGCCGTCCAGCGGGACGAGCGGGCGCAGCTCCGGCGGGATCACCGGAATCACGTCCAGCACCATCCACTCCGGATGCGAGCCGGATTCGAGGAAGGCGTCGATCAGCTTCAGCCGCTTGACCAGCTTCTTGCGCTTGGCCTCGGAGCCGGTCTCGCGCAGCTCCTCACGGACCTTGACGCGCTCCTCCGCCAGGTCGATGCCCGAGAGCATGCCCTTGAGCGCCTCGGCGCCGATCTTGGCGGTGAAGGCGTCCTCGCCGTACTCGTCCTGGGCGCGAAGATACTCGTCCTCGGTGAGGAGCTGGTTCTTCTTCAGCGCGGTCAGGCCGGGCTCGACCACCACGAAGCTCTCGAAGTACAGGACCTTCTCGAGATCCTTCAGCGTCATGTCGACCATCAGGCCGATGCGCGACGGCAGCGACTTCAGGAACCAGATGTGCGCCACCGGCGAGGCCAGCTCGATATGGCCCATGCGCTCGCGCCGGACCTTCGACAGCGTGACCTCGACGCCGCACTTCTCGCAGATGATGCCGCGGTACTTCATGCGCTTGTACTTGCCGCACAAGCACTCGTAGTCCTTGATCGGGCCGAAGATCCGGGCGCAGAACAGGCCGTCCCGCTCCGGCTTGAAGGTCCGGTAGTTGATCGTCTCCGGCTTCTTGATCTCGCCATAGGACCAGGAGCGGATGCGCTCCGGGCTGGCGATCTGGATCTTGATCTGATCGAAGCTCTGCGGCGTCGAGACCTGGCCGACGAGATTCATCAACTCGTTCATGTACCTGCTCCCCCGGGGATAGGGACGGACAAATAAGGGTCAGCGGCGGCCGGTCCCGTCGGACCGGCCGCCGGCGTGCGGATCAGTAGGAGCGCTGCTCGAGCTCGACATTGAGGCCCAGCGACCGCAGCTCCTTCATCAGCACGTTGAAGGATTCGGGGATGCCGGCCTCGAAGTTGTCGTCGCCGCGGACGATCGCCTCGTAGACCTTGGTGCGGCCGGACACGTCGTCCGACTTCACCGTCAGCATCTCCTGCAGCGTGTAGGCCGCGCCGTAGGCCTCGAGGGCCCACACCTCCATCTCGCCGAAGCGCTGGCCGCCGAACTGCGCCTTGCCGCCCAGCGGCTGCTGGGTGACCAGGCTGTACGGGCCGATCGACCGGGCGTGGATCTTGTCGTCCACCAGGTGATGCAGCTTCAGCATGTAGATGTAGCCGACGGTCACCTTGCGGGCGAACTGCTCGCCGGTGCGGCCGTCATGCAGCGTGACCTGGCCCGACGAGGCCAGGCCGGCCTTCTCCAGCATGCGAACGATGTCGTCCTCGCGGGCGCCGTCGAACACCGGGGTCGCCATCGGCACGCCCTTGCGCAGGTTGCCGGCCATCTCGACCAGCTCCTCCGCGGACATGTCCTTGACGTCCTCGTCGTACTGGCTGCCGTAGACGTCCTGCAGCTTGGCCTGCAGCGCCTTCACCGTCTTGCCGGTGTCCTCGCCGCGCCGGGCCTGCGCCTGGTACTGGTCGACGATCTCGCCGATCTGGCGGCCGATGCCGGCGGCCGCCCAGCCGAGATGCGTCTCCAGGATCTGGCCGACATTCATGCGGCTGGGCACGCCGAGCGGGTTCAGCACGAGGTCGACATGGGTGCCGTCCTCCAGATACGGCATGTCCTCGATCGGCATGATCTTGGACACGACGCCCTTGTTGCCGTGGCGGCCGGCCATCTTGTCGCCGGGCTGCAGCTTGCGCTTCACCGCGACGAAGATCTTGACCATCTTCATCACGCCGGGCGGCAGCTCGTCGCCGCGCTGCAGCTTCTCGACCTTGTTCTCGAACCGCGCCTCGAGGCCCTTCACCTGCTCGTCGAAGTGACGGCCCATGGCCTCGATATCGGCCATGCGCGCCTCGTCGGCGATGGTGATCTGGCGCCACTGGCCGCGGCCGAAATCCTTCAGCTGCTCCTCGGTGATCGCGCCGCCGGTCTGGAAGCCCTTCGGGCCGGAGACCGAGGTCTGGCCGATCAGCAGGTCCTTCAGCCGGGCGAAGAAGCTGCGCTCCAGGATCGCGCGCTCGCTGTCGCGGTCCTTGGCCAGCCGCTCGATCTCGGCCCGCTCGATCGCCAGGGCGCGCTCGTCCTTGTCGACGCCGCGGCGCGAGAACACCCGCACCTCGACGATCGTGCCGGTGACGCCCGGCGGCAGGCGCAGCGAGGTGTCGCGGACGTCGGACGCCTTCTCGCCGAAGATGGCGCGGAGCAGCTTCTCCTCCGGCGTCATCGGGCTTTCGCCCTTCGGCGTGACCTTGCCGACCAGGATGTCGCCCGGCTTCACCTCGGCGCCGATGTAGACGATGCCCGCCTCGTCGAGGTGGCGCAGCGCCTCTTCACCGACATTCGGGATGTCGCGGGTGATCTCCTCCTGGCCGAGCTTGGTGTCGCGCGCCATCACCTCGAATTCCTCGATGTGGATCGAGGTGAAGACGTCGTCCTTGACGATGCGCTCGGAGATGAGGATCGAGTCCTCGAAGTTGTAGCCGTTCCAGGGCATGAAGGCGACCAGCACGTTGCGGCCGAGCGCGAGTTCGCCGAGCTCGGTCGACGGGCCGTCCGCGATGATGTCGCCCTTGCGCACCCGGTCGCCCACCTTCACCAGCGGGCGCTGGGTGATGCAGGTGCTCTGGTTCGAGCGCTGGAACTTCAGCAGGTTGTAGATGTCGACGGTCGAGGCCGAGCCGTCGGTTTCGGTCACCCGCACGACGATGCGGGTGGCGTCCACCGTGTCGATGATGCCGGAGCGGCGGGCGACGATGGTGACGCCGGAATCCCGGGCCACCGTGCCCTCCATGCCGGTGCCGACCAGCGGCGCGTCGGCGCGCACCAGCGGCACCGCCTGGCGCTGCATGTTCGAGCCCATCAGCGCGCGGTTTGCGTCGTCGTTCTCCAGGAACGGGATCAGCGCCGCGGCCACCGAGACGATCTGCTTCGGCGAGACGTCGACCAGGTCGATCGACTCCGGCTTCGACATGATGTAGTCGCCGCCCTGCCGGCAGGAGACGAGGTCGCCGACGAAGCGGCCCTCGGCGTCGA
>Ga0182749_1003531_pt1 | contig 10633 bp, 11 predicted proteins | sample eDN3rd37CKraftMG_FD_128875 | JGI IMG/M metagenome (GOLD analysis project Ga0182749, IMG submission 128875) | Enriched Miracle-Growth compost microbial communities from Emeryville, California, USA - eDNA 3rd pass 37_C Kraft MG (version 2) (version 2) ...
CGGACGAGGTCGAGGATGCGTTCGTGAAGGCCAATCCGGGGCTGACGCGGGACGGCATCGTCGTCGCCTGCGACTCGCGGCGGCTCAACGAGGTCAGCATCTGCCTCGGCAAGGACCTGCAGTTCCGCGGCTGCGGCGCGAGCGTGCGGCGAAGCTGCCGGCGCGACAAGCTGGTGATGCCGCCGGTGCGCCGCGCCGCCGTGCAGTAAGCGCGGTGCTGATGTCGCGCTGCGCGCCATGGCATAAGGCGGCATGAACTATCGCCATGTTTTCCATGCCGGCAATTTCGCCGACGTGGTCAAGCACGCGGCGCTGGCGCGCATCCTCGTGCATCTCGCCGAAAAGCCGGCGGCGTTCCGCGTGATCGACGTCCACGCCGGCGCGGCGCTTTACGATCTCCACGGCGAGGAGGCGCGGCGCACGGCGGAATGGCGCGGCGGCATCGGCCGGCTGCAGGAGGCGGCGCTGCCGGCGGCGGCGCGCGGGCTTCTCGCGCCCTATCTCGCCGCGGTGGCGCGCGCCAACCCGGAGGGCGGCCTGCGCCGTTATCCCGGCTCGCCGCTGATCGCGCTCGCGCTGATGCGGCCGCAGGACCGGCTGGTCGCCTGCGAGCTGGAGCCGCGCGCCGCTGCCGCGCTCGGCCGCAGGCTCGCCGCCGACCGCCGCGCCAAGGCCATCGCCATCGACGGCTGGCAGGGGCTGCGGGCCTTTATCCCGCCGGCCGAGCGGCGCGGCCTCGTCGTCATCGACCCGCCGTTCGAGGACGCGGACGAGTTCGCGAAGCTCGGGCCGCGGCTCGCCGAGGCGGTGCGCAAATGGGCGACCGGCGTCTATCTGGTCTGGTACCCGGTCAAGGGCGCGGCCGCGGCCGGCTTCATCCGCGCCCTGCGGAGCAGCGGCATCGGCAAGATGCTGCGCGCGGAGCTGAACCTGGCCGCGCCCGAGCCCGGCCGCCTGACCGGCTGCGGCCTGGTCGTGGTCAATCCGCCGTGGCGGCTGAAGGACGAGCTCGGCGTGTTGCTTCCCGCGCTGCACAGCGCCCTGGGAGGCGCGGCCGGGGGCGTCGTCCGGGTTGAGGCGCTCGCCGACAAAATCTAGCGGTTGCCCCTTGACAGCCTCTTCCGCGCGTCCGCGCCTGTGTTAACCTGTGTGGCGTGGGGCTTTGACGTTCCGCCTCCCTCGGGAGGCCGGCGGAGTGACAGAGGCCGGTAGGCCGACGCTTTCCCCGTTTGCGAATGTCCGGCCGAGCCGGGCGCTGTGCTGGCGCACGGCTTAGCAACCGTGGGGAAGGAGTTTCCCGATGGCAATGACCGGTACGGTCAAGTTTTTCAATGGCGAGCGTGGTTACGGCTTCATCAAGCCGGACGACGGCGGGCGTGATGTGTTCGTGCACATCACGGCCGTGGAACGGGCGGGCCTGAAGTCGCTGAACGAAGGCCAGCGCATCAGTTTCGAGGTCGAGCCGGACAAGAAGGGCAAGGGCCCCAAGGCCGTCAACCTGGTCGTGCAGGGCTGACGCGGACGGCGCGGGCGCGCCGTCCGGCGAGGTCAGAACTTGAAGTTGAGGCCGCCGCGGACGATGTCCGCGCCGAAGTCCACCTTCGTCGCCGCCGGCGCGCACACCGTGCAGGTGAAGTCGCTGAGGTCGAGGTGCAGGTACTCGACCTTGCCGGTCAGGTTGCCGGTGAGCGCGAACTCGACGCCGCCGCCCACCGCCCAGCCGACGTTGGTGGTGTCGGCGGAGCCGAACCCGGCCGCGGGCGTGGCCTTGAAGTCGCCGTAGGCGACGCCGCCGGTGAAATACGGCAGCACGCGGTCCCAGGCGTAGCCGATGCGGCCGCGCGTGGTGCCGAACCAGTTGGCCTCGGTCTGGCACGAGCCGGCGACGCAGGGGGCCGAGCCCCTGATGTTGGTCCAGTCGAGGTCGGTCTCGATGCCGAGCACCCACGGCCCGGTCTGCCAATTGTAGCCGGCGGTGCCGCCGACCAGACCGCCCGAGGTGTCGAAGCCGTTCGACGCGCCGGTCCAGGTGGAGGTGCCCCAGCCGCCGCCGCCGTTGATGCCGAGGTAGAAGCCGGTCCAGTTGTAATAGGGCGCGACGTAGGGTGGCGGCGCCTTGGCCGGCATCGGCGCGGGCCGCGAGATGTCCGCGGCCACGGCCTGGCCCATCAACGCGATCAGCGCGGCGGTGCCCGCCAGCAATGCTCGTGTCATGCTCCGTCCTCCAGCGTCACAGTCCAGCACTTGGTTGAATATCCAAGTCTGGCAAAAGAAAGACCTGAATAATCGCGCGCAGGCAGGCAATAGAAGGCCAAATCTCCGCCGCGGGATTGCCGGATTGTTCCACGCGAATGCCGCAATTGCGGCCCGGCAATGCTTGCACGCGCGGACTAGTTCTCGTCCGTTCTTGAGGGGTTCGCCGTTCGGTTCGCCGAGGTTTCCCGGAGCGGTATTGGCGGCGCCCGCTTCGCGCCGCAGCCTCAACGCACGAAGGCCGGAACGGTTTCATCCGTCCCGGCCTCCGTCACGCCATCCCCCGCAAGGCGGGATGTCAGAAGTGGTAATTCAGTCCGAAGCGCAGCAGGTTGTTCTCGAAGGCGTGGTCCGCGCCGGTGAAGGTGTAGCGCTCGTCGTCGAGCTTGATGAACAGGTACTCGGCCTTCGCCGACCAGTGCTGGCCGAGCCCGACCTCGCCGCCCACGCCGAGCGTCCAGCCGAAGGCGGAGTGGTCCTCGGTGCCGAAGAAATTCTGGAGCTTGCCCTCGCCGAAGGCGAAGCCGCCGGTGCCGTAGAGCAGGACGTTGCTCATGCCGTAGCCGAGGCGGCCGCGCACGGTGCCGTACCATGGCGTGGAGAACGTGTTGCCGCCGGAGGTGTCGTCGGCGCTGGACCAGTCGATGTCGCCCTCGACGCCGTAGACGAACTGTCCCGACTGCCAGTTGTAGCCGACCGTCACGCCGCCGGCGAAGCCGCCCGGGTCCGCGCCGCTGTTGGTGACGCTGCCGAACTGGTAGCCGAGGTTGGCGCCGACGTAGGGCCCGGCCCAGCTGAAGGCCGAGTAGGGCGCCGGCGCGTAGTAGCTCCGGCCGAGATCGGCCGCGAGGGCCGGCGTCGCGGCCAGCGCCGCGCCGGCAAGGCCGAGCCAAGCGATCGTCTTCATTCATGTCCCTCCACGCATTACGCCCGGTGTCCGCCCGCTTGCGGGCCGCATGCGCGGTCCTGCGACCCAACGCGGCAAACAAACGGTCAACGCCTTTGATAAATTTTTATCGCCAGGATGCGGTTAAGCGTTCATGAAGACCATGGCGGCATCGCGCTGGATGTTGGACATGCCTAAGAGACTCTTAGGGCGATGCAGCGGCGCGTAACACTCCGTTGAGGTTAACCGCGCGGTTTGCAGCGCCGCCGTTTCGGCGTAGGTAGAGCCGCATGTCGAACGATCCTCCCCGCGCCGCGCTCGTCACCGGCGGCGCCCGGCGCATCGGCCGCGCGATCGTGGAGGCGCTGGCCCGCGCCGGCTACGCCGTCGCGATCCATGCCCGCCAGTCGCGCGAGGAAGCCGACAGGCTCGCGGCGGACATCGCCGCGCGCGGCGGCCGCGCGGCGGTCGTCACCGGCGATCTCGCCAATCCGCTCGCGGTGGACACGATCGTGCCTGCGGCCGTCAAGGCGCTCGGCGCGCTGACGCTGCTCGTCAACAACGCCGGCAGCTTCGAGCCCGACGAGATGGGCCGGCTCGACCCCGCGCTGTTCCGGCGGCAGTTCGCGACCAACCTCGACGCGCCGCTGTTCCTCAGCCAGGCCTTCGCCGCGCAGGCCCCGCGCGGCGCCGGCGCGTCCATCGTCAACATTCTCGACCAGCGCGTGTTCAAGCCGACGCCGCGCTTCGTCTCCTACACGCTGGCCAAGAGCGCGCTCTTCACCGCGACCGTCACGCTCGCCCAGGCGCTGGCGCCGAACGTGCGCGTCAACGCGGTGGCGCCCGGCCCGACGCTGCCGTCGCCGCGCCAGGACGCGCCGGCGTTCGCGCGCCAGGCGGCGGCGCTGCCGCTCGGCCGCGGACCGCGCCCGCAGGACGTCGCGGACGCCGTGCTCTATCTCGCCGGCGCGGCGGCGGTCACCGGCGTCACCATCGCCGTGGACGGCGGCCAGCACATCGCCTGGCAGACCCCGGACAGCATCGGCATCGACGAGTAGGGCCTTTGTGTTTCAGGCTGACTCGCATCGGCTCCATCGTTCCCTCTCCCGCAAGGGGGAGGGGGTGCGCCGTGCCCGCGGCATTGCTTCAATCAAGCTCGAAACCTCAATAGCCTCGCGGCGCGCGCGCCGGGGGATTATGTGTCTGCCATGGACGACACCAGGAAGAACATCGAGCCCGCCATCGAGCCGGAGAGCGCCGGCACGGAGGAGGACGAGGCGACGCTGCCGGAGGTCGAGGCCGACATCGACCTCGATGCCGACGCCTCGGGCTTCGCCGCCGGCCGCGCCGCCATCGCGCGCGCGGCGAAGCTCGCGCCGTCGTCGCCCGGCGTCTATCGCATGATCGCGGCCTCGGGCGACGTGCTCTACGTCGGCAAGGCCAAGAACATCAGGAAGCGCATCCTCGCCTACGCGCGGCCGACCGGCCACGTCAGCCGCATCGCGCGCATGATCGCGGCGACCGCGACCATCGAGTTCGTCACCACCGCGACCGAGACCGAGGCGCTGCTGCTCGAGGCGAACCTCATCAAGCGGCTGCGGCCGCGCTTCAACGTGCTGCTGCGCGACGACAAGTCGTTCCCCTACATCCTCATCACCGGCGACCATCCGGCGCCGCAGATCTGCAAGCACCGCGGCGCGCGCAACCGCAAGGGCGACTATTACGGGCCGTTCGCCTCGGTGTGGGCGGTGAACCGCACCATCACCGCGCTGGAGCGCGCGTTTCTCGTCCGCTCGTGCTCGGACACGGTGTTCGAGAGCCGCACGCGGCCGTGCCTCCTGTTCCAGATCAAGCGGTGCTCGGGCCCGTGCACCAACGAGATCGATCCCGCGCGCTACGGCGAGCTCGTGCGCGAGGCCAAGGCCTTCCTCGGCGGCCGGAGCCGCGCGGTGAAGGACGAGCTCGCCGCGGAGATGGACGCCGCCGCGAGCGACCTCGACTTCGAGCGCGCCGCCGCGATCCGCGACCGGCTCGCGGCGCTGTCCGCGATCCAGTCGCAGCAGGGCGTGAACCTGCGCAGCACCGAGGAGGCCGACGTGTTCGCCGCGCACCAGGAGGGCGGCTTCACCTGCATCCAGGTGTTCTTCTTCCGCGCCGGGCAGAACTGGGGCAACCGCGCCTACTTTCCCAAGGCCGACCGTTCGTTCTCGGCCGCCGAGGTGCTCGGCGAGTTCCTGGCGCAGTTCTACGACGACAAGCCGTGCCCGCGCGAGATCCTGCTGTCGCACGAGATCGAGGATGCGGCGCTGCTCGCGGAGGCGCTCTCCATCAAGAGCGGCCGCAAGGTCGAGGTGACGGCGCCCAGGCGCGGCGAGAAGAAGCTCGCCGTCGACCACGCGCTCGCCAACGCGCGCGAGGCGCTCGGCCGCAAGCTCGCCGACACCGCCTCGCAGCAGCGCCTGCTCGCCGGGCTCGCCGGGGCGTTCGGCCTGCCGCGCGCGCCGCAGCGGATCGAGGTCTACGACAACAGCCACATCCAGGGCACCAACGCGGTCGGCGCCATGGTGGTCGCGGGGCCGGAGGGCTTCCGCAAGAACCAGTACCGCAAGTTCAACATCCGGTCGGAGGACCTGACCCCCGGCGACGACTACGCCATGATGCGCGAGGTGCTGACGCGCCGCTTCAGGCGGCTCAAGGCCGAGACGCCGCGCGACGAGGCGGAGAACGGCGACGCCGCGGACAGCGGCGCCGCGGCCTGGCCCGATCTGGTCCTGATCGACGGCGGCCGCGGCCAGCTCGCGGTGGCGCAGGAGGTGCTGTCGGGCCTCGGCGTCGAGGGCGTGGCGCTCGTCGGCATCGCCAAGGGGCCGGACCGCGACGCCGGGCGCGAGACCTTCTTCATGGCGGGGCGCGAGCCGTTCAAGATGCCGCCGCGCGACCCGGTGCTCTATTTCGTGCAGCGGCTGCGCGACGAGGCGCACCGTTTCGCCATCGGCTCGCACCGCCAGCGGCGCAGGCGCGACATCCGCGAGGCCGGCTTGCAGGAAATCCCCGGCATCGGCCCGATCCGCAAGCGCGCGCTGCTGCGCCACTTCGGCACGCTGAAGGCCATCGAGCGCGCCTCGCTCGGCGACCTCGCCCATGTCCCCGGCATCAACGCCGAGACGGCGAAGCGCATCTACGATTTCTTCCACGAGAGCGGGAGATAGAGCCGAGAGTCGGCCCTCTGTCAGCCGGTGGGATGGGTTGAGCGCAGCGAAACCCATCATCCGCCCGCCGCGCCGCCGGCAACGCATCGCTTCACGATTTTGCTATGGAAGACCCTGCCCATATTGGGGTTGTTGGCGCGGGGGCCGGGCGCTAAGTGTAGCGGCCATGGACCTCAGCCCGAGCACCACGAAGCCGCTGCCCGCGCATGCCTGGGCTCTGCCGAACCTGTTGACCTACGGCCGCATCGCGGCGGTGCCGGTGGTGGTCGCCTGCATGTATTGGCAGGCGGTGCTGCAGACCGGGCTGTGGCTGCGCTGGGTGGCGCTCGCCATCTTCATCGTCGCCGCGCTCACCGACATCCTCGACGGCTATCTGGCGCGGAGCTGGGGCCAGCAGTCCTCGTTCGGGCGCATGCTCGACCCCATCGCCGACAAGCTGCTGGTGTCGTCGTGCCTGCTGATGCTCGCGGCCGACGGCACCGTCGAGGGCGTCTCGATCTGGGCCGCCATCATCATCCTGTGCCGCGAGATCCTGGTCTCGGGCCTGCGCGAATATCTCGCCGAACTGCAGGTCGGCGTTCCGGTGACGCGGCTCGCCAAATACAAGACGCTGCTGCAGAACTTCGCCGTCGGCTTCCTGATCGCGGGCGAGGCCGGCGACCGCATCGTGCCCTACATCACCACCATCGGCGTCGTGCTGCTGTGGCTCTCCGCGCTTCTCACCCTATATACGGGGTACGATTATTTCCGCGCCGGCGCGCGGCATCTGATCGACTAGCATGACCCCGAAAAGTTGCAGACTTTTCGGACAAGGTCATGCTCGAAAGCCAAAAGCATGACCCCGAAAAGTTGCAGACTTTTCGGACAAGGTCATGCCCAGGAGACGAAGCGGGCATGAAGATTCTCTATTTCGCCTGGGTGCGCGAGCGCATCGGCAAGACCGAGGAGACCGTCGAGCCGCCGGCCGACGTGCGCACGGTCGGCGACCTCGTCGCCTGGCTGTCCGGCCGTGGCGAGGAATACGCCTATGCGTTCGAGAACCCCAGGGTGGTGCGCGCGGCCATCGACCGCGCCCATGTGAAGCCCGACGCGCCGCTCGCCGGCGCGCGCGAGGTCGCGTTCTTTCCGCCGATGACCGGAGGCTGACCGTGGCGACGATCCGCCTGCAGCGCGAGGACTTCGACGTCGCCGCCGAGCAGCGCCGGCTGGCGCAGGGCGCGGTCGTCGGCGCGGTCGTCACCTTCACCGGCATCTGCCGCGGCGACGGCGGCCTCGTCGCCATGACGCTCGAACATTATCCCGGCATGGCCGAGGAGGAGATCGCGCGCCACGTCGCGGAGGCCGAGGCGCGCTGGGCGCTGCGCGGCGTCACCGTGATCCACCGCCACGGCCGGCTCGTGCCCGGCGACAACATCGTGCTGGTCGCGACCGCCGCGGCGCATCGCGGCGATGCCTTCGCGGCCGCGGAGTTCCTGATGGATTATCTCAAGACCAGCGCGCCGTTCTGGAAGCGCGAGGAGCGTGCCGGCGCCGCGGCCTGGGTCGAGGCGCGGCGCGAGGACGATGCCGCCGCGGCGCGCTGGACGAAGCGCCCCGGCGAAGCCGCCGAATAGCGATGCCCAAGCGCGTCAGGAAAGCGGCGAGGCCGGCGGCCATGCCCGCGGGCCTCGTCACCGTGCTCGACGCCGTGCGCTACGCGGCGTCGCGGTTTTCCGCCGCGAAGCTCGCCTACGGCCAGGGCACCGACGACGCGGCGGGCGACGCGGTGCTGCTGGTCATGACCGCGCTGCACCTCGCGCCGGACCTGTTCGAGGCTTTCGCCGCGGCGCGCCTCACGAGCGAGGAGGCGCGGCGCATCGCCGGCCTGATCGAGGCGCGCGTGCGCAGCCGCAAGCCGGTCGCCTATCTCGTCAACCGCGTCTATCAGCGCGGCGTGCCGTTCTATATCGACGAGCGCGCCATCGTGCCGCGCTCGTTCATCGCCGAGATCGTCGACAGCGACCTGTTCGCGGGCGGCGAGGGCGCGCTCGCCGCGCCGCAGGAGGTGACGCGCGTGCTCGATCTCTGCACCGGCTCCGGCTGCCTCGCCGTGCTCGCGGCCATGCGGTTTCCCAACGCCGTGGTGGATGCGGTCGACCTGTCGACGGACGCGCTGGCGGTGGCCGCGATCAACGTCGCCGAGCACGGGCTCGATGACCGCGTCACGCTTCGTCACGGCGACCTGTTCGCGCCGGTGACGGGCGAGCGCTACGACCTGATCCTGACCAACCCGCCCTACGTCGATGCGCGGGGCATGGCGGCGCTGCCGCCGGACTATCGCCACGAGCCGGCGCGCGCGCTCGACGGCGGCCCGGACGGCATCGCGGTGGTGCGTCGCATCCTGGACGGGGCGGGCGACCACCTCGCGCCGGGCGGGGGCCTGCTCTGCGAGGTCGGCCGCGGCCGCCCGGTGGTCGAGGCGGCCTATCCGGAGGCGGAGTTCCTGTGGCTCGATACCGAAACGAGCTCCGGCGAGGTGTTCTGGCTCGCGGCCGACGGGCTCGTCTGACGACAAATCCGAATCGGCCGGCGAACGGCGCGGACTGTGTCGACTCGCGCAGATTCGGGCGCCGGAATGTCCGAATCCGGCGGATTCTACGCCGCGGCCCTAGTGTAGGCCTTCACCTCGGCGGTGTAGTCGTCCGCGAGCTGCCGGGTGATCTGCCCCGGCGTGAATCGGTAGTCGCCAATCTCCGAGACCGGGGTGATCTCCGCCGCCGTGCCGGTGATGAAGCACTCGGTGAAGGTCGCCAGCTCCTCCGGCAGGATGCGCCGCTCGATCAACTCGATGTTGCGGCGCTTGGCCAGCGCGATCGCGGTCTTGCGCGTGATGCCGTCGAGGAAGCAGTCGGCGATCGGCGTATGGATTTTGCCGTCCTTGATGAAGAACATGTTGGCGCCGGTGCATTCGGCGACGCGGCCCTGCCAGTCGAGCATCATGGCGTCGGCGTAGCCCATCTTCTCGGCGCGGTGCTTCTCGATGGTGCAGATCGCGTAGAGGCACGAGGCTTTCGCGAGCGACGGCGCGGTGCGCGGATCGGGCCGGCGGTACTGCGCATTGGTGATGCGGATGCCCTTGGCGCGCTGCGCCGGATCGAAATAGCTCGGCCATTCCCAGCAGGCGATGGCGAGGTGGATCGAGTTGTTCTGCGCCGACACGCCGAGCGCCTCCGAGCCGCGCCAGGCGATGGCGCGGACGTAGGCGTCGGGCTTCTTGTTCTTCTCGATCACGAGGTCCTTGGCGGCGTTGATCTCCGCGACCGAGAACGGGATCTCGAAGTCGAGAATCTTCGCCGAGGCGTGCAGCCGCTCGGAGTGCTCGGTGCTCTTGAAGATCGTGCCGCTGTAGGCGCGCTCGCCCTCGAACACCGCGCTGGCGTAGTGCAGGCCGTGGGTCAGCACGTGGATCTTGGCGTCCGGCGAAGAAACGAGCTTGCCGTCCATCCAGATGACTCCGGGCATCTGGTCGAACGGAACGTCGGAAATGGTGGCCATGGCCTATCCTCCGCCATGGTGCTGGCCTTCAAACGCGGTCGCACCGGGTTTTTGCGTTGGGCTCGAAGTCCCAGTAAAGTATCGGGCTCATGGGAACCCATGAGAGCCCGGATGAGGGGATCGGCGCAACCGCCGCCTTTTAGAGCGGGTTGGCGCGCACGATCGTTTCGTATCAGCGTCGTCATGGATAACAAACCAACCAAAATATGTCAACATGGCTGACATAAATGTGTCCCCGCTGCCGCGTCCCCGGCCGGCCGAGCCGCACAAGGCCGAGGCTTCCGGCGCGCCGACGGGCGAGCCCATCTGGGACATCATCGAGCTTTTGTTCTTTGCCTACAGGGACTTCGTCGGCGACCCCGACCACGTCCTGGAGACCCTGGGGTTCGGCCGCGCCCATCACCGGGTGCTGCATTTCGTCAACCGCAATCCCGGCATGAAGGTCGCCGACCTGCTCGACATCCTGCGCATCACCAAGCAGTCGCTCGCCCGCGTGCTCAAGCAACTGGTCGACGAGGGCTACGTCGTCCAGAAGGAAGGCGAGCGCGACCGCCGCCAGCGCCTCCTTTACGTCACCGAGAAGGGCGAAGCTCTCGCCATGAGGCTCGCCCGCCTGCAGACCGTGCGCATCGGCCGCGCGCTCGAGGACCTTGGTCCCGGCGCCCGCGAGGCCGCGCGGAAATTCCTCGCCGCCATGATCGACGCCGAGAACCGGCCCGGCGTCCTCGACTTCATCGCGCGCGCCGACGCC
>Ga0182749_1003532_pt1 | contig 10629 bp, 9 predicted proteins | sample eDN3rd37CKraftMG_FD_128875 | JGI IMG/M metagenome (GOLD analysis project Ga0182749, IMG submission 128875) | Enriched Miracle-Growth compost microbial communities from Emeryville, California, USA - eDNA 3rd pass 37_C Kraft MG (version 2) (version 2) ...
CTGAAGCTCGGTCCTATCGTTGAAGACAAGCCCGTAAAAGTGACAGTGGAGCTGCCGGGGGCGCTTCACCGCAATCTGGTCGCCTATGCCGAGGTGCTGGCCCGCGAAACCGGCCAGCCGGTCAGCGATCCCCTCAGGCTCATCGTGCCCATGCTGGAGCGATTCATCGCAACGGACAGAGGGTTTGCCAAAGCACGAAACGCCTCAGGTCGCCATGGCTAGTACAGGGGTGTCATAGTTGCTTGAGGTAGCTCACGCTTGAAGAGCATTAACGATTTTTAATGTGCGCCGAGTGAAGCCCGTTAGCTCGCTCGGATCAATCTGATCCGGCGTGGCGTCGGCTATGTTCTCACCGTGGTGATATTGGCTCGTATAGTCGTTTATCTGATCCAACTCGTCATAGAGAGCCTGTGCGGGGTGGGTATCACCGCCTTCGCGAATCTTCCGTACCATTTCGCCCAACCAGTCATCGGCTAAGAAGCTGCCAGGATAGGTCGTGCGGCAATGGGTTTCGAGAACGACGCGCATCTTGCGGATGATGTCGAGCAAGCCGCCTGCACCGGTCGTCAAATAGGTTTGCAGGTCGTCAATGTCAGTGGCTGTCCGGCCCCGACAGGCCTGATCCAAGTCCACCGGCATGATCTTCGAGCCTTGTGCACGGTGATCGGCAATAGTTAGCGCGACACGCTCGGCCGCAGGCGATTTATCCCAAACTTGCTTGAGAAAAGTGGCATCGTGCGACAGCACGATGACCTGGGCGCACTTACCGGCAACCTTCATAATCTCATGGACGGTTTGCCGGCGGCGGAAAGCGTCCTGACTATTAAAGGGATCATCGAACACGACCAACTTTCCGGCCGCCGCCGGATCACGCTCCAGGTGCGCGAGGAAGAACGCAAGGGCGAGGGTGGTGCGGTCGCCGGCGCTAAGGGTGTTCTTGAAGCTCGGTCGATCTCCAGGCGTCTTGCTGTCGCCAAGGTCAACGGCCGTGTCGTTGATAACGAGCTGGTAGCTCGATGTCGCAACGCCCCCGGGATAGGCGTGTTTGGTCTCGGTGATAGTAAAGCCGGCGTTGAAAGCGACCAGATATTCATTGATGCGCCGCTCGTAGGGCTTCACCACAGTCTTTGTGTGCGCGTCGAGCTGCTTCCGGACCGCCTCCTTTCGCGCCTCGATGGCGTCCTTTTCGTCGGAGAGCTTCGTATAGGTGGCGCAAAGGTCGGACACGTCAGCACGGTGACGAGTCTGGATCGCCGTTAGGCGGGCCAGCTCGGCCTCGGCTACCTTAAGGTCGCCACCATCGGCGGCCGCCTTCTTTTCGGCTATGGCGACATTCGCCGCGCGGATCGCGGTATTCGCCTCCGCAACGGCAGCGACTGCACTGTCATAGACGGCGCACACGGCGTTGAAACCTTCATCCGGCATGATCGGTTCAAGCGGCGCGGTCGCCTTGCGGTCAAGAAGTCCGATCGCTGCGACGGCCAGCGCGCGGATCGCCTCAACGGCCTCGGTCGGCAATGTGAGGGTAGGGGCCTCAATCGCGCAGTATTTCTGCCAAAACTCGACGCCGCCCTTGTTCCGCTCCGCGACGGTGCCAAGTCGGGCCAAGGCGGCATCGCCCATGTCCCGCATGACAACCGCTTTCATGGCGGCGATCTCTTCGACCAGCGCCTTGTAGCGCTCGCTGAACACGGCCCGGAACGCAGCGATCAGCGGAAGCTCCCGAATGTCTTGCCCGCAGAAAGGACAGGTATCGCCAGCATGGCCAAGGCCATCCGCGATCCAGTTGCCGCCGCTGGCCGTCATGCCATGCGCGGCCAGGTGTTCCGACAATCGGTGCTCCGCGTCCTGTGCAACGTCGTCGATGGTGCGGGCCAACAGGTCGGCGAAATTCTCTGGAAGCGCCGGAATGGTAAACTCTGACAGGACAGGGCGGGCGCGTAGCGCCCCGGCCTGCCGCAGCGCGTCCACGTTGCGCGCCTGCGCCTCAATTTGCGCGGCAATGTCGGCTGTCTCCGGAAGAGCAATGAAGGCGTCCAGCTTCATGCCAACCGGTACATGCGGCTGAACCGCCTTGCTGGCCGTGCTGATCTCGCCAGTCTTGGCGCGGCTTTCAGCGGCCAAATCTGCATCCTGCGCTGCTAGCTTTACGCCGGTATCGCCTACAATGACGCGATAAAGGTTGCGCTTGTGCTCGATGTCCACGACTTCGCCGGAATGCACGTTCTCCGCGACGAACACGCCGTCGAAGATGGCGATTTCCGGCTTGGTCGCACTCCATGCCGTGCCATCGAAGCGGACTTGCCCGCCGTCCAGCAGCACCTCGATCGTCGGCGCGTCGGTCGCGCCAAGGGTCTTGCGCCCGAGTACATGGGCCGGATCGCCAGTTTGCAGGGAGCGCAGGACGGCGCAGAGCGTCGTTTTGCCGTATCCGTTCGCGCCGGCAATGAAAGTGTGTTTGGCAAGCTGCGGATTGCCAGGCGCGGCTGAATTACGGAACCGACCAACGTTCTTAATCGCAATGATTTTCTTGAGCATTACTCCCCCCTTGCTCCTCGATACCGCCCCTCCCGCCCGGCAAATGCCGGTAAAGCGTCGCCGGCGAAACCTTCAACCTGCAGGCAACCTCGACCACTGTGATTGCCGGATCGCGTAACATGGTTTTCGCCGCCGCCAAGTCTGAAGGCGAAAGGGCAGGGGGCCTGCCACCCTTGCGGCCGCGTTCACGCGCCGCTTTCAGCCCGGCGCGGGTACGTTCACGGATTACCGATCGTTCAAATTCTGCCAGTGCGCCGAAAATGTGGAAGATCAGCTTGCCGCCGGCGGTTGTCGTGTCGATTGCCTCTGTCAGCGATCGGAATCCGATCCCCTGGGATTCCAGGTGCGCCACGGTCTCGATCAGTTGCGACAGAGAACGTGCCAGACGGTCAAGCTTCCAAACCACGAGGCTATCGCCCTGACGCATGTAGGAGAACGCGGCTGCCAGCTCTGGCCGGTCTCGCTGCGCGCCGGACGCCTTCTCTGTGAATACACGCTCGCATCCCGCTGCATTCAGCGCATCCAGCTGCAAAGCGGGGTTCTGGTCCTGCGTGGAGACGCGAGCATAGCCGACGAGCATAAGATCCTCTTGAAACTCATCTCACTAATGACTGATTTGAGATTTCGGTTTCAAGAGGTAGTTTTGAGGGGTTTCGCAGTCTCGGGCGGCGTTCTTTGGTTACTCGCCGCGCACCTCGTAAAAACGGTCGTTTTCGAGAGGCTTGATCCCAGCAGTCAGAACGGGCATCATGCATCTTGCAGCATGATGCTGCACCATGCTGCAAGGCCGCCATGACATTCAAGAACCGTATAACTGTGAACCTCTCGGACGACGAGCATCTAGCGCTCGAAGCCTTGGCTGCGCGGTCGAAGGTGTCGAAGGCTTGGATTGCGCGCCATGCGATCTGTGAATTGCTTGAGCGGTCAGCCCGTGACGAGCTTCAGTTACCTCTGCCGCTTCTGGGTCAGAGGGGAGGGGGGAAGAAGTGAGCTTGCCGGATCAGAAATCGCCAGCAATGACCACGCTGTATGCGAATCTCAAGAAAGACCGGCCTGCCTGGGTCAATGAAGAAGAGCTGCGGAAAGGCTGGCTGAAGCACATCGAAAACGACTTGGGCATCACGTTTCATGCGGAGAGAGGCCGCAACGATGCCTCGTATAACCAAGTCATCATAGAATTTAAGGGGCCAGGGTTCTTCAAGGGAAGCACGAAAAGCGCTTCCTTTATTGAGGCCGTTCATGATCGTCTTTTCAAATATATAAAAGCTCGATCTAAGTCCGAAGGTATACCGGAAGAGGACTACATTGGCATCGCCATAGACGGCGATCATGTCTGCTTTGCCTTCATGAAGGCAGGTGCGATCACTCACCGCAATCTTCTGCCGTTCAACGAGGCTTCCGTTGATCTGGTCGCGCAGGCTTGCTTTGATTCAAAGCGCCGCGCTGTCACAGCGAGCAATCTGGTTGAGGACTTCGGCCACGAGGCGGAAATCGGCCATGCGATGATGGCAAGCCTGGTGCGCCAACTTGAGCGGCAGCTTACAGCGCCCGGCAACAATAAAATAAAGCTCCTGTTCGAGGAATGGCGGACTTTGTTTGGTCAGGTCGCCGATCTTTCGGCTGCGCAAGCCGCAGAGATTCGTCGGCATATTCCCTTCTCCCCTAAGCTCCCCGTGAGTGATACGGTCGCGGCCTCCTTGTTCGCGATTCACACTTACAACGCCTTCGTCATGAAGCTTCTCGCTGCGGAGATCGTGGCGCAGTACAACCTCACGGCCTATCCTGATTTCTGTGAGCATCTGCTTGGGCTTGATGACGACCAACTCTTGGACCTCCTAGATAAGGAAGTGGAGAGGGGTGCGTTCTTTGAAGCCGCTCGGATCGTGGGTTTCGTCGAAGAAGCAGTGTTCTCGTGGTACGTAGATCGGAGCATCCCTGCGGCCGATCGGGCCGCGACCTGCTTAGCTATCCGGCCGCTGTTAACGCAGCTCGCCCTTTACCGCATGGACGATCTCAGCGCGGCGCGCTCACACGATGTGCTGAAGTCCTTCTATCAGGCGTTGGTGCCAGAAACCCTCCGAAAGGCTCTCGGGGAGTTCTACACGCCGGACTGGCTGGCGGATGTTGCTTGCGATCGGGCTGAAGTTGCTGATTGGAGCGCAGTGCGGGTGCTCGACCCGACCTGCGGCTCAGGTTCCTTCTTGCTTGAGGTTATCCGGCGGAAAAGAGAACTCTCAGACCAAGCCGGGCTCTCGCCTGCCGATACGTTAACCCGCGTGCTGGATGAGGTGTGGGGATTTGACCTCAACCCCCTCGCTGTTCAGGCGGCGCGTACCAACTTCCTGATCGCCATTGCCGACTTGGTCGCGCTCGCGGGCATCGAAGTCGAGCTGCCGGTTTTGTTAGCAGACGCCGTTTATTCGCCGGCTCACTCGCCTACGGCTGGACAGGAGTTTGTCGAATACGGGATCGGTAGCGCCCAAGCCGATCTCAACATCCTGCTGCCGGCGGCTCTCGCGTTTGATCGACGCCGGCTCAACGATGCCTTTTCGATCATGGCTGACGCTGTGCACGATGAACAGGAATACCCTGACGTAGAGCAGCTTCTCATCGGAGAAGGGATCATATCGGCGAAGGAGGCGGAGGGGTGGCGCGAAGCTCTCGGATCAACCTATGGGCAGGTTCTAGAACTTCACCGCAAGGCGTGGAACGGAATCTGGTTCCGCATCGTGCGTAATTTTTTCTGGTCAGCTGTTGCCGGGCAGTTTGATCTCGTGATCGGCAATCCGCCGTGGGTCCGATGGTCGAACCTGCCCGAACACTATCGGCAGCGGATTAAGCCAACGTGCGAGCAATACACCATCTTTTCAGAGACCCCCTACCACGGGGGAAATGAGCTCGATATCTCCGGTATGATTACATACACCGTCGCAGATAAGTGGCTAAAGCCTGGGGGCGTTCTAACATTCGTAATCACGCAAACGCACTTCCAGTCTCCTTCGTCGCAGGGCTTCCGAAGCTTCCGCATCAATGAAAGCTACAATCTTGTCCCGGAACGCATTGACGATCTGAAGAAGCTCAAGCCCTTCCCCAAGGTCGCCAACAAAACGGCGATCATGCGCTTGCGCAAAGTCGATCAAACGATAAGGGCGACTTTCCCCGTGCCATACACCATTTGGGAGAAGAATGCCGGGGAGTCCGCGGCGATCCCGGAGGGACTGACAAAAACTGAGGTTCTGGAACGGGTCCAGCAACACGCATGGGAGGCGAACCCCGTTAACGGTGGAAATTCTCCGTGGGCAATTCTGCCGCTTGGCAGGTTTGCGGACATGGCAAGCCTGCAGGGACAGAGCGACTGGGTAAGTGGCCGGAAGGGTGTGACAGCCGACCTCAATGGCGTGTACATGCTCCGCATCGTCGATCAGAACGCTGCGACCGGCCTGGTCCAGGTCGAAACGCGGCCAGAGGCTGGAAAAACTGATATCGGACCGGCGCGACGCTTTTGGATCGAGCCTGATTTACTCTATCCGCTTTTGAAGGGAGCCAGTGATTTCTCCGCATGCGAAGTGCATGTGAAGGATCAGCTCTATATCATGGTGCCCAATAAGGGCATCACTGGCGCTGAATACAAAGCGGCAGAGGTGAGCGTATCCAAACTCAAGCAGACAAAGAAGTTTCTAAGCCACTATAAGTCACTTCTGGAGCGCAGATCGACCTACAGGCTTCGCCAGAAGGGTGCGCCATATTTTGCGGTGTACAACACCGGATCTTATACATTTGCCCCGTTTAAGGTCGTTTGGGCAGAACTATCGACCACCTTTGAAGCTGCGGTGTTCGCTAGCTCCACCGTTCCGCTCATCGGGGCACGTCCTTATGTGCCGGATCACAAAGTATACTTTGCCGACTTTGAATCAGAAGATACGGCGTATTTCGTGTGTGCCATTCTTAATTCCACTCTCGTGAAAGAATACGTCGAGAGCCACACAATTCAGATTCAGGTTAGTAACATTTTTAAACACCTGAGCATACCTCGTTATAATCCTAAGGATGCGGAGCATAAGCAACTTGCTGCCCTCGCCAAACGCGCCCATGCCGCGAAATCGCAAAAAGTTCGTCAGGATTTGCTCGCTGAGATGAACGTCGCGGCGGAACAAATCCTGACGGCATGAGATGTCCCTCACCTTCCCAAAGGAGGGTAAGATGGGGCGCGACCGTCAGGTGTTGCTTCTATCCACGTCGTGTCAGCATTTACCTGTAAGCGGCAAGCAGACCCCGTCTGGCGGAAGGGGTGAGCGGTCGGATATCGGTAGCGGACACAATGAGCTGCTGTGAGCTTCTATGTCTGCGCCTAGTTCTGGAACTAGAACCTTCCATATGATCGAAGCGGTTGCCGAGCGCCTTGAGGGTGCGCCGCGGCAGCTTCGCCGACGCTGGTCGGATGAGTTCAAGGCACGGGCGGTGGCGGATCTTAAGGCACGAAACGCCGATGCCGATGAGCGCATCGAGCGGCTGACGCAGATCCTGAAAGCATTCGATCGCGCCCGCTTCGGCCGGCGATCGGAAAAGCTCGGCTCCCCAACCACCGACGACGAGCAGCAGGCCTTTGTCTTCGAGGAGATCGAGACCGGCATCGCTGCGATCCGGGCGCAGGTCAGCAAGGGCCGCGAGCGTCCGGATGGCAAGCGTCCACCGCGGCCACGCAAAGGCTTCGCATCTCACCTGGAGCGGGTCGAAGTCGTCATCGAGCCGGAGGATCGGCCGGAGCATGCCGGCAAGCAGAAGGTGCTGATCGGCGAGGACATCTCGGAGCGGCTGGATGTGGTGCCGGCGAAGTTCCGCGTCATTGTCACCCGACGGCCGAAATATGCCTTCAAAAACGAGGACGGCGTCATCCAGGCACCGGCGCCGGCACACATCATCGAAGGCGGCATTCCGACGGAAGCGCTTCTGGCGCAGATCGCTGTCTCAAAATATGCCGATGGCCTGCCGCTCTATCGACAGGAAGCGATCTACGCCCGCGACAAGGTCGAGCTCGACCGCAAGCTGATGGCGCAATGGATGGGCAAGCTCGGCTTCGAGCTGGAGATCCTCGCCGACTACCTCTTTGATGAGATCAAGAAGGGGGAGCGGATCTTCGCCGACGAGACCACATTGCCGACGCTCGCTCCCGGCTCCGGATCGACGAAGACAGCCTATCTATGGGCCTATGCCAGGGATGACCGACCATTTGGCGGCAGCGGTCCGCCGATGGTTGTCTATCGCTTTGAGGACAGTCGGGCCGGCGAGTGCGTCGCCCGGCATCTGAACGGCTATCGCGGCATTCTGCAGGTGGACGGTTATGCCGCCTACAACAAGCTGGTCCGCTCCGATCGCGGCAATGACGACCTCACATTGGCAGGCTGCTGGTCGCACAGCCGGCGGAAGTTCTATGAACTGCATGTCGCGGAAAGCTCAAAGGTCGCAACGGAGACGGTCGAGCGGATGGCGAAGCTGTGGCAGGTCGAGGAGACCGTGCGCGGCCAAAGCCCTGACGCCCGTGTCGCGGTGCGTCAGCAAACCTCCGCCGCGATTGTCACCGAGCTCTTCGCCCTCTGGCAGAAGACCCTGCCGCGGATCGGCACCTTCTTTCCGGAATAGTCGACGAAGACCTTGTCGCCGGCGGCGTGTTCCTGGCGCATCGTCGGCGACAGGCGTTGCTCGAAACCGCGAAACAGTTCGCAGAAGCGGCTATAGCCGTAACCGTCGGGATGGACGCTGCGGTATTCCTCCCAGAGGATCAGAAGCGTCACGCCCGGCTTCTTCAGCTCGATCGAAAGCTCAGCCCATTCAGGCTCCTGCCTTCGCCGCTGGCCCTGCTTGACCCCGGCGCGGGCGAAAAGACGATGTTCGAGCGCATCGTCGGTCAGCTCGCCGGGCAAGGGCCAGGCCAAGCCCGCTAGCGCCGCCCGCTTCAGATTGTCCTGCACGGTGCTGCGCGCAACGCCGAGCACCACCGCAATCTCGCGGCTACTTGTTCCGCTTCCGGCAAGCCGGAGCATCTGTCGTAATTGTCTCATGGTCAGCCTTCTCTTCGCCGGCATCAAAATCTCCTCGTGTACCGGGAGGCTTGATGCCAAAGTTGCTGACCCAGACCATTGTGACTCTCTTCAAAGCCAATCGTAACTGCTACGGCTACAGACGCATTCACGCGGCACTGGCCAGAGGAGGAGAGCAGGTCTCCGAAAAGATCGTACGCCGCCTGATGAAACAGGAGCAGCTCGTCGTGGCCACGGTGAAGCGGCGTCGATACACGTCTTACCAGGGGGAACTGGACGCCGCGCCGGAAAATCTGGTCAATCGTGATTTCCACGCTGCGGGGCCAAACGAGAAGTGGCTCACCGATATCACGGAATTCCAGTTGCCAGCGGGTAAAGTATATCTGTCGCCCATGATCGACTGCTTCGACGGGCTGGTGGTCAGTTGGTCTGTGAGCACGCGTCCGGACGCCGAACTCGTAAATACCATGCTGGATGCCGCAATCGAAACGATCACCGATAGTTCCGAACGTCCAGTTGTGCACTCTGATCGGGGTGCCCATTATCGCTGGCCTGGCTGGCTATCGCGAATGCACAATGCTCAGCTCGCACGCTCCATGTCACGCAAAGGGTGTTCACCGGATAACGCGGCCTGCGAGGGCTTCTTCGGACGGCTGAAAAACGAGATGTACTACCATCGCGACTGGATCAACACGACGCTCGACGACTTCATGCAGCGGGGCTGCGCCGGGTCAGTTCTCATGTTTGGATGCCCCGTTCGATGCAAGGACTTTTTTGACCGCTAGAGCGATTGATCGGGTGCGTACATGTTTCAGACCTCATGTTGCGGCCATGACATGCCGCGGGCCGGTATGGTGATACGCGGACTGGACTCCAAATCAGTGGAACGAGCTAAAAGCTCCCTGAGAACTACTGGTTTGCCCAATCCCGATCTGTTCGATCATTTGCCCATGCGGATCATGTCCTCCTCACATCGCCGGCACTCCAATTAGAACGTCTACCTTCAGCAGACCGCTCCGCTTGGATCTCGGTATTCTTGATTGCGCGAGAGCATTGCCCAGACGATCCGCGACAGCTTGTTTGCCATCGCAATCGCCACCAGCATGCGTGGCTTTCGGCCCAGCATATTCGAGAGCCAGGAACCTGGTCTTCCACCGCCTCGGCCCTTCCAATGCACAACAGACATCGCGCCTATAATCAAAAGCCTTCTGATATCTCGTTGGCCCATCTTCGAGGTGCGGCCAAGCTTTTGCTTGCCTCCGCTCGAGTGCTGTCGCGGGACAAGGCCCAGCCAGGCTGCAAAATCGCGACCACTTCGGAATGCCTCCATAGGCGGCGCGAAGGCAGTGATTGCCATCGCGCAAATCGGTCCTATCCCTGGCACTTTCTGGAGCCGTCGAACGATATCGCTTTGTTTTGCTTCCGCTGCGATACGACGATCGATCTGATCAATCTCTTCGTGCAACTGAGTTATCTGGCTGAGATAAAGGCGTCCCATGGTCCGTACCAAATCAGGTAAATCGTCCGCCGCAATGAGCGTCGCGAGCCGCTCAACGTTGCCTAATCCTCTGCCCACGATGATACCGTGCTCTGCGAGGTGGCCTCGTAGGGCGTTCACCATTTGCGTTCTCTGACCGACAAGAAGATCGCGGGTCCGGAATAACATTGCACGAGCTTGCTGTTCAGATGTCTTTACAGCGACGGTCCGCATCGTCGGTCGCATTGCAGCCTCTGCTACGGCTTCCGCGTCAGCGACATCATTCTTTTGCCTTTTGACGAAGGCCTTCACATAGACTGGGGGGATCAGCCGAACGTCATGACCCATGCTTGCGAATTCTCGACCCCAATAATGGGCCGTACCACACGCCTCCATCGCAACCACACACGGCCGAAGTCCGGCCATAAATTTCGGAAATTGCGACCGCGACAGTTTCTTGCGAAACAAAACTCGGCCATCGGCAGTCGCGCCGTGCACTTGAAAAACCTGCTTTGCAAGGTCGACGCCGACGATACTGACTTCCTCCATAAATGCCTCCTACTGTGTTGGTGACTTTAC
>Ga0182749_1003534_pt1 | contig 10625 bp, 9 predicted proteins | sample eDN3rd37CKraftMG_FD_128875 | JGI IMG/M metagenome (GOLD analysis project Ga0182749, IMG submission 128875) | Enriched Miracle-Growth compost microbial communities from Emeryville, California, USA - eDNA 3rd pass 37_C Kraft MG (version 2) (version 2) ...
TATGGTGCCGAAGGGTGTCTCAGCGCAATCCAAGAAGCGGAAGCGCCGGAAAGCACCGTAAAACTGACTTTATTCATCGTCGAATAAATCAAGCTGGCGACCGCCCGGATACCAGGGTTTAGGCGTCGCCTTGCCGCGACGCCGCTTCCGCTGGCGAGCTTCATAGAAAGCCCAATCAATCTCAGTGAGTTTGATGATAGGTCAGTCGCTTGCCCCCGATGCGGGCAATGGCTGCCTTGGTCCGATCGATGTCGGAGAAACCGAGCGCGACCCGGTGATTATATCGAAAATCGTATTCGGCCAGATAACGATGCAGGTGCTTCTCTTTGCAGTGCTGATAGACGCCCTTCATCCCGCGCTTGAAGATCGAGAAATAGCCTTCCGCCGAGTTGGTATGAACATCGCCCCGCGCGTACTCCTTAGCCGAATGTTTGACCGTCTCGTGAGCGGCGAAGTGCAGATCGGCACCGCTGTAGAGGCGGCTCTCGTCGGTGTGCAACCGGGATTCCTGCGCGATGTTCTCGACTACGATCCGCTGCACCGTCTCCTTGTCGGCCACCGCGACATGGAATGACCGAACGTTGCCACCGCGCTCGACCAGCGAGACGATGGCGCGCTTGTTGGCCGGGCCAGAGCGACCGCCCTTGGTGGGCTTGGTGCCGTAGCGGGGCGTCTTGCGCTCGCGCGGCTCGTCGGTCGGGCCGAAATAGGTCTCGTCGGCCTCCACAATCTTGCCGGAGCCGCCCAGCGGTCCAGAGCCGCCCGGCACGTCCATGCCGCCGTCGCGCATGGCCTCGCGAATGCGATGGCACATGAACCACGCGGCCTTGTAGGTCACGTTCAGGGAGCGGTGAAGCTGGTGGGCGCTGACGCCCTTCTTGCTGGAGGCCATCAGGTAGAACGCCATCAGCCACTTGTTTAGCGGGATATGGGATCGCTCCATCAGCGTCCCGGTTGTCACCGTGAAGTCCTTCCGGCATTCCGGCTCTGCGCATCGGTAGAACCCCGGCTTGGCCTTGTTGCGATAGGCCCGGTTGATCGAGCCACAATGAGAGCACACAGGACCGTCCGGCCAACGCTGCTTTTCCAGCCAGCCCCGGGCCAGTTCGTGGCTGGCGAAGTGAGGGGCGGTGAAGGCGTTGTTGTCGGGCATGGCCGTAATTTCCTCGAATTTGTAGAGGAAATATTAGCCTTTGTGTGTTGTGGCGTCAAGGATATAATTAGGAATTAAGTCCTAATCATCCCGCCCCATCGACAGGGGCGTATCGCGATCGTCACGGACGCGGGGCGGGTGAGCGGTGGCCGGCGTGGCGCGCAAGACGGAGCGCGCGACAATGGCACAACGGGCGGAAGCCCTGCGCTTTCCCGTCCGGCAGGCGGCCGGCACAGCGGCGGATTACAACGGTCCTCCGCCGGGGCGTGCAGGGAAGAAGCCCAAACACCGCGCGCGGAACGCTGGATGACAGCGTGTTCGCGGTGACTTCGCCTGTGTGTCCAAACTCATGCACACAGGGCCGTGGGCGCGGCTGATCGCCCGGCGTTCCGCGCGCCCTGCTTTCCTGGGGCAATGCGGCCTGGACCTCCGGCGTACCCGGCGCCGAGCAAAGAACACGGGCGTTTTCGCTCGCCTCCTGTACAGCAACAGGTTCCCCGCCTCCTCCCCAACACCCCGATACCACTCACGGTTGCGCATGGCAGCCCTGAAAAGGATCGGCTGGGAAATAATAAGCAAGCTTATTATAGTTCTGCTTAGAAAATTGGCTTAAAGCCCGAGTCCCTGAGAACGTGACGATGCCGACCCGACACCCCTATCGCGAATTCGCCTTCACGCTGATCGACACTGCGCGGCTGCTGCGGACACTGTCCGACCAGGAAGTCCGCCGCATGGGCATGACGCGCGCCCAATGGGCGGTGCTGTCCCGGATCGAGCGCAACGAAGGCCTCAAGCAGTCCGAGATCGCCGAGATCCTCGAGATCCAGCCGATCACGCTGACCCGGCTGGTCGATCGCCTCGCCGAGAACGGCCTGATCGAGCGGCGGCCGGACGAACACGATCGCCGCGCCTGGCGACTCTATCTCACGCCGGCGGCGAAGCCGCTGGTCGACCGCCTCGACGGGCTCGGACGCGAGATGATGCGCAACGTGCTCAAGGGCGTCTCGGACCAGACCGTCGCCCGGCTGACCGAACAGATCAGCGCCGTCCGCGACAACATCCGCAGCGAGCTGATCGCCAAGGACACCGACACCCATAGCAAGAGCAAGACATATGGCTGACCGTACCCTCAAAGTCGTCGACGCGCCCCAGGCGAAGTCGTCGCCCGATGCGCCCGCGGACCAGGCCGCCAAATCATCGGACAAGCGCGGGCCGTTCGCGCGCATGGACCGCGCCCGGCTGCGCAAGCTTCTCCTCATCGGCATCCCGGCGCTGGCGCTGGTGATCGGCGCCGGCATCTATTTCGCCGGCGGCCGCTACATCTCGACCGACAACGCCTATGTCGGCGCGCAGAAGGTGCTGGTGACGCCGGACGTTTCCGGCAAGGTCATCAAGGTGCTGGTGCGCGAAGGCCAGCACGTGAAGCCGGGCGACGAGCTGTTCGAGCTCGATCCCCAGCCCTTCAGGCTCGCGCTGTCGCAGGCCGAGGCCAAGCTCGCCGACGCCAGGATCCAGTACGACAACCTGAAGACCAACCTCGCCTCGCTGACCGACCTCACTCAGCTGGCGAAGAAGAACGTCGACCTGAAGAAGGCCGATGTCGACCGCAAGATGGAGCTGCTGCAGAACCGCACCGGCGCCCAGGCCGCGGTCGACACTTCGGCCGCCGCGCTGGTCGCGGCGCAGTTGCAGTCGCAATACGCCGAACAGCAGCGCGCCAACACGCTGAACCAGTTGCTCGGCGATCCCAACCTGCCGCTCGACAAGTTCCCCGCCTATGAGCAGGCGCAGGCCGCGCTCGGCCAGGCCAAGCGCGACCTCGACCACACCGTGCTGCGGGCCTCGATCGCCGGCACCGCGACGCAGGTCGACAACATCCAGCTCGGCCGCTTCGTCGCCGCCGGCACGCCGGTGTTCAGCATCATCGACGACGCCGCGCCCTGGGTCGACGCCAACCCGAAGGAAACCGACATCACCTATCTGCGCATCGGCCAGAAGGTCGAGATCGACGTCGACAGCTTCCCGGCGCACACCTTCCGCGGCACCGTTCAGTCGGTCAGCCCCGGCACCGGCTCGCAGTTCTCGATCCTGCCGGCGCAGAACGCGAGCGGCAACTGGGTCAAGGTCGTGCAGCGCGTGCCGGTGCGCATCGTGTTCGACAAGAGCGAGGACGTGAGCCGCCTGCGCTCCGGCATGAGCGCCACGGTGTCGATCGATACCGGCCACAGCCGGCTGCCGCTCGTCGCCAACGCGACGCCGGCGGAGAAATAAGCAAGAGTCGCTTTCGATGACGACAGCAAGCGCCATATCGCCGGAACTGCGTCGCACGATGGTCACCATCTGCGCCATGACGGCGACCATCATGCAGGCGCTCGACACCACGATCGCCAACGTCGCGCTGCCCTACATGCAGGGCTCGCTGTCGGCCTCGCTCGACCAGATCAACTGGGTGCTGACCTCCTACATCGTCGCCGCCGCGGTGATGACCGCGCCGATCGGCTGGCTCGCCGACCGCTACGGCCGCAAGACGCTGTTCGTCATCTGCGCCGCCGGCTTCACCGTCGCCTCGGTGCTGTGCGCGATGGCGCAGAACATCGAGCAGATGGTGCTGTTCCGCCTGATGCAGGGCATGGCCGGCGCCGCGCTGGTGCCGCTGTCGCAATCCGTCATGCTCGACGCCTATCCGATCGAGAAGCGCGGCTCGGCGATGGCGATCTGGGGCATGGGCGTGATGCTGGGGCCCATCATGGGCCCGACGCTGGGCGGCTGGCTGACCGACAATTACAGCTGGCACTGGGTGTTCCTGGTCAACCTGCCGATCGGCATCATCACCGTGCTTGGCCTCATGTTCTTCATGCAGGAGACGCAGAAGCAGGAGCATCTGCGGTTCGACTGGTTCGGCTTCGCCGCGCTCGCCGTCGGCATCGGCGCGCTGCAATTGATGCTCGACCGCGGCGAGCAGGTCGGCTGGTTCGACGCCGCCGAGATCTGGATCGAGACCATCATCTCGGCGACCGGCTTCTATTACTTCTTCGCGCATTCGCTGACGACCGACGCGCCGTTCATCCGCTTCGAGCTGTTCACGGACCGCAACTTCGCCGCCGCCTGCCTGTTCATGGTGGTGATTGGCATCGTGCTGTTCGGCACCATGGCGCTGGTGACGCCGTTCATGCAGAACGTGCTCGGCTATCCGATCCTGACCGCGGGCATGCTGCTCGGCTCGCGTGGCATCGGCACCATGATGACCATGATGGCGGCACCGCGACTGATGAAGCACGTGGAATCGCGCTATCTCATCCTGGTCGGGCTGCTGCTCACCGCCGGCACGCTGTACGAGATGGTCGGCTTCACCACCGACACCCAGCCCTCGACCATCGTGACGATCAGCATCATCCAGGGCATCGGCCTCGGCCTGCTGTTCGTGCCGGTGACCTCGGTCGGCTTCGCGACGCTGCCGAACCATCTGCGAACCAGCGGCACGTCGATGATGACGCTGGTGCGCAACATCGGCTCCTCGATCGGCATCTCGATGGTGATCGCCAACCTCACCAGCAAGACGACGCTGATGCATGCGCGGCTGACCGAGGGCGTCACGCCGTTCAACGACGCCCTGCAGATGCAGGACATCGCCCGCAACCTCGACGTGACGAGCGACCTCGGCCGCGCCATGCTCGACCGCATCGTCACCGAGCAGGCGGCGGTGATCGCCTATGCCAACGACTTCAAGCTGCTGATGGTGCTTGCCCTCGCCACCATTCCGCTGATCTTCCTCATCAGCACGTCGCGCGCGAGCCCGCCGGAGGCCTCCGCCGCGCACGCGATGGATTAAAGGCGGTCAAGTTTATCGAAGCGCTTCGGGTGTCATGGCCGGGCTTGTCCCGGCCATCCACGTCTTGGACGCAATCAGGAAAGTAAGTCGTGGATGCCCGGCAACATAAGGGCATTCACGCCCGTCTTTGACGGGTTATGGCCGGGCATGACAGTTCAATTCAAAGCTCGTCGCACTTCAGGATTTAGAAAACTCGGCCTTGATCTTGTCGGTGTGCTCGCCGAGCGCCGGGATCGCGCCGTAGTCTCGCGGCGCGCCGTTGAAGATCGGCGTCGGCGCCGGCGTCGACACCGGACCGGTCGGGGCGCCGACCGTGATGCGCCGCAGGTGCGGATGCTGCGACAGCAGCATCGAGTCGTTGACCCGCGCGAAGGCGATGTCGGCGGCCTCGAGCAGTTTCATCAGCTCGGCGACGTCGTGCCGCGCGAAGGCCGTGCCGACCGCGGCGTCGGTCTCGGCGCGGTTTTCCGCGCGCTTCGGGTTGGTCGCGAATCGCGGATCGGCGCCGAGCGCGGCGTCGCCGAGAATTTTCTCGGCCAGCACCCGCCACTCGCGGTCGTTCTGGATGGCGATCAGGATATCCGCGCCGTCGCGCGACTTGAACACGCCGTAGGGCGCGATGGTGGCGTGAGCAAGCCCGATGCGCTTGAACGGCTGGCCGCCCTCGGCATGCAGCAGCGGCACCGTCATCCATTCCGCCATGGCGTCGAACATCGACACCGCGATGTCGGCCCCCTGCCCGGTTTTCGCGCGCGCCAGCAGCGCCTCGAGGATCGCCTGATAGGCGTTGAAGCCGGCGGTGGCGTCGACCAGCGAGATGCCGACGCGGGCCGGCGCCTCCGGCCCGCCGGTCACCGAGGCGACGCCGGACTCCGCCTGAATGAGAAGATCGTAAGCCTTGCGCGATTTATAGGGGCCGCTCTCGCCGTAGCCCGAAATCGAGCAGCAGATCAGCCCCGGATAGTCCTTGCGCAGCCGCGCCACCGCGAAGCCGAGCTTGGCCAGCGCGCCGGGCTTGAGGTTTTGCACGAACACGTCGGCCTTGGCGAGCATCGCCTCCAGCACCGCCTTGTCCGCGTCCTTGCCGAGGTCGAGGACGACCGACTCCTTGCCGCGGTTGAGCCAGACGAAATTGGCGCTCTCGCCGTGGACGACGTGATCGTAGTCGCGGGCGAAGTCGCCTTCCGGCCGTTCGACCTTGATGACGCGCGCGCCGGCATCGGCCAGACGACAAGTGCATTGCGGCGCGGCGACCGCCTGTTCGATGGAGACGACGAGGATGCCTTCGAGCGGCAGGGTCATCGTTCTGACTCGGTGACGTCGGCGCGGCCGTTGTTGATCGCGACGATGTCGCGCTCCACCACGCGGGCGCGATAGCTCACCACGGTCCCGTCGCGCCACATCTCGGTGCGGATCGTCTCGCCGGGATAAACCGGCGCGGAGAAGCGCCCGGCCATGCCGGTCAGCCGCGCGGTGTCGTAGCCGCAGACGCTTTTCAGGATGGCATGGCCGGCGACGCCGAAGGTGGCGAGCCCGTGCAGGATCGGCCGCGGGAAGCCGGCGGCCTTGGCAAAGGCGGGGTCGGCGTGCAGCGGGTTGATGTCGCCGGACAGGCGATAGACCAGCGCCATTTCCGGCCGGGTCGGCAGATCGCAGACGAGGTCCGGCGCGCGGTCGGGGATGGCGTGCACCGGCGGCGCTTCGCGGGCCGGCCCGCCGAAGCCGCCATCGGCGCGGCAGAACGTCGTCTGCTTCAATGTCGCGACGAGGTCGCCGGTCGCCTTGTCGGTCACCTTGCGCTCGGAATAGACCAGCGCGCCCTTGCCCTCGCCCTTGTCGATCACCTCGACGATGCGGGTCTTGCCGATCACCGTGCCTTTGCCCGCCACCGGCTTGTGCACGGTGAAGGACTGCTCGCCATGCACCACCTTGTTCCAGGTGACGCCCGACTCCGGGTTGCGCAGCCAGTACGGCGAATAGCCGAGCACCAGCGCATAGGTCGGCAGCACCTTGAGCGCCTTCTCATAGACGAAGGCAAGCTCGTCCTCGTTCATCGGATCCTGACCGAGGCCGAGGCCGAGCGCGTAGAGGATCGCGTCCTTCTCCGTATAAGCGTGCTCGACTTCCGGAATGTTGAGCGCCAGAAGTTTCTCGTAGACGATCGGCATCTAGACCGGGTCCCACGAGAACACGTCGGCCGAGCGCTCGAGCGGCGTGAAGGACGGGCCGAAAGCTCCTTTAAGCTGTTCCTCGAGCTTGGCCGGCGTCCAGCCTTCGGAACGATGGATGACGCGGATCGGCCGCGGCTGGCTGAACAGGAAGATCTCGTTGTTGCGCACCGAGAATATCTGCCCCGACACGCCGGTGGCGCTGTCGGAGGCGAGATAGACGACGAGCGGCGCGATCTTTTCCGGCGTCATCTGCTGCAGGCGCTCGACGCGCTGCTTCTCGGCGTCGGTCTCGGCCGGGATCGAGCCGATCATCCGGCTCCAGGCGAACGGCGCGATGCAGTTCGAGCGCACATTGTAGCGCTGCATATCGAGCGCGATACCGCGCGACAGGCCTGCGATGCCGAGCTTCGCCGCCATGTAATTGGCCTGGCCGAAATTGCCGATCAGGCCGGAGGTCGAGGTCATGTGCACCATCGCGCCGGCGTTCTGCTCGCGGAACAGCCGGGCGCAGGCGCTGCTCATGTTGAACGAGCCGTGCAGGTGGACGGCGATGACGTCGGACCAGTCCGACCAGCTCATCTTGTGGAAGATGCGGTCGCGCAGGATGCCGGCATTGTTGACCAGGATGTCGACCTTGCCGAAGGCGTCGACCGCCGCCTTGACGATGGCGTCCGCCGTCTTCGGCTCGGCGATGTTGTCGGTGGAGGCGATGGCCTTGCCGCCGGCTTTCTTGATCTCGTTGACGACTTCCTGCGCCGGGCCGGTATCCTGACCGGCGCCTTCGAGGCTCGCGCCGACGTCGTTGACGACGACGCTCGCGCCTTCCTGCGCCAGCAGCAGCGCGATGGCGCGCCCGATCCCGCGTCCGGCGCCCGTGACGATGGCGACTTTTCCCGCAACGATTCCGGCCATTTTTGATGCTCTTTCCCGCACGCGGGCCCGCAGGCCCGCATTCGTTTGCATGCAAGTATCAACGTCTTAACCACGTTCCGCGGCACCCTGGCAAGCGCCTGGACACCCGCCGGATCGGGCGCCGGCGGCGAGGCGTTAGCGGCATCGTAACCCTGTGCCGAACATTGCGGCGCGACGGCGCGCGAGCCTTCGATGCCGCGCGTCATAACGGCTTCTACTGAGCCGCCGGCACGGCAACCACGGCGGAATTATTTTTCGCAGCGGCCGGTGCCGTACGCGCCGGCGCGATGGTCGCGCACAGCCACGAACGATAACGCCCCTTGATGGTCGTAAGGCCGTCTTGCCGGCCGCGCGAGAATTTTATGAATTTTTTCAGCGTGCTCTTTAAGCGGTTTTGATGCGACTGCCGCCTAGGCTTTCCCGCAACGAAAAGAAATCGTCAGCCGGGGGGCTGCATGGTGTCTGTTTCCGTCGATCCGCATCGCGGGTGGCGATCGTCCGCCGTGTCGGCGATCACCCTGTGTCTTGCCGCGCTCGCTTTTGAAGGCGCGCTCGCCGGTTTCGCGCAGGCGCGTTTCGATGCGCCGGTGCCGGATGCGGTCGCCACCGCGCCGATCCATCAGGTGTTCCGCGCGCCGGCAGAAAGCGCGCCGTCCGCAGCCGCGATCGCGTTCCGCTTTGAGGCGACGTCCAACAGCCCGCTGCTCGATATGCGCGATGAACGCCCGGCCGCCAACGCGGTGATCGCCGCGGTCCCGCGCCTGCGGCTGCCGCCGGTGTCGCCGCCGCCGGTCGAAAAGCCCGCCGCAGTCGCGCCCACCGATATCGCGATCGGGGAGCCGGAGGCCGCGCTGGTGCCGCCGATGATCGTCGGCGCGGCGTCGATGTACGACCCGACCGATCCCGCCGACAAGGACTCCGGCGACGCCGAGACCGCCTCCGGCGAGTTCTACGATCCCAACGGCTGGACCGCGGCGATCCAGATCGATCTTCGCGGCCGCTTCAACGGCGTGCGCTACCGCATGCGCTACGAGCCGACCTATGCGCTGGTCGAGGCGCGCGGCAAGCGCGCCGTCGTGCGGATTAACGATGTCGGCCCGCTGCGGCCCGGCCGCGTCATCGACCTCAACGCGCGGACGATGCGCTTCTTCGACCCGAAGATGACGGCGGGTGTGCTGCAGGCGGTGCGCGTCACGCCGTTGCCCGGCCGCAACTGGTTCGTCGGCCCGGTCGAGGACAAGGACGACGCGACGCCGGTCGCGCATGCGTCGCTGGCGGTCGATTAACAAATATCGTCATTCCGGGATGGCCGGAACGGCCAGACCCGGAATCCAGAAACAGACTCGGCATTGGCGTCTGGATTCCGGGTTCGTCCGCCGTCGCGCACCGCGCTCCGGCGGGACGCCCCGGAATGACGGAAAAAGTTTAGCCCCACACCTCGTCGGCGGTCTCGACGATCATCCGCAGCTTGGCCCACTGCTCGTCCTCGGCCAGCGCGTTGCCTTCCTCGGTGGAGGCGAAGCCGCATTGCGGCGACAGACAGAGCTGGTCGAGCGAGATGTATTTCGCCGCCTCGTCGATGCGGCGCCTGATCTCGTCTTTCGACTCCAGCTTGCCGGTCTTGGTGGTGACGATGCCGAGCACGACCTGCCGGTCCTTCGGCACCATACGCAGCGGCTCGAAGCCGCCGGCGCGGTCGGTATCGTACTCCATGAAGAAACCGTGCACCTTGATGCGATTGAACAGAACCTCCTGCACCGCCTCGTAGCCGCCGGCGCCCATGAAGGTCGATTTGTAGTTACCGCGGCACATATGCATGGTGATCGTCATGTCGGCGGGAATGTCCGACATCGCGACATTGATGAGGTCGCCGTACAGGAGCCCAAGCTTTTCCGGGTCGTCGCCGCGCGCCACCATCTGCTGGCGGTACTTCTCGTCGCACAGCATGGCGATGAACACCTCGTCGAGCTGGAGATAGCGGCAGCCGGCGTCGGCGAAGGCGCGCACGGCCTTTTTGTAGGCCTGCCCCAGGTCCTCGAACATCGCATCAAGCTTCGGATAGGCCTTGTCGTCGATCGGCGGCCGCGCCGGACGGCCATAGACCGCCGACGGCGCGGGGATCGTGATTTTCGGCGTGCGCTTGGTATGTGCGGCGACGAACTTGAAATGCTCGATCATCGGATGGCCGGTGAAACCGATCTTGCCGGTCACCTTGACGCCCTCGTTGCGCGTCGTCACCGCGGCGAAGGTGACGCCGCTGTCCATCACGTGCTTGTCGATGCCGTCGAGACCCCAGAGAAAATCGAGATGCCACCACGAGCGGCGGAACTCGCCGTCGGTGATCGCCTGCAGGCCGACCTCCTCCTGCTTCTTGATGACGCGTTCGATCTCGCGATCCTCGACCGCCTTCAGCGCAGCGGCGTCGATCTCGCCCTTGGCGAATTTCGTCCGCGCCTCCTTGAGCGCGGCGGGACGCAACAGGCTGCCGACGTGGTCGGCGCGGAACGGCGGTTTCGTGCGCAGGGCCATGGCTGTTTCCTCTTTTATGCTTGATCGACAA
>Ga0182749_1003536_pt1 | contig 10625 bp, 12 predicted proteins | sample eDN3rd37CKraftMG_FD_128875 | JGI IMG/M metagenome (GOLD analysis project Ga0182749, IMG submission 128875) | Enriched Miracle-Growth compost microbial communities from Emeryville, California, USA - eDNA 3rd pass 37_C Kraft MG (version 2) (version 2) ...
ATGATTTCACCGGCCGTCGCCTGGTCGGCTGCAGCAGCAGGCCCCGGGGAGGTAGGCGCTGGTACCTCTTGTGCAAATACGGGAGCCGCAACGAATAGCGTCAGCACGCTGGTTCCCGCTGCGAAGGCCCGATGCGAACCATCTTTCCTCATGATACCTCCCCTGGCGCGCTTCAGCGAGCGCAACTCTTTCGAGGTCGGCAGTCTAGGGCTCGTCATCCTGCGCGATTGCGCGGCTCCGCCAACTTCTTGATCATCCGTGACACCGGCGAACCGATGCATGCATTTGCCCGTCACGAGCCGGCCGACAGGTCTGGCGATCAATGTGCGCCTTTGGCCTGATCGAAGGCTGTGGAAGGCTCGCATCAGGCCGGAGGCGGCCCGGGCTGGCCGAACTATGGCGGGCATAGACAGGAAATGCCGCACTCAAGTGCCGATGGCGTCGACGAAGTTCGAGCAAAAAAGCGTGAGCACAGAGGCATCAAGCGGATCAGGCGCCGCCGACTGGAGACTCCCGCCCGTGACCGAACGCATCAGAGAGAGAGCTCATGGACCTTCGTAGAACCACGATCTTCATCCCGGGCACAATGGACGAAGCGGGCGTCCGCGACCGAATCCGGACCTGCGGCGCCGACCTCATATGCCTCGATCTGGAGGACACCGTGCATCCCTCCCGCAAGGGCGAGGCGCGTCAGTTGATCGTTCGGTTGCTCCAGGAAGATATCTGGGGACGGGCGGCAAGAGCGGTACGAATTAACGCAATATCGAGCCCTTTCGTGAGAGACGACGTCGAGGTCGTCGTCGGCGCCGCCGGCGACTGGATCGACACATTGCTGTTGTCGAAGCCGGAATCCGCAGACGAGATCCGCACGCTCGACGGATGGATCGCGAACCTCCGCTCGCGTGAGGGCTTCACCAACAGGATCGGCTATCTGGTCGGAATAGAATCCGCGTATGCGTTGACCCACATCGACGAGATCGCTTCGGCATCGCCCAATGTGGAGGCGCTAGGGCTGGCGGTCGGCGATCTGAGCGTCTCGCTGCACGTCAATATCGGCGCGTTCCTCCAGGACCGGTCGCGCTATCCTGGCGACCTGTTCCACTTCCATCGTGCTCGGCTGATCCTGGCTGCCCGTACCCACGGGCTGTGGGCCATGGACGCGCCCTGGCCGATCATCAACGATCACGCGACGCTCGCCGAGGACGCGCGATGGGGGATGATGATGGGCTTCGACGGCAAGCTCGTCCTTGCTCCCGAGCAGGTCCGCACGGTTCACGAGGCCTATCGGCCGAGCGAGGGCGAAGTGGCCTATGCGCGCGATGTGCTGGCGAAGATGGAAGCCTTCGACCGCGCCGGCGAGGGATCGGGCATGTCCGGCAAGATGTTTCTCGATCCCGTAGTCATCGAGCCTGCGCGTCGCACGCTCGCGAGGTACGAGGCATCCTTGTGAGCCGAGTTGGGTGGACGATCACGCTCTGCTCCTTCGCCAGCTTCTTTGATGGGTACGACATTCAGTCGCTCGGGCTCGCCCTTCCGAGCATGGCGCAGTATTTCGGGATTGCGCCCCACGCGCTCGGGATCGCGGTCAGCCTGTCGCTGGTCGGCACGGCGCTCGGCGCGATGCTGCTTGGCCCCTTGGGGGACCGATACAGCCCGAAAGTCATCCTTGCCGTCTGCCTGGTGCTGGTCGGCATCACCAGCGCAGGGGCGGCATCGGCCGCGACGCCTCTCGCCCTCGCGATCTGGCGCTTCTTCTGCGGCTTGGGCATGGGCGCGATCGTCCCTGTGGCGATTACTCTCGTTGCCGGCGTGGCACCCGCTGCGGCTCGAACCGCGCTGATCACCGTCATGGTCGCCTGCCAACCGGTAGGATCGCTCTGCGCCGGCTTCCTGAGTCCGGTGATCGAGCCGGGCTTCGGCTGGCAGGGCATCTTCATCTTCGGTGCGGCTGCGACGCTCTCCGCCGGCATTCTGGTCGCAGCGACGATGCCGAAGCCTGCCGTCGCGCCCGCGGTCGCCCGTGGCATTTCGGTTCGGAGCCTGTTCGGTCCGGCGCTGCTAACGGTCACGCTGCTGCTCTGGGCCATCTTCTGCCTCAATTTGTTCGTGACCGCCTCACTGATCAGTTGGTTGCCGACGTTGCTGGTTGAAAGCGGTTGGCCACGACCCGATGCGCAACGCGCCACGGGGCTGCTGGCGTTCGGCGCGATCATCGGCAGCCTGATCTTCTCCTGGTTGATCGATCGTGGGCTGCTAGCGCAAACGCTCGTTCCCTGCTTCGTCGGCACCGCCGTCCTGTTCATCTTCTTCGCGGTCGACCCCTCGTCTCGGGAGGTGTGGCTCATGTTGATCACGCTGGTGGGTGCCGGCTGCATCGGAGGACAGATGGCGCTGGGGAGCTTCTCGGCCGGCCTCTATCCACCACAGATCCGCAACACGGGTGTTGGCTGGTCCAGCGGGGTCGGGCGGCTCGGATCGATAATCGGGCCGTTGATCATGGCAATCCTCCTCGCGCGTGATGTCGCCCCGCCGCTCATCCTCGCCCTTCTGGTGGTGCCGATGCTGCTGTGCGGAGTGGGTGTCCTGTTGCTGACCAAGAGCATGGGGAGGCCGTCGTGCGGCGCCTGATCCCGGATTCCTTCATCCTCGCGCTGCTCACCACGGTGGCGCTAGCCATCGTGCTGCCGGCGCAGGGCAGTGTCGCCGGTGCGGTCGACATTTTAGCCACGGCGGCGATCGTACTGCTGTTCTTCCTGCACGGCGTACGTATCCCCCGCGAAGCGGTGCTCGCCAGTCTTCGGCATTGGCGCCTCCACAGCGCGATCTTGGGATCGACGTTCGTCGCCTTCCCACTCCTCGGCCTGGGCATGCAGGCGAGTGCCGGATCGCTGCTGCCGCAGCCGTTCCTGCTCGGCGTCCTGTTTCTCTGTGCGCTTCCGTCGACCGTCCAATCCTCCATCGCCTTCACGTCGATCGCCCGAGGGAATGTCGCAGGAGCCGTGGCCGCGGCAACCATATCGAACCTTCTCGGGATGCTCCTAACCCCGCTGCTCGTGTCACTGCTGCTCCATTCGCAGGGGGCAGGCTTCTCGGCGTCGGGTGTGGGGAAGATCTTCTCGCAACTGTTATTGCCCTTCGTCGTCGGTCAGCTTGTTCGCCCATGGCTCGGCGCGTGGGCTGCGCGCCGGAAGAAGCTGCTGACGCTCACCGATCGGGGGACAATCGTGCTGGCCGTCTACTCAGCCTTCTCGGCAGCGGTCACCGAAGGGGTGATGCGGAACGTGCCGGTCTCCGTGCTCGGCATTCTCTTTCTCTTCTGCTGCGTGCTGCTCTGCGCGATCCTCTTCATCACGTCCGCCGGCAGCCGGCTGCTCGGCTTCGATCGAGAGGATGAGATCGCGATCGTCTTTTGCGGATCTAAAAAGACGCTGGCGAGCGGCATCCCAATGGCACGGGTGCTGTTCTCCGGCCCCGACTTGGGCGCGATTGTCCTGCCGCTGATGATGTTCCATCAGCTCCAGCTGATGGCCTGTGCCTGGCTAGCCAGGCGCTACGCGGCGAGCCCGCTGTCCCCGGCGTTTGCCGCCAACCCCTGAAGGACCCGCCATGTGTGAATTGCCTGATGAGCGTGCCTATCCGCAAGCTGGCCGCCTGCGTCAGATCTATCCCTCCCCTGTAGGCTGGAAGGGAACGGATCGGCCCGACAACGAGGCCGAGCTCCTCGCGCGTCTCGGTCCGGATGCGGTGATGATGATGGGGGATAACCCGGCGCTCCCGCGGATGCCCGCCCGGCCCAAGCTGATGGACTTCTTCAAACTGCGCTTCGGGGACATCACGATCCGGCATCTGCTGACCAGCGGCGCCCGCGCACTCGAGCAAGGCATGGACGAGAAGGTCGTTCTCGCGTGCCTGCTGCATGACATCTCCAACGGCTGCCTGATACGCGCCGATCACGGATATTGGGGCGCCCAGATGATCGCGCCCTACGTCGATGAGGAGGTCGCATGGGCGGTGAAATATCACCAACCGCTCCGCTATTTCTCCGACGAGAGCGCCGGATACGCCTATCCGGAGAGCTACAACAAGTTCTTCGGGCCGGATTACGAGCCTCCGGAGTACATCCGGCGCGACGCCGAATTTGCCCGTTCGCACAAATGGTACATGACTGCGCGGCTGGTGACGCAGTACGATATCTATTTCTTCGATGGCGGGCCGATACCCGATCCCGAGATATTCACGGACATCATCGGACGTCACTTCAAGGAGCCCGAAGAAGGGCTCGGCTTCGATAATTCCCCGACGGCGCACATGTGGCGCACCATGATCTGGCCGAACAATTTCCTTTGATCATCAGCCAGCGCGCAAACCTCCGCCTTGCTCGCGGCATCGCGGAGCGTGAAGAAAGAAATGGCTGACGTGACGCGAGCGATGGTCCTGCGGCATGCTGCGATGAGCAGCGCGGAGATCAACACCGCGCTGGTCCAGGAAGAACGCACGCTCGCGCCTATGCGCGACCTAGAGGTTCGCGGATCCCGCCCAAATCATGTGGGCCGGCATGCGCTCGCCGTATATGCCGATAGGGCTGGGTGACATTCTGCCCTGCGGCCAGACCGCAGTGGTCGAAGAGGCGCGGGCGCCCTGGCATCGAGGCAGGGCAGGTGGTGACCTGCTTCGCCACTATGGCCGAACGCTCGGTCGTTCGGGCGCTGGGCGTCGAGCATGATGCCGGAAGCGGGGGCACCCTGGCGGTGACCCCGATCGAGCGCGATCCTCGCCTGCCGCTTCCGCTATACCTCAGTCTTTTTTCCCATGTCGGCGTGACCGCGATCAGCGGCATCGAGCGCGTGGCGAAGGTGCTGGTAGTCCGGCTGCCCCACATCGTGGAGGGTCTCTCCGCCAATCCCGAGGCGCTTCAGATGCTGCTGCACGCGCATGTGGCTGAACAGGCGGTGCGGATCCTGCTTGCCCTCCGGCATGGCCGCGAAGCGCAGGATTTCTTGGGGATTGTCGGGGTAGGTCATCGCGAGGCTCCGCTGGAATGCGGCAAGGTTATCGGACGGAAAGAAAGGGCAATTGTCTTCCGATGCCGAATTTCGGCATGCCGCCAGGTGCGGCGACTCAGTGTGAGAGAACGGCTCGCCGATAGTCGCGTGGCGCCATGGCGAATTCCTTGCGGAACAGCCGGCTGAAATGCGCTGAATCGTTGAAGCCCCAGCCGAAGGCGATATCCGTTATCGAACGGGCGCGAAGACTGGGATTGCGCAGGTCGTTCGCGCAACGCTCGAGGCGGCATTGGCGGATCCAGTGCGAGACCGATTGTCCTTCCGCGTTGAACAGTCGGTGTAGATGACGCTCCGACACAGCAGTCGCCGAGGCGATCATCCTCGGGCTCAACGCCTCGTCCGCAAGATGCGCGATGATGTAGCTCTTGACCTTCTGGACGATTTCCGAGGCTGCTTCGAAGGGCGCAGCTTCGTCGCCAGTGCAGCTGTTCCAGCCTGTCGCGAGAAGTGAGAGGAATGCGTTTGCGAGGATCTCGCCCTGCTCCTTGGAGAAGCAGTCGGCCGGGCCGAAAGCCGAACTCACCAGCGAGTGCAGCAGGTAACTGGTCGAGGGCGGTAGCTTGCTGGCGAAGCGACCCTCCCACCCGGCTACCTGGCTCGCCAACCGGTCCTTCGGAACGTGGACGCAAATCTGGGCATTGCGCTCATTCAGGTTGATCTCGAACGGTGCGCCGGCGTCGATCATCGTCACGTCGCCGGGCGACAGGCTCGCCCGCTGATCGAACTGCGTCAGCTGCGCATGCCCGGCAAGCTGCAACAGGACGAAGCCGTCGTCGGCCTGCGCGCGCATGGCGGCGGCGTCCGTACGGAAGACCCGGCGCAGGGACTGGTTGAGCCGTACGCAAGGCAGTGAGCCGATGCGGCGGACCTGCAAGCTAGCGCTGGTCGCCTCGCGGTCGAACTCCAATTGAAACTCGCCGCAATGGCTGAATATCGCCTCACGCCAGACGACTTGGCGCATCTGGGGCGGAAATTTCTGCGTCGTGAAGTGCATCCGTCATCCTTGCGCACGCTCCCGTCTTTGCGGGATCCGGCTTTCTTAGCAGTGCTAAGGTACGCTATACGGACGGTCAGTCAAGCCACCCGGGGAGCGAGGTCATCAACAAGGAAATCATCGTTCGTACGGCACTGGAGGTGTTCCGGGTGCAGGGGCTCGAAGCCGTCACGACTCGGAAGCTCGCCGACGTTCTCAACGTCCAGGGGCCGGCGCTTTACCACCATTACCGGAACAAGCAGGAACTGCTCGGGGACATGGCCAACGCCATCGTTTCGCAGCCCTTGGCGGAACTCAATCCTCAGCTGCCTTGGGATGCATGGTGCGCAGCCTTTGCCGCAGCTGTTCGGCAGGCGCTGCTACCATATCCGGACGGCGCGCGCCTGCTGGTCGCCGCGTGGCCGAGCGAGGAGATGCGCCATCAAACTATTCCGCGCATCGAAGCGCCGCTCGTGGCGGCCGGATTTAGCGCCGAGCGATCGCACGAGATCGCCTTCCTGCTCGCCAGCGTCGTGATCGGCTGGATGCTGAATGAGCAAAACCCCCGCATCCTCGAGTTCATGCGACAGCAGCTCGACACCGACGCCGCCTTCGTCCGCTCGATCGAGACCGTGCTGGCCGGCATACGCGCCGAACACGCGGGCTGTTAACCCCGCCAAGAATTTGGCGCCCACACGCAAGTTTCACCGCTCGAGCCGCGCCTAGCTGCGATGGGAGGCACGCATGCGGATTACGGCGTTTGGGGAAAGCAGGCTCGCAGTCGGCGAAGGTCCGATCTGGGATATCGCTACGCAGCGATTCCTTGCCGTCGACATCGTCGGCCAGCGCATCTGGGAATTCGACGCAGCCGGCGGCGTCACTCTGGAGCTGCCGACCCCCGAACCCATCTTCGCGGTTGTTCGCGATGAGTCCGCGCACCTGCTGGTGGCAATGGGCGATGGCATCTTCCGGGTGGATCAACGCACCCAGGCCTTCGACCGCCTGGCCACGATTCCGCTTCCGCCAGGCACCCGGCTGAACGATGCGAAGATCGATCCGCAGCACAGCTTCGTCACCGTCGCGGCCGACATTGCGATGCAGCAGCCGCTCGGTACAATCGACCGTGTAGCCGCCGATGGCTCGGTCCAAACATTGGCGGATGGGCTGGTCCTGGGCAACGGCCCGTGCTGGTCGCCCGACGGAGACCGCTTCTACGTCGCCGACAGCATTGGCAAGCAGATATTCGCTTATCATTACGAGACGGGCGCAGGCCTTTCCGGTCGCCGTATCTTCGCTGATGTGACGGAGCTTGGTGGCATGCCTGACGGCGCTACCGTCGATGCTGCGGGACGGCTTTGGATTGCGCTGTGCGGCGCAGGCATGATCGCATGCTTCGAGCCGAGCGGTGCGCTCGCTCGAACGATCAAGATGCCGACCGCCTGGGTCTCGAGCGTGATGTTCGGCGGCCCCGGCCTTGATCGGATGCTCGTCACCTCGCTCGATCCATCCACGATCGGCGTTCCCGGGGATGCGGAGTGCGGTCGTCTCTTCATGATCGAGGATCTTGATGCCGTGGGCCTGGCCGAACCGCGAGCGCGCAATTTCATCGCCCACGCACATGTCGGCGAATAGCCGCGCCCATCAAACGACAGGAATTGAGCATGCCCGCCTGGGACTACATCGTCATTGGCTCCGGATCGTCGGGGTCGGTTGTCGCCAATCGGCTAAGCGCGCCGGATGCCGGTCGGGTGCTCCTGCTTGAGGCCGGAGGCGATCACCGGCGCGACATGCGGTTCAAAATCCCGCTGGCCGGATTTTCGATGCGGATGCACCCCAAATCCTCATGGCGGCTGGAGAGCGAGCCTGAGCCGGGTCTCGACGGCCGCCGCCTGGAGATCCCCCGCGGGAAAGGGCTGGGCGGCAGTTCGCTTGTCAACGGCGCCGTGTACAATCGCGGCAACCCGAGCGATTTCGACCGCTGGGCTGAGTTGGGTCTTCCCGGCTGGGATTATGCGTCCGTCCTGCCTCATTTCCGACGTGTCGAGAACCATTGGAAGGGCGATACGCTTCATCACGGTTCCAAGGGTGAGATTTCGGTGCGCAAGCCCCAGGTCGAGAACCCGTTCACGGCCCCCACGCTCGAAGCGGCGCGTCAGATGGGCTATTCGGTCACTGACGATGTCGCGGGCGTCGATCCCGAAGGCTTCCATGTTCCCGACTTCAATGTCGATGATCGAGGGCGACGGGCCAATACGGCGGCCGCCTTTCTCGACCCCATACGTAACCGGCCATCGCTCCGGATCGAAACCGGAGCCCAGGTCCTCCGCATCCTGGTCAAGGACGGCCGCGCCTATGGCGTCGAATATCTCCAGCGCGGCGAGCGCAAGGTGGCGATGGCGGATCGCGAGATCGTCGTGTCGAGCGGGACGTTCGGATCACCCCACGTTCTGATGCTCTCGGGAATCGGCCCGGCCGACCATCTACGGAGCGTGGGCATCGAGGTCGTCCATGACCTGCCGGGCGTCGGCCAGAACATGAACGATCAGGCCGCGGCCATATTCGAGGCGCGGACCAGTGAGCCCAAGGCGTTCCACCACACGTTCCGAGCCGATCGATTCGCCATCGAGATCGGCCGATGGTTTCTGGGCCTTCGCAACCAGCTGACGAGCATGCCAGCGATTGCTGCTGCGAACATGCGGACGACCCAGGGTGCGCGGGCGCCGGACATGCGTTTCATGATCAGCGCGCTCAGCATGCGCAATGCGGTGTGGTTTCCCGGGATTCGCAAGGGCGCCGGCCACTTCATGATGGCGATGTACGCGCTACCCCATCCGAAGAGCCGCGGCAGCGTCACGCTCCGCTCCGCGAACCCGCTCGATCCGCCCAAGATCCTCTACAACCTCCTTACCGATCCTTGGGATGTCGAAGAGCTACGGCGCGGCCACAGGCTCATGCGTGAATTCCTCACCCAGCCGGCGATGTCCAAGGTGGTCGGTGAGATCACACTGCCGCCGGTTCGGCTCGACAGCGACGAGCAAATCGACACCTTTCATCGCCGGGCGAGCTTCACGACGCAGCACCCGATCGGCAGCTGCAAGATGGGCATCGACCCCGATGCCGTCGTCGACGACGCCTGCCGGGTGCGCGGCATCGCCGGTTTGCGCGTGATCGATCTTTCCGTTCTCCCCATCCAGAGCTCGGGTAATCCCAATGGGACGGCTGTCATGCTGGCCGACAAGATCACGCACGCGATGCTTGGGCGACCGCCGCTGAGGCCCATCACGGGCTACTGATCTTCAGCGCCGCCGCCGCAATGCGGGCAGGTGCCAGCGCCAGTGGCGGAACCCACGCATGCGGCTGATCCGCTGGCGACGGATGTCGGCGGCGAAGAGCGGCCCGAACCTGTTCCACCAGAGCCGTACCGTCTCATGGCAGATGTCGATCCCGCGCTCGAACAGCGGGTCCTCCACATTCCGCAGCGAGAGCGGAAATCGAACATACATCACCACCACGAGCCGGATCACCTCGGGGGACGAGTTGAAGTAGCGGAACGGGTTGTCAGCCTTGCTCATCCAGGCAGGCAGGGTTGGGACTCACAACCACCAGATGATGGCGGCGGCGAGGTGGAAATTGGTGGCGAGCCGATCATAGCGGATGGCGAGGCGGCGGCAGTCCTTGAGGCGACAGAACATGCGCTCGATGGCGTTGCGGTCTTGTAGAGGGTCTTGCTGAAGCAGCTCCTACAAAGACGGGTCCGCTTGGCGGGATGTTGGGAACGGCGCCCTGTCCCCGGATGAGGTCACGGATGCGATTAGTGTCGTAAGCTCGGTCGGCATGGACGATGCAGTGTTCGGGCAGGTCGGTCAGCAGGTGCTCGGCCGCCCGGCAGCCCGCCGCCTGGGCGGGCGTCAGGTGGAAGGCGAGCGGCCGACCGTAGCGATCGGTGATGGCGTGGACCTTGGTATTGCGGCCGCCTCGACTGCTGCCGATCGCCTGCGCGTGAGCCCTCCTTTGCCGCCTGCCGGCGCCAGTACTTCAAACACACCCTGCCAGACGCCCTTTGGCGGCCCAGCGCACGTTGCGATTGTAGAGCGTCTTCGGCGGCCCGTAGACGGCCAGCGCATCCTTCCAGCGGCAGCCCGACTGGAGCACATGCGCAATGTCGCTGATTACCCGGCGGTCGTCCACCTGCGGCACACCCCGCGGCTTGTTCGGCAGCAGCGGCTTCAGCCGAACCCACTGCTCGTCGCTCAACCAGAACTCGCCCGCTATCCAGCCCTCCGCCTCAAAGCAGAGGCTGAATCACATCCGGGCCGCCGTGTGAATCCGGTTTATGGGTCCCGGCCCTAGATGCCGTAATGGGCCAGCGTCTCAATCAGTAGCCATGTTGGGTGACTGTCCCTCAGAAGGATGGTGTTGAACGAGGTCCGAGCGATCGGCCTCAGGCATCATGAGAGGAACAGCCATGGAGCATTATGCAGGAATCGATGTCTCGCTGAAAGAGAGCAGCGTGTGCGGACGCCCGGGGGAAGGTCGTCCGTGAGATCAAGGTTGCCAGCGAACCGGAGGTTTTGAACCGCCTTTTCGGC
>Ga0182749_1003537_pt1 | contig 10624 bp, 11 predicted proteins | sample eDN3rd37CKraftMG_FD_128875 | JGI IMG/M metagenome (GOLD analysis project Ga0182749, IMG submission 128875) | Enriched Miracle-Growth compost microbial communities from Emeryville, California, USA - eDNA 3rd pass 37_C Kraft MG (version 2) (version 2) ...
AACACCCAAGGAGATACCCCTCATGTCCCTTTCAAGACGCGACCTGCTCAAAATGGCAGGCGTGGCAAGTGCTGCCACCTTTGCTCCCGCTATCGTACGGGCCCAGGAACTGGAAAAAAAGGATGTCACGATTGCGGTGGGCGGCCAGGCGCTGATCTACTATCTGCCCCTATCCATCGCCAATATCAATGGCTATTTCAAGGATGAAGGCCTGGACGCCAAAGTCGTCGACTTCGCCGGCGGCTCCAAGGCCCTGCAGGCTGTGGTGGGCGGCAGCGCCGATGTGGTTTCGGGCGCCTTCGAGCACACCATCACCCTGCAGTCCAAGGGCCAGTTCTATCGCACCTTCGCTCAGCAAGGCGCGGCGCCGATGATTGTCCTGGCTGTATCCAAGAAAACAATGGCCGACTACAAGTCGCCTGCCGACCTGAAGGGCAAGAAAATTGGTGTGACGGCTCCGGGTTCGTCCACCAATATGATGGCCAGCTTCTTTCTGGATCAGCATGGCCTGAAGCCCTCTGATGTTTCCTATATCGGCGTTGGCGCCGGCGCGGGCGCCATCACGGCCATGCGCACCGGCCAGATCGACGCGATTGCCAACCTGGACCCCGTGATCAGCACGCTGCTCAAGGAAGACGCGATCACCGTCATTGCCGATACGCGCACAATCAAGGACACCAAGGCCATTTTCGGCGGCAACATGCCTTCGGGCTGCCTGTATACGTCGCAGAAGTTCATCGACGCCAATCCCAACACTTGCCAGGCGCTGGCCAATGCCATCGTGCGCGCGGACAAGTGGATCCATGCCAACAGCCCCGAAGCGATTGCCAAAGTGGTGCCCGAGGGTTACCTGCTGGGCGATGTCGAGCTGTACAAGCTTGCCCTGCAAGGCAATATGGAAGCCCTGTCGGCGGACGGCGTGGTGCCGGAAGATGGCCCGCAGACCGCCCTGAATGCGCTGGCTGCCTACGTGGCCAATTTCCCCAAGGACAAGATCGACATCTCGAAGGTGTGGACCAACGATTTTGTCGCAAAGGCCAACAAGAAATATCCCAATGCCTGAAGCAGCACTTTCACTGGAAAACATTACCTGCACCTTTGCCTCCAATGACGGCAGCGGTAAAAGCTACACCGCAGTCAAGGAGGCTTCCATTTCCATCGCGCCGGGCGAGTTCGTGTCCGTGGTCGGTCCCACTGGCTGCGGCAAGTCCACGCTGCTGAATGTGGGGGCCGGCCTGCTGGCCCCTTCATCCGGCAAGGTGCGGGTTTTCGGGCAGGAACTCAAGGGCGTTAACGCCAGGGCTGGCTATATGTTTCAGGGCGAAGCCTTGATGCCCTGGCGCGATGCGCTGTCCAATGTCGTGGCTGGCCTGGAGTTCGCGGGCACGCCGGCAGCGCAGGCCAACGAGCAGGGCAGGGAATGGATGCGGCGCGTCGGGCTGGGCGGTTTTGAGAACCGTTACCCGCACCAGATGTCCGGCGGTATGCGCAAGCGCGCCATGCTTGCGCAGACGCTGATCCGCGATCCTGACATCATCCTGATGGATGAGCCTTTTTCCGCACTCGATATCCAGACCCGCCAGTTGATGGAAAATGAGGTGCTGGACCTGTGGATGGCCAAGCGCAAGGCCGTGCTGTTCATTACCCATGATCTGGACGAAGCCATTGCCATGAGCGACCGGGTCGTGGTTTTGTCGGCAGGACCCGCGACCCATCCCATAGGCGAGTTCAACATCGATCTTCCGCGCCCGCGCGATGTGGCCGAGGTGCGCAACAACTCCCGTTTCGTCGAGCTGCATCAGGCTATCTGGGGTGTGCTGCGCGAAGAAGTTCTCAAGGGCTACGCCCAGCAAAAACGGGCCTGAACAATGTCGAATTCACAAAAAACCAACCTGACCCTGCGTTTCTGGCAGGTCCTGCTGCTTGTTGTCGTGCTTGTCGCATGGCATCTGGCGTCGGCCGATAACAACTTTGCCTTCTTCTTCGGGCAACCTGTCGAGGTGGCCAAGGTTATCTGGACCTGGTTTGTCACCAACGCCGATATCTACCGGCATCTGGGCATCACGCTCGCCGAAACCGTGCTTGCCTTCGTGATTGGCACTGTAGCCGGCCTGGCTTTCGGTCTGTGGCTGGGGCTGTCGCGCGGCGCAAGCGCGCTGCTCGATCCTTACATCACTGCGGCCAACTCCATGCCGCGGGTCATCCTCGCGCCCATTTTCGGCATGTGGTTCGGGCTGGGCATCTGGTCCAAAGTCGCGCTGGCCGTGACGCTAGTATTCTTCATTGTGTTCTTCAACGTCTACCAGGGTGTGCGCGAAGTACCCTCGACCCTGCTCGACAACGCTCGCATGCTGGGTGCCAACCGCAAGCAGCTGCTGCGCCACGTATATATCCCTTCAGCCACCAGCTGGGTGTTTTCCAGCCTGCACACCTCCGTTGGCCTGGCCTTCGTGGGGGCTGTGGTGGGTGAATACCTGGGTTCAGCCAGCGGCGTTGGCTACCTTATCCTGCAGGCCGAAGGCACGCTGGACGTGAACACAGTGTTCGCGGGCATCGTCGTCCTGACCATTTTTGCCCTGTTGCTGGACGGCCTGGTATCCCTGGTCGAAGACCGCTTGCTGTCCTGGAAGCCCAAGGCGGGAGAAACAGAGAAGATATAGCGTCTGGGGGCGCCATTTGCCGTCAATCAAGGGCAGCCGCAAGGCTGCTCTTTTTCTGGCATTCCGTGTCACCGGCAATCTTTCCCCTCAGCGTGTAAACTTTCGGGTATTTGACCCTGCTGGTATGGAGCCAACACAGCTGCGGCGCACGAGTTTCAGCGGTCCTGCGCTGGTACGCCTGCTTGCCCGACTGACGGACACCGATGTCCGGGAGCATCCGCATCCTTTGCCGAACCGCCTGAGCGATTGGCTGGGGTGGGCGGATGCGATTGCCTTGTCCGCGACGCTCAAGCGAGCCGCGCCGGGCGTGCCGGCTGGCGCCCGTGTTCCTACTGAGGAGGGCGAGCAGGACTGTGCCAGCGTGCGCCGGGCGCTCGAGGATGCCATTGCAGCCATCACGCCGCCCGCGCCTCGGCAGCGCCGGCCTGGCGAGCCGCCGCGCGCGGACTACATGGCCGCTCCGGTAGCCGATTTTCCGAGCTATCGGCGGCGCTACGCTTCGCTGCAGCGGACAATGGAAACCCGCATTGGGCAGTTGCGCGCCCGGCTGCGCACCCAGCTGGCGGGCCGCACGCCGGAAATGGCGCGGCTGGCCATTGTGGATGCGGCCATGGAGCAGGCGCTTGGCGCCCGCGAGCAGGTTCTGCTTGAAGGCGTGCCGGCCATGCTGGCGCGGCATTTCGAGCAGTTGCGCGAATCCGCCCAGGCCCAGCCGGCTGAGGGCGGGTCGGCACCGGCAGCGGCGGCGGTGAATCCGCGCAACTGGCTGGATTTTTTCTGTAGAGATATGCAGCGCGTCATGCGCGCCGAGCTGGATATTCGCATGCAACCGGTCGAAGGGCTGTTGTCGGCACTTCGCGATTGTTGATTCTGGATTTTATGACCCGTATTTTCTGTATTCTGATTTTTATCGCCGGCCTGGCCCCGGCATGCTGGATCGGCGCTGGCTACATTGGGTCCAATCCCCTGGCGCTGGCGGTGACCGCACTGATCGTCATTACTTATCTGGCAGGGGCGCTGGAGCTGTACCGCTATCAGCAGGCCACCCATGTGTTGCGCCGTGCGCTGGAAAAGCTTTCCGAACCTCTGTCTGACCTTGAAAGCTGGCTGTCGGGCTTCGGTTCGGGTCTGCGCAATGCAGTGCGCCTGCGCATCGAGGGCGAGCGGGTCGGCCTGCCCGGCCCCGCATTGACGCCTTACCTGGTGGGCCTGCTGGTATTGCTGGGGATGTTCGGTACATTCCTGGGCATGGTTGCCACGCTGCGCGGCACCGGCCTGGCCCTGGAGGGGGCGACGGACCTGCATGCCATCCGCGCTTCGCTGGCCGCGCCAGTGAAAGGTCTGGGGTTTGCATTTGGAACCTCTATTGCCGGCGTGGCTGGTTCCGCCATGCTGGGCCTGCTTTCAGCGCTGTGCCGGCGCGAGCGTGCGCTTGCCGCGCAACTGCTGGATGCCAGGGTCGCCACTACGCTGCGCCCGCACTCACTTGGCCACCAGCGTGAAGAACGGATCAGGCTTCTGCAGCGTCAGGCCGATGCAATGCCGGCTGTGGCTGATCGGCTGGAAAGCATGATGGCAGAGCTGGCCCGGCAGAACCAGGCTCTGAATGAACGGCTGGTTGCCAGCCAGGAAGCATTTCATGCCAAGGCCGAGGCTGTTTACGAGCGCCTGGCTGTGTCGGTGGAGCAGTCGCTCAAGGATGGCATCGCCGACGGCGCGCGCGCTGCGGGCACGGCGATCCAGCCGGTGGTGGAAGAGACCATGGGTAATCTGGCGCGTGAGAGCACTGCGCTGAACGCGTCCATCGCCCAGGCCGTGCGATCACAGCTGGAAGGGATGTCCAGCCTTGGGGAAAATACCGCTTCGGCAGTGACCGAGGGATGGAAGACTGCGCTGGCGGAGCACAGGCAGATGAACGAGTCTCTATTCCAGGGGCTGCGCACCTCGCTGGATGGTTTCACTGAAACATTCGGGCAGCGCACTTCGGGCCTGCTTGATGGCGTGACCGAGCGGCTGGACGGCGTTTCCGAGCGCGCTGAGCGCAGCGCGGCAGCGATGGCCGAGCACTGGGATGCGGCCCTGCTTGCCCAGCGGGATGCGAACCGGACGCTTACTCAGGACTTGCGCGCTTCGCTGGAAGGGTTTGGCGAATCTTTTGGGGCGCACGCCGGCACCCTGGTCGATGGCGTTTCCGAACGCTTGTCGGGCGTGTCCACACTTGCGGAAGGGGCTGCGGCGGCTGTCGCGCAGGCCTGGAAGGCCGCGCTTGCCGACAGCCGGCAAATGCACGAAGCGCTGGTCAATGATTTGCGCGTCTCGCTCGATGGCTACACCTCGGCGCTTGATCAGCGGACCTCTGCCTTGCTGGATGGGGTGACTGAACGGCTGGACGGTGTTTCCGCAAAGGCGGAAAACGTCGCAACAGGCCTTGCCGGCAACTGGAGCACCACGTTGGCGGAGAACCGCGAGGCGCATCAGTCCCTGGTCCAGGATCTGCGCGGCACCCTGGATGGCTTTACACAAGCTTTTGGCCAGCATGCGACAGGCTTGATGGAAGGCGTTGCCACCCGCCTTGATGGGATGACGGATACGCTGTCGCAAGCCTGGGGCGACGGCCTGGTCCGCTACGAGCGCAGCAGCGAGCAGTTGGCAAGCCATAACCGTCAGGTTTTGGCCGATACAGTAAGCGCTTTCGAGGAGCATTCGGCATCGCTGCTCAAGGCTGTGGAAACATCGCATGGCGAACTGCGCAGCGGGCTGGCGTCGCAGGAAGAGCAGCGGCTGGCAGCGTGGGCCGAGGCATTGGGCAAACTGGCGGGCGAGCTGCGCCAAGAGTGGGAAGCTGCCGGCGCGCAGACGATCGAACGCCAGCGGGAAATCTGCGCCGCGCTGGCGCAGACTGCAAATGAGATATCAACGGGAATGCAAACCCACAGCGCAAGCACCATCGCCGAAATCGAGAAGCTGGTGCAGGCTGCGTCAGAAGCTCCTCGCGCAGCCGCGGATGTGGTCACGGAGGTGCGCCAGAAACTGTCGGACAGCCTGGCTCGCGACAATGCCATGCTGGAAGAGCGCAGCCGCCTGCTCGAAACAGTGGGAACCTTGCTGGATGCGGTCAATCATTCCTCGTCCGAGCAGCGTGCGGCTGTGGACGCCCTGGTGACCACTTCGGCTGATGTGCTTGACCGTGTGCGCGCACAGTTTACCGACACCATCCAGGCCGAAACAGGCCGGCTGGCGGATGCCGCAGGGCAACTGACCGGCAGCGCTGTGGAAATCGCCAGCCTGGGCGAGGCTTTTGGCGCCGCTGTGCAGCAGTTCGGACAGTCGAACACGGCACTTATGGAGCAGCTGCAGCGCATAGAGGGCGCGCTGGAGAAGTCAGCCACGCGCGGGGACGAGCAGCTTGCCTACTATGTCGCGCAGGCCAGGGAGGTGGTGGACCTGAGCATCATGTCGCAAAAACAGATTATTGAAGAGCTGCAGCAGCTGGCCAGCCTGCAGGCTGCCAGCGGCGCCGAGGCGTCATGAAGGACGAGATCGAAGCGGGCGTTGAACCTGCAGCGCCGGTATGGGCTGTCTTTGGCGATCTGATGTCGGTCATGCTGGGGGCTTTTGTGCTGGTGCTGATGGGCGTCATCGGCATTCAGCTGGAGCTGTCGGCCAGGCTGGAAAGCGAGGTCAGGCAGCATCAGGAGGAAACCTTGCGCCGCAAGACGCTGGAAGAAACCTTGATGCAGCGCCAGACGCTTGAGCAGGCGCTTGCCCGCCCCATTGCGGAAGGCCGTGTGACCTTGGTCGATGGGCGCATAGGGATAAGCGGCAGCGTGCTGTTCGCGCTCAATTCCGCGCAATTGCAGGATGAGGGCCGTGAGGTGCTCAAGTCCCTGATTGAGCCTCTGAGCGGTTATCTGCAATCGCACGACGAGATTCTGATGGTCAGCGGCTTTACCGACGACCAGCAGGTGCATGAGGGAAACCGGCGTTTTGCCGATAACTGGGAGCTGTCGGCCCAGCGCGCCCTGACGGTGACACGCGCGCTGATAGACGAGGGCATTCCTTCGTCACAGGTTTTTGCGGCGGCCTTTGGTGCCGAGCAGCCCGTGGCATCCAACGCCGATGAAGCAGGGCGCTCGAAGAACCGGCGCGTCGAGATCGCGCCCGTGCCAAGGCCGTCAGGAGAGCAGGGCGGGCCAGGCCAGCCCATGCACAGTGAATCGGCAGACGAGAACATCGCCCCGGCTGGCAGCCTGCCTGTGGCTGAAAGCACGAGCCAGGTATCGGCAGACAAGACACAGCTTGCCGCGCCTGCCACTGGTGAAAAGCCTCGTGAGTAAGGACGATACCTTCGATCCGCCGGCGCAGTTGCAAGCCTGGCGGGAGCAGGGAGCGGATAGTATGGACCCGGTCCGCTTCCAGTTTATCGATGCCCTCGCAAGGCGCGCGCCTGCCTATACCGGCTTGGCGCGTCAAGTGCTGGACGCCCGATTGGGCGATCTATTGCGGGCCTACGCCTCGGATCTGGCCAAGGCTGGCGGTGCTGACGCCGGGCAGGGCGATGTTGAAGCAGTAGCGGGGACCGGCCTGAGCGAGCTGGCGTCGGTGCTTGCCGAGCAGTCGCCCGCGCGCAAGCCCGAAGCAATGGCGGGAAACATGCCGCTTTCGGGGGCATCCTACCCTGAACTGGCCGCCATCGATTTTTTTCGCAGCACCTGGACGCGTCTGAGCACCAACCGTCAGTTGCGCCAATCCCAGGAGCAAGTGCCGGACAATGCTGGCCCACTTCATTCCAGCAGTATCGTGAATCGCTCCCTGTCCCTCATGCGTGAACTATCGCCCGGTTACCTGGAACACTTCCTGGCTCATCTGGATGCCCTGTCCTGGATGGATCAGCTCAACACGGCGGCCACCAGCAAGGAAAACAGCCACCGTGCCAATGCCGCCAAAAAAGGCGCTCGCGGCAAATAGGCTCTAAATAGAACTTGCCTGATACTACGCTTCCACACGCCGCCAGACGCTTGCCAGCCAGGGTTGCTGCTCGCGCGGCAGGCCGGCTGGCCGGTAGTAATGCTCAAGCTCTTCAAAGCCGGCCGCCTGCATCAATGATTGCCAGTTCGCCAGATCATGATAAGCGCCATAGCGCGAGCCGTTCCAGCCTTCCTGGTTCTGGCCGCGAGGGTTGGAGCTGAACAGCACCCCTCGGAGCTTCAGGCTTGCACGCAGTTCGCGCAGGATACGCGGCAGCGCTTGGGCCGGTATGTGGAACAGCGTTGCATTGGCGAAGATGCCATCGAAATAGGCATCGGGCAGGTCCAGGGCGAAAAAATCCTGCCGCCACACCTCGCAGCCCGTGCTGGCCCGCGCCATTTCCACAAAGCGAGCCGATCCGTCCAGGCCTATGGCGTGGTGGCCCATGGCGCTGAACGTGCGCAGGTCGCGTCCGGGTCCGCAGCCCAGATCGAGCAGCGTATGCGGAGGCGGGGTTTGAATATGGCGCAGCAGTGCGGCAATGTTCTGGCTGACATCATGATCCCACGTGCCAGCCCGGAAGCTGTCCGCATTGCTGTCATAGTGCTCCAGTGTCAGCTGGCTGATGCGGTGCAGTGCTTCTTTATCAATGGCCATGGCGTTTCTGCTGCAGCGCCGTTACGCGCCTATGCACGCGCCTTTGCAATCAACTGATCCAGCTCTACCGCATCGGCGGCGAACTTGCGTATGCCTTCGGCCAGCTTCTCGGTGGCCATGGGATCGTCGTTCAGGCCGGTGCGAAAGGCCACCTCGTTGCTTGCTTGCCATTCAGGGGCGTTCGTGCGCGCATTGGCCGGTTCAAGCTGTCGTTCGAGAGGCTCGCTGCTGGCTGAAAGCTCTTCCAGCAGCTCGGGGCTGATGGTCAGCAGATCGCAGCCTGCGAGGGCCTGGATCTGGCCGACATTGCGAAAGCTCGCCCCCATGATCTCGGTACGTATGTCATAGGCCTTGAAATAGTCGTAAATGCGGCGCACCGACCGCACCCCAGGGTCGTTGGTGCCGCTGTTGGCTGCCTCGTCCCACTTGTCACCCGCATCTTTCTTGTACCAGTCGTAGATGCGGCCCACGAAGGGCGACACCAGTTGCACCTTGGCTTGTGCGCAAGCCAGCGCCTGGGGCAGGCTGAACAGCAGCGTCATGTTGCAGCGTATGCCTTCGGCCTGCAAAACCTTGGCGGCCTGTATGCCTTCCCAGGTCGAGGCAAGCTTGATCAGCACGCGCTCGCGATCGATGCCCGCCCGTTTGTACATGGCAATGAGTTGCCGGGCCCGCTCGATGCTGGCCTGCGTGTCAAAGGAGAGGCGGGCGTCTACCTCGGTGGAAACGCGCCCCGGAATGATCTGCAGGATTTCGTAGCCGAAGGCAACAAGCAACTGGCTGCCCAGTTCAGTGGCCGACGCGTCGCGGTGCTCGGAGATCACGCGCTGCACGAGATCCCGGTTTTCCGCCTGCTTGACCGCCTTGAGGATCAGCGAGGGGTTGGTTGTGGCATCCGTCGGACGGTACTTGCGCATGGTTTCAAAATCACCGCTGTCGGCGACAACCGTTGTAAATTCGCGCAGGGATTCAAGCTGACTAGTCATATGGGAACACCGTTAGACAAACCGTGGAAATTGTATGAGGCTTAATCTTCTACTGTAGACGATTTTGAAGACAGTGCCCACCTCGCGCGAAGCGAATGCTGGTGCCCAGCGAGCATGTCAAGCGCTGTCACAGCGCGCTGTCAGCGGCCCGCGCCTGAGCGGGGTGTGGCGCGAAGGGGCTGCCTGGCCGTGGCGCCACGGCTGCGCGTTCCGGCAGGCTTGGGGGCGGGCCCCGAGGCATCGCAGACGGCGGCAATGAGCACATCGAGAAAAGACTGCACGGCACGGGGAAGGATCCGGCCTGCAAGTGTCTGCACCTCAAGCTGGAACGACGCAAGGGTGCTGTCCTGAATGGATATTGCCTTGATGCGGCCTTCGTTCAGAAGGTGTCGCACCGGCAGCTGCGCGGAAAAGGCAATACAGCCCTCCGCCAGCGCAAAATTAACCATGGCTTCGAGGGAATCGCTGGTGAACACGGGCTCGACCACGATATTCTTGCCGGCATAGCTAAGGTCGATGAGTTGCCTCATGGCGATTTTCCTGGCAGGCATGGCCAGAGGATACTCGGCCAGATCGGAGAGGGTGACCTGCTGCAAGCCAGCCAGGGGGTGTGCCGGCGGCATGATGGCGAAGATGGGTTCGGCCTGGGCATGCCGCACCTTGATTCCGCGTGTCGCGCTGAGCGTGAAGGTGAGGCCGATATCGGCCTCGCCTTCAAGGACACGAAGGGCGACGTCGGAGGAGGAGCCGACGGACATCTGGAAATGAATGCCTGGATGTTCGCGCCTGAATTGCGCGATGACATGAGGAACGAAGTGGGTGGAGAACCCGGTGGTGCAGGCGATGCGGACTTCGCCACGGCGCAGTTCTTTGAGTTCCACCAGCTCGCTTGCGATGCGCTCGGTTTCAAGCTGCATGCGCAAGGCATACGAGGCGAGAAGTTCGCCTGCGGCGTTGGGTACGGTGCCGCGCGGGCGGCGGTCGAACAGTGGCGTGTCCAGCTCGTCTTCCAGGCGGGCAATCTGGCGGCTGACCGCCGACGATGCGACGTTGAGCTTCTCGGCGGCCTTGGTAATGGAGCCTTGGCGCACGACCTCAAGGAAGTAGCGGACGGCTGCTTCTTGCAGCACGCGGGTATTGAGCATGCTTCATTCTGCCAGAGCCTTGCCGAAACGGCAACGCAACTTGCTAAATAATATGCTGGTGGCATGCTTGTCAGCCGCCTATCATCTGTTTCATTTCCATGACAAACAGTTTGTCATCGCCTTCAAACCCGTTCTCGGAGGAGCCGGTATATGAAACGTTCATTCGCCCGCCTCGGTCGGCTTGCCGCTTGTATGGCGTTGTTCCCTA
>Ga0182749_1003540_pt1 | contig 10618 bp, 7 predicted proteins | sample eDN3rd37CKraftMG_FD_128875 | JGI IMG/M metagenome (GOLD analysis project Ga0182749, IMG submission 128875) | Enriched Miracle-Growth compost microbial communities from Emeryville, California, USA - eDNA 3rd pass 37_C Kraft MG (version 2) (version 2) ...
AGTGCCCGGGATGCGTGCTCGCAGACAGCGACTCGATCCGGTCGTCGGTCGGCGCCAGCCTCATGTGGAACTCGCCGGTTGGCCCGATCCGCATGGACTTCGCCAAAGTCCTGACGAAAGAAAGCTACGACGAGACGCAGTTCTTCCGGTTTGGCGCGTCGAGCCGGTTCTAACCGGCGCAAACCCGCAGAATATCGGGGGTAGGTTTCCATCCTAGCCCCGTACCGGCCAATTCCGACGCGCCGAGGGCTTGCCAACGCCCTCGGCGTCGTCCATTCAACCGCCTCAATCACCCAACACAGAGCCGAAGCGTTAGCGGGCCGGAGGCGGCGAGATGGAGCATCCCGGATTTTTTGAGCGGGCCGGGCCTTTCCCCTTGTCCGAGGTCGCGAAGGCCGCTGGTGCCGAGCTCGCAGCCGGTGCCGATCCGGCGCTGCCGATCGAGGACGTGCGTCCGCTCTCGGAAGCCGGGCCGCAGCACATCTCCTTCATCGACAATAAGAAGTATTTGTCTCAACTCGACGCGACCGCCGCCGGAGCCTGCCTCGTATCGCCGCCGCTCGCGAGCCGTGTTCCTGCAGGAACGGTCGGGCTTGTCACGAAACAGCCCTACCACGGCTTCGCCCGCGCTTTGGCGCTGTTCTACCCGTCCGCCATGCAGCCGATGGTGGCGCAGCCTGGCGCGGCTTCCGTCGATCCGACGGCCCGTCTTGAGGAGGGTGTTCTCATCGAGCCCGGCGCGATCATCGGGCGGGAAGCCCAGATCGGGGCCGGAACGCGCGTTGCCGCCGGAGCGGTGGTCGGCGCGCGCGTAACCATCGGACGAAACTGCTATATCGGTTCCTTGGCAACCGTTACCCACGCCCTCGTCGGTGACCGCGTCATTATCCATTCCGGGGTCCGGATCGGCCAGGACGGTTTCGGATTTGCTATGGGGCCCGGCGGCCACCTCAAGGTTCCGCAGATCGGCCGGGTCATCATCCAGGACGACGTGGAAATAGGAGCAAATACAACCATAGACCGCGGCGCCCTCAAGGACACGATGATCGGCGAGGGATCGAAAATTGATAATCTCTGTCAAATCGGGCACAACGTCGTGCTCGGCCGCCATTGCATAATCGTTGCGATGTGCGGCATCTCGGGTTCGACGGAACTCGGTGATTACGTCGTCATGGGCGGCCAATCCGGAACCGTCGGTCACATCAAAATCGGAACGGGCGCGCAAGTTGGCGGGGCTTCGCATCCCGCGCATGACGTTCCGGCGGGCGCCCGTTACTTCGGTACACCGGCGAAACCGTTACGCGAATCGGCGCGCGAGCAAGCTCTCATCAAGCGGCTCGTCGCGCGTGAAAAAGAGAACTATGACGACGGCAAAAAAGGCTCGGGCGGAAGCTGAGCGATAGACAAGGCCGCATGAGACGCTCGTGCGGAATTTTTGGAGTTGATCTATGGACGACAAGGCAAAGGCAGGCAAGAAACTCGGGACCGCGGATATCGCGACCGTCATGAAGCTGCTGCCGCACCGCTATCCGTTTCTGCTCGTTGACCGGATGTACGACATGGACGCCGACCAGAGCTGCGTCGGCGTCAAGAACGTCACGATCAACGAGCCGTTCTTTCAGGGACATTTTCCGCAGTTCCCGGTGATGCCGGGTGTGCTGATCATCGAAGGTCTTGCTCAGACGGCGGGAGCGCTCTGCGTTTCCAACATCGGCGAAAACTATCGCGCCGAGCTCGTCTACTTCATGGGCATCGACAACGCCAAGTTCCGCAAGCCCGTGCTGCCGGGCGATCAGCTGCACTATCACGTCAAGAAGGTCCGCAATCGTGGCAGGGTCTGGCGTTTCCGCGGCGAAGCGAAGGTGAATGGTCAGATCGTAGCTGAAGCCGAGATCAGCGCCATGCTCGCCGACTCTGCCGATGCGCGCGCCTTTGCGAGCAAAAATGGCTGACGTCCACGTTCACCCGACGGCCGTCGTAGAGGATGGGGCGCGGCTCGCTCCGGGTGTGAAGATCGGTCCATTTTGCGTCGTCGGGCCCGAGGTCAAGCTCGGGGAAGGCGTCGAACTCATCAGCCATGTCGTCGTCGCGGGGACAACCGAGATCGGCTCGGGCACGCGCATTTTTCCGTTCGCCTCGATCGGCCACCAGCCGCAAGATCTCAAATACAAGGGCGAGCCGTGCTCGCTGACGATCGGCAGCGACTGCATCATTCGCGAAGGCGTGACGATGAATCCGGGGACTGCCGGTGGCGGCTCGGTGACGACCGTCGGCAACGGCTGTGCGTTTCTCGCCAACAGCCACATCGGGCACGATTGCCGCGTCGGTAACGGCGTCATCTTTTCGAACAACGTGATGCTGGCGGGGCATTGCACGGTCGGCGACTACGCCATCGCGGGCGGCGGTGCGGCGATCATTCAATACACGCGTGTCGGACATCACAGTTTCGTCGGCGGCATGTCGGGCCTCGAAAACGACCTCATTCCCTACGGCATGGCACTCGGCAATCGCGCCTATCTTTCGGGATTGAACATCGTGGGGCTGCAGCGTCGCGGTTTCTCGCGTGCCGACATTCACGATTTGCGTCGCGCGTACCGCCTGCTGTTTGCGGCGGAAGGCACGCTCGTTGAACGGATGGTCGACGTTGCCGAGGAGTTTGCGGGCCATGCGTCCGTCGAGGAGATCCTGGCCTTTATCCGAGAAGGCGGCAAACGCTCGCTGTGCACGCCGAAGAACGGCTCCGAGAACTGAGGCCCGGCCATGACGGGGCCGGCAAACCGTATTGGTATCATCGCAGGTTCGGGATCGTTGCCGCGTGAGGTTGCGGAAAGCGTCGTCGCGCGGGGCGGCTCGGTGCATGTCGTCATGGTCGACGGCGCGGCGGATGCATCGTTGGCTGCGTTTCCGCATACGGTCGTGAACTGGGCGCAGCCCGGCCGCACGACGGCGGCGTTGCGGCAGGCGGGCGTCCGCGACGTCGTCATGCTTGGCGGATATCAGCGGCCGAATTTGCGAACCGCCCGGCCCGATCTTGCATTCTTCCAAATGCTTCCCGCCGTGTGGCGATTGCTCAGGGCGGGCGGAGATGACGCCGTTCTGCGCGGTCTCGTCGCGCTGTTCGAGACGCGGGGGCTGAATGTCGTCGGTGTTGGCGAAGTCGCCCGCGATCTTCTGATCGAGGATGGCCCTCAAACGCGGCGCGAGCCTTCAGAGCAAGATCGCGCCGACGCAGAGCGCGGTTTCGCGCTGGTGGCCGCGCTTGGCCGCTACGATATCGGGCAGGCGACGGTCGTTGCGAATGGCCGGGTCGAAGCGATCGAAGGTGCGGAAGGGACGGACCGCATGTTGAAGCGGGTCGCGGAAGCTCGCCGCGTCGCGGGATCTCCACCGCGGGGCGGCGTGCTCGTGAAGCGTCCGAAACCGGGGCAGGATCTTCGCGTCGATCTGCCGGCGATCGGTCCGAGCACGGTTGAAAATGCCGCCGCGGCCGGGCTTTCGGGCATGGCGGTGATGGCGGGACATGTTCTCTGTGCGGAACGCGCCCGTGTGATTGCGGAAGCAGACGCGCGTGGCCTGTTCGTGGCGGGCTTCGGGAAGCAGCCGCTTTCAGAGTCGAAGAGCACGAACGAAGATTGCGCGGTTGGCGCGCTCGGCCTGGCCTCCGTGAACGATGCCGCTGCTGCGGACATTCGACGCGGCGCTAGTATCCTGACGACATTGTCGGACTTCGGCACGGGCTCGGCCGTGGTTGTCGACCGCAAGCGCGTTATCGCTGTCGGAACGGATGAGGCGCCACGCGATGTGATCCGGCGCGCGGCGGGGCTTCGTAGTGTGCAGAAGCGGCGTGGTATTGTGGTCGTCGGGCACGGTTATGAAACCGACGAAGGCGTTCTATGCGCGGCGGCGGAGGGAAAGTTCGCGGGCGTGGCGGCCGTTTCCGAGACGGGGACGCCCAATTTTTCCGAGAGCATCATAGGTCTTGCGGAGAAGCTCGGAGTATTCATCGCAACAGTTGATCTCGCGTCGAGAGAGGGAGAGCATCGCCGTGACTGAAATCTCCCAGCCGATGAAGATTTTTGTTGTCGCGGGCGAACATTCGGGAGACGCGCTGGGCGGCAAGCTGATCGCAGCCTTGAAGCGGCTTTACGCCGGTCCGATTACGTTCGCGGGCGTCGGCGGCGAGGATATGGCGCGCGAAGGTTTCGTCTCGCTTTTTCCGATCGAGGATGTCGCGGTCATGGGGCCGATGTCGATCCTGCCGCGACTGCCGCGCATCTTCCGGCGCGTCTATCAGACGGTCGATGCGGCGGTCACGTTTGCACCGGATGCCGTCGTCATCATCGACAGCCCAGAATTTACGCATCCAATCGCGAAGCGCATTCGCAAGCGTGCGCCGCATATCCCGATCGTCGATTATGTCAGCCCGAGCGTCTGGGCGTGGCGCCCGGGGCGCGCCAAGCGAATGCGCCGCTATGTCGATCGTGTTCTCGCGCTGCTACCGTTCGAGCCCGAGGCACATCGCCGTCTCGGCGGGCCGCCGTGCACGTACGTTGGCCATCCGCTGATCGAAAAACTCGACGAAATCGAGAACGCCGACGGTGCTGCGCTTGCTCAACGACTGGGGCTGCCTGCAAATGAACCGGTGCTGCTCGTGCTTCCGGGCAGCCGGACGTCGGAAGTCGGCAGGCTGATCGACGTCTTCGGCGAAGCGATCGGCCGGGTCAGCGCAAAGATACCGGTTCAGGTCGTCATTCCGGCTGTGCGGCATGTGCGGGGTTTAATTGCGGACAAGACCGCAGGTTGGGCATCGCCGCCGCATATCATCGATGCGGGGACGTCCGATAAGTACGCGGCGATGGGTCTTGCGCGTGCGGCGCTGGCAGCGTCCGGAACGGTGACGCTTGAGCTGGCGCTGGCGCGAACGCCGAGCGTCGTCGCCTATAAAGTCGACAAGCTGATCGCCAAGCTGAGATTTCTCCTGAAGGTGCCGAGCGTCGTGCTTGCCAATCTCGTTCTCGGCAAGAACGTCTATCCGGAGTATCTGCAGGAAGCGTGCACGTCGGAGGCGCTCGCGAATGCGCTTACGCCGCTTTTGGGCGACACGCAAGAAAGAGAGGCGCAGCTTCAGGCGCTTGCGCAAACGCCGGAAAAAATGCGCCTTTCTTCATCCAGTCCGAGTGCCGCGGCAGCAGAAGCAGTGCTTGCAGTTGTCGCCGATCACGCAGCAGGGAAGTCGCGGCGCGGCGGCCCTACGTAAAGCTGGCGCGGACGTCCAATGCGCTGCTCGGGATCCTCGATCATCTCTTTCCACTGCGCGATCCAGCCGACCGTACGGGCGACGGCGAAAAGAACCGTGAAAAGCTCGACCGGGAAGCCCATCGCGCGGAGCGTGATGCCGGAATAGAAATCGATGTTCGGATAAAGCTTCTTTTCGATGAAATAGTCGTCTTGCAGGGCGATGCGCTCCAACTCGAGCGCGATCTTCAGAAGCGGGTCGTCGCCGTGGCCAAGAGCGTCCAGCACCTCGTGACAGGTTTTCTGCATCACCTTCGCGCGCGGATCATAATTCTTGTAGACGCGGTGGCCGAAGCCCATCAGGCGGAAGCCCGAAGACTTGTCTTTGGCTTTTTTCACGAATTCGGGGATGCGGTCGACCGAGCCTATCTCCTTCAGCATGTTGAGCGCGGCTTCGTTCGCGCCACCGTGCGCCGGGCCCCAGAGACAAGCAATTCCCGATGCGATGCAGGCGAACGGATTGGCGCCCGACGAACCCGCAAGGCGGACCGTCGATGTCGAAGCGTTTTGCTCGTGATCGGCGTGCAGGATGAAAATGCGGTCGAGAGCGCGTGAGATGACTGGGTTGACGACATACGGCTCGCACGGCACGGCAAAGCACATCTGCAGGAAGTTCGACGTGTAGTCGAGATCGTTCCGCGGATAGATGAAGGGCTGGCCGATCGCGTATTTGTAGGTCATCGCGGCGATGGTCGGCATCTTGGCGATCATGCGGTGGCTGGCGACTTCGCGCTGCTCCTGATCGGTGATGTCGGTCGAGTCGTGATAGAAGGACGACAGCGCGCCGACGGTCCCCACCATGACTGCCATCGGATGCGCGTCACGGCGATAGCCGGTAAAGAAACGCGTCATCTGCTCATGAACCATCGTGTGGTTGGTGATGGTTTTGCGGAAGTTGATGAATTCGGCGTTGGTTGGCAGTTCGCCATAGAGCAGCAGATGGCAGACCGCCAGAAAGTTGGTGTTTTCCGCGAGCTGATCGATGGGGTAGCCGCGATAAAGCAGCTCGCCCTTGTCGCCATCGATATAGGTGATGGCGCTCTTGCAGTTGGCAGTCGACGTGAAGCCCGGATCGTAGGTGAAACAGCCCGTGTCCTTGTAGAGACTTGCGACGTCGATGACGTCGGGACCGATCGTTCCGGGTCTCACCGCTAGTTCGACTTGTCTGTTGTCAATGGTCAGCGTTGCGCTCAGCTTTTTGCCTTCGGGCGGTTTCGCCGGGTTGCTCTCGTGGATGTTCATAGTTTGCCACCTCGCCCCTGGATCAACGCCGATGCCCCGTGAGATTATCTACTCTCTTTATCGGAGGCACCTCGCCGTAAGAACAATGCCCGCCATACCGATACGAGCATCAAAAAAGCGGTCGCACGCCTAGGGTTTAGCGATTTTTTTGCGCTGCGGCAACCGCCTCCGTTAACCAAAATAACGAGCGGCAGCTAGGTGGCTGCCGCAGAGATTCGTGCCAGAGCTTCCTCGCGGCCGAGAACCTCCAAGACGTCGAAAACGGGGGGCGAAACTGCGCGCCCCGTAAGGGCCGCGCGCAGCGGCTGGGCGATATTGCCGAGCTTCTTTCCGCTGGCCTCGGCATAAGATTTGATCCGAGCTTCCAGTTCCGATGCGTTCCAGTCGTTATGTGAAATTTCGGAAAGGATTTGAAGCACGGCGGCATTCGAACCACGGCCTTCGGGACTCAGAAGTTTTGCTGCCTTGTCGTCGAGCTTGATGGGGCGTTCGGCGACAATATAGAGCGCGCCCGCAATAAGATCGGTGAGCGTCTTGGACCGTTCCTTCAGAGCGGGGATGGCGCGCGTGAACTTGTCCCATCTTGCCGCTGCAAAGCGTGAAGCCAGATCATTGCCCGTCGCGACGTCCGGAAGCTGGCGCAAGACCTCGCGTGCGAGAGCGATATCAGGGCGTGGCGGCGCTTTGGGATCGGGCGCGGCGCTAGCGAGCGATTTGAAATCGAGATGCGGCAGCATTTCCCGCGTCTGATGAGCCAGCTCATCGTCCGATGTGGCGCGAATGTAATGACCGTTGAGATCGTCGAGCTTTTTAAAGTCGAGGCGCGCCGGACTCTTGTTGATGTCGTCGATGTCGAACCAGCGGATCAGATCTTCGGGGGAAATAATTTCGTCGTCACCGTGGCTCCAGCCGAGGCGCACGAGATAATTGCGCAGCGCCGAGGGCAGGTAACCCATGGCGCGGAATTCCTCGACGCCCTGAGCGCCGTGACGCTTGGAGAGCTTCGCGCCGTCCGCACCGTGAATCAGCGGCACGTGGGCGAATTCCGGCACCGGCCAATCCATCGCCTGATATATCTGTGTTTGGCGTGCGGCGTTGGTAAGGTGATCGGCGCCGCGGATGACGTGCGTGATGCCCATGTCATGATCGTCGACGACGACGGCGAGATTGTATGTCGGGTTGCCATCCGATCTCAGGATAATGAGGTCATCGAGATCCTTGTTCGGAAAGACGACGCGGCTCTGGACGTGATCTTCGACGATGGTTTCGCCCTGGCGTGGCGCCTTGAGGCGCACAACCGGCTTCACGCCCGCCGGAGCATCACTTGGACTGCGGTCGCGCCACGGCGATAGGAAAATCTGCGGCCGTCCCTCAGCCTTGGCCTGCTCGCGCGCTGCATCGATCTCGGCCGGCGAGGCATAACAGTAGTAGGCGGCGCCACGTTTCAGAAGCTCGTCGGCGATTGCGCGGTGACGGTCAGCTCTCGAGAACTGCGATACCGCTTCGCCGTCCCAGTCGAGCCCAAGCCATTTGAGGCCGTCGAGAATCGCCGCTACGGCCTGCTCGTTGTTGCGTTCACGATCCGTATCCTCAATCCGCAGCAGGAATTTGCCGTTCCGTCCCTTGGCGTAGAGCCAATTGAAAAGCGCGGTCCGGGCGCCACCGATATGCAAGTAGCCGGTGGGGGACGGCGCAAATCGAACGACGGGCGCATTGGAAGTCGTGGTCTCTGCCATCGGACCTTTCACTTATTCTGCCATTGAGGGAATGCGGCTCCGCTCGTAGCATGTGGGCTTCGACAAGTTAAGGGGGCGGGGAACCCCACCTTCCAGTCAATCGCGATCGGTCACAGGCATGTCCGCAAACACGGGCGACCTCGACGCTGCGCTGATGGACGCGCCTCCGAGCGGGGCGCGGTGGGTGGTGCTCGCAATGGAGGCCGAGCGCGAGCAGCTCTTTCTGTGGGCGCCGGTGTGTCTGGGCTCCGGCATCGCCGCCTATTTCGCGTTGCCGGTCGAGCCGCAGCGCATCATCGCTTTCGTTCCGCTCGTGCTGGCGCTCATCCTTCGCAGTGCGTGCACGCGCGGTTCGATGGCCGCCACGGCGATGGCGGCGTTAATCATCGCCGGCATCGGCTTTGCCGATGCCAAGCTTCGTGTCGAGGCGGTGCGTGCGCCGGTTCTGGCGAAAACGATGCGCAATGCGGAAATTACCGGAACCGTCAAGCTCGCGGAGCATAAGGCGCCGCGCGGACAACGCCTGACGATCGCAAATCCGACGATCGCCGGGGTTGCGCCGGAGAATACGCCGGCGGTCGTGCGCGTGCGGACGATGTCGTCGCGATCCGCGGCTCAACCCGGCGACCGCATCAGACTTAAGGCGACGCTGTCGCCACCGGCCAAACCGGCGCTGCCCGGTGGCTTCGATTATGCGCGCACGGCGTGGTTCGATCAGGTCGGTGCGGTCGGCTACGCCTACGCACCGCCGACGATCGAAGCGAATGTCGATGGCGGTACCTTGATGACGCGTTACCACCGTGACATCGAAAAGGTGCGTCAGGCCATCGCCGTTCGCATTCGTGCGGCATTGCCCGGCGAAACAGGCGAGATCGCGCTGGCTCTGATCACGGGCGAGCGTGGCGGGATCAGCGTCACGACGAATAACGCGTTCAAGAACTCCGGCCTCTTTCACATTCTCTCGATCTCAGGGCTGCACATGGTGATTGCGGCGGGCGCCGTTTTCTATTCTGTGCGGTTGCTGCTTGCCGCCATTCCTTTCCTCGCACTGACGCTGCCGATCAAAAAAATTGCCGCCGGGATCGGCATAGTCGGGGCGCTCGGCTATCTCGCGATTTCGGGTTGCGAATTTGCGACGGTGCGTTCGGCGCTGATGATCCTGATCATCTTCGGCGCGGTGCTGATCGACCGGCCGGCGCTCGCCCTCCGTAACGTTGCGCTGGCGGCATTTCTGATCCTGGCGGTCTACCCTGAAAGTCTGCTCGACGCCGGATTCCAGATGTCCTTTGCCGCGGTCACGGCGCTGATCGCCTCGCATGAGCTTCTTGTCCGGTTTCTCGGGCGCAATTCGCGTCCCCATCCCGTTACGCATGTTTTCAAGTTCTTCGGTGAGATCATCGCGTCGACGCTGATTGCGAGCGTCGCCGTGGCGCCCTTCGCTGCCTACAATTTTCACCAAAGCCAGCAGTACGCGGTGTTGGCGAACATGATTGCTATACCGATCTGCAACATTATCGTCATGCCTGCGGCGCTTGCAGCGATGGTCCTGATGCCCTTCGGACTCGAGGTGATCGGGCTGAAGCCCATGGGCTGGGGAATCGAAGGTATGACATGGTGCGCCAATACGGTCGGCGCGCTGCCGGGTGCCGTGGGGCATATCCCGGCAATTCCGGCGATCGCTTTTGTCTTGATGCTGGCGGGCGGCATTTGGCTCGCCTTGTGGCGTACGCGTATGAGGTTGTTGGGAGCGAGCCTTATTGTGTTAGGCTTCATCGCGACGCCATGGATGGCGCGGCCAGACGTGCTCATCGGGCAAAAAGGGACGCTGGTCGCCGTGCGGGATGCCTCGGGCAAGCTCTCGTCTCTGCCGGCGCATGGGTCGAACTACGATCTCCAGCGCTGGCTCGAATATGACGGCGACGGCCGGACGGCGCGCGATGCGCAGGCCGGCAGTGCGTTTTCATGTGATGCGGTCGGGTGCATTGCGCGCGTCAAGGGCGCGACTGTGGCCGTTGCGCGTCATCCGGCGGCCGTTGCCGACGACTGCCTCAATGCCGATATTTTGATTCTCGATGAGCCGAAGCCGTCTGACTGCGCGGTTCCAGGCACGGTCATCGACGTCTTCGATCGATGGCGAAACGGCGCCTACGCGCTCTATCTTGATCGCGACGATAATAGCCCGGAGCCCCACGTCCGACTCGAAACCGTTGCGGCGCACCGTGGTGTCAGACCGTGGAGTCCCGCACCGCATCGGACGGCCCGCCGCGCGTCGGGTGATGGGAAATCGGGTGAGGAAGGTGGTGGCCTGCCGAAGCCCCGCATCCTTGCGCCAGGAACTGCGGCCG
>Ga0182749_1003542_pt1 | contig 10612 bp, 12 predicted proteins | sample eDN3rd37CKraftMG_FD_128875 | JGI IMG/M metagenome (GOLD analysis project Ga0182749, IMG submission 128875) | Enriched Miracle-Growth compost microbial communities from Emeryville, California, USA - eDNA 3rd pass 37_C Kraft MG (version 2) (version 2) ...
ATTCAAGCATGAAGGATCATCCGCTGACGCCCATGCGCGATTCCAATCTCGTGCGTGTCCTCGCGCGTCAGACGCGGCTGCCGGTCTCGCTCGTGCCGATTGAAACCGTGCGAGCCGGTGTCGAAGCATTGAAGACGGCCCTCGAGGCCGTTGAAGGCGTCGCAATCGTCGATGCGTTGCAGGACGACGATCTTCGCATCATCGGGGCCGCGGCAAGATCATTCCGCCTGGTGACCGGTGGGTCGGGCGTCGCGCTCGGCTTGCCGGCCAATTTCCCTGGCGTGCGCGGGGACACCCCTGCCACGTTCGCGGCGAAAGCACCGCGCGGCCGGGCCGCGGTCCTTGCGGGCTCCTGTTCGGTCGCGACGCGCCGGCAGATCGAGGCGGCGCTGAAGGCCGGCATGCCGGGACTGAAGCTGGACCCGCTCGCGATCGCCAGGGGGGCAATGGCGGTGGAAGATGCGGCCACCTTTGCGCTGGGGACATCCGCGGGGGCGATACCCATTGTCTATGCCAGCGATGCGCCCGAGGCGGTGGCTGAAAGCCAGCGCGTGCTCGGCCGCGAACGCGCGGGATCGTTGATCGAGGAATTCCTTTCGGCGCTCTCCACCAAGCTTGTCGATGCCGGCTTTGATCGGATAATTGTGGCCGGCGGCGAAAGCTCCGGTGCGGTGATCGAAGGGTTGGGTGTAAAAGCCCTTGAGGTCGGCGAGGAGATCGATCCGGGCGTTCCCTGGATGCAGGCAAAAAGCCGTGGCAGGACCATCGCGCTGGCGCTGAAATCGGGAAACTTCGGTGCCGACGATATCTTCCTCAAGGCATGGGAGAAGCTCGAATGACCGGATTGCTCTCCGAGGAAACGAAACTGCGCGATGAGATCGTTGCGGTTGGCCGCTCGATATTCGATCGCGGCCTTACGGGAGGATCGACCGGCAATATCAGCGTGCGGCTTTCCAACGGGTCGATGCTGATGACGCCGACCAATGCGAGCCTGGGCAATCTTGATCCGGTGCGCTTGTCCCTCCTCGACAGGAACGGCGTCCATGTTTCAGGCGACAAGCCCACCAAGGAAGCCTTTCTCCATACCTGCATGTACTGCGCGCGCGGCGGGGACAACGCGGTTGTGCATTTGCATTCCACCCATTCCGTCGCGGTCAGCATCCTAAACGGGGTGGACAGCGATGATGTCCTGCCGCCGCTGACCGCCTATTACGTGGTGCGTGTCGGCACCCTTCCGCTGATCCCGTACTTCGCGCCTGGAGACCAGGCGCTCGCCGAGGCGGTCGCCGCGAAGGCGGACCGCCATCATGCCGTGCTTCTCGCCAATCACGGGCCGGTCGTTTCGGGCACCTCGCTCGCAAATGCCCAATATGCCGTCGAAGAGCTGGAGGAGACGGCCAAGCTCTTCCTCATGGTCAAGGACTGGCCCGTCCGTCTCTTGACCGCGAAGCAGGTCGCCGACCTTAAATCCAGGTTCGGTTGATGAACTCAGCGTAGCGCTGCAGGCGTCCTGGGCGGCAGCTAAGGGGCTCTAGCTAGTCCGTTCCCTCCTCGGCAGCACGGTATAGACGCGTTGAATGAAGCGGTGGAATTCCACCATGTAGTTGCGCAGGAATTCGGCCGTGGATTCATTTGTAACTTCGCCATCATCGCTGATGAGCCCTGGTGTGAACTGGATGTAGGCTTCAGGGGCGTTCATCTGTGGCGAGTTGCAGAAGCTGAGCACGCTACGCAGACTTTGCTGGGCGACGGCTGTACCGATTGCTCCCGGCGAGGTCCCGATGACGGCGGAGGGCTTGCGGGTGAAAGAGTTCTGTCCGTAGGGGCGGCTCGCCCAGTCGATGGCATTCTTCAGTCCGCCGGGAATGGAGCGGTTGTACTCGGGCGTGACAAAGAGGACCGCGTCAACGGCTGCAAGCTGGTCCTTGAACCGTCGCGCAACCTCCGGGAAATCGTCGTCATAGTCATAGCTGTAGAGCGGCAATTCCCTAAAGGGAATTTCGACGAGATTCAGTTCCGCCGGTGCCAGGCGAACCAGCGCATGCGCCAGCTTCCGATTGATCGAGGCGGTCGCCAGACTGCCCACGAAATAACCGACGTCCCAAGACATGTTGACCTCCGATTGTAGCGCGATGGGATGGAGAAGCGATCGACGCCGAAGCCTTGATTACGCCCCGCGCTCCGGCTTCCAACAAGCAGCTATGCCTAAGGGTTCCTCCATCTGGGGCGGAGGGACACGTCACATGGCGAAAATCCTGCGAGGTGGGTGGGAATCTGAAGGAGGTGCTGCGGGCACCATCGAAGGCTCGTCGCTAAAAGCATCCCGCTCTTCCTACGCTGACCTGCCCGCCTTCATCGTCGCGCTTCGGGATCGAGACGGCATTGCCGCACGGGCACTGGAATTCACAATCCTCACAGCCGCGCACTGGCGAGGTGATTGGCGCGCTTTGGGACGAGTTCGACTTCAAGAACAAGGTTTGGATCGTCCCCGCCGAACGCATGAAAGCGGGCACGGAACACCGCGTTCCGCTCAGCGACCGGGCCGTAAGGATTTTGCATGGCCTGCCTCGCGAGGAGAACAATCCGTATGTGTTCATCGGCGGCCAGAACCCATGAGCAACATGGCGATGGCGGCGGTATTGAAGCGCATGGGTCGGGCCGACATCACTGTCCATGGCTTCCGCTCCACGTTCCGCGATTGGGTGGCCGAACAGACGGCATACCCCCACCATGTAGCCGAGATGGCCTTGGCCCATACAGTGAAGGGTGTTGAAGCTCATTATCGACGTGGCGACCTGTTCGAAAAACGGGCGCGGTTGATGGCGGATTGGGCGGCGTATTGCGATAACGCCCCGGCCAAAGGTGAGAACGTCACGCTGATTAGGCAGGTGGGGTGATGGTCAAAAAGCTAATTCCCCCGCCTCCCGATGATGACCGGCGCACCAAGAAGGTACTGGACTTGCTGGACCCCCCGCTGAAAGCGCGCCGAAGCGGCAAGTGCTATCTCCTGCGTCGCTGGTAGTCCGCCGCGGCATCCGACGACAGCGGCGGCCGTGCTATCCAATAATGACAGCGATCGCTGCCGCGCTGGGCTTCGCAGCTTCCGCACCAATTTCGAATGAACGGCCCGATCAACTTAGTATTACTGGAATGTGCAAGTCAGAAGCTGCATTTGCTGTGGCCAGGAATTAAAATGGATGCACCCTCGTCGTTTCCAAGGCGGTTTCGTCTTGGTGGCTATCTCCAAATTTTGATCTTTCGCTCAAGAAGCTGAGCCTGCTGTTACAATATTGAATAATCCCGAAGAGCGAGTCGTTAAGTCAGCTGGCCATCAGGAAGGCGCCGGCAGCCGTGCAAGTGAGGCAAAGAAGATTGATTTTGGAGAACTGGAGGACGCCGCAGGCTACTTTGTCGTACGCGCATCCAGTGTGCTTATGCGGGCGATCAGCCGCGACCTTTCACTGGTAGACCTGCAGCCAGGGCAATTGAGCACAATGGTTCTGATCCATCACAATCCCGGTATAACGCCACGCGTCCTGACCCAGGTAACGCGGCGCGACAAGTCAACCATAACGCCTATCGTGAGCGAACTCGAGCATAAGGGGCTTATCATGCGCATGCGTTCCAACGCCGACCGCCGCTCCTTCGGCCTCAGCACGACCGCGAAGGGGGCCGAGGTTGTCGATGAGCTTGATAGGATCATCAGATACCATGAAAAGCGTATCGAGGAGCTTATTGGTGCCGAGGGAAGGCAGGAGTTGCTGAAGCAGGTCAAGCTGCTGGCCGCTCGTCTTTAAGAAAACTATCGGGCGACCATCCGGTCTAGCATTGCGATCAGGGACGGGCCTAGCTCCTCCACCTTCTCTACGCGGATGGCGTTGCGGTAATACTCGCCCGGATCGTGTTTGATGCCGATGGCGGCAAGCTCAACCTGCCCGCCGCGCTCAATATTCGCGACCACCTCACGCAAATGCCGGTCGAGGATGCGCTTATCGGTATTGGCTTCAAGTGTGGACTGATCGACCGGCGATCCGTCGGAAATCACGATCATCACCTTTCGCGCTTCGCTGCGCGCACTCAAGCGGCGGGCCGCCCAGAGCAGCGCCTCGCCGTCGATGTTCTCCTTTAAGATGTCGTTGGAAAGCATGGCACAGATGTTGTTTCTCGCTCGCCGCAATGGCTCGTCTGCCGATTTATAGATAATGTGCAGGAGATCATTGAGCCGACCGGGATCGGGCGGGCGGCCTGCTCTTGCCCAGTCTTGCGCCGCCTTACCGCCTTTCCAGCCGGCGGTGGTGAAGCCGAGGATTTCCGTCGCGACGCTGCAGTGCTCCAGGGCGGCAGCAATCATGTCCGAGACGACGCAGGCGATCTCGATGGGTGCGCCGCGCATTGATCCCGAATTGTCGATGAGCAGCGTGACCACCGTATCCCTGAACAAGCTTTCCCCCTCCTGCTTGTAGGCATCGGTAAAGCCGGGATTGACGATGACGCGGTCGAGCCTGGAGGCATCGATCAGCCCCTCTTCCAGGTCGAAGGTCCAAGAGCGGGTCTGCAGCGCCATGAGCCGGCGCTGAAGCTGCGCCACCAGCCGCGAAAAGTCCCGCCGGAACTCGGCGCGTTTGGCATCGAGTTTCGTGCGCATCTGGCGCAGCCGCGCCGCGTCGGCCAGGCTGTCGGCCCGCACCACGCGGTCATGAGTATCTGTGAAGACCTTGTAGGATTGCTTGATCTCCTCATTCGCCTTGATCAGCTCGTGCAAGACCTCCTCTCCGCCGGCAAAAAGCTCTTCGCTCGGCTCGAAGTCATCGCCTTCACCATCGTCCTGCGGTTCGGATGCCGAATCCCCTTCGCTCGCAACGTCACTTGAAGGTTTTCGCGCCGTCGGCTGCCGCCGGTCCGGACCCTCGGCGCGGCCTTCGAGCGCAGCGAAGATTGCCACGATCAGCCGTTTGGCAGCCGTGCCATAGGCGCGCTGGTTACCTTGCGTTTTCGCCAATTGGCTAAGCTCTGTGTTGAGGCGCGCGCGCAGCCAGCGATCCCACATCCAGAAGCCGGAGGTGGCGATGGACGGTTCCGCGCGCGACAGAAGCGTGTCGCGCAAAACCATGCGCATGGCCTCCCCAAGCGGGACGAGCGAGGCAAGATGCGCGTTGAGGAGATCCGCCTTGTCCAGCCGGTCGAGATGCCAAGCAACGAGGTTTTCGGCCACACCATGGAACATATGTGCTCCCTGCGCCTCACAGCGGACCAGCTCACAAAGATCGAACAGGCGGCGCTCTTCGGGGCGGCCAGGAGCAAGGGCAGCATGGATGGAGGGATCGTGGAACCGGCGGAATAATGCGCCGGAATCGATCCGCCCCCGCAGTGCGGCAAGATTGGCGGGCGTAAGCTCCTCGAGTGCAAAGCGCAGGTTCTGATCCGCGGCCCGATGGTCAAGTTCCAGGAAAGGATCGCCTGAAAGCGACCGCGCCGCGGCGGAAAGCTGCCGGGCCAACGTGGCGCGGTCCTTTTGTGCTTGACGCTCTTCCTCTCGCTCCTTCGCCGATTTCATCGTGTCGGGATCGGCCCATAGAGCCAGCCATTCCGCCCCATGCCGCACCACTCCCTTCGCATCGCGCTTCAGGATCGTCGAGCGCACTGTCTCAGGCGGTTGCGAACTCATGGGGCGATGGCTCCAGCGCGCTGCTGGTTCAGGGCCAGCAGAAAAGGGTATTCGTGAGAACAGAAGGGCCGGCTGTCCTGCACATTCTTCTCATGGCTTCCTGCAGGACCCGCCTCGTCTCCGCAAGCTTTTCCGGCCATCTCCTCTCCCGGAATGGTCAAAACATTTGCACGATTTGTGCAGGCGGTAATCGCGCCTCATTTCCTACCCTTCCAGCCAATGCCGGGCCGCCTCCAAGGCGGCAGCATGGTCTTTCAAGGAGGTGTCCAGTGGGACAATACACGACGGAATTCGGATCCATCCATTCCTATAAGAAAGGTGGCGTCACCGTCATTGATGACGATGCGAAGAGATATGTCTTTTCCAATATGTTCGAGGCGGCGGCGAAATCCCGTCCTTATGAGCGCGTCGCCGTCGCCAAGAATTTTGAATATGTGATTGAGTCGATCCGCGCCGACGGGCAATCGCCCTGGTACACCGCCGCCCACGATGAATTCGTCATCGCCATGGACGGAAAGGTCCGCGTTGATCTCGTCAAGCTCGACGATCCCGATTCCGTTGTCGATCCTGAAAGCGAAGGCGCTCATCGCCTGCCGGGAGAGCCCGTGGGCAAGAAGATGGGCCACATCATTCTCGGCAGAGGTCACATGGCGCTGCTTCCCGTTGGCGCCGCCTATCGGTTCACGGCACCGGAACTGTGCACGCTGATGGTCCAGACGATCGACGGACCAGAGACGGTCCATAAATGGGCCGAGATCTGCCAAAGCTGAAAATAAGAGAAGGGGTACGACCATGGCGATGAGCGAAAGCGCCTTCAAAGGCGGCGAGCAGGACATCAGCAATCCACGCGGCCTGCCGATCACGACGGATTTCGCCGTCGATCCGGCCGACAACATAACCGGCTACAAAAGTTTTCGGGCTGGTTCCTTCAAGTTTCGGCGCGACGAGTATTTCGTATATCTGCAGACGCCCGTCGCCACCCACACTATGCCCGTAGATGCCTTCCTGCGTGCGCTGATGCGAGATGTGGCCTGGGGCTTCTTCTATGGCACCGTGAATTTCGACCAGGTTTTTGGCACCACCAATTATTATGGCGAGGTCGATATGTTCATGGGAGCCACGAACGAGGCCTACACCGCGGCCGGCCGCGACTTCGTTGAGCGTTTCAAGGCCGACGCGCTCATGAAGATCTTCAAGGAGATGGTCTCCGACTGGACGAACGAAGGTTACGATCCCTTCGCCGCTCCGATGGAAACCGGTGTGCCGTGGGGCATCAAGAATGGCGACAATGACGAGGCGGTGAGCCGCGAGCGCGTTACCGCACGCCGCATGGTGGGCTTGCCCGGCGATACCCCGGTGCGCACCGACCAGAACGGCTATCCGGTAAACCGCATGTTCCTCGATGTCGAGCAGGACAAGCCGGAAGTGCACGCAGAGCCGGGTTTCGAACACGAAGTGTCCGCCTACAATCTCTTCGCCTATCTCTCGCGCTCGGACGTGACCTGGAACCCGTCCGTATGTTCGGTGGTAAAAGACAGCCTCTTTTGCCCGACATCGGAGGAATATATCCTCCCCGTCGAACACGGTAACGACCGCTGCGAGTGGTTCATCCAGCTTTCCGACGAGATCATCTGGAACGTCAAGGACGGGGCCACGGGTCGGCCGCGAGCGGTGATCAACATGAAGGCGGGTGATTGCTGCTGCATGCCGGCCGATATCCGCCACCAAGGTTTTTCGTCCAAGCGCTCGATGCTGCTTGTCTGGGAGAACGGCTCGCCGAAAATTCCGGAGCTCATCCGCGACGGCAAGGCGCCGAGCGTGGCCGTCCAGTTCTGATGCAACCGAGCGGCGCCGGCCGAGGAGCCGGGCGCCGCTCGAAATTCCAGGGAAGATGGTTTTGCAGACGAAGCTCTTTATCGACGGCGAATTCGTGGATGCGCTCGGGGGAGGGCGGATCGAGGTCTTCAACCCCTATGACAATTCGCTGATCTGCGAGGTGGCCGAAGCGCGGGCGGAGGATGTCGACCGAGCAGTGGCCGCCGCCAAGAGGGCGCAGCCCGCCTGGGCCCGCATGGATGCCGCCGACCGGGGCAACCTGCTTCTGAAGCTCGCCGATGCCATCGATGCCCGTGCCGAGGAACTCATCGAGCTCGAAGCGCTCGACACCGGCCACCCTGTTCGCGACGCGCGCAAGCTCGACGTGCCAAGGACCTCCCGCTGCTTTCGCTATTTTGGCGGCATGGCGGACAAGTTCGAGGGCTTTCTGCCGCCGGTCTATCCGGGGTTTCTCAACTATGTCGAGCGTGAGCCGATCGGCGTCGTCGGCCAGATCGTGCCATGGAATTTTCCGCTCATGTTCACGAGCTGGAAAATGGCGCCGGCGCTGGCGGCCGGCAACGCGATCGTGTTGAAACCCTCGGAGCTGACGCCGCTTACTACGCTTCGCATTGCCGAACTGATGCACGAGGTGGGCTTTCCGGCCGGTATCGTCAACGTGCTCCCGGGCTATGGGCAGACGGCTGGTGCGCGGCTTTCCGAACATCCGGATGTGGGAAAGATTGCCTTTACCGGCTCGACCGTGACCGGACGGCGGGTTGTGCAAGCCTCCGCTTCGAACCTGAAGAAGGTGCAGCTCGAGCTTGGCGGCAAGGGCCCCAATATCATCTTCGAGGATGCCAACATCAAAGCCGCCATCGGCGGCTCCGCCTGGGCGATCTTTCACAATCAGGGCCAGGCCTGCATTGCCGGCTCGCGCCTGATCATTCATGAAAAGGTCGTCGATGAATTTCTGGACGGTTTCGTTAAGCTGGCAAAGTCGATCCGGCTTGGCAATCCCCTGGATCCGGCAACCGAAATGGGCCCGCTTACCTCGCGCCAGCATCAGGAGCGCGTGCTCTACTATTCCAGGATAGCGAGCGAGGAAGGCGGCGAGATCATCACGGGGGGCAGGGTGCCTGAGCGGGAGGATCTCGCCAAGGGCTGCTTCGTTGAGCCGACTGTTGTTCGCGCCAACCCAGGCGCCCGCGTCAGTCAGGAGGAGGTGTTCGGCCCGTTCGTGACCGTGACGACCTTTTCCGATGATGACGAGGCGTTGGCGCTCGCCAATGGCGTCATTTACGGCCTCGGTTCCGGCCTTTGGACCAATAACCTCTCCCGCGCACACAAGATGGCACGCGAGATCAAGGCCGGCATGGTCTGGGTCAATTGCTACAAGGTTGTTCATCCCGGCTCGCCGTTCGGCGGCGTGGGGGAGAGTGGTTATGGGCGTGAGATGGGCTTTGAAGTGATGCGCGAGTACACACAGCCGAAAGCCGTATGGATTAACATCGATGCAAAGGTACCACCGCATTATGAGCGTTAGCGAGAGCGCTCCGCTGCAAGTGGCAGCCGGCGTGGAGGAGTCTATGCGGTTCACCTACAATGGTCTGCCGTCTCGTGTTATCTTCGGCGCGGGCAGCCGCGCACGAGTGGCCGAGGAACTGGATCGGCTGGGAATCAAGTGCGCCATCGTTATCTCGACACCCGAACAATCGGCCCTCGCTGGTGAGTTAGCGCGCGTCATCGGATCGCGGGCGGGCATCGTCTATCCCGGTGCTGCGCAGCACACGCCGGTGGCGGTGACCGAATCCGCATTGCTGGCGGTGCAGTCGGTACGGGCCGACGGCTGCCTCGCCGTGGGCGGCGGCTCTACCATCGGCCTGGCCAAGGCGATTGCGCTGCGCACGGACCTGCCGCAGGTCGCCGTGCCCACCACCTTCGCGGGGTCGGAAATGACTCCGATCATCGGCCAGACCGAGCAAGGAAGGAAGACCACGCAGCGGTCGATGAAGGTCCTGCCGGAAACCGTGATCTACGATCCGGAGCTGACGGTCACGATGCCGCCGGCGATCGCCGGCCCATCGGGCATGAACGCCGTCGCGCATGCCGTGGAGGCGCTTTATGCAGAAGATGCCAATCCGATCATGTCGATGATGGCCGAGGAAGCCATCCGCGCCTTCGGCAAGGCACTTCCCGTCATCATGCGCGACAACCGCAACATCGAAGCGCATACGGAAGCCCTCTACGGAGCATGGCTTGCGGGAGCCTGTCTCGGCAACGTCGGCATGGCGATCCACCACAAGATTTGTCACACGCTGGGCGGCACCTTTAACCTACCCCATGCCGACACTCACTGCCTCATGATCCCGTATTCCGCCGCCTACAATCGGGAAGCGGCGCCACGGGCAATGGCGCGGATCGCGGGCGCGCTGGGTGCCGCCGATGCGCCCTCTGCTCTCTACGATCTTATGCAGCAGGTCGCGCAGAAAAAATCGCTCGCGCAAATGGGAATGACAAAGACGGACCTCGACAAGGCTGCCGATCTTGCTGTGCAGAATCCTTACTATAACCCCAGGCCGATCACCCGGGAGGGGGTGCGAGCAATGCTTCAGGCCGCATTCGAGGGCTTGCGACCATGATCGGGGTTTCGTCGTCATGCCCTTCTTCGCCGTAATCGCGGACGATCGGCCGGGAACGGGCGCCGAGCGCGAAGCTCTGCGGCCCGCGCATCGGAAGCGGCTGCGCGATCATGATCATCCCGTTGCGGTGCGGGTCGGTGGACCCTTGCTCGACGAAGACGGCATGATGAATGGCTCACTGCTCATTATTGAAGCTGCGAGCCGCGACGCCGTGCTGGAATTTCTCAAGGGCGATCCCTACGTGGCCGCCGGCCTCTATGGCCGCTGCGAGGTGCGTCCGTTCAGCTGGGGGTTGGGCTGTCCGGAGGCAGACGGCCATGGCTGACGCGCTGTCCCGACCCACCCCATTCCTCTGGCGCACGCGCCCGCGGGCGCCCATGCCCGGCACGATACTCGGGCCCCTTGAGGAAGTCGCGGACGGAGATGCGAAGGAATACGTGTTCGGCCGCGGCACTACGGTCTTCTCAATGTTTGTCGTGCGGAGAGGCGA
>Ga0182749_1003543_pt1 | contig 10610 bp, 12 predicted proteins | sample eDN3rd37CKraftMG_FD_128875 | JGI IMG/M metagenome (GOLD analysis project Ga0182749, IMG submission 128875) | Enriched Miracle-Growth compost microbial communities from Emeryville, California, USA - eDNA 3rd pass 37_C Kraft MG (version 2) (version 2) ...
GCCGGCGTCACGCCGATCCCGCCGCGGCTCAGTCGCCTTATTTAGGGACGGGACGGGCCATGCTACATTAAAGGCCATGACCCGCGACGAGATCGTTGCCAAGCTCCGCGAAAGCGCGCCGGCCCTGCGCGCCGAGGGCGTCTCCAAGCTGGCTATTTTCGGGTCGCGCGCGCGCGGCGACGCGCGCGAGGACAGCGACCTCGACGTGCTGATCGAGGTTGCGCCCGACGCGAAGTTCTCGCTGCTCAACCTGATTGGCGTCGAACGGCTCATCCGGAACGCCACCGGCATCGAAACCCAGGCTGAATTGCGCCGCTCGATCAATCCCCGCTTTGCTGAACGGATCGCGGACGACCTCATCGAGGTTTTCTGACCATGCCGCCGATGCTAGCCGACAGGATCGCTCATATTCTCGACGCTATCAGCGATATTCAAACGCTCTTGTCGGGACGATCGGCGGCGGATCTCGCCACGGACAAGATCGCCCACCTTGCCATCGAGCGTTCGTTCGAGATCATCAGCGAAGCCTCGCGCCACATCCCCGATACCATCAAAGCGCGACAGCCGGACATCGACTGGCACGGCATGGCGGCACTGGGGAATCGCCTCCGGCATGCCTATCATCTCGTCGATATGCGGCTGCTCTGGGAAATCGCCGAGCGCGACCTGCCGCCATTGAAAACTTTCATTGAACGGATCGTTCGCAATGCGGATTGATGCCATGAACAGATCGGTGAAAGCACTGCTTCTGTCGACATTCCTCTGTTTTGTCGTCCAGACAGCTCACGCCCAATCGGACCTCGCGCGAGCCTATCGCATCATTGCCGGCAAGCAGTTCGTCGATCTCACCCATGCCTTCTCGCCGGATACGCCGGTATGGCCGGGCTTCGGCCAGGCAGAATTTTCGCCGGCCGCCGATCCCAAGACCGGCAGGCCCTACACCATCAAGGACGACGGCTTCCGCGCCACGTCCTATCGGTTGGTCGGGCAGTACGGCACCCATGTCGATCCGCCGGCGCATTTCGCCGAGGGCGGCATCACCATGGACAGGATCCCGCTCAAGCAGATGATCCTGCCGCTGATCGTGCTCGACGACACGCCCTATCTCGCGAAAGACCCCAACCATGCGTTCTCGGTCGCCGACCTCAAAGCGTGGGAGAAGAAGCACGGCCGCGTTCCCAGGGGTTCGTTCGTCGCGCTGCGCACCGACATGGGCAAGGACTTCGAGACCAACCCCGAACGGTTCAAGCGTTCGCCGTTCCCGGCCTGGGCGTTCGAGACCATCAAGTTCCTCTACGAGCAGCGCGGCGTCACCGCCACCGGCCACGAGTCCATGGACACCGACACCACCGACAAGATGGAGTCGGAGACCTACATCCTCCGGAAAGGCCACTACCAGATCGAAGTGATGACCAACCTCGACAAGGTGCCGCCGAAAGGCGCGCTGATCGTGGCGACGTGGCCGAAGGTGAAGGACGGGCTCGGCTTCCCGGCGCGCGCCTTCGCCATCCTTCCCTAAAGGGCATGATCCTGGACATTGCAGACTCTTCGGGATCATGCGCGAAACGAAAAATTCATGACCACGATCCTCGTCGCCGGCTTCGGCCCGTTTCCCGGCGCGCCGGGCAACCCGAGCGCGGCGATCGTCCGCCGCATCGCGCGGACGCGGCGGCCGCTGTGGGCCGGCCATCGCATCGTCACCCATGTGTTCGGCACGCGCTACGACGCGGTGGCGCGCGACCTCCCGGCGCTGGTCGGCAAGCACCGCCCGCAGGCGGTCGTGCTGTTCGGCCTCGCCGCGCGCACGCCCTACCTCCGCGTCGAGACGCGCGCCCGCAACCGCGTCACCCAACTGTTTCCCGACGCGGCCCGCCGCCGCCCCGCCGCGCGCATCGAGGCGGGCGGCCCGGCGAGCCTTCGCGGCCGCGCGCCGTTCGTGCGGCTCGCGAGCGCGGCGCGCGCCGCCGGCGCCGACGCCCGGCTCTCCCGCGACGCCGGCGCCTATGTCTGCAACTTCGCCTATTGGCACGCGATCAGGGCCGCGCCCGCGCTCGCCGTGTTCGTGCATGTCCCAAAACCGCGCGGCCCGTCGGACCTGAACGGCCTCATCCGCGCGGCGCAGGCCATCGTTTCCGCCGCGCTGTCGCAAAGCCTCCGCCATTAACCACGCCGCGATGTCCCAGTTGAGGACACATCCCGTGGCCCGACTCTTGATGGACCCCGTGCGATTAGTTGTCGCGCGGAGGTTGTCATGGATCGCAATCGGCGGCGGTTTCTGCAATGGGCCGGCCTCGGCGCCGGAGCCGCGGTCGCGCTCCCGGCGCGCGCCGCACCGCGGGTCGACGCGGCGGCGGGCTTCGACGTCGCCCAGCTCGCACCCCGTCCCGGCAGTTCAGACGACCACACCGCGACGCTCCAGCGCGCCATCGACCAGGCCGCCGCGTCCCGCACGCCGCTGACGCTGGCGCCGGGCATCTACCGCGCCGCCGGCCTCGTGCTTCCCGCGGGCATGCGCATCGTCGGCACGCCCGGCGCGACGCGCCTCGTCGCCAACCGCGCCAGGCCCGTGCTCGCCGCGCCCCACGCCGCCGACATCCAGCTTTCGGGCTTGAGCTTCGACGGCGGCGGCCAGCCGCTGCCCGATGGCCAGGGCCTCGTCACCCTCGCCGACGGCGAACGCGTGCGCGTCTCCGACTGCGAATTCATCGGCGCCGGCGGCTTCGGGCTGAGGCTCGACGGCATCGGCGGCGAGATCACGGGTTGCACCGTCCTCGGCGCGGCCGATGTCGCGATCTTCTCCTACGATGCGCGCGGCCTCGTCATCGCCCGCAACACCGTGCGGCGCGCCGGCAACAATGGCATCCAGGTGTGGCGTCGCGAGGCCGGCTACGACGGCACCAGCGTGCTCGACAACGCTATTTTCGAGATCGGCGCCCGCGACGGCGGCAGCGGCCAGAACGGCAACGGCGTCAATGTGTTCCGCGCCTCGGATGTCACCGTGCGCGGCAACCGCATCACCGACTGCATGTATTCGGCGGTGCGCGGCAACGCCGCCTCCAACATGCGCGTGATCGAGAACGCCTGCCGCGACCTGGGCGAGGTCGCGCTCTACGCCGAGTTCGGCTTTCAGGGCGCGGTGATCGCCAACAACACCGTGGACGGCGCCGGCCACGGCATCTCCGTCACCAATTTCAACGACGGCGGCCGGCTCGCCGTGATCCAAGGCAACATCCTGCGCAACCTCGCGCCGCAGCCGCGCGCCGGCATCGACAACGCGACCCACGGCGTCGGCATCTATGCCGAGGCCGACACCGCGGTCACCGGCAACGTGATCGAGCGCGCGGCGCGCGCCGGCATCGTGGCCGGCTGGGGCCGCTATCTCCGCGACGTCAGCGTCACCGGCAACGTGGTGCGGCAGGCCGACATCGGCATCGGCGTCTCGGTCGTGACCGGCGCCGGCGCGGCGCTGATCGCCAACAACCTGATCAGTGGGGCAGCCCGCGGCGCCATCCTCGGCATGGACCACGACAGTCCGGTGACGGACGACCTCGCCCGGGGCGGCGCCGCGCGCTACAGCCAGATCACGCTGAGCGGCAACCGCGTCAGCTAGAGTCCGATCCGCTCGGCTTGGACCGTCGGGGCGCTTTTCTCTTTGCTTTCGAGCATGATCTTATCCGAAAAGTCTGCAACTTTTCGGGATCATGCTTCAGTCAGGGCCGCGGCGGGCCGCAGCTCGCCCACGGCGAGCCCGCGCCAGTTGCGCAGCGCCACGGTCGCGAACCGGCCCAGGAACGCCGCGGCCTCGTCGTCGAGAAAGCGCGCCATGACGCGCGCCACGATGGCCTCGGCCGCACGGCCCGCGCCGTCATCGCATTTGACGGCGATGCCGAGCCCGAGCGCGGGCAGCGCGGCCACGTAGACGCCTTCGGCGCCCGGTTTCACGAACACGCGCTCGCCGACATGCGCCATCGCCTCGGTCGCGAACTCGCCGGTGCCCGCCACGAACCATGGCTTCGCCGCGCAGGCTTTGCGCAGGCGGCGCGCCGCCGCGGCCCGCTCCGGCGTCACGCCCTCCCCTGTCGCGAAGCGGGCGAAGGCCAGCGCCAGCGCCGAGAGCGGCAGCGCGAAGGTCGGCACCGAGCAGCCGTCGGTACCGACATGGCCGTCGGGGATCGCCACGCCCGAGAGGTTCTCCAGCGCCGCGCGCACGGCGCGCTGGACCGGATGGTCGCGCTCGCAATAGCGGGCGGCATCGGCGCCCAGATGGCAGGCCGCACAGAGGAAGCCGGCGTGCTTGCCGGAGCAGTTGTGATGCAGCGGCGACGGCGCTTCGCCGGCGCGGACGAGGGCATCGGCCGACGGCCTATGCCGCGGCCGGTGCGCGCCGCATTGCACGGCCGTCGCATCGAATCCGGCCCGGGCCAGCATGCGCAAAACGCCGGCGACGTGGCCCGGCTCGCCGGAATGGGAGGCGCAGGCGAGCGCCAGCTCCTCGTCGCCGAACCCGAAGCGGTCCGCCGCGCCGCTCTCCACCAGCACGAGCGCCTGGATCGCCTTTACCGCCGAGCGCGGATAGATCGGCGCGCCGATGTCACCCGCGGACCACACCGTCCGCCCCTGCGCATCGACCACGGCGACCGCGCCGCGATGGCGGCTCTCGACCAGTTCGCCGCGCGTCACCTCGATCAGGACCGGATTGCCCATCGCCGAACCGCCTTTGCCCAAGCTTTCATCCGCGGGCGGATTTTCTCCCGCGGCGAATAGGCTAACATGAGCCGCGTTGGGGGAGTCCTTGCATGCTGACGACGCCGCGGCTGATCGCGATTGCGCTCTGCGCCGCGCTCAACGTCGCCGTCGGGTCCGCGGTCTATCTGGTCAAGCTGCCGGTCTACCTCGATTCCATCGGGGCCATCCTCTGCGCCCTGCTGCTCGCGTCCCACCGCCGGGTCGCTTTCGTCTGCACGCTGATCTCGGCCCTGACCTCGACGCTGGTCACCGGCGTCCTCATCAATCCGTTCCTGCCGTGGTTCGTGGGCACCGACCTCACCATCGCGCTGGTGTCGGCCTTCGTGACGTCGCGCGGCGCGGACACGTTCCGGGCCCGTCCTATGGAGCCCTACCGTTTCGGCGGGCTCGTCCTGCTCTACGGCATCCTCACCGGCATCGCCGCGGCCATCGTCTCCGCGCCCGTGGTGGCCTTCGTGTTCGGCGGCGTCACCGGCTCCGGCACGGCCCTCATCGTCGGCGTCCTGCTCAAGAGCGGCGAGCAGCTTTTCAGGGCCACGCTGACATCCGGCCTCGTGGCCGATCCCATCGACAAGACCCTGCAGGTGCTGATCGCCGCCTTGCTGTTCCGAGCCACGCCGTCCGACTTCGTCGCCATGGTGCGCGGGACACCGGCCAGGGGCGCGACCGGGGCATGACGCCCAACGGCGCCGCCGCCTTCGCGCTCGTCGCCGTCCTCGCGGCGATCCTGGGCGACGCCGTCGGGCTCGCCGCGGCCGGCCTCATCGTCGCAGCCTTCGCCGCGATCGAGACCGGCGCGCGGTCATGGGCCGCGCTGCGCCGCGCCGTTCTCGTCATGCTGCCGCTCGCGGCCTTCATGCTCGTCATCTGGGCCGGCATCGTCGGGCGCTCGCCCAGCGAGATCGCGGCGGGCGTGCCCGGCTCGCGGACGGCGGCGCTCGCCTATGTGGCCGGCGTCGCGGCGCGGCTGTTCGTCGTCGTCTTGCTGGTGCAGGTCGTGACGCTGCGGTTCGCCGAGGGCACGCCGTTCGGTCTCATCCGGCGGCTTTACCTGCCGCTCGGCGCCAAGCGCGTCGTGGTCGTGACCCTGTCCCTGATCGAGACCCTGCGCCAATCGATCGACCGCGCGCATACCGCGCTGATCGCGGGCGGCATCGTCACGCGCACCCTGTCGCTGCGCAACGCCGCGAACGGCTGGCTGCTGATCCAGACCGTGTGGCTCACCGCCATCACCACGGTCACGGCGCGGCTGCGCGACAAGTGGCCGGTGGAAAGCACGCTCGCCCTGCTCGATCCGGCGCTCGACGGCGCGGAGCGCCGCCTCGCCGTGCGTGACATGGTGTGGATCGGGCTGGCGCTCGCAGCCCTCGTCATCGCGGCGGCGCGCTGACATGGCGCGTGAGGTTTTTGCCGGACCGAACTTCTCCGGGCGCAGCGCGGCGCTGCTCGCCCGCCTGCGCGGCCTCGGCCGGCCGGCGTTTTTCGTCGGACCCTATGCGGAGGCGGCGCTGTCGGGGCTTTCGACCTCCGTGGCCGACGAGCTGGCCCTGTACCGCGCGCCGCAATCCACCCGGCCGGCTTTCGCCGCGCTCGCCACCGAGCCGCTGCTGCGGCGCGTCCCGCAAAGCCTGTCCGGCGGCGAGCAGGTGCTGCTGGCGCTGCGGTGCTTCTCGCAGGCCGCCTCCACCGCGATCGGCGTGGACACCGCGCTGGAGCAGCTCGACGGCGACAACCGCGCCGCGGCCCTCGCCTATCTCTCCGGCGGCGGCTTCGACGCCATGCTCATCGACAACCGCGCGGAGCCGGAGGGCTGGACCGTCACGGCTTGCGCGGAATCCCCCGCCTTCGCCATCGACTGGGACGCGCTCGCCGCCACCGTTCGCATCCCGCCGGCCCAGGCCATCGCCATCGAGGCGCTCGACTTCGCCTACCGGCACGGCAAGACGATCTTCGCGAACGCCGGCGCGGTGCTGACGCCCGGCGCGGCCTACCGGCTCTTCGGCGCGAACGGCGCCGGCAAGACCACGCTGCTGAAGCTGCTCGCGGGCGCGCTCCGGCCGTCGCGCGGCCGCCTGCTCCTGGACGGCGCGACCTGCCTTCCCTGGCGCGACGGCAACCGCGCCTTCGCCCTGGCGACGCAGAATCCCGACCATCAATGGTGCGGCGCGACCTTGCGCGAGGACATCGCCCGCCGCCGCCGGGCGCTCGGCGGCGCCGCGGCTGCGGCGCTGGATGACGGGCATGTCGAGGCGCTGGCCCGCGCGCTCGGCATCGCGTCGCCCGACCAGCACCTCTACGAATTGCCGCTCGCCGCGCGCAAGCGGCTGAGCTGGTTGTGGCCGCTTGCCGGGGCGATGCCCTGGATCGTATTCGACGAGCCGACGGTGGGCCAGGATCGCGCCACGCGCGGCCGCCTCGCCGGCCTGCTCGCGCGCCTGTGCGCGGCGGGCGCCGGCGTCCTCTTCGTCACCCACGACGACGCCTTTGCGGCGGCGCTGCCGCACCGCGTGCTGCGGATCGAGAACCGGACGATCAGCTTGCTCTAGCGAAAGCGACCTGCGGCACGGCCGGCGTGAGCTCCGCGGCGTCCGCGATCTCGAGCATCCGCCGCCAGCGTTCGGCGAGCGCCATGGCCTCGCTCATCAGCACCGCCAGTTCGTCCGCCGTGTGGTAATGGCGCCAGCGTCCGCTCCGGTGCAGCTCCACGAAATAGGCGCAGCGCTGCTCCGCCAGGGCATGGAATTTACGGATCATCGCCGCGGGCAGCGACCGCGGAATCGCGTCGGCCATCGAAAAGGTCCAGGCAATCAGCATGGGAAACGCCCACTTGAGGGGACGCAACGCGACGGCACTGAACAAACACGGACGAATGAATGCGCGGATTATGAAATTCCCCCACCCCACGCATCGCCGAACTGTCACAAAAATCTCTGCAACTCATATCAAGTTCGGTGATTCGGTACGATAGTCTTCTCGGTGTTCGCCGCGGACAGGCCATGCTAAAAGCGGGGATAACTTCGTCGGCCCATCCGCAAAGGCCTGATTTCATTTCCGAATGTCCTCTCCCGCCAAAGCCCCGGACCGTGTCCCGCTGGATCGGCTGAATGCCGCGGCCCGGACGGATTTCGTCGCCGCGCTCGGCGGCGTGTTCGAGCACGCCCCCTGGGTGGCCGAGGCGGCCCATGCCCGCGCGCCATTCGCCACGGTGGCGGCGCTGCACGAGGCGCTGATGGACGCGGTGCGGACCGCGCCGCAGGAGCGGCAGCTTGCCTTCGTGCGCAGCCACCCGGAGCTGGCGAGCAAGGTGGCGCAGGCCGGCGGGCTCACGGCCGAGTCCAATGCCGAACAGGGCAGCCTGGGGCTCGACCGCCTGAGCGCCGCCGAGTTCGCCGCATTCGAGACGCTCAACGCGGCCTACCGGGACAAATTCGGCTTCCCGTTCATCATCTGCGTGCGGCGGCACACGCGCGATTCGATCCTGCGCCGGTTCGAGGCGCGACTCGGCAACAGCGCCGGCGCCGAGCTCGCCACCGCGCTGCAGGAGATCGGCTACATCACCCGGCTGCGCCTGGTGGACAAGGTGGACGGCCCAGGCGCACCCAGGACCACGGGGCGGCTCTCGACCCACGTGCTCGACACGGTCAACGGCCGGCCGGCGCAGGGCGTCGCGGTGACGCTCTACGAGGTCGGCGCCAGCGCGCGCGGCCTCCTCGTCTCCGCCGCGACCAACGCCGACGGCCGCACCGACGCGCCGCTGATCGCCGGCGAGCCGCTGCGCATCGGCGCCTACGAGCTGCAGTTCGCCATCGGCGCCTATTTCGCCCGCGCCGGCGCGACGCTCGCCGATCCGCCGTTCCTCGACGTGGTGCCGATCCGCTTCTCCATCGCCGAGCCGGAGGGGGACTACCACGTGCCGCTGGTGGCGACGCCGTGGAGCTTTTCGACCTACCGGGGAAGCTGACCTCCGCGGCCTTATCGGCTAGAAATCGTCGCTCGTTCCGCAACCCGCAGGGCAGGACCTCCCATGATCGACCTCTACACCTGGACCACGCCGAACGGCCGCAAGGCGTCCATCATGCTGGAAGAGATCGGCCTGCCCTACACGGTGCACGCGGTGGACATCACCAAGGACGAGCAGTTCAAGCCCGAGTTCCTCGAGATCAGCCCGAACAACCGCATCCCCGCCATCGTCGATCGCGACAACGGCCTGTCGGTGTTCGAGTCGGGCGCGCTGATGATCTATCTCGCCGACAAGACCGGCAAGCTGCTGCCCAAGGAAGGACCGGCCCGCTACCGCGTGCTGGAATGGCTGATGTGGCAGATGGGCGGCGTCGGCCCGATGCTCGGCCAGGCCCACCACTTCCTGAAATACAACAAGGGCAAGGCGCCCTATGCCGAGGAGCGCTACGCCAAGGAGGCGCACCGGCTCTACGGCGTGCTCGACCGCAGGCTCGAAGGCCGCGACTACGTCGCCGACGCGTATTCCATCGCCGACATCGCCATCTGGCCGTGGATTTCCCGCTACGAGTGGCAGGAGATCGACATGAACAAATACCCCAACGTGAAACGCTGGTATGTGGCGATCGCGAACCGCCCCGCTGTCAAGAAAGGCTACGCTGTGCCCAAGGACACCGGGCCGATCCCGCTGCCGTAACGGCGACGGACGATCGGGACGACAAGAACACTGCAAGAGGAACAACCATGGGCGAGTATGGCATCGGGCAATCGGTCCCGCGCGAGGAAGACCCCTATCTGGTTCGCGGCCTCGGCCGCTACGTGGACGACGTGACGCTGCCCGGACAGTTGCGCGGCTACGTGCTGCGCTCGCCTCACGGCCATGCGCGCATCAAGTCGATCGACCCCAGCGCGGCCGAGGCCATGCCCGGCGTGCACCTGGTGCTGACCGGCCAGCACGAGGCCATCAGGTCGCTCGGCATGCAGAAGCCGCTGGTGCCGCGCAAGAAGGCCGACGGCACTCCTGCTCCGGCGGCGCCGCAGCCGGCGCTGGCGCGCGAGCGCGTGATGTTCGTCGGCGATCCCGTCGCCTTCGTCGTCGCCGAGACGCTCAACGAGGCCAAGGACGCGGCCGAGGCCATCGCCGTCGATTACGAGGTGCTGCCGGCGGCCGTCACCATCGAGGAGGCGCTCAAGCCCGACGCGCCGCAGCTCTGGGACTTCTACCCGGGCAACCGCGGCTTCGTGTTCCAGCTCGGCGACAAAGCGGCGGTGGACGCCGCCTTCGCCCGGGCGGCGCACGTCACCAGGCACCGCATGGTCATCAACCGCATCACCACCAACTCCATCGAGCCGCGCGGCTGCATCGCCGAATACGACGCCCGCGACGACCGCATCACCCTGCGCTGCACCGTGCAGGGGCCGCACACGATCCGCCGCGCGCTCGCCAACGAAGTCCTCAAGGTTCCCGAGAACAAGGTGCGCGTCCTGTCGGAGAACGTCGGCGGCGGCTTCGGCATGAAGGGCGGGCTCTACAACGAATACATCTGCTGCGTCGCCGCGGCGCGCGTGCTCGGCCGCCCGGTGAAATGGATCGGCGAGCGGAGCGAGAGCCTGCTCGCCGACGACCACTGCCGCGACAACATCACCGAGGCGGAGCTGGCGCTCGACGGGAACGCCAAGTTCCTCGCGCTCAAGGTGAAGACCTACGTCAGCATCGGCGCCTACTTCACCACCGACCGGCCCGCCGGTCCGGCCACGGTGAACACCGGCGTGCTGGCCGGCACCTACGTGCTGCCGGCGGCGCATGTCGATGTCACCACGGTCCTCACCAACACGGTGATGACCGGCCCCTACCGCGGCGCCGGCCGGCCCGAGGCGGCCTACGTGATCGAGACCATGGTCGACCA
>Ga0182749_1003545_pt1 | contig 10605 bp, 11 predicted proteins | sample eDN3rd37CKraftMG_FD_128875 | JGI IMG/M metagenome (GOLD analysis project Ga0182749, IMG submission 128875) | Enriched Miracle-Growth compost microbial communities from Emeryville, California, USA - eDNA 3rd pass 37_C Kraft MG (version 2) (version 2) ...
ACCGCTCATGATCCGCCTCGACTCCGTTTCCAAGACCTTCACCCGCCCCGGCCAGGCCGAGGTCACGGCGCTCTCCGACGTTTCGCTGACCGTCGAGCGCGGCGAGATCTTCGGCGTGATCGGGCCCAGCGGCGCCGGCAAGTCGACCCTGATCCGCCTGATCAACCTGCTGGAGCGGCCGACCACCGGCACCGTGACGGTCGACGGCACCGAGCTGACGGCCCTGCCGGAAGCCGCGCTTCGCGCCGAGCGGCGGAAGATCGGCATGATCTTCCAGCATTTTGCCCTGCTCTCCTCCCGCACCGTGTTCGACAATGTCGCGCTGCCGCTCGAGCTGGCCGGGCTGGACCGCCGCAGCATCGCGACACGGGTCGACCGGCTGCTGGAGCTGGTCGGGCTGACCGACAAGCGCGACCGTTATCCGGCCGAGCTGTCGGGCGGGCAGAAGCAGCGCGTCGGCATCGCCCGGGCGCTGGCCAGCGAGCCCGCCGTGCTGCTCTGCGACGAGGCGACCTCCGCCCTCGACCCCGAGACCACGGCCTCGATCCTGCAGCTGCTGGAGAAGATCAACCGCGAGCTGGGGCTGACCATCGTGCTGATCACCCATGAAATGGCGGTGATCAAGGCGATCTGCCACCGCGTCGCGGTGCTGGAGCAGGGCCGGGTGATCGAGGAGGCTCGGGTGTTCGACCTGTTCACCCGGCCGCAGACCGCGACCGCGCGCGCCTTCGTCGCCAGCGTCACCGGCGCCGAGCTGCCGGAGGCCCTGGCCGCCAGGCTGTCCGAAGCGCCCTTGGCCGGCGGCGAGACCGTGCTGCGGCTGGTCTTCGCCGGGGCGCAGGCCGGCACCACCGCGCTGGGCCAGTTGGCCCGGCGCCTGGGCATCGACGCGGCGCTGCTGCACGGCCGGGTCGACAGCGTACAGGGCGCGCCTTTCGGCACCCTGATCGTCGCCATCCCGGGCGGGCCGGAAACGGCGCGGCCGGCGATCGAATTCCTTTCGTCTCTCAAGCTTTCCGTCGAGGTCCTGGGCCATGTCCCCGCAACTCTTCGCGCTGCTGGCTGACGCCGCCTGGGCGACCGTCTACATGGTCGCGGTCTCCGCCGCGATCGGCACGCTGCTGGGCGGCCCGATCGGCATCTGGCTCGCCACCAGCGGCAAGGGCGAGCTGTTCGCGGCCCCGGCCGCCAACCGCATCGCCGGCCTGGTGGTCAACGCCACCCGGTCGACGCCCTTCATCATCCTGGTGGTGGCGATCATCCCCTTCACCCGGCTGGTCGCCGGCACCTCGATCGGCACCACCGCGGCGATCGTGCCGCTGACCATCGCCTGCGTGCCCTTCATCGCCCGGATCATCGAGGCGGCGGTGCGCGAGGTCGACCAGAGCCTGGTCGAGGCGGCCAAGGCGATGGGGGCGACGCCGCTGCAGATCGTGCGCAAGGTGCTGGTGCCCGAGGCGCTGCCGGCGATCGTCGCCGGCCTGACCCTGACCGTGGTCAGCCTGATCGGCTATTCCGCCATGGTCGGCGCGGTCGGCGGCGGCGGCCTGGGCGACCTCGGCATCCGCTACGGCTACCAGCGCTTCATGCCGGAGATGATGGCCGCGGTCGTGATCGTGCTGATCCTGTTCGTGCAGGCGGTGCAAATGGCCGGCGACCGGCTGGCCCGCCGGGTCAACAAGCGGCAGCGTTCCGCCTGAACCGTTCCATTCGAGGGGGATTGTGATGAGCCTGAAGACGATTCTGGCCGCGGCGGCGTTCGCCCTGGCCGCGGCCGGCGCCGGGAGCGCGGCGGCCGAGACCGTGAAGATCGGCGTCACGCCGGGGCCGCATGCCGAGATCCTGGAGCAGGTGAAGCCGATCGCGCATGCAAAGGGCCTGGACATCGAGATCGTCGAGTTCTCGGATTATGTCGTACCCAACGCGGCGCTGGATTCCGGCGAGCTCGACGCCAACTCGTTCCAGCACGAGCCCTATCTGGTGAACGAGATCGAGAAGCGCGGCTACAGGATCAGCAAGGTGGCCAACACCGTCACCTTCCCGATCGGAATCTATTCGAAGAAGATCAAGGCGATCGGCGAGCTGCGCGACGGCGCCAAGGTCGGCATCCCGAACGATCCGACCAATGGCGGCCGCGTCCTGCTGCTGCTGCAATCCGCCGGGCTGATCAAGCTGGCCGACGGCGTCGGGCTGAAGCCCACGGTGCTCGACATCACCGCCAATCCGAAGAAGCTCGACATCGTCGAGCTCGACGCGGCGCAGCTGCCGCGGTCGCTGGACGACACCGACATCTCGGCGATCAACACCAACTACGCGGTCGAGGCCGGGCTGGACCCGGCCAAGGACGCGATCCTGCGCGAGGCGGCCGACGGCCCCTATGTCAACATCATCGCGGTGCAGACGGCGCGCAAGGACGAGCCCTGGGTGAAGATCCTGATCGACAGCTATCACACCGATGCGATCAAGCAGTTCGTCCAGACCCGCTTCAAGGGCGCGGTCGTCGCCGGCTGGTAACCGCGCGGATCTTCCACGCGCAAAGGGCGCACGACCCACGGTCGCGCGCCCTCTTTCATGAGCCGAACGCGATCAGTCGCGCGGCATGTTGTCGAGCGAATGGCGCCCGCCGCCGGTTCCGGCGATGAAAAGCAGCCCCCCGACCATGGCGAAGTTGCTCATGAAGACCGTGAAATCGAAGTCGAAGCGGTTCGGCGGCGAATCCCAGAAGCCGTGGAACAGGACGGTGGCGACGACGGTGAAGCCGGCCAAGGCCAGGGCGGCGAGCCGCGTGTGCCAGCCCAGCAGCAGCAGGGCGCCGGCCACGATCTGCAGCGCCGCGGCGCCGCCGAGCAGCAGTTCGGGAACGGGCAGCTCCCGGCTGTGCATCAGAGCCATCATCGACGCCCAGTCCGGCAGCTTCGAGATGCCGGCGGCGAAGAAGACCAGCGCCAGGCAGAGGCGCCCGGCCAGCTGAAGGAGGTCGAGCCCTGAATTCCGCTCGGCACTATGATCAAATACGGTGGAAGACATGAAACGGTTCGCTCGTATTGACACGATGGCGCGAACCTAAACCGATCATTGTGGCCGTGCCGTGTCGGCCGTCACACCCGCCGCGTCAGGCAGCCCGCCGCGCCAGCCTGCCCTCTCGGGCCAGGTCGGCCAGCAGGCGGATCAGCGCGCCCTGCCGCCGCGTTCCGGTCTTGCCGAAGACGGAGCGCAGCTGGCTGCGCAGCGTCTCGCGGCTCAGCTCCAGCTGCGCCGCGATCTCCGACAGCGAGAAGCCCTCGTGCAGCGCCTCGGCCAGCCGCACCTCGGCCCGGCTCAGGCCGAACAGCGCCGGCAGCATCTGGCCGAAATCGTCCCGCCCCGCCCCGATCGGGGTCAGGAACAGCGCCGCCACGGCCTGCGGCGCCGCGAAGGCGGGCGGACGGCGGCTCGGCAGGCGGCAAGCGCTGGCGACCAACGGCATCCCGAAGGCGCCGCCGGGCAGCAGCCGGGTCAAACTGGCGCGGGGGGACGGCTCCAGCGCCGCCGCGATCAGGCCGCGCAGCAGCGCCGCCTCGGCCGGGTCCGCGGAATCGAGCCGATTCGACCGCAGCTGCAGCCGGCTTTCCTCGAACACCCGGTCGGCCATCGCGTTCACATGCGCCACCCGGCCGTCGGCGGCGATCAGGACCACGGCGCGGTCGAGCCGGTCGAGCACGTCCTCGGCCAGGCGGGCACGGCCGGCGGCGCTCTCGAGCCGCTGGACCAGCGCGAGCGACCGACGGACATGCGGCACCAGCAGGCCGAGCCGACGCGCCTCCTCCGGCGTGAACGGCCCGGCCCGACGCGGCCGGCGCACGCTCGTCCCGGAGACGCCGTCGAATGCCGGATCGATCGCCGCCATCGTCCAGCGGCAGTCGTGGTCGTCCAGGAACGCACCGAAATCCTGGCGGTCGAACCAGGCGGGGTCGACCACCTCATGACAGAGCTGGACCGTCGGCGGCAGGCGCCGCCAAGCCGGCAGGCGCGGATCCTCCAGCGCATAGTCGCGCAGGTAGCGGGCCTGGGCTTCCGCATCCAGCCCGACGGCCACGTTGAAGGAGGGAGCCGTCGCCGCCGAGCCCAGCACCAGGATCTGCGCCACCTCGCCGCCGGCCCAGCGGCAGAGATCGGTCAGGACGGATTGCCAGGCGGCGTTGTCCGTCCCCGCGTCGTAGATCCGGCCGATCAGATCGTTGAGCTGTTCGAAGCTGTCCATGCGGCCTCCGCCGCGACCTGCTGCTGCCCCACTCAAGCCGGTTTGGCCGGCGGCGGCAAGCATCGCCGCCCCCGGTCGCCGCGACAGAATCACACGGCAGCCGCGATCCCCGCGACGAGCCGGTTGACCTCGGCCGGCGCCTCGATCGGCAGCATGTGCCCCTGGCCGGGGAACAGATGCACCGCCACCGCCGGCGGCAGGCCGCGCGCCTGGCCCACCGGCAGGATGGCGTCGTCCGTGCCCCACAGCACCTGGACCGGGATCGTCAGCTCCGCCAGCCGGTCGCGCAGCACCAGGCGCTGGCGGCCGGGGGTGAAGCACTGGTCGGCCAGGCGGCGCAGCGTCTCGCGTATGCCGGGCCCGGACAGCGCCGCCAGCACCAGCTCGCCCAGCGCCGGGGTGACCAGCCGGGGATCGGCGTAGAGCGGCCGCAGCGCCGCGGCCAGAGTGTCCGGATCCCGGGCCGCGAGCAGCCGGTCGACGAAGCCGGTGTCGGCCTCCTCGCCCAATCCGCCCGACGCGACCAGGGTCAGCGAGGCGGCGCGGCCCGGCCTGGACAGGGCCGCCTGCAGCGCCACCGCCCCGCCCATGGAATGGCCGACCAGATGGGCGCGGCCGATGCCGACCGCGTCGAGGAAGGCCAGCAGCGCCTCGGCGAGGCCGGGCACGCCGCCGGCGCCGAGATCCTTCGACGAGCCGCCATGGCCCGGCAGGTCGAGGGCGTAGACGGGGTGGCGGGCGGAGAGCGGCACCTGAACGGCGGCCCAGGTCAGCAGCTCGCCGGCGAAGCCGTGCACCATGACGATCGGGGTGCCGCCGCCCGGCCCCATGCGGCGGTAGCGGATCGGACGACCATCCGCCAGCCGCACCTGGTCGGTGCGGACGCCGCCGGCCGTGGCCGGATGCGACGGGCCGGACAGGCTCATTCCTCCAGGCCCGCCAAGCGGAACTGGATCTTGTGCACGGCGTTGGCCTGCAGCTCGCCATAGCCGGCGACCAGGGCGGCGCGGTACAGCTCCGCCGTCAGGGCGGTGCCCGGCATCGGCACGCCGCTGGCGCGACCGAGATCGAGCATCAGCCCGATGTCCTTGGCCATGTTCTTGAGGTGGAAGGCCGGCGAGAAGTCGTTCGCCAGCGTCTTGCGCACGGCGCCGCGGATGACGCCGGAAGAGCCGCCGAACCGATCCAGCACCTCGATCACGCCGTCCGCCGCCAGCCCGTTCTTGCGGGCCAGCGCCAGGCCTTCGCCGAGCGCCGCGGTCTGTGCCGCCGACAGCAGGTTGCCGATCAGCTTCATCACCGCCCCGGCGCCGCTGGGGCCGAGATGGTGCACGCCGCCCGAGACTGCCTCGAGGATCGGCCGCACCGCCTGGAGCACCGCGGCCTCGCCGCCGACGATGAAGCCGATGCTGCCGTCCCAGGCTTGGTCCTTGCTGCCATAGACCGGGGCGTCGAGATAGGCATGGCCGGCCTCCGCGGCGGCCGCCGCTAGGCTGCGCGATACCGCGGGGTCGGTGGTGGTGCTGTCGATCACCACCGCGCCCCTGGCGGCATGGGCGAAGGCACCGTCCGGCCCCAGCAGCACGGAACGCTGGGCATCCGGCCCGGTGACGCAGAGCATGACCCGGTCGCGGCCCGATACGGCCTCGGCCACCGATGCGGCGCGGACATAGCCGGGATGGCCGGTGATCTCCTCCGGCAGCTCGACTGGGCTGCGGTTCCAGGCGTGGACCCGGTGTCCGACGCGCAGCAGGTTGCGCACCATGCCGCGGCCCATCAGGCCCAGGCCGAGATAGGCGATGTCGGCCATGCTGTCGTCCTTCCGTCTTGGCGGCAGGACCACCTCCGGCCGCGCCTCGTCTACATCCTACAAAAGACGTGGATGGACACCAGCCCGCAGCTTAGGGCACAGGGACTTTATGGGGAGAGGAGGCCCGGAGACCTCACTCCAGCATGCCGAGGGCCTGCTTGTAGAGGTCGAGCAGTTCCTCCTGCTCGCGGCGATCGTCCTGCTCCATCTTCCGCAGGCGGATGATCTGGCGGAGGATCTTGACGTCGAAGCCGGTGCCCTTGGCTTCGGCATAGACGTCCTTGATGTCGCCCGCGATCCCCGCCTTCTCCTCCTCGAGCCGCTCGATGCGTTCGACGAACGACTTCAGGCGATCCGCGGCGATACCACCGACATCCGACATGGCTGGTCCTTCAAAGGGAATGGGTCCGTTCAGGGCGCGGGACCATAAAGCGGGCGGGCCGGGGCGGCAAGCGGTGCCGTCCCGGCGCAGGGCCGCCGCGGGATTCCGCCCGCCGGCATGTCCGCCCCCGATTCGGACAATCACCCCGCATCGTCATGGCGAGCCCGAAGGGGCGTGGCCATCCAGCGGCACCGACCCCTGGATCGCCGCGTCGCTTCGCTCCTCACGATGCCGGGTTGTGTAAAAGCCGAAAGGCTCCCCGCCGTCAGTGCTTGTGAGAGGCCTCGAACGCCTTCTGCTGGCCGGCCGAGGCCTCCTTCTGGTGCTTGGCCTTCCAGCTCTCATACGGCTCGCCGTAGACGATCTCGCGCGCCTCGGCGTCCGGCAGGGGAATGCCGCGCCGCTCCGCCGCCTCGCGGTACCAGCGCGACAGGCAGTTGCGGCAGAATCCGGCCAGGTTCATCAGGTCGATGTTCTGCACGTCGGTGCGCTGGCGCAGATGTTCGACCAGGGTGCGGAAGGCCGCGGCCTCCAGCTCGGTGCGGGTCTTGGCGTCGATCTCGGTCATGGCGGGTCCAACGGTTCGGGGTCGGCGTTTCTCAAGAGATAGGATGGATCACGCGGTGATCCGAGGGGGATTCAATGGGGGGCGGGCGGAGAGGCCGCTGCCTCCAGCCCCTCCTTGGTCTCCAGAATCAGCCGGTCGACGACGCGACGCAGCGCCTCGGCCTCGTCGGCGCCCTGAGCCAGGGCCTCGTAATAGGTGGCGAGCTGGCGGTGGGCCGAGGTGCCGCGGGCCAGGATGTCGCGCGCCTGCGCCACCTCCGCCTCGCAGCCCAGCGCCGCCGCGTCTTCGGCGACCAGCACCAGCACCTCCTCCAAGAGCTCGGCATAGGGCACCAGCTTGCCCTTGCCCCAGTCGATCAGCCCTTCCTCGAAGCCGTAGCGCATGGCGCGCCAGCGGTTCTCCTCGATCAGCACGCTGCGGTAGCGGCGCCAGGCGATGTTCTGGGCCCGCAGGCGCCACAGCATTCGCAGCAGGCACTGGTAGAGGGCCGCGACGGTCAGCCCGTCCTCGACCCGGGTGCAGACGTCGGTGACCCGCATCTCCAGCGTCGGGAAGCGGGCGGAGGGGCGGATGTCCCACCAGATCTTGCTGCCGTCCTCGATCACCCCGGCCTGGACCAGCGCCGCCAGCGCCGCCTCGTATTCGCCGTAGCTCTGGAATTCCTCCGGCATGCCGGTGCGCGGCAGCTCGGAGAACACGGCCAGGCGGTAGGATTTCAGCTTGGTGTCGGTGCCCTGCCAGAAGGGCGAGGAGGTGGTCAGCGACAGCAGATGCGGCAGGAAGTAGCGGATCTGCCGCATCAGGTCGATGCGCAGATTCGGGTCCTTGATCCCGGCATGGACATGGGTGCCGCAGATCAGCAGGCGCCGCACCGGCACGCCGAGGTCGCGCGCCAGCTGGTCGTAGCGGCTGCGGTCGGTGTGCTTTTGCGGCCGCCAGGTGCCGAAGGGATGGGTCGAGGCGGCGATCAGGGCCAGGCCGTGCCGCTCCGCCTCCTCCACCACCGACCGGCGCAGCCGGGTCAGCTCGGCCCGGGCCTCGGCGATGCTGCGGCAGACCGGGGTGCCGACCTCGACTTGGCAGCGGAAGAACTCGCGGGCGACGGCGCCCTCGTGCCGGTTCTCCAGCGCCTCGACCAGGTCCGGCGGCGGGTCCGGCACCAGGTCGCGGCTGACCGGGTCGACCAGCAGGTACTCTTCCTCGATGCCGAGAGTGAAAGCAGGGTCGGTCATGCCACGGCCTGCAACGGCTGGTAGAGGGCCGGATCGGCCAAGATCGGAGCGAAGATGTCCGCCATCCGGTCGGCCCAGGCTGCGGCGTCGGCCTCGGCCGTGATCAGGTCCTGCCGCATCTCGATCAGCACATGCGGCAGACCGCGCGGCTCGGCATGGTGGTGGATGGTGTAGCCGTGCTCGTTGCGGCCGGAATAGGGCTGGTTGTCGCCGACCGTGATCTCCGGGTCCTGGCGCAGCGCCTCCATCAGCGGCAGCGGGATGCGGCCGTCGTCGCGCCACAGCACGCCGACGTGCCAGGGCCGGGCAAAGCCGCGCATCACCGGAGTGAAGCTGTGCAGGGACAGGAGCGCCGGGGCCGGGCAGCGCGCCGCGATCCGGTCCAGTTGCTCGGCGATCGCGTCGTGATAGGGGTGGAAGAAGGCGGCGGCCCGCGCCGCCTCGTCCTCGCGGGTCAGCTTCGCGTTGCCGGGCACGATCACGCCGTCGCTGATGGCGCAGATCGATGTCGGGTCGTCGAGCTGCCGGTTCGGGTCCAGGATCAGCCGCGAATAGCGGTGCAGCAGCAGCGGCGCGTCGAGCCGCTCGGCCATCCGGCGGGCGAAGGCGTCGATCCCGATGTCGTAGGCGATGTGGCGGTCGAGCGCCTCCGGCCCCAGCCCGAGCGTGCCGAGGGATGCAGGAAAGGCGCGGCCGGCATGGTCCGCGACCAGCAGGGCGCAGGCCTTGCCGTCCGGGTTCACCAGCTCGTAGGGCGGCGAGTCGTCGGGGCCGAGGAGAGTCATCGCGGGGCACGGTAGCAGGGCGCCGCGAGGCTGTGGAGGGCGCCGCGGCGCAACGCCAGGGTGCGCGCCGCGGACTTGTCAGACATGATAGGAGCGAGATGATCGGCCATCACGCCATTCGAGGTGAGGACATGACCACCCCTTCCGCCCTGCCCGTCTTCCCGGATCTCGCCGGCAAGGCCGTCCTGATCACAGGATCCAGCACCGGCATCGGCGCTGCCGCGGCCCGCGCCTTCGGCCAGAACAAGGCCAAGGTGGCCGTGAACTACAATTCCAGCCGCGAGGCGGCCGAGGCGGTGGTCGCCGACATCAAGGCGGCCGGCGGCGAGGCGATCCTGGCTCCGGGCGACGTGACCAGGCCGGAGACGGCGCAGACGCTCGTCGAGCAGACCGTGGCCGCCTTCGGCCGGCTGGACGTGCTGGTCAACAATGCCGGAGCGCTGGTCAAGCGCACCCCGGTCGCCGAGTACACCGACGAATTCGTCGACGCGGTGCTGGACGTCAATGTCCGCCACGTCGTCTGCTTCATGCGCGAGGGCGCCGTGCAGATGCGCCGCCAGGGCGGCGGCGGGTCGATCATCAATCTCAGCTCGATCGCCGCACGCCACGGCGGCGGCCCCGGCTCGGTGATCTACGCCGCCGCCAAGGGCTTCGTCGCCGTCGCCACCCGCGGTTGGGCCAAGGAGCTGGCGAAGGACGGGATCCGGGTCAACGCGATCTCGCCCGGCGTCATCACCACCCCGTTCCACGAGCGCTTCTCGACGCCGGAGCAGCTGGCGGCGATGCAGGCGACGATCCCGATGAACCGGCTGGGCACGTCCGAAGAATGCGCCGCCGCCTTCCTCTATCTCGCGTCCCAGGCGGCGAGCGGCTACGTCACCGGCCAGATGGTCGAGATCAACGGCGGCCAGTTCATGCCGTAGCCGCCGGGCCGGGCCGCGCCAGGGCGGTCAGCAGGCGCCCGGCGGCCCGCAGGTCCGCCGTGTCCGTCCCGGGGGCGAAGCGGTCGAGCACCGGCCGCAGCAGCGCCGCGACGTCCGCGAACCGGCCGCGGCCGGCCAGCAGCTCGGCCAGGTCGGTCGCGGCCCGCAGTTCCCAGGCGAGGGCGCCCTGGCGGCGGCCCAGCTCGAGCGCCCGTCGGAAACAGGCCTCAGCCTCGTCCGACGCCGCCGATAGCAGCAGCCGGCCCCTCTGCCGCAGCAGCTCCGGCAGATAGACGAGATCGCCCTTCGCCTCGACCCGGCGGATCGTCTCCTCCGTCAGCGCCAGCGCCTCTTCCGACCGACCGGTCGCCGCCAGCCCTTCGGCGAGCGACAGGGCGAGCATCGTGGTCAGGAGCTCGTAGCGCGCGCCGTGCAGCGCCTCGAGGCTGTCCCGCAAGGTCGCGACCCCGGCCTCGGCATCGCCGCGGCGGACGGCCAGCGTTCCTTGGAATCCGCGGCCGACCGCGAGATAGGGTCCCAGGGAGTGCGATTCGGCCCGAGCAGCGAACCAGTCGACATGCTCCGCCGCGCCGGCGAGATCGTCGGCCCAGAGGAACACGGAGATCGCCCAGATCAGCGCGACCGACAGCGTCACCGGATGTTCC